>Ga0208867_1000010_pt1 | contig 75396 bp, 126 predicted proteins | sample CryBogCBE05Oct08_FD_185505 | JGI IMG/M metagenome (GOLD analysis project Ga0208867, IMG submission 185505) | Freshwater microbial communities from Crystal Bog, Wisconsin, USA - CBE05Oct08 (SPAdes) (version 2) | ecosystem: Environmental > Aquatic > Freshwater > Lake | place: Crystal Bog... | reverse complement strand
TTGGTGGAATAAGCAGGATGCGGACGGCAAATGGATTCCAGTGACCGAAGAGGAAGCTAGCATTGCTAAAAAATACTGGCAAGACAGAATGGACGAAAAAGCAGCAAAGGTTTTAGAAGATTTCTTTAAGGAAAACAAATGAATAAATGTACTATTTGCGATTGTGATTTTTCTGAAGATGACGGCGTTACTGGAGCACTTGGTGTAATTGAAGTAATGTTTTGCAACTACTGTCTCGTTGCGCTAGAAGATATGCTGGAGCAAAAGAAACAATGGGTAGGGCTGAATGGCGCTGATTGGAACGACTTCAATCCATTGAAATCAAACGATCCTCACCGGGTTGCAGAGTGGGTAGAGAAATTATTAAAGGAGAGAAATGGTTTTTAAGCCAAGCCGGGGGCTTTGTCCCGGTAGTGGAGAATTAAATGTTACAACTTAGAGATTATCAGGACGCTACATTAGAGGCGTTACGCAAAGGCTTTGCCGAGGGGCACAGAACCCAGGTTCTATACGCGCCCACGGGAGCAGGTAAAACAGAGATGGCTATCGCACTATTAGATGCCACTAAAAAGAAGCTCAACAAAGCTGCAATGGTGCTAGATCGTATCGTTCTATGCAACCAGACCAGCACCAGGCTAGACAAATACAAGATAGATCACGGGGTAATGCAGTCAGGTCACTGGCGGTTCAGACCCTACGAGCGGATACAAGTATGCTCCGCACAGACCCTGGAGAGAAGGCAAAGTATGCCAGACTTGCAACTACTTATAGTTGACGAGGCGCATCAGACCAGAGACCAGACAGTACAGTTCATAAAGAACAACCCCAACATCAAAGTCATAGGACTCAGTGCTACACCTTTTACCAAGGGGTTGGGCAAGATATATGAGAACGTCATATCCACAGTCACAACTAAAAACCTGGTAGACCAGAAGGTTCTTGTCCCGCTGCGCGTATATATAGCCAAAGAGATCGACATGGAAGGCGCAAAGAAAGTCGCGGGCGAGTGGTCACAATCAGAGAGCACAACCAGGGGCATGAAGATCACGGGTGATATTGTTGCCGAGTGGATTAAGAAAACGCATGAGATATTTGGTGAGCCAAAGAAGACGGTCGTGTTTTGTGCGGGAGTAGAGCACGGCAATGACCTGGCTCGCAAGTTCGCAGAGCAGGGATACAACTTCGTATCTATCAGTTACAGGGATAAGGATGAATTCAAAGAGGATGTAATCAAAGACTTCTCAAGACCGGACACAGAGATACACGGACTCATAGCCACAGATATATTGACCAAAGGATTTGATTGTTCAGACGTAATGATCGGCATATCAGCACGACCATTTTCTAAGTCTCTATCCTCACATATCCAGCAGATGGGGCGCGTAATGCGCGGGCATGAGGGAAAAGAGTTTGCATTATGGCTAGATCATTCAGGCAACTATCTTAGATTTAGAGAAGACTGGGAAGACATATACGCGAACGGCGTTCATTCACTAGATGACGGCAAAGAAAAGACCAGGAAAGAACCCACAAAGGCAGAGAAAGAAGCAAGCAAATGCCCAAAGTGCGGAGCATTGTGGACTGGTGGAGATACTTGCCACAGATGTGGTCACGTTAAAGAGAAAAGAAACCAGGTTTCATCCGTTGCGGGTGAGCTGCAAGAGTTATCAGGCACGATGGGCACAACTTCAAAGCAGGAATTTTGGTACATGATGCAGTACTACAAACGCTATCACGGGTGGTCGGATGGGCGAATGGCGCACACATACAGAGACAAGTTCGGCGTATGGCCTCGCGGATTAGATACATCCAGGGCAATAGAACCTAACCAGGAAGTAAAGAAGTTTGTAGATAAGAAACTAAGATCGTACATAACGATGATTAAAAAGGGCGGATTAAAGCGATGAATAAGGAGACAAGATAATGGATTTCGTTAACTTTGCACGGGCACACGGCATACTCATTGAAACTACGCCACCACTTGGCAGGTGGACTCGCTATCCCACAAACGATCACCCGCATAAAAAGAACGGGGCAGTTAAGTTTATGGGCAACTATGGGCTGGTGCAGAACCATGCCACTGATACTGAAGTATCGGTATGGAAACCTGATAGTACTGTTGGAATTAACCTGACTCAAATGGCGCGGGAAGCAAAGGCAGTACACGATCAGACACTACACCATCAAAGACTGGCAGCAAGCAAAGCAGCCTGGATCATCAACCAATGTGAGCCACTACACCATCATTATTTGGAGAGCAAGGGATTTAAGGACGAGGAGGGAAATGTATGGCGCAAGGACGGCAAAGCTATCCTGGTAATACCAATGAGACTAGACGGCGCACTGGTCGGATGCCAGCTCATCCAGGAGGACGGGCAAAAGAAATTCTTGTTTGGACAGCGGACTTCTGGAGCCACTTTTATATTCGATAACAAGGGGCAAAATATATTCTGCGAGGGATACGCCACTGCACTTAGTATTCGGGAAGTGCTCAAGTCTTTTAAATACAGATACAAAATCTACGTTTGTTTCTCCGCGCACAACATGGCTAAAGTTGCGAAGCATATCGGCAAGGGATTTGTAATTGCGGACAATGACGCATCCAATACAGGCGAAAAAACAGCAAAGGATATAGGACTCCCTTACTGGATTAGCGATACAGTTGGCTACGATTTCAACGATCATCATCAGAAACATGGTACTTTTAAGAGTGGGCAGTCACTTCTCAGGTCACTGAACTTGAAGTGAGTTGATTACATTATTGACGTACAGATTGTTTTCTTCAGTTATGGATGCGGCGTGGAGGTAATTTAAAGCCTCCAAGCCGACCCTTCTAACATCTAAATTGTCACCAATAAAATCAGAACTTGCAGTCACTACACCATCATCCTGCGCGACAATGTAAATAACGAATACGGATTTATTTTTAATGGGCGGTATTAGCATGGTAGTCCAGTGTAATTGAGACCTCAGTGCCAGTAGTATTAGCCTCTGGCTTAAGGGTAAATGTAACAGATTTACTTTTTTTAAGACCTTCTAGCGTGTCGAACCAGTGCCCGTACTCCTCGGGGAATAGGGCATAGGTTCTCAGCCAAGTATCCAATCGGATGCGTTGGTAGTTCATTCAGTCTCAACCTCAAAAGCCTCGCAAGCCACTTCAGGAGACCACTCGTTGTAGAAGTTGATAGCGCCCAAGTCTATTTGTTCGCGAATCTTTAGCTCAGCATCTTTTACACTCTCAGCCACTACATCAACATAATCAACGTAAGTAATCGTTACGCACACTTGGTATTTTTTCATTTTGCTTCTCCCATTTCTTCAACGTAATTAATAAATTCTTCACCATACACAACTTCGCCAGTGCCTAAATCAATGTCTCCTTCATCCCACTTCTCTTGTGCCAACTCCTCTGCCTCATCTTGATTGTTTGCCACAACACCTATGCGATAAACAATGTGCTCAACTCGAACCATTGTTACGAAAAATTTTTTCATTTTTGATCTCCTAATTCATTTTCTGTAATCATTTTTGTTTCTTTCAGCCACTATTCCATTATTGAAATGCAAGGCGTTTTTCTACGCGCCCGCGTTTTAAACGTGCGAAAACCCGTGCGCCCTGGTAGTTGTCAAATTTCCGGTGCTGCAAAAATTCCCCGGCTAAATCTTTTTCCATCCAATAAACTATCCACATAAAAGCTCCTTAATAATTTCAGTCACTACACCATTAAACCCAGGGCGAACCCTGGGGCGGGAAAATGCCCGGCGCGTGTCCGGGCGGGCGGCTCAGTACTCCTCGCAGTAGTCCTCTAAGCTGCTGATTAATCCATCAAAGTCCTCAGAGGCTCCCAGGACGGATGCCAGGGTGTAGACAATCGTGCGGTCGTACTCCTCGCACAAGCTCTCCAAATACTCTCTGCGGTTTGCGTACCCGTTCAACTGGTACTCGTTCATTTGTGTTGTTGTCATGGTTTAAGCTCCTATAAATTTTGGATAATTTTGGTAGTTGCGAATCGGCGTGTTCTCCTGGTACTTCTCTTGAATATTGATAGTCCATCCGTTACTCTTGGCGGTTTCCATGAATAGGTAAGCATCGCAGTCCTCCTCCAAATAAACTTTATTACCGCGAACAAATGAATACCCGCTGATTTTTTCCTGGATGTTGAGCTCCTCCAAATCGGAAAATTCGACCTCTAGCCATCCGTGTCCGGGGTCTGCGTGAAATGTAAATTTTTTGGTTTTCATTGTTTAAGTTCCTTTTAGTTGTTGGGGCAAATGCCCGGTTAAAACCCTCGTTAGAAGGCTTTAACGGTGCTTTATCGCCGTGCCTCTGCGCGTCCCTGGTCGATTAGTCGGCGTGCCTCCTGGCGGTTTTCTATGCGTTCCGATTCGATCATTAGGCGCAAAATATCCACCTGAATTCGTCCGCGTTCAAAGTCGAATCCGGCTTGGATGTAATCGCGTTCGGTGTGATTCATTTTTTAGCCTCCTTAACTACCTGGTACATATTCCACCCGCAGGTCACTACTTGCGAACCCGTTTGCAGCAACTCCGCGATCATGGAACGGTCGAACTCGTGCCATCCTTCCCAGTCAACGGGATAACGGCAAACCTCCGACCACCCGCGCAAATCTGATTTTGCATGGTAGGCGATTATTAAATTATTCATTTGAGTATGCACTCCCGCAGTGTTCTCATTTCATCATGCCAGGATTGTCCGCAAATGTAATACGCTGATTGATCTTCAATAATCATGCGGGAATAAATGCCGTATCTCTCCCACAATGCCAAGGGAAGTGCCAAGCGGCGGGCTAATCTTTCCTTGGTTGGTTGTCTGCACCTTTTCCCGATAATGCCGAGAATTGCCTCCTGCTGCTCCTGGTTTAATACTGGCTCGGTGTTCTTAGTTCCGTCCGGGAATTTTGCGTTGTGTATCGCGTAATCAAGTGAAAATTGTTTCATGGTTTAAGCTCCTTCGATTTGGTTTAATATCTGTTGAATTTTCGCGGTAATCTGGTCTGCGTCCTCCGGCTCTGCGTCCGGGTTTGTTAGCAGGGCTAGAACGTCCTTAAGCGCGTGGAACAGCTGCGGCGCGTATGCTTGCAGCGTTTTAATTTCTAGTTGGCTCTGCGTTCCAAATAGATCTCCAGTTGTATCTACTGGCGCACGTCCTGGCGAGTGAGTAAGAGTGAATGCTCCGGTTTCTAGTTCTACCTGGTTCATTGTTAACCCCTGGCGGCAAGGTAAAAGAACACGGGGCAAAGAAAAGCCGACACCATGCCAAGGGCGAGCAGTGCATTTGATGCAATAAACAAAAGCTCATCACGTTTTAATTTTCTATCGTATGCCTCGCGCAGCTCCTGGCGATCAATCGCGTAATGGATTGAAACCGAGAACAGTGCGAGCCCCAGGTCGTAGCCATCTTTCATTTTTTCGGTAATATCTTTTAATGCGGTTTTTGGGATGTAGTTCATTGTTTAAACTCCTTTGAATTTAAGCGCCAAGCACTCGTTATAAGTACCAGTGAAAATAATGCGGTATGAGTTGCGAACCTCGCAGCCCTTGCATACGATAATGTTTCCGAATGAGTTTATTTGTGCTGAGTACATTGTTTAAGCTCCTAAGTTGATCTAGACCCCTCGCGGGGTTTCGCCGATTAACGGCTCATCAGTAGACCTTGCCAAATTAGCGTTTTGTTGTTGCCGGTGTAGTTGCCCTGGTCGTAGTTGAACATTACTAAATCTTCAATGGTGCGCTTGTCCAGGTCTGAGCCTCGCATATACGCGCCAAGCGGGATTAGTCCATCAATGTGCCGGGAGAGGTCTGAAAACTGTATTCCTTCCTCTGTCACTGTTGCGATCATCCTTTGACCATATTGGTCGTATTGTCTGCCGGTGTTCCACTGGTGTTGTGTCATGTTGTTAGCTCCTGTCGTTGTTTTCTGCGTATTGCATTAACGTTTATTCTATACAATATGTTTACCTTGTCTAATTGTATTTTTTCACTGAGAATCGGGAGTTGATAGGTAAAACCTATTGCATGGATTATTAGCCCTTGCAATATTCACTGGCACGGCGTTTGCTTTTCGGGTTTTGTTCTGGTACAGTTCGGGCTTGTTATCAGCGAAGCGGAGTAGTTTTAAATGAGCCGTCAATCTATAAAAGAACACCTAAACGAACAAAAGATTATTAATCCTCTAATTGCTACTAAAGGTCTTACACATAAGCAAAAGAAGTTCGTTCAGGAGATTACTCTAGGAGAATGCACTGGTTCGGAAGCATACCGCAGAGCATATAAGAGCAAGGGAAACCCAAGAACCGTATCAGTGAAGGCGAGTAAATTGAAGGCTCAAGATAATATCCAATCTGCAATCAATGCCATAGAAGCATCCAAGGAGGCTTTGAAATATTACGACTCCGAATCTTTGAGGGCTTTAAGCGTTCAAACCATGGTGGAACTGCTGCTAAACCCCAACACTTCCCCGGCGATTAAACTCCAGGCTAGTAAAACAATCGGCACAATGACTGAGGTAAGTCTATTCACGCACCGCACGGAGTCGAAGGTAATCCACTCCAGTGAAAACATACGCGGCAAGATACTGGCTGAGATTCAATCCCTAATGAATGCACAAGCGGAGGACGTAACAACCAAGGATGTAGAGTCGCTGCTCACTGAATTGCAGCCACAATCAACCGAGCACCCGGAAAGTAACGAGCCAGACAACCAGGGCGCGGAAAATTCAGCAGCCGGCGAGACCCACCCCACCCCGCCCCCCACTTTTAACCGCGCGGAGTCCCATGTACTCCAGCATACTATTCCACCCGAACGATCAGTAGAAAAAACGGATGATGCCCTCAATCTCAAAACATAAACCCAAAAAAATATATAAAAAATTTTGAATGAACAGTAATAATTTATCATTCGTTAAAAGCAAAACGATGCCCAAATCTAATACTTTCGTGGGGGGTCATGCCAAACGTTTGGTATGCGACTATCCAAAAGTATTAAATCCTAAGATGATAAGTAAACGAAGTGATCTAAATTATGAACAGTGTTTAGAACTTAAGATGACAAAAAATCAAGCAAACGTATTTATATTCATTGATGAGTATTGGAAGAAGAGGGGATATGGGCCGACTGTGAGGGAGGTGATGGAGTACCGCGGAAGTAGGAGTTTGGGGAGTACGCATGAAATAATTGAGCGGCTTATTAAACTTGGCGTATTAAAGAAGATGCGGGGGATGGAGAGAAGTGTGCGGCCGGTGTATATAAATTTTAGGAAACTTGATGTCCCAGATTGAAGATTTATTGGCTAAGTTGCCGGTGAATGAGCAGGAGAAATTCTTGGCTCAGATGGCGCAATATAAGGAAGCGTTGACAAGGGAGAAGTGTCAGGCGAATTTCCTTGAGTATGTAAAATTTATGTGGCCGGGTTTTGTGCACGGCAGACACCACGCTGTGATGGCTAAAAAATTTGAAGAGGTTGTACATGGAAATCTTAAGCGTCTTATTATCAATATGGCTCCTCGGCATACTAAGTCTGAGTTTGCATCTTACCTTTTGCCTAGCTGGTTCCTGGGTAACTATCCTGATAAAAAAGTTATCCAGTCGAGTAACACTGCCGATCTGGCTGTTGGGTTTGGTAGAAAGGTTCGTAATTTGGTGGATAGCGAGCAATACGATTCTATCTTTCCTGGTATTGCTTTGGCTGCTGATAGTAAGGCCGCTGGTAAGTGGAATACCAATGCTCAAGGTGAATATATAGCGATTGGTGTGGGCGGTACGATGACTGGTAAGGGCGCGGACTTAATGATTATTGACGATCCGCATTCTGAACAGGAGGCGAGATTAGCCCAGGGAGATCCTACAGTTTTTGATTCCGTGTTTGAATGGTATACGTCTGGCCCGCGTCAACGTTTACAACCAGGGGGTAGGATTGTAATCGTGATGACCCGGTGGTCGGATAAAGACTTAACGGGAAAAATTTTGCGTAACGCCTCCGGCGAGGACTGGGAGGTGATTGAGTTACCGGCGATTATGCCAAGTGGAAATCCGCTATGGCCTGAGTTTTGGCCGCTCAAGGAATTGATGGCGGTTAAGGAAGAGATTGGGGTTTATAAGTGGAATGCCCAGTATCAACAGCAGCCGACTGGTGAAGAGGGCGCGATTATTAAGCGAGAATCGTGGAAGAGATGGAAGAGTGAGATGCCGCCGCCTTGTGATTTTATTATTCAGAGTTGGGATACCGCATTTACAAAATCGGAACGCGCTGACTATTCGGCTTGTACGACCTGGGGCGTGTTTAGTTTAAATGAAGACCCAACAGATAAGCATATTATTCTCCTTGATGCGTATAGAGATAAGTTGGAGTTTCCTCAACTTAAGAAAGCTGCGCTGGAAGGATATAAAGAATGGCAGCCTGATGCGTTTATTGTTGAGGCTAAGGCAGCTGGTGCGCCGCTTGTGTTTGAATTAAGACAGATGGGAATACCGGTTAGCGAGTACACTCCTACTCGTGGAAATGACAAATTTGTACGTCTTAATAGCGTGGCGGATTTGTTTAATTCAGGTAAGGTGTGGGCACCAGATAAACGGTGGGCGGATGATTTAATTGAAGAGATGGCCAGGTTCCCTAACGCGGAACATGATGACTATGTGGATAGCTCAAGCCAGGCGTTGATTAGATTTAGGCAAGGTGGGTTTTTAAGATTACCCAGTGATGAGGAAGAAGAGCCTCAATACTGGAAAAGACGTAGAGCATATTACTAGGGGGTAGAAATGGCGGATGAAAAAGTATATAGCGTACAGGGCGGTTATTACCCAAGGGGAACTATGCCTGAAAGTCTTTCACAATATTATCCTAAATGGCGTGAAGCACCAGAGAGAAAAGACCATCCTGAATCTGCAAAGACAATTGAATTTTTAAGACCAGTTGCAAAAGATGTTCCCGCAAGTCAATATATACCAGCTCGCCGCGCATCGGATAAAACAAAGACAGGCATTGAAACAATAGATACCGGATACGATAAAGAAACAATGGGTAATTTGTTAAGCGCGTATAAAACAGCACATGAAAAATATGGCGTTCCAATGTTAGCGCCTCATCAATTAACGGCAATAGCTTTAGAAGAAGGCCGATCTAATTTAGGCTACAACAATTTTAATTGGAATAATCCACAAGCTTATAAACTACAGCAGTCTTTAATTAAGCAAGGATATGATCCTTATGCAGCGGGATTTCCTGCGGCAATATTAGATAAACAACAAGTTGCTGACCGTACTGGTAAACCGTTTTTCCATGTATGGAATGGAGATGGTTCTAGAGCTGCGGCCTATAACGAACGGGTTCAAAATTCTATAGAGTCGGGCGTACCAAATAATCCAAAGAATCAACAGCTGCTACAGTATATTCAAAATAAAACTGGCTATGTTGCGCCGCCCGTGCAAGCGCAACCAACTCAACCAACTCAACAACCAGACTTACAAAATACACAAGCGCCGCAAGTCGTTCAGCAGGTAGCGCAAAACACGACAGATATGCCAAGCGATTTTAAAGTTGGCGGAAGAGTAAGATTAATTTAAAAGCATATTACTAGGAGTAAACATGGAACGTAGAAGTTTATTAAAGGCGCTGGTCGGGGGTGCTGGATTTTTAATGTTGCCTGAACTGGCAAAGGCTAGTCAGTCTGGTTTAATGCCCTGGGAAAAACCCGCGCCAATAAAAAACGCAACCCAATTGACAGAATGGCTTGATAAAAATTTTGATTGCCGCATGGGTGAACCAACGGCTTTTATGGAAGTTAAGAGAGAAGATTTTGATAAACACTTTATTCCCGCATCTTTAAAGTCTATGAATGTAGAGGGTTCAGATGTTGCTCGCATGATATATGCGACATTATGTTTTGCTTATAAGGGCGAGAATATCACCGATGCCGAGGAAAAGCTTTGTTATTATTTCCAAGAAGGTTTTAAAGAATTAATTGGTGAAGAAAAGAAACAAATCTTTTGGCGTGTTCAACCAAGTTTTGGTTCTGACGTTGTGTATGAGTGGGGCGATACATACATGACGCACGAAGAGATTGAAGATAAATTTAATAAAGAAGATATCGTAATTCCTAAAGGAGTTGTATTGGATTTCAATACGCACTCATATAGATATGTAAAAGATAAGTACAGGCTAAATAAATTGCGTATGAGATTATTTATGCCTGAAGTTCCATTCGACCAAATGGTTGGATATAAATTAGAAGGCGCTGAGCCTACAAGGATTTAATATGTTAGATAAAGCATTGTATTCAAACGTTCCGCAACTCAATACGGTTGAACCGGATATAGAGATTGAAGTTGAAAATCCAGAGGCGGTGCACGTTGGCATTGGCGGGATTGAAATTGACTTAGATCCTAAAGATGAAAAAGAAAGCTCAGAAGATTTTTATGCTAACTTGGCTGAAGACATGGATGAAGGCGAGCTTCAATCTTTGTCGGCTAAGTTAATAGAAGAAGTGGATGCGGACGTTCATTCCCGTAAGGACTGGGCTGAAACATATGTCAAAGGTCTTGAAGTATTGGGGATGAGATATGAAGAAAGAACGGAACCTTGGAACGGAGCTTGTGGTGTTTTCAGCACGGTGCTTACAGAAGCTGGGATTCGCTTCCAAGCAGAAACGATTACTGAAACGTTTCCTGCGGCTGGCCCGGTAAAGACTGAAATCATGGGGGCGATAGACCGCCTCAAGATGGAAGCATCGCAAAGAGTTCAGAATCACATGAACTATTACCTGGTAGAGAAGATGCCAGAGTATCGTCCAGAGCACGAACGTCTATTGCTTAACCTTGGCTTGATTGGATCGGCGTTTAAGAAGCTTTATCCGGATCAAAATCTTGGCAGACCAGTCGCTATGTATGTTGGCGCAGAAGATTTGATCATGCCATATGGGTCTAGCGGTGTTATGCACTGTGAGCGCGTCACACATTTGATGCGTAAGACCAAAAACGAAATCAAAAAATTACAAGTAAATGGCTTTTATAGGGATGTTGAGCTGGGTGAACCCATGCATATCCCAACTGATATTGAGAAAAAGAAAGCTGACGAGTCTGGATACTCAATTACGGATGACGATAGATACCATTTGGCTGAAATCCACGTTGATTATGTGCTGCCAGGCGATGAAGATGAGGACGAAATCGCTAGACCATATGTTATTACGATTGAAAGAGGGTCAAGAAAAGTACTTTCTATCCGCAGAAACTGGGAAGAAGGCGATAAAAAGTACCTTAAAAGGCAGCATTTTGTTCAATATACCTATATTCCTGGCTTTGGAGCCTATGGATTTGGTCTTATTCACCTGATTGGGGGTTATGCCCGCGCAGGTACGATGATTATTCGCCAATTGGTGGACGCTGGATCATTGGCTAACCTACCTGGCGGTCTAAAAGCTCGCGGATTGCGCGTAAAAGGGGACGATACCCCGATTGCACCGGGCGAATTCAGGGATGTTGACGTTCCTGGCGGGTCAATCAAAGATAACATAATGACCTTGCCTTATAAAGAGCCAAGTTCCGTACTCAGTGCGTTGCTTGCTTCTATTACTGACGAGGCAAGGAAGCTTGGCGCTATATCTGACATGAACATTAGCGATATGTCTGCTAATGCGCCGGTCGGAACTACGCTTGCTCTACTCGAAAGACAACTTAAGACGATGAGCGCGGTACAGGCTAGGGTTCATTACTCTATGAAGCAGGAATTCAAACTGCTCAAGCCAATGATTCGCGACTTTGCTCCTAGGGATTATGAATACAACCCTGAGAAAGCAGATAAAAGCGCAAAGCAAAGTGATTACGACATGGTTGAAGTTATACCAGTCAGTGATCCCAACAGTTCTACGATGGCGCAAAGGCTCATGCAGTACCAAGCTGCAATGCAGATGGCCCAGCAAGCGCCCCAAATCTACAATCTTCCCAAGTTACACAGGCAAATGCTTGATGTGATTGGTATACCCAACGCCGAGGATATTGTTCCAACTGAAGACGATCAAAAACCAAGAGATCCAATATCAGAGAACATGGCTTTCTTAAAAGGAAAACCAACCAAGGCGTTTATGTATCAGGATCACGATGCACATATCGCGGTTCACCAGGCAATGATGCAAGACCCGCTACTCCAGGCGCAAATTGGTCAAAGTCCTATGGGGCAACAGATGGGTGCAGCCATCATGGCTCATATCTCTGAGCACTTGGCATTCCAGTATAGGAATAAGATCCAACAGCAACTGGGTGCTACGCTACCTGCTCCAGATGAGGATATGCCACAAGAGCTTTAGGTTCAAATCTCTCAGCTCACAGCACAAGCTGCTCAGCAAGTTTTACAGCAGAGCAAAGGTCAAGCCGCGCAGCAGCAAGCCCAGCAGCAAGCTCAAGATCCACTTGTCCAAATGCAACAAGCTGAGTTGCAAATTGCTCAGATGGAAGCACAAACCAAGGCTAAGAAAGTCGATGGAGACTTGGCTATCAAGCAGCAGGAGTTGCAGATCAAAGCTCAACAAGCTCAACAAAAAGCCGGGCCAAATCCTGCAATTGAAGAGCAGAAAAAGATCGCAGAGGCTCAGCAAAATTTGATGCACAACCAGCAACAACACGCGCTTGATTTACAGATGCTGCAAGAGCAACACGCGCAGAAAATGAATCAAGATCAGCAGATGGCTAGGATTAGAGAAGCCCAAGAAATGCAGCGTATGACGTTAGCTGAACAAACGGCTAAGAAGATGAATGAGATCCGTGAAAGGCAAGCTGAGCAACAGGCCAAGGCTCAGAATGTTAAAAAACCAGAGCCTAAAAAGGATGAATGATGGAACAGAAAATACTTGAACATCTATTGGTAAAGATCAAGCAGATCGAAGATCAATATGCAATTGCATTGTCCGGCAAAAGCGCCAGGGACTATGCCGAGTATTCTGAAATGTGTGGTGTCTTCAAGGGCTTGTCCCTTTGCAAAGGAGAGATAGACACCATGATGCAGCGTTTCAAGGAAGACGAAGACAACGAATAACCCGGCGAGCCGATGTGGCGGGGGTGCATCGGTAAGCTTTTTTGTAGCCCCCTGCGAAGGAGAACTATGGACTTCAATGTTCAAGCTGTAGACTTATCTGGAATTCTTAACAAGAAAGCCGAAGATAAGGCAACGCAACTTCCAACGCCGCAAACTTTTCACATACTGACGGTTCTGCCTGAAGTAGATGAAGAGTACGAAAGCGGTTTAATCAAAGCTGGTACAACGATGAATTACGAAGAGGTGCTGACCCCAGTGCTATTTGTAATCAAGCTTGGCCCAGATTGCTATCAAGACAAATCAAGATTCCCGTCCGGGCCATCGTGCAAGGAAGGTGACTTTGTTATTGTCCGTCCCAACTCTGGCACTCGAATCAAAATCCACGGCAAAGAATTCCGCTTGATCAAAGATGATCAGGTCGAAGCCGTTGTGCTTGATCCCCGCGGCATTCAACGAGCAGCATAAGGAAACAACATGGCAACTGAACAAAGAGAATTTAAATTCCCAGACGAAGTGGAAGAGAAGATTGAAGTAGAAGAAACGCCTGAGCTTGAGATCGTTGACGATACTCCTGAGCCAGACCGCGGTCGCAAGCCGGCTGACGAACCACCCAAAGAGTTTTCCGATGATGAGTTGGAGACCTACAACGACTCCGTAAAGAAACGGATTAAACATTTCACCAAGGGATATCACGATGAACGCCGTGCAAAAGAAGCGGCCTACCGTGAGCGCGAAGAAGCTTTAAGGCTTGCTCAAACCGTAGTGGAAGAGAACAAAAAACTCAAAGGTTCCTTGAATCAAGGGCAAACCGCTTTGCTGGAACAAGCTAAAAAAGTGGTTGAAAACGAGCTTCAATCTGCCAAGAATAAGTACAAAGCTGCTTATGAAATGGGTGATTCTGATGCTTTAGCTGAAGCACAAAGTGAACTAACTGCCGTAACAATTAAGGCAAGAGAGTTACATAATTTCAAGCCAGCCCCTTTACAAGAGGAAAGAAATGAGGTACAAACGCAGGTAACGCAACCAGCGCAGCTAGACCGAAAGGCGGAGGCCTGGAAAGATAAGAATCCTTGGTTCGGGCAAAATCGGCGCATGACCAGTTATGCGCTTGCCATACACGAGGAACTCACGCAAGATGAGCGATTAAATCCATCGAGCGAAGAGTACTACCGAAGAATTGATTCCGAAATGCGTACTAGGTTCCCAGATGCTTTTGAAAGCGATACTGAAGTGGATGCATCTCCTCCACCCAAGAAGTCGGTAGTTGCACCTGCGTCTAGGAGTACAGCGTCTAAAAAAATCGTACTTACTACAAGTCAGGTAAACATCGCCAAAAGGCTTGGTGTCTCATTAGAGGACTATGCCCGTCAGGTTGCTAAACAAAGATCAGGAGCTTAATCATGTCAGAACAAAATCGTAAACCTAGAGAAGTTGAAACTCGTGCAGTAGCACAAAGACCGGATGCCTGGAGACCTCCAGAGCAGTTGCCAATGCCTGATGCCCGTCCTGGATGGGAGCACAGATACATTCGCATTAGCATGGTCGGAAGCGCTGATCCTAAGAATATTTCTATGCGTTTGCGCGAAGGTTATGAGCCTTGCAAAGCGGAAGAGTATCCTGAGTTGATGATGCACGAAGTTAATGACGGTCGATTTAAAGGTGGCATTGAAGTAGGTGGACTGTTGTTATGCAGAATTCCAGCCGAGTTTGTTAAGCAAGCGTCAGATTACTACGCTAAGCAGAACCAGGCTCAGATGGAATCAGTAGATAACAGTTTCATGCGTAATAGTGATCCAAGGATGCCTCTGTTTAAAGACAGACGTTCCGAGGTGACATTCGGTAAATCTTAATTTTAGGAGTCCTTAAATGGCATATCCAACTGTCTCGGCCCCATACGGGTTCAAGCCGGTCAATCTGATCGGTGGACAGGTATTTGCGGGTTCTACTCGTAACCTACCTATCCAATACAACTACGGTACAAACTTGTACTACGGCGATATCGTTAAATTGGTTCGTGGCTTTGTTGTGCAATCTACCATTACCACAAGTACTGGTGTAAGCACATGGGGTACAGACGCACCTACAGATAATATCGTTGGTATTTTCTTGGGCTGTTCTTATACAAACCCAACAACCAAGCAAAAGCAGTACAGCCAATACTGGCCCGCTAACACTTTAGCTGGTGATGCACAAGCTATTATTGCGGATGATCCTGATCAAGTTTTCAAAGTCGTTGCTTTAGCATCTGCTGGAACTCTTGCTTCTGGTTCTTTTGCTTTAGTTGGTCAAGATGTTGGTATTAACCGCTCATGGGCGGCTGGTGTAGGAAACGTTAACACAGGTGATTCATACATCGGTGTTACATCTCCAACATCATTGACAACTACAGCTGCTGTACCAATGCGTGTCTTGAACGTTGTTCCTGATACTGTTGTGTCACTAGGTACTACTACCTATACCAGCATTTCTTCTACGACCATTACCTGCGCTGCAATTCCAAACGCATTGCCAGTTGGTACTGATCTTGGAACTCTTGCTGCTAACGGTCAGTACATTTCATCTGGTAGCTTTATTGCCGCAGCAGCTTCTGCTGGAGCAACATCACTAACAGTGAACGCAGCACCAAGCCCAGCAATGGTCGCATCTTCAACCTTAGTATTTAACCAATACCCAGAGTTACTCGTTAAGTTTAACTTCGGCACACATGGTTACTACTACCCAGTTACAGTTTAAGGAGTAACATAAATGGCTATTTCACGCGCACAACTATTGAAAGAGTTGCTCCCTGGACTGAACGCATTGTTTGGACTTGAGTACGCCCGCTACGGCGAAGAGCACAAAGAGATCTACGAAACAGAGACATCTGAGCGTAGCTTTGAAGAAGAGACCAAGTTATCCGGTTTCTCTGCTGCACCAGTCAAAAACGAAGGCTCTGCCATCGCTTATGACAATGCACAAGAGGCATGGACAACTCGCTATAACCACGAGACTATTGCTCTTGGATTTTCAATCACTGAAGAGGCGATTGAAGATAACCTGTACGACAGCTTGTCTGCTCGCTACACCAAGGGTCTTGCTCGCGCAATGGCTTACACCAAACAAGTTAAAGCTGCTGCCGTATTAAACAACGGCTTCAACTCTGCTTATGTTGGTGGTGACGGCGTTTCTTTGTTCAGCAACTCACACCCATTGGTTAACGGTGGTACAAACTCCAACAGCCCAGCTACTCCTGCCGATTTGAACGAGACTTCTCTTGAGAATGCCGTTATTCAGATCGCTGCATGGACAGACGAGCGCGGACTTTTGATCGCTGCTAAGCCAAGAAAGTTGATTGTTCCTCCAGCACTACAGTTCGTTGCAACCCGTTTGCTCGAAACTAAACTGCGCGTTGGTACAACTAACAACGACATTAACGCTATCGAGAACAATGGTTCTATCCCAGAAGGATACACAATCAATCACTTCTTGACAGCGCCTAATGCTTGGTTCTTGTTAACCGATGTACCTAACGGTATGAAGCACTTCGAAAGAACCCCATTGCAAAATTCAATGGATGGTGACTTCGATACTGGTAACGTTAGATATAAGAGCCGTGAGCGTTATTCATTCGGGTGGTCTGATCCTCTCGGTATTTACGGAACTTATTGATCTTCGGATTGATAAAAAAAGGGGGCTTCGGCTCCCTTTTTTGTTGACAAATATTGTATTTGTTGTATTATCTACGCATCTGGGAATTCACTCTTGTTGCCACTGGCCCAGCAGACGATGCAACGATTAACAAGAGAACTTTTGCATAAGGAAACTTATAATGGGACGCAGTACCTTTGAAGGCCCGATTCTATCTGGCGATAACCGTTTTGGCCCACAACGTGACGTTGGCTACACAGACCTGGTTCAAACAGCTCTTTTAGATTTTTCCGTAACAGCTGCTAATACAGCTAACTACGGCGGCGGTTCTGGAGTATTTGTTTCTTCAAACAATATTCCCAATAGCATTGCTACGATCTACACTCCACAATCTGGTGCTTTCAGCAATAGCGGCCCAACTACTGCATCTGCTCCTACAGCAGATACATCTGGAACAATTTATCGTGGCGTAGTGTTCTATCTACCCTATTCTTGCAACATCACTGATGTGATCGTTGACGTTGGCACATTGCCTACAGACGGAAGCGTAACAGCTAACTCTATCCAGCCTTATGTTTCTAACAACTTTGCTACAAGCACAGGCGTATATGCAACGATGGCTGCGATTACTTCTGCTACTCGCGGAACAGCAACATTTGTTGGATCACAGTTAACAAACAGCAATGCTACATTGCAAGACTTCCAGAACCCATTGGTTGGTCAGCAGCCATCATGGTTCAGCCAGGTTGTTGTTACACTGAAGATTACTAACACAAGTTTGACAACTCCAACATCAGGTCAGATTGAAGTAACAATCCGTTACAACCAAAATGACATGAACATTGGTAATAGCACAACTTACCCATACGGTAACTTTGACTAATCTCTAGGGGCTTCGGCCCCTATCTTTAAACTTTAAGGAGATTATTCATGGCAAATGCAGTGTTATCGTCAATGACCCGTCAAGGGAAAACAGAGCCTTTTGATTTGCAAGTGGCTCGCGGTCAAGTTTATGGCCACAGTATTGTTAGTCTTTTTGGCTATCAATCAGCAGTTGCTAATACAACAATTCCCGTCTGGGAATCAGCTACTGTATATCCAAATTATTTGTCATCTGCTGCTACATTTTATTTGTATAGTGCAAGCGCCTCTGATGCTGGCGCAACTATATTAATAAATGGTTTAGATGCAAACTTTAATCAAATAAGCGAAACAGTTACCATAACTGGAGCAACAAATCCAACTGGTACAACTACCAAAACATACTTAAGAATTCAAAGTTTGTTTTTGGTTTCTCCTGCATCTGGTCAAAAGAATAACGTAGGCAAAATTACCGCCACAACATCTAGCACATATGCGGGCATTACAACTGGCTCATCTGGAAATGCCTATGCGTACATTAACGCAGCAATTGGTAAATCTCAGATGTCTGTTTTTACTGTGCCGGCTGGGTATACTTTTTATTTGGATATTGCGGAAGTAAATACTTCAAACACATATGCGGGTACAGAGTATCTTACTTATAGCGTACAGGCGTATAACAGTTTAACCGGTGTTCAATTAAATGTTTTGCAACAACCATTTGTAGCCATTTACACAATTAACAGATCAACCGTTCCTTTTGTATATACAGAGAAAACGGATATTCAATGGCAACTTACAACAAGTACCTCATCCACAATTGCGGCCGGTATGGTTATTGCGGGTAAGTTGATTAAGAACTCAGCTGATGCAGGAAACACCTGATGAAGACACCAGCTTGGCAACGCAAAGAGGGGAAAAACCCGGCTGGTGGTCTGAACTCCAAAGGGAGAGAATCCGCCAAGAAGCAAGGAATGAATCTGAAGCCTCCTCAGCCAGAGGGTGGCTCAAGGAAAGATTCTTTTTGCGCCAGGATGGAAGGATTAAAGAAGAAATTGACCGGATCAGAGACAGCAAACGACCCGGAAAGCAGAGTAAATAAGAGCTTAAGAAAGTGGAAATGCTAGGAGCAAAAAATGGCCGAAAAAACACCTGCTAGAAAAATAGCCGAAGATATGGAGTTTGAGAGAGCATATCCAATGACATCAAAATTGGGTAAGGAAAAAGAGGGTATAAAAACCAACTTAGGCTTTCCCATTGCTGCAACTGTTGATGCTATAACAGGCCCAAAAGGACGATCTGAAGAAGAGATGTCAGAGCTTACTCGCGAAGTTGCTCGTACCAACAGGCTAGCAAAAGGCGGCAAAGTCCGCTCTTCCGCATCAAGTCGCGCTGACGGCACTGCTAAAAAAGGTCATACAAAGGGCAGGTATCTATAATGGACGCAATGGTTGTTTGGAACGGCGTTTTATCTCTATTGATAGGGATAATTGGGTTCTTTTTAAAAGAGAAGTTTGCAGAAGTCAAAAGACTTGATATTCTGTTAAACAAAACCAGAGAGGAGATTGCTCGTGAATATGTCACCAATGCAGAAGTTAATCGAATTACAGACCACATTGATCAACGCTTTAACAGGCTTGAAGAAAAAATTGATCTCCTTATTCGTCAAAAAGGCTGATTGAAATGCCAAGCAGCAGTAAAAAGCAGCATGATTTTATGGAAGCAATAGCCCATAATAAGGCTTTTGCAAAGAAGGTGCACGTTCCACAATCGGTGGGTCGTGATTTTGCGGAAGCCGATAAAGGCAAACATTTTAAAAGAGGTGGTGATATGGCAACGATGAATCCTAAAGCGGCTCAAGCAATGGCTGCATTAATGGCGGCTCGCCGTCCTAGAGCTGCGGCTCCAAGGGCTATGGCAGCTCCTGCCGCTCCTGCAATGAATATGCCTGGTGCAATGCCTCCTGGCGCTCCTGGCATGGCTCACGGTGGTCTAACAAAGGCTCACCACAAGCACTTAGCTCATCACCATTTGGCGATGGCTGAGCATCACATGAGTATGCACGGCGAAAAAGCAGAACCCCATTCTAAAGACATGGGTGAAAAGGCTCTTAAGCATGGCGGTAAAGCTAAGGCTAAACACCACTATGCTAAAGGTGGACACATTGATGACACCGTAGAAGTAAAAGCATCTGGCGGCAAGAAAGAAGCTGCTGAAGATGTAAGAGGCATGAAAAAAGGCTTGTCTAGCATTGAAAAGGGCGAGAAAAAACGCGCACATGGCGAGCATGGCATTCAGCAAAAGGGTCATACCCGCGCAATGATGCCTAAGATGGCTGGTACAACTACTGGCATGAAGCACGGCGGCAAAGCTAAAGTTCATCACAAGAAATAAGGATCAAATATGAAACACGATCACGCTCCCATTATGGAACACGGCGAAGCTCCCCATGAGCATGAGCACAAGCACATGGTTCATCACATGAAAGAGCACGAGGCCGGAGGTCACGTTCATCATCACCACCACTACGGCGAGCACAAAGCCGGTGGTCATGTAAAACACCATGAAGCTATTGAGCATTTGCACAAGCATCAGAAACACATGAAGCACGGCGGTAAAGCCTGTTAAGGAGTCATCATGGCTGAAAAGTGGATCCAACACGCCATCAAAAAAGCTGGCGCATTGCGCGAGCAGCTTGGCGTTCCTGAAGGTAAAAAGATTCCAGCCAAGAAACTAGCTAAAGCGGCAAAAGCTCCAGGTAAACTGGGGCAACGTGCTCGCTTAGCTGAAACCTTAAGGGGTATGCACAAATGATGGCAAGCCGCGGTATGGGGGATATTAGCGCCTCCAAAATGCCAAAAGGAAAGATTAAAAAACGCCGTGATGATACTGACTTTGAGCAGTTTAAGAAGGGCGGAAAGATCAAGAAATTTGGCGTTGGTGGAAAGGCTAATCCTACTGACAAGAATACACCAATACTTGAAGGTACTAGCGGAGGAAGCGGGGGTAGCTTTTCTACTTCTTCTGCTCCGGCTCAATACCGCGTTTGGGATACTCATGCCAATAGTTTGGTAAGAGGCAAAGCATACGATTCTTTAAGCAGTGCCAATAAAGCTGTTGATAGATTGGATAACGAATACGGCGGCTCAAGATATACTGTAAAAAATCTAAGCGATACTTCATACAAAAAAGGCGGAGCAACTAATCATCCTGGACTTTATGCCAATATCCATGCAAAACAAGCTAGGATAGCAGCAGGTTCTGGCGAGCATATGCGTAAGCCTGGCTCCAAAGGCGCTCCATCCAAGGCAGACTTTATTAAATCCGCTAAAACAAGGAAAAAGAAATGATTCAGATTAGCAACGAAGACGCGCTATTCATCCTTGATGAATTGAACAAAAGAGCTGAGCATCAAATGGCTGCTTATAACGGTATCGACCCTGATCTTCAAGGAGTAATCAATGATTTGGATGCACAACTCAATGCTACGCTTCCAGTTCAAGAAGAGGCTCAAGAAGCTCCGGCAAAGACTGTAGATGCTTTTGTGCAGTCTGTATTAGTTGATGCTCCACAAGAGCCAGAAGCTCCTAGCGCATAATGTCAATCAATACCGGAACCACTACTGGAACAACCAGCTTTGACCTAGACTTTGCCGAAATAGCAGAGGAAGCATGGGAAAGAGCTGGCAGGGAGATGCGTTCCGGTTATGACTTGCGTACTGCTCGCAGGTCAATGAACCTGATGACCATCGAATGGCAAAACCGTGGCATTAATATGTGGACTATTGACCAGGGCGTTATCACCTTAACACCTGGTTTAAATACTTATCCATTGCCCACTGATACGATTGATTTGTTGGATCATGTAATCCGCACCAATGCCAACAGCACCTCTAATCAATCTGACCTAACAATTACTCGTATCAGTGTTTCTACCTATGCGACTATTCCAAACAAACTAACCCAGGCTAGACCTATTCAAGTTTGGGTTCAGAGAATGTCTGGAGAAACGTCTACAACAACGATTCAAGTGGCAGCAGCAGTATCATCCACTGCTACCACAATAACGCTTTCTAGCACGGTAGGATTGGCTGCAAACGGCTATATCCAGCTTGGCTCTATAGGCGGCGAGATTATTTATTATTCATACATTTCCGGTAACACTTTACAGAATTGCTTTAGAGCACAAGCGAACACCACGGCTCAGTCTTATGCACTGGGTGCAGCGGTATATGTTCCTAAACTACCGGCAGTAACTGTATGGCCAACACCAGATTCATCGCAAGTTTATACCTTTGCTTATTGGCGGCTGCGGCGTGTTCAGGATGCCGGAGCAGGGCCGAATGTGCAAGACATGAACTTCAGGTTCTTGCCAGCCGTAGCTGCCGGTCTGGCGTACCATATTTCAATGAAAGTCCCAGAATTAATGCCCAGAGTGCAAATGCTTAAACAGGCATATGATGAGCAGTTTGATATTGCTGCTGGCGAGGATAGAGAGAAGGCGGCTATTCGGTTTGTGCCAAGACAGCAATTCTTGGGTGGTGGTGGCGGAGCTTATTGATGGGCAATAGGTTCGCTTCTGGCAAATTTTCCATTGCTGAATGCGATAGATGCGGTCAGCGGTACAAACTTAGCCAACTCAAGATGGAGGTCATTAAGACCAAGCTGTATCAGCTAAAGGTTTGTCCTGAATGTTGGGATCCAGATCAGCCACAGCTTCAATTGGGTATGTATCCAGTTGATGATCCTCAAGCTGTTCGCCAACCAAGACCGGACTTAAGTTATGTTGCATCTGGACTGGATATCTTAGGATTCCCGTCCGGTGGATCAAGGGATATTCAGTGGGGCTGGAACCCGATAGGCGGGGCAAGTCAGTTTGATTCTGTACTGACTCCTAATAATTTAGTTACCACAAATCAGGTGGGCACGGTTACAATTTCTACTACTTAAAGGAGCAGTTATGAAGAAAGCAGAAGTTAAGAAAATTGCAGATAAAGAGGCTGCAAAAGAAGTGCATAAGCATGAGAAGAATATGCACAAAGGAAAGAAGCCTACTAAGCTTGCAAAAGGCGGAGTAGCCGGCGTTTCAAATGAAAGCCGTAAAGCTCTTGGACGCAACTTGTCCAGAGCTAGCTATCAAACCGGAGGTTAATATGCAGGTCATCAAACCTACAAAAAAGAATAGCCCAGCTATTGTCAAAGCTAAAAACAAGACAAATGGCCCGGCTGAAGAGTATGCTGCACCACATAAGATGAATGGTAAAAAGTTTGGTACTGAAGCTATTGAGCAAAATCAAACTCATCCAGACATTGGTTTAGCAGTGAAGATGCCTACTCGTAAGAATTGGACTCCATTAAACGGTGGCGTATCAATTGGCAATATGGATGAGATCAAAACATCTGGTGAAGAGACCAGGGGTAATGGCGCAGCTGAACGTGGCAGAATTGCTAGAGGCCCAATGGCATGAACTATAGCCAGCTCGTCACTGAGATCAATTCGTATTTGGAATACACATTCCCTACGAATGATATCAATACATTCATACAACAGGCAGAGCAAAGAGTATTTAACTCTATCTTGTTTCCGTCCCTGCGTAAGAATGTGACGGGCGTATTGACTGCTGGTAACTCATACTTGTCTTGCCCCAATGATTTTTTAGCTCCTTTTTCATTGGCAGTATTCTCAAGTGTGAGCACCACAGCGACTGGGACGGTTGGCACAAACACCATTACGGTTTCATCTGCTACAAATATCTTTGCCGGTCAAAGCGTAAGCGGAACAGGTATTGGTGTTCAGTGCAAAGTGCTTAGCGTATCAGGAACGACAATTACTTTATCGCAGTACAACATTGCAGCGGTATCTGGTACGATTGTTTTTCAAACAGATTATTTGTATTTGTTAAATAAAGACGTTAACTTTATTCGCGAGTGCTATCCAACATCAAGCTATCAGAGCTTGCCTAAACACTATGCATTATTTGGCCCCCAAAGCTCTGCGCCTTTATATCTTAGCTTTATGCTTGGGCCGACTCCTGATCAGTCTTATTTGGCTGAGTTACATTACTTTTTCTATCCAGATAGTATTGTTCAGGCTCCGATTACTGCACTGGGTACTATATCTAGTGGAGGAACGGGATATGTCTCTGGAACATATTACAACGTTCCTTTGTCTGGCGGGACTGGCTCTTTTGCTTATGCTACGGTTGTTGTAGCGGGTGGCGTAGTTACATCAGCTACCCTGGCATCTGGTGGAACAGGCTATGTAGTTGGAGATTCTTTAACTGTATCTAATACTTATCTTGGCGGATCAGGGTCAGGATTTGCCGTACCAGTTTCAACAATTACCAATGCAGCAGGTCAGTCCTGGCTTGGCAATAACTTTGATTCAGTGCTTTTGTACGGCTCTTTGGTTGAAGCTTATACCTACCAAAAGGGCGATAAAGATTTGATTGCCTTTTATGAAAATCAATACAAGGAAGCATTAGCCATTGCGAAACGCCTTGGAGATGGATTGGATCGTCAAGATGCATACCGCTCTGGTCAAACTAGGATTCAACCCGTACCATGAGCATAGTCCAAGGTCAGACCACAAGTTTTAAATACCAGCTATTCAATGGCGGAGTATTTAATCTTTCGACAGACAATATCTACATGGCTCTATATACGGGCCTGGCTAATTTAAATTTATCCACAACCGCATACTCGTCTGTGAATGAAGTAGTTGGTACTGGGTATACGGCCGGCGGAAAGTTAATGACTGGACTTACGATAAACTATGATGCTACGAATAGCGTTGTTTATTTGAATTGGAATAATGTTGTTTGGACTCCAGCTTCATTTACCACTAGATGTGCTTTGATTTATGATGCTACGGCGGGTAATGCATCTATTGCGGTAATTGACTTTGGATCAGATAAGAGTTGCTCCAATTCATTTACAGTGACTATGCCGGCGAATAGTTCATCAACAGCTTTAATCAGGAGTGCTTAATGATTATTACAACAACCAAAGGCGATATGGATGACTCTTTGCTTGAAAAAAGAGAGGGTTCAATTGACAATGATATCGAATTAACGACCTGGGTCGAGTATTACCACGAAGGTGAATTAGTTCATCGTTCTGCTCATGTAACGCTTAAAACCAGCCCTTTTACAAATTTAGTAGCCGCATCAATGGCATAAGGAGAATATTTTGAGTAATACCCAATCAATGTGCACTTCTTTCTTGGGTCAGCTAATGACAGCTACCCATAATTTTGGCACATCACCAATCCGTGCGGCAAGCACAGCAGATACATTCAAAGCTGCTTTGTATGTAACTACAGCTACTGTTAACGCTGCAACTACAGTTTATTCATCTACCAATGAGGTAAGCGGTACAGGTTATACGGCAGGTGGAATAACTGTAACAAATGCAACGGCTCCGTCCTCTACCAATACATCATCTACGGCTGGAGTGGGATATTGGACACCATCTGGTAACTTGGTTTACTCAACTGTTACATTGACAACTGCTTTTGATACTGTCTTGATTTATAACTCAAGCCAGTCTAATGCTGCGGTCAGCGTACATACATTTGGCGCTCAAACCATTACAGCCGGCACATTTACATTGACAATGCCTACAAATACAACGACATCAGCTCTTTTGAGATTGACAACAACCTAAAGGTAAATCATGGCTCTACAACTAGCCGATAGAGTCCAAGTAACCAGTACATCGTATACCACCAGTAGCTTTACTCTTGGCACTACGGTTACTGGGTTCCAAGCCTTTACAGTTTTAACAAGTGGCAACACAACCTACTACACAGCAACGGATTCTGCTGGTAACTGGGAGGTTGGATACGGTACTTATACTACCGGAGCTTTGGCTCGTACAACAATATTAGCCTCCAGTAATAGTGGTAGCGTTGTTACGTTTAGCGGAACGGTTAACGTTTGGGTAGACTACCCTGCGGAGAAAGCTGTTATTCAAGATGCAAACGGCAACGTTAATATATTAACTTATGTATCTAATGCTACTACTACGATTGGTACGTTAAATGTAGGAACGAGCGGCTATAGTGTTTCTGCTACTGGTCAGCTTGCAACTTTTTATGGTACAGATACTACCTGGTCAAATGTAGTCTTACAAAATAACAACGGCGGCAATACATCTTATGCTTCTTATGTAACTACTGCAAATAACTATTCATCCGTTTATATGGAGATGGGAACAAACAGTTCCACTTATAGTTATTCTGCGGCAGGGTATGGTAATAATTCCGCAAATGCCGCAAATGCTAATTTTGTTGAATCAGTAGGGTCTGATTTAGTACTAACAACATATGGCTCCAATGCCATACATTTTGTTGTTAACTCAGGTAATACTGGTACAACATCTGATTCTTTAACCATTAGTACGGCTGGAAACGTCACTACGCCCAACCAGTTGCAGGGTGCGGAGTTGGTTGCATCCAATGGAATTATTGTGAATAACAAGACTATTGGTACAAGCTATTCCATCCCTAGCGGATATTCAGGAAGTGCAGTTGGCCCAATAACTATGTCAAGCGGTGTGACAGTCACTGTTCCATCTGGCAGCCGTTGGCTGATCCTCTGAGATGTTTGGTTTAACCACATTTGCCCAAGCACCGTTTAATGCTCTTGGCGGCAAAAGTGCTCCTCTAACCGGTGATAACGCAGCTGGAAATGTAGGTTCATTAACGCCTAATTTATCTGTAGCCTTAACCGGAGTAAATGCTGCGGGTAGTGTTGGAACAGTTATTGAAAGCGATGCCGATCCCTTATTGTCGGTAAATGGTCAGGGTAATGTAGGAACGGTTGGGCCAAATATAAGCATAGCTTTGACTGGTGTTTCAGCCGCCGGTACTGTTGGGGCAGTTACATCCCAGGTCAATATTACGATTAGCGGAGGTCAAGCATCTGGATTTGCGGGAACTGTATCTGTATCTCATGCCCAGGCTATGTCTGGGGTATTTGCTGCCGGTTCAACTGGCTCTGTTACGCCATCTAGCTCTGCGGGTTTATCTGGGGTAAATGCATCTGGGTTGGCCGGAACGGTATCCGAGTCAGATACGGAAGCTATTTCTGGTAATTTTGCGTCAGGCTTAACGGGCACGGTTACTCCAAATATTACGATTGCAATTACAGGAGTAAATGCAGCTGGTGCGGTTGGAAGCGTAACGGAATCAGATGTTGAATCTATAAGCGGGGTTAACGCATCAGGATTGGTTGGCTCTGTTACCCAAAGTATCTCTGTTGCTTTGACGGGGGTTGGTGCTGCTGGTGCGGCGGGAACGGTAATAGAGAGTGATTCAGACCCGGTAATAAGTGTAAATGCACAAGGTAATGTAGGAACAATTGGCCCCAATATTTCAATTGCCCTGACCGGTGTAAATGCAGCTGGTGCGGTTGGATCGGTTTCCGTACCACTTGGATCTGTAACAGCGGTTGGTGGAACAGGCGTAATAGCTCCAAACATTACTATAGCTTTGACTGGCGTTGGGGCTAATGGATTGGCAGGTAATGTCACGATAGGAAACAGGACTGCTCAGTTAACCGGCGTAGGGGCGGCTGGAACGGTAGGATCATTAGGTGTTAGTTATTGGAGTTTAGTTGATGACAATCAGACTCCTTCGTGGCAAAATGTAGGGGACAGCGAAAATCCAAACTGGCAAGCCGTAAATACGACACAAACGCCAGCTTGGACGGCTGTAACAGATTCAAACTCGCCTGGATGGGCTGCTGTAAATGATGCTGAATCGCCAAGCTGGGTAGTATTGCCCACTCAATAGGATATGAGATGACGATTAATTACACAACATTATTAGGCTTAGCTCTTCCAGTTACTGGAACTGAGTCAGGAACCTGGGGAGATGATGTCTCCCTGGGGATAACTGACTATATAGATATAGCGGTTGCCGGTACAAACAATATCACAAATGATTTGGATATTACGTTTTCTATTACCAATGGTAGTAGCTCCGGATCAAATATTGTTGCTTCACCCAACTCCACAACAGCTCAATATATGCAGCTCTTGTGCACAGGTGCTAGGACTGCGATAAGGAATATCAACTGCCCTGAATCCAGCAAAATGTATGTGGTGAACAACTCCACATCAGGCGGGTACAGCGTAGTTATTCGTGGCTATTCAGCTGGCCCTACATATACGACTGGGGTAACAGTAGCCAATGGCGAGAAGGCTATTGTATTTTGGAGTAGCGTAGCAAATGACTTTGTTAAGATTACATCTAGTACTACGACTACTACCGCAACGAATCTAGCTGGTGGTAGTTTAGGTTCTGTACCTTATCAGTCGGCAGCCAGTACGACTACATTTTTATCTGGAAATACAACTACTACTCCCCAGTTTTACACATCGACCGGGACTGGATCGGCGGCACAGGCTCCGTCTTTAACTGGTTCTACAGGTACTGGTAACGTAGTATTGGCTACAAGCCCCACGATTACTACTCCTACATTTACAACATCTGCTACCGTCCCATTGGTTTACGGCGGAACAGGCACAGGTTCTAGCTTAACTTTACAGTCTACATCTGGCGTTGGTGCTACAGATAGTATTGTGATGAAGGTAGGCAATGCAGGTGCGGTGACTGCACTTAGCGTAGCTACAACAGGTATTGTTTCTTTTCCAACGACTGGAGCTATTTTACTGCCGGTCGGCACAACAGGACAGGAACCAGGATCTCCAGTAGAAGGAATGATCCGTTATAACTCCACAACAAAACAGTTTGAGGGTTATAGTGAAGTATCTAGTACGCCTGGATGGTACTCGGTTGGTGGATCAAGTATCAGTAATGATACATCCTCATCTACGGCTTACTATCCTTTGTTTGCTCATGCGACAAGCGGCACGGCACAGGTTATCTACACTTCAAATACACAGTACACATTCAAGCCGAGCACGGGTGAATTAACGGCTCCAGTCCATATTTCATCTAACGGCTTTATGATTAACGGTACGACAGTATCAACTAGCTATACTATCGCATCAGGCAATAACGCATTTTCAGTAGGCCCAATAACTCTGAATTCGGGCGTAACGGTAACGGTAAGCTCAGGACAGCGTTGGGTAACGATCTAAGGAAATAACATGGCATCTACGATTTCAGCAGGAACCACGACAACTACCGCACTAGTTTACACGGCTGATACATCTGGCGTACTTCAGCTACAGACTAATGGTACGACTGCGGCTTTAACTATTAACACCAGTCAGCAGGTGGGAATTGGTACGGCTAGTCCTAGTAACTTATTAAGTCTTGCAGGAACAACTAATACATCCGCTGTTTTATTAGGTCTTTCAGGAACTGGAACTGGAGCCAATCTTCAATCAATTGCAAATACGGGTGGCAGATTAGCATTTGGAATGGAAAGCTCTGCGGGTGGTTACATAATTACAGGAACATCTGCATACGATATATCTTTTTCCGCTAACGCAACAAACATGAATTGGAGTACCAATAACGGTTCTTCAATAATGATGAAACTTGATACTAGCGGTAACTTAGGAATAGGTGGTTCTCCATCTGCTCAACTTCATGTAATACAAAATTCAGATAGTTACTTTACTTCTGGAGTAAGATTTACAAGAAATGGTACTGCTGGTCAATATGGAACAATAAGTTATTCAGGTGGTGCTTATGATTTTGTTGCAACAGATACAACACTTGGATCACCTAATTTTCGTTGGAGACTAAGTACAGACGGTTCCACTACAACCAATCCAATGACACTAGATAATAGTGGTAATTTGGTGATTGGTGGTACAACGGCAGCTACTGCTAGGTTTAATATTTTAACTACTGGTGGATCATCAAGTCAATATATAAATTGCGATGGCGATATTATTGGCTACGCAGCGTCAAATGGCGGTGCAAGTGCTACTCAAACTGTTCTTCTTGTTCAAAAAGTTTCAAATGGTAGATCAATAAATTGTGCGGGTACTGTAAATCAAAACGGTGCTGACTATGCTGAATACATGACTAAGTCAGGTAATTTCACCATTAACAAAGGTGATATTTGCGGTATTGATGCAAACGGTAAGTTAACAAATGTATTTGCAAATGCTATAAGTTTTGTTGTTAAGTCAACAAATCCCGGGCTTGTGGGTGGAGACGCATGGGGAAGTGAAGAAGCTCTAGGTTTAACTGCTCCTCAAGAACCAACAAGGTCTAGCGGAGAATCAGATGCAGATTGGCAAACTGCTCAAGCAAATTATCAAACAGCTTTGTCTGCATACAAAACTGAACTTGCAACCGCTTTAGAGTCGGCAAGACAAATGGTTGATCGAATTGCTTTCTGCGGTCAAGTACCAGTCAATGTAACGGGAGCAACGGCAGGGCAGTATATTGTTCCAATTGCAAAACAAGACGGCTCTATTGGCGGAGAAGCAGTATCAGAATCTGCAATTACACTTCAGCAGTATATGCAGTCGGTTGGTAAAGTCATATCTGTTGCCAACAACGTAACAACTATTATTGTGAAGGTAGCATAATATGGCATCAACGATTAAAAGTGATAATGGTGTTTCGTCAGGTGTGACGGGAATAGTACAGACTGCTGATTCGAGCGGACAGCTTGCCTTACAAACGACAAATAGTTCGGGTACAGCGGTAACAGCACTTACGCTAAACAACTCCCAACAAGCAACCTTTGCTAATACGATTAACGTACCTAATACATTTGGGTTTAAGAACCGTATTATTAATGGTGGGATGGTTATTGACCAAAGGAATGCAGGTGCAAGCGGCACTCCATCTGGAACGGGAGTTATTTATTATCTTGATCGTTGGTACTGCTATGCTTCTCAAGCATCTAAATTTACAATGGGGCAAAACCTAAATAGTGTGACACCTCCAACGGGATTTAGTAATTACTATGGATTGCAAGTTGCAAGCGCAGTATCAATTGGAGCAACAGATAGGTTTTTGGTAACACAAGGAATTGAAGCTTACAATATTGCTGACTTAAGTTGGGGAACAGCTAATGCCGCAACCGTTACACTTTCATTTTGGGTACGCAGTTCATTAACTGGTACTTTTGGAGGCAGTTTAGGATGTGGTCAATCAACTTATACATACCCATTTACATACACAATTTCATCAGCAAATACTTGGACTTATATTACTATTACTATTGCAGGACCAACGGCAGGAACTTGGACTGCAAACAATAGTGGCGGTGTGTATATTCAGTTTGGTTTAGGCGTTGGTTCCACTTATAGTGGTGCGGCAGGTTCTTGGTCTTCTGGTAACTATAATTCTGCAACAGGAGGAACTTCTGTCGTAGGAACTGCGTCTGCTACTTGGTACATCACAGGCGTTCAACTAGAAGTAGGAACCCAAGCAACATCTTTTGATTATCGTCCTTATGGTACTGAGTTGGCTTTGTGTCAGAGGTATTATTGCACGTTTGGAGGCTCAACTGTATATGAACATATCGGAACTTGGGGTTCAGCATATGCAACTACTGCGGCAACTACTACTGTTGTTTTTCCTGTATCAATGAGAACCATTCCTTCTTTAACATATTCTGGTTCTTTGCAACTTGAAGACGGTGTTAACGCAAACGTAGCAATAACAAGCGTTGGTCTATCATCAAGCGGTATTGAAAGAGGTGTTTTATCATCAGGTGTTAATTGGTTTGTTTCTAGTGGATTAACAGTATATAGACCATATCAAGCATTTACTGGCAACAGTACATCGGCATATGTTGGTTTTTCTGCTGAACTATAAGGATTAAAAATGACTTATAAAATATTAACAGATTTAAGAAACAATAGTTGTGTTCAAAGAACGGATGATAGTAGTCAAATTTGGGTTATACCATTTTCTAAAAACAACACAGACTACCAACAATTCAAAAAAGACATCCAAGACGGAGTAGTCTTAAACGATGCTGAAGGTAATCCTATTACTGGATCAGCACTAACAACATTTATGGAGACATTACCATGACAACAGTTATTGGGGGATCAGCCCCATCAATTACGTTTAGTGACTCAACAACACAGTCTACTGCGGCCTTGCCTTTGACGGGCGGTCAGCTAAGTGGCAATTTAACCTTTGCATCTGGTACTAATGGAATCATATTCAACAACAGTAGTGCCACTACAAATAGTACGCTTAATGACTATGAGACAGGGACTTGGACACCTACACTTTTAGGATCATCATCAAATCCCACAGTAACTTATAACTCAGCCAATAAAGGAACTTATACAAAAATTGGAAATCTAGTATTTGTTCAATGTTTTTTTAGATTTTCTTCTTTTTCGGGTGGGTCAGGAAGTGCTTTTATTGGCGGTTTGCCTTTTACAGCTGCATCAAATAGCACAAATGGAACTATTGCTCCCAGCGAATGGAGCGCATCTTTTCCTTCTTCATCATCTTACCCAATAATAGGTGGTGAATTTTCAAATGCTGGATCATACATAACATTGTTAAGAAATGGTGCGGCTACATCTGGGACAAGCATAGCAATTAGTAATCTCTCAAGTACTGACACATACCTACTATTTTCAGGTTCATATATTGCAACATTCTAAGGAGTCACAATGACACTCGCAACATCCACAGTTATCGACAAAGTAGAAACCTTACAAGACGGCACTATTCAAGTACGTCAAGCAGAAATCATCACTAAAGACGGTGTAGAAATTGCAAGAAACTTTAGCCGTTGGGTTAGACACCCAGGGGATACAGAAGCTCAATCTGATCCCGCACCTGTACCTGCAATAGCTAGTGCAGTATGGACACAAGAAGTAATATCAGCTTATCAGGCGGTGGTTGCGGCTCAAGTTAAACCATGAACCAACTCACCACACTTTTAAAAGACAAGCACGTTCTTTGGGCGCTCTTTATTGCGGTGCTATCCGTGATGCAGGGCTTTCTGTTTGTCTTTCCGCTGACCCCAATACACCAGATGTTTGTGGGCATTATAATTTCCGTGGTCGTGGTATTACTGCGATACATTGAACTTAATCAAACCTCTTAAGGAAAACAAATGCAAGAAGTAAAACTATCCGTACAAACACTCAACATGGTTATGGGCTATCTTGGAACAAAGCCTTTTCAAGAAGTATTCCAAATCATTGAAGCCGTGCAAAAAGAAGTGAACGCACAGCAACCAGCCCCTACGCCAGCAGAGTAACCATTGACCCGTTTACTCTCATAGCCGCTGCCAGCACAGCCCTGAAGCTAGTTAAACAGGGTTGTGAAATGTTCCGTGAGGGACAGGCGGTGGTGAAAGATGTAGTAAAGACAGCCAACGAAGTCAAAGCAATTGGCAAAGAAGTATCAGGAATTTTTGGATGGATTGCTAATCTGTTCTCAACACCAGAGCAAGCAGTCCCAGTAGAAGTAAAGAAAAAGAAAAAGCAAGCAGAAGAGTTTGATGCTCCTGCGGTCTACGCTGAGATAGGAAAACAAATCACGGCATTCTTTAAGGCGTACAACACGCTAAAAGATCACATCGAAGAAGAGGAAGAGAAGTCACGGACGGTCTACGATCCAAGCGGTGATCAGACTGAGAAGGCGGTGCAAAGAGTTCTAGCCATGTCCCAGATGGAGGAGATGCAGGTAGAACTAAGGGAGTATATGGTTTACCACGTTCCCCCTGAGTTGAAAGACTTGTACACCCGTGTGAACAAGATGATCGGGACGATTGCAAATGAACAGGCTATGGCAAAGCAAGCTATGTTCAGGAAGAGAAGAGAGATTGAAGCGAGGGAGAGGGAACTGGCTGATAAGATTTGGTTTAGGACAGCTTCGACTATAGCGGTGATAATAGTTGCAATTTATATGGCGGGGCTGATGTGGGCAATAAAAGTAATGACTGGGCCTATGTAATAACGATAATCATATTGGCGTTGTTATTTGTTCTGGTACTCCCCGTTCTAGGTCTTTTGTATATGGATGTAAGGCAAGAGAGGATTCTGTTGCAAGCAGACATAAAGCGGATTGAAAAGCTGAAGAAAGAAATGGAACGGCAAAAGGATAAAAGTGAATGAGAAAATGCGCTTTATTGATTTTATTATTAGCGGGGTGTCACGATGAGTACCGCTATTACTGCCAAGACCCAGACCACTTCGGCGCGGCTCAGTGTCAGCATCCCCGTTGTGAATTCACCCAAGACTGTCCCGAATACCTTGTAGCCCCAATACTGGAGAAGAAAATTGAAGGAAATCCTGCTACTCCTGCTAACCCCCAACCCCAATCAGGAACGGCTAACTGCCGATGAAATAGAAGCCCGCACCAGGGCTTTTGTCATTGTTGTGGTAACTCTCATACTATTCTTTATAGTAGTTACCCTAATTTATAGTGTCATGTTTGTTAGCCAGCCAATTAAGGCTATGGCTCCTATTGACCAGGCTTTTACCAAGATGCTGAATGATATCGTCCTGCTAATCGTGGGCGGTATCGGTGGCATTATGACCAAGGGCTTGACCAACGAGGCAACGGCTATGATGAATAACGTCAAAGCAGGTACGTCCGCTTATGTGGCTCCCAAGGTAGAGACTATTACAATGGCAGCTGCTCCTGGTTGGACACCGCCTCCCGCACCAACTACCCCACCAGTTCTGGACGAAGCAGAGCGTGAGCGGTTGGCTAACATCAAAGCAGACTTGAGGTGATATGTTTGGACTACCTAATCCCTATATTATTCTTGCTTTTGTTTGTGCACTTGTTGGTGTATATGGCTATGGCCATCATCAAGGATATGAACAGAAATCAACCGAAGACGCAGTGGAGATTTCAAGACTCAACGCAGAATCCCTGGAAAAAGAACACAGAGTAGCGGATAAGTTTGACCAGATAAACTCCCAGCTTAGAAAGGCTAAAGATGAAATCAAATCTAAACAGGCTAATATTAATTCTCGCATTGACTCTGGTGAGCTGCGCCTCCCGACCAGTTGTGCCGTACAGCCCGCCACAGATACCGCCGCTGGAGATGGAAGTCAGGCAAGCGAATCTGACAGACAGGCTATTAAAGATATTGTCTCCATCACAACAGACGGGGACTCAGCCATCAAAGACCTCAACGCTTGCATCACCAAGTACAACGAAGTAAGAGATACGTTTAATAAGGCTAAGAAATGAACGTTACAGCACAGCAGCTTCATGCAATGGGTATTGGCCCGGAATGGGTAGAACCTCTTAATACGACCTTTGCCGCATTTAGTATTGTTACTCCTGAAGAAGCTGCTGCGTTCATAGCCCAGACTGCCCATGAGAGCGGAAACTATAGAACCCTGGAAGAGAATCTGCACTATAAAGCAGAGACACTGATCCGCCTATGGCCTACCCATTTCAACTCAGCCAACGCAGCCGAGTACGCAAATAACCCCCAGAAAATTGCAAACCGGGCATATGCCAACAAAGGCGGCAACCGGGACGAGGCAAGCGGGGATGGTTATATGTACCGGGGAAGAGGAGCTATTCAACTTACTCTGCACGATAACTACTGGCATTGTGGTCAAGCTATTAAGGAAGACCTGGTAAGAAAGCCTGATCTGGTAGCTACGCCCATGTATGCGATGCTGTCTGCGGGATGGTTTTGGAACACGCATGGATGCAATAATTTAGCCCAGGCAAAGGACTGGGTAGCGTTGACCAAGAAGATCAATGGTGGGACAATAGGACTAGAAGATCGCATTGCTAAAACCAATCATGCGTTATCCGTCTTTGCATAAGAGGAATAGCTGTGCCATTAAAAGATATCGTCTGCCGCCCAGGTGTTAATAGAGAAAATACCAGATATGCAACCCAGCTATTAGGGGTTAATAATGCATCTGGCTATGTGACGGGCTGGTACGAATCTAACTTAGTCCGCTTTCGCCAGGGTATGCCTGAGAGCATGGGCGGATGGAATCCTATTACCAACTCTAAATTCCTTGGCATCTGCCGTTCCTTGTGGTCATGGGTAACGCTTGCTTATCTGACCTATATCGGAGTAGGGACTAATCTAAAGTTCTACGTTCAAAACGGTGGGGCTTATTACGATATTACGCCTATCCGCGCATCTTATACGCTGGGGTCTAATCCTTTTACTACGGTCAATGGTTCTGCGGTGGTGACTGTTGCGGACAGTACAAGCGGATATACAAATGGTGACTTTGTTACATTTAGCGGAGCGACAACGGTTAACGGGATTACATTAAATGGACAGTATCAAATCACTTGCTCGGCGATTGCTCCAACTACTTATACCGTTACTGCCGCCACTCTTGCTAATGCTAACGGCACTGGCGGTGGCTCTTCTGTGGTTGCAACTTATCAGATTAACACTGGCCCCGCTTTAACCCAGGCTCAGACTGGATGGGGGGCAGGTGCTTGGGGAGCAGGTACATGGGGCAATGGTGCTACTCAGGCTATCCCACTTCGTTTGTGGTCACAAGATAACTACGGGCAAGACTTGGTTTTCTGTCCAATAGGTGGCCCAATTTATTACTGGTATGGAAGTAATTCTTTAACTACCAGAGCTATATCCTTGGCTACGATACCAATTACCACCCAGACGGCAAGCATAACGGCTACGTCTACGGCAGTTACTTTGTCAGCAACCAATGCAAGTATTTATCAGGGATCCGTGGTAACGGGTACAGGTATACCTTTTGGCACGACTGTAGCAACGATAAGCGGGACAAGTCTTACTTTATCTCAGGCAGCTACCGCTACAAATGCAGCGGTTACTTTATCTTTTGGCGGTACGGACTTGCCTTTAACTGCTAATTATTTACTTGTATCTGATTCCAGCAGGTTCTTGCTCTTGTTTGGCACGAACGATACGGCTAGTACTACATTTAATCCTATGCTGATTCGCTGGTCAGACCAGGAAAGCGTAACGACATGGACTCCCAGCTCTACCAACCAGGCAGGTTCTATTCCTTTGTCGCACGGTACTCATATCGTTACCGCCTTGCAGATGAACCAACAGATCCTGGTCTTTACTGATTCGTCCTTGTATGCCGGTCAATATGTAGGTACACCTGCTGTATGGACATTTACCTTGGTCGGTGAAACTCAGTCTATTGCCAGCCCTAACGCAGCGGCTTATGCAAATGGTGCGGCTTATTGGATGGGATACGGCAAGTTCTATATGTATGACGGTACGCTAAAGACTCTTAGATGCGACCTAAAGAAATACATCTTTGACAACCTTGATCCCAATCAATATCTCCAGGTTACTTGCGGAACCAATGAGGAGTTCAATGAAGTATGGTGGTTCTATACCACTACATCCTCTTCTGATGGATATAACGATGCATACGTTGTGTACAACTATGAGCTAGATATTTGGTACTACGGATCACTCAGCCGGACAGCTTGGTTACAGAACGGCTTGTATCAATACCCAGTCGGCGCAACAGGATCAAATCAGACATTGGTATTCCATGAGTACGGAAATAACAATAACGAGACTGGTACTGCTCAGCCGATGAACACATACTTGATCAGTAGTGAGTTTGATATCCAGGACGGAACAGGTAATGTTTCCTATATATGGAGGATGCTGCCAGACTTTACGTTCCTTGGATCTACTGCGACCAACCCGCAAGTAACGATGAGCTTTTATCCTATGCTCAACTCTGGCTCTGGATACTATACGCCCCAGTCTACTGGCGGGGTAAGCAACGGCACGATCACGGAAACGGCTACATATCCTATTGAGCAATTCACTGGACAGGTCAATACCAGGGTTCGTGGACGGCAGATATATTTCAAGATAGCTGGTAATCAGTTAAATCTCTCATGGCAATCAGGTATACACAGATTTGATTGGAAGTCAGATGGATTAAGGGGCTAACATGGGAATGCTACAGAATCAAAACCCGCCAGCTTTCCCGGTTCCTCCCAAGGAATACGATCAAGCATACATGAATATGCTGATTAATATTTTGCGTATGTTCTTAAACCAGGTTAACGCCCAACAGATCATATCTGTTAATGGAATTATCTTTGACTACAACACTTTGCCGGATCAGACCCAGGTAAGCTCACTTAGACCTGGGCAGGTATATGTAGACAAGACTGCTAACTATGTTCTCAAGGTAAAACCATGAGGATGACCGAGCAGGAAATCATTAAGAAAAGTCCTCACTTTGAGGATTATGGAATGGATTGGAAAGATCTTTATTACAACATTCATCAGTCTATTGCTTCTAATAAATACAGGGTAATCAGGCAGAACAATACTTTGTTTTGGATTGAAATCGTATCTCCTGGCGTGGCTAAGCTGTCTATATTTAACACAGATTCATACAAGACTTTTCTTAGAAACATACAAGAATTTTCTAGGGCAATGATAATTGCTGGGTATCACACTATATTTGGTGATTCATCTGATATAAATATATTCAACCAATTTAGAAAAGCCGGATGGCAGATGGATATTAGTCCAATTGGCAAAGATAAAAAAGGCTCCGTGATGTATCAAGGAGTTGCAAATGTCGTGCGGTAATCCTATATCTCGTGCGCTTGCCAACCCTATATCACAAGCTGAAGGTGCAACTGCAAAGCTTGGTAAGCAGCTAGAGAATACGGTCAATTACATTATTGCTAATCCTTTACCTATTATTGAAGCAATTGCTATATCTTATGCTCTTGGGCCGTCTGGAATAGGTTCTGCCGGAGCAGGTGCAGGTGCTGGCGCAGGAGCAGGAGCCACGGCGGGTTCAGCACTTGTTGATAGTACTGGTGCAGCTGTTACAAGCGGCGCTGGAGAAGCTATTGGTGCGGGAGCAGGAGCAGGTTCAGGAGCCGCAGCGGGTGCAGCTACTGGAGCTGCCGCAGGAGCGGGTGCTAGTACAGCTTTAATTCAGGATGCCGCACTCAGAGCTGCTATTACTAACGCAGCAGTTGTCGCTATCAATGGCGGTGATATGAGCAAGATGATCTTGGCTATTGGAGCTGGATATGCCGGATCAATCATTGGTCAATATGCAGGTACTGCTGCAAGCAATGTGGCAACCGGAGGAACAAGTACAGCAGCTGCTATATATGAAGATGCATCTACCGGCGCAGTAACTACGCAAAGTGGAATAACTACTGCTACTCAACAATTGATCAAGCAAGTTGTTACAAGTGCATCAGGTCAAGCTGCTACTGCTGCGTTGATGGGTCAACCAGTTAATCAGATTATGTATTCTGCTGTTGCCGGAGCGGCTAGTGGATATGTTGCTAATGAATTGAAGGCTGCTGGATACGGAAATATTCCAACAAGCTATGTAGTTAATGCAACTAATGCAGCTACAAAAGCTATATTAAATGGACAGGATGTGGCAACGGCAATTGGAACATCTGCTAAAGCCACTACGATTGCACAAGCCGTATCTTATGGAACAGATCAATTAAATCAATTAAAAGCACAAGCAAAAGATTACTATAACAATACATTTGTTCCTGCCGCTAAAGCAGCGCAAGATTACTTTACTACCAATGTAGATCCAATACAAACTCAATATTCTCAATTGCAGCCAACGGTAGAAGCAAATGCTAAAGCGTTTAATGATGCCTTGGCTACTTATAAAGCTGATGTTGATACTTATAACGCTAATCCTGATGCCTCGCCAAAGACCGCCGATCAAATTAATGCGGAGGGTAATGCTTTAGCAAAGCAAGCTCCTGATATTCAGCAGCAGATAGCTAATTTGAATGATCTTGGCGCAAAGATGACTGCCGCGCAAACGTCATATAAACCATATTCGGATGCGGTATCTACAGCTCAGACACAGGTTAACGCATATTTGGATAGTCTTAATACGCAAACTGCTAGCGTTGCAAATAATGTTGTTAACTATGAACAATATGTGGTACAGGATGCCACTGGTATTACTCAGCAATTAGCTGATACTACGGTTAAAACTGCCGAGCAAACAATTGATTCCGTTGCCCAACAGCAGGGATGGAAAGACTATCCTACTCAACAAGTTGCGGCTGCCGCAGGATTTACAAACGCAGCTATATACGAATCAGCGCAAGAATACAACGTTCCAACAATGGCTCAGTGGTTAGACGTTAACTCTGAGGCGCAAAAGAATGGATGGGTAAATTATCCACAGGAGCGCATGGCTTCTGATGCAGGATTCTCTGATCCCAAAACATATGAGACTGCTACTCATTATGGAATTGCCACTGCCGCAGATTGGAATACAGCTAATCAAACTGCCCAACAAGCCGGATGGAATGGATACGAGCAACAGCAAACCGCTAAAGATGCCGGATTCCAAGCGCCAACGGAACTGGCATTAGCCTATACGCAAATCGTGGATGCCTTTAATAATCCTACCGGCATATCCAACCCTGCTATACCAGATATTGTTCAGAACCCTGAATCACCACTTGTTGCGGCAGACCCAACAAATCCGCTGAGCCAAATAGGCTTTGACGTTAAAAAGATATATGGAAATGTGCCTACTTCCGGGGCTAATCCGCTTGTTCCTACTACAAGTACAGGGGCAACTGGAGCATCTAGCGCGGCTGGCTCTGCTGCGGCAGCGGTTGGTTTGACGGGATCTACTACAGGAACCAGCGGTTTAACTGCTAATCAGCTTGCAATCCTTGCTACTCCTACGATATACACGCCTAACGCACCAGTTGTGGATACCGGTGCTCCAAAGGTAAATTTAGCTGGATTGGTAGATCAGCCCACAAACGTTGTACAAAACATATCCCCTACACCTATGGCTGATATGCCAACTATGGCTGATTTACCTACAAATTATGGCGCACCACAAGACGTGCAACAGGTTATTTATGCCTCGCCAAATGAAGCGCAAACCACTACAATGGCGGCTACGGGCGGCTCAGTAGACGATTTATTAAGATTAATGGACTGGAGAGTTTAATATGGATATTACCGATCAAATTCAAAATTCGGACGGTAGCGTTACCACATATTATGATGATGGAACTTCTACAACATCCATGCCAGCCCAGGGCATTGCCTCTTCTACCGGAACTTCAAGCGGCAAAGGCGATCTAATTGATCAGCAAATACAGGCAAACGGTACGGTTCTTAATTATTATTTGGATTCCCAAGGTAATTACACGACAGAAGTTACAGGTACTGCGCTGCCAGAGGGTGTAACCACAAGCAACTCAAGCCCAACAGGTTTTGTTGATTCAAAAAGTGGTGCTCCGGTTACGGCTGACGGCAAGTATTACTCTACACCTACAGTAACTCCTTCTGCGTCTTCCAGTTCTTCTACTCCCGCTAGTTCAGATTCTTCCGCTGGCGCTCAGTCTGGCGCACAAGGATTGCTTAACGCCATCAGTAAAGCAACTAATATTCCTGCCTCCATTTTGAATGCTGGAAACTTAACCACTGCTGCTGGTATTGCAGCTATGTTGGGAGGAAACAATACAAAAACAGCTTTAAGTAACTCAGCTGGCATACCTAATCTAAGCTATGTAAATCAACAGGTTCCTTTAGCGCAAGCAGGTCAAGGACAGGCTTTCTTTACTCCAGGTCAGTATGTTGATCCATCTCAGATATCTGCTGCAAGAGCCACAGCAAACCAACAAGCTCAAAGCTTAACCCAAGCTCCAGTAGCTGCTCAGCCATTGCCCGCAGCTAACGTCAATACTGCATGGGCTAACCAAGGAAAACCAGTACAGGCTATCACGCCCGTAACAGCGCCCCAACCAACAGGAATAGCTCAAGTTGCTACGCCAGATCAGATTGCAGCCATACAGGCTCAAGTGGCTAACCTTCAGCAAAATCCTGCTCAACAACAAAACTTACCCACCACTCACGCAGCTCACGGTGGAATGATGCCAGGCGGAATAGCAGGAATGGCTCATGGCGGTCGCTATCTCCAAGGCTCAACAGACGGAATGGCAGATAAGCTAGATACATCTATTGACGGTGTACAACCAGCCAAGCTAAGCCACGGTGAGTTTGTTATTCCTGCCGATGTCGTTTCCCATTTAGGTAATGGCAACTCTGATGCCGGTGCTAAGAAGCTTTACCAGATGATGGATAAGATTCGCATGGCTCGCACGGGTACTAAGAAGCAGGGCAAAGAAATTAACCCAGATCACTTTATGCCTGGTGGTATTGCAGGATATGCGTCTGGTGGAGGCGTTAAAGGCTTTGACGGTACGACAGGAAGTACTGTTACAGCCAATACTGCCACATCGCCCACGGCGGTATCGGGTCTTGGAACATCTACAACACAAGGATTAAACAGCACATTTGCTCCTTATGTTACTAATATGCTCGGGCAAGAACAGGCTCTAGTTAACTCTGGTATGCCGGTTTATACGGGTCAATTAACTGCTGGCCCATCCAATCTACAGAACCAATACTTTGCCAATGCCAATCAAATAGCTGCTACAGGGTTAACGCCTACCCAGTTCCAGTCTGGTACGTTTGATGCTAATGCGGCAGCTCAGTATATGAACCCATATACACAGGCATCTTTAAATCCACAACTCCAAGCTTTACAACTCCAAGCTAAACAAAATGAGCAAGGAGATCTAAGCAAGCTAACCAATGCTGGGGCTTATGGCGGTACAAGACAAGCAGTTCTACAAGGACAGGATGCCTATAATCTATTGGCGCAACAAGCTAATTTGATTGGTACTGGATACAACACTGCGTACAACAACGCAATGAATCAGTTTAATACTGCTAATACACAAAGCTTGCAAGCTCAGCAGAATCAAGAAGCGGCTAATGAGGCGGCAGCTAACTACGGTTTGGCAGCGAATCAGGCTCTTGGAACAGCCGGAGGAACACAGCAAGGACTACAACAAGCTGCGGACACAGCATCGCTCAATCAGTTCAACCAACAGGTTCAGTACCCACAGACATTACTCACCGATCAGGCAAGTATGCTTGCAGGTCTACCAATATCTGCTGCTGCTACAACGCCGAATACATCCACGTTGTCTACTATTGCCGGCGATCTATCTGGTTTGACTGGAATTTACAATTCGCTTACTCCGCAAAGCAATACAACTACATCTTCCGGTACGAATGGAACAGGTGGCGGGACAACATCTGATATCAGGGCAAAAGAGAATATCGTTAAGATTGCAGTTCGTCCTGATGGTCTTGGTGTATACGAGTTTGAGTACAAGCCTGAGTTTAAAGATACGCCGACCGCAGGGCACGGTAGATTCATTGGACTCATGGCTCAAGAGGTTGAAAAGATATATCCAAATGCTGTGGTTACTTTGGATTCAGGCTACAAAGCAATTAAATATGCAGAGGTTCCAGCATGACAATGCAAAACTACACACCTATATCCATGCCTAGCCTGGGCAAAATATTTGATATGATGAAGAATCTTCCTCCGCAGCAAGCGGCGCAGGATATCAATAGCCCTGATCCTGCTAAGAAACTAGCTGCTATGATGGTGGCTAACTCTGATAAACAGCTCCAACAACAGCAAGCAGCGCAACAGCAACCCATGCCTACCGTTGCTCAAAAGTTATCTCAAGGAATGACACAAGCTCCTACTGCACCTACTCCTCCTATGCCAGCCGTTCCCCCACAAGCGCAAGCTAAACCTGGGGCGCAAGGTATCGCAGCTCTTCAACCACAACAAATGCCTCCTGGATCTGCTATGGGTATATTGCCTACTCAAGTAGCCCCTCAAACACAAGGTGCTCCAGAGCCGGTTCAGAAAGCATCCGGCGGTATTGCATCATTTGCAAGCGGTGGACAGGCTCAGCAAAACCAGCAAGTTCAACGTGCTCAGCAATTGGCTCAGCTCATGCAAGCTATCAATCAAAATAGCGTTGCTGCCGTTCCTCAGCAAGCTCAGCAAACGGGAGTAGCAGCTCCCCAGCCCGGACAGGCTATGCCTATGCAGAACTATGCATCTATGGTGTTTGCTACTCGCCCTCAAGCTAGACCAGGGACAGAAGCAGCGCCTATTAGCCAAGACTTGTCACTTAGCCAGCTTGGTCAATACAGCTCGCAGCAGCCTATTGCCGCAGCTCATGGCGGTCTGATGCATCATGTGCCTGAGCATATGTACCACTTTAAAGAAGGTGGAATACTTGGATTTGATGGAAAAAGCGGAAGCAAAGTTACTTTGTCTCCTGCTGATTTAGATGCTCAACTTAACGCTATTACTGCTGATCCAGGTATTGTTCCAGGCAATACACTTGCTGATGCTAGAGCTAGGGCGGTTCCTCAACCTGCTCCATCCGCGGGAAGTACAGCTCCAGTAGTTCAACCTGCACCGGTAGCTCAACCCGCGCCAGTAGTTCAGCAAGCTCCTGCTAGTCCTCCTCCCGGGACAAACATTGACCCTGCTGCAATCAATGCACAGTTAAATGCAGTGACTGCTGATCCAGGCATCGTTCCTGGGAATACGCTTGCTAATGCCAGGGCGGCAGCAGCTAATACATATACACCAATGAGCCTACCCCAGTTAGATACTGGCGTAGCTCCTCATGTAAGAGGCAATGTTCCATCCCCATTCCAGGGTATATATGATTCTATAGGAAACTTCTTTAGCAATGCTCCTGCATCCACCAACCCAAGATTGGGTGGAACAAGAACCGCTCCCGCTGCTAACGCCCCATCTGCTGATGCTCAAGCAAATGCAGCGTCATTGCTAAACAATAGAAATGCTTTGATGAATGGTCAAAGCAATATACCAACTCCTGCTGCCGCTCCCGCTGCTGCTCAAACTACTACTGCGCCAAACCCTTTTACAACTGCGGGTGGAATCACAGAAGCTTTACCAAAGAACGAAGAGAAAAGACACGAGGAAAGAAGACGCGAGAAAGCTAAAGAAGCCGCTCCTCTTGTTGCTGCCGCGCCAGAAGATAAGAAGACTGGCATAGCAGCTGCACTGGTTCCCCCAAGTAATGAAGTTACAAGATTGGCAAATGAAGCCATGATGGCGGGTCTAAAGGTAGATGATGCTAAGAAAAGAATCCAAGACCTTGCTGAAGGCAAGAAAGCTCTGGGTATTTCTGATGAAGCCGGTGATTCATTGGCTGAGCAAGCTAAACACTTTGACGAGGAATACAAGCGTCAAGACAAGAGCATGGAGCATTTCCTCAAGGTGCTCAATGGTATTGCCAGGGGTGGATTGGCTGGCGGTGGTGTAGAGGAAGAAAACTTTGTGACTGCTCAGCGCTTATCTGACCAGGCTCATGCAGAGAAATATCACGATATGATCCGCCAGGCTAAAGATAAGACCAGAGGCGAGAAGATGACAGACCTTAACAATATCACGGCAGCCATTGACGCTGATAAGGGTAAGGCTGCTACGCTTGGCGGTAATATTTACAACACAAATAGTCAAGCTCAAACAGCAAGAGATGTTGAGGATATGCGGGCTAAGAATGCGATGGCGGTAGCTCAGCTTGGTGCTAGCACGCAAATGGCTATTGCTAAGATGAACAGGGATGCAACTTTGGCGGGCAAAGAACTTACCGCTAATGATATTGCCTTAGAACTTAAGAACGATCCTAAGTATAAAGGTATGTCATATGCAGACAGAATAACTGCTGCGTTTAACATTAAGTCTGGACTTGGTGAAAAACTTGGTGTTCAAGGTTATACGCAAATGGCCAATAAAGCTATGGACTTTATGAAAGCTAATGCCTACAACACTGATACAGATGAGTATAGAGCCGCAGCTGCAAACTATACCTATTACACTAAGAAGCTTAAAGATTTGGAAAGTAAAATGGCTGGAGAAAGTCAGGAAAGTACTGCTCAACTTGCAATGCCTTCTGGTGCTAAATTAAAGGCTTATGCAGACACGCATTTCAAAGGAGATCAAGCAGCTGCCCAGAAGTATCTTGCTGAACAAGGCTATAAATAATGATTGATATTAGCGATTTACCGGATCCTACCAAGCCTAGACCAGTAGACATTTCTGATCTACCCGCTCCGCCGCCACCCAAAGCTCCTGATACAAGCAGGACGTTTGGTCAGGCTGCAACGGACATTGGTGCTGGATTAGTATCTGGCGTTGGTGGTGCAGCTAAGTTTGTACCGCAGATGTATGGTCTGGCTACTGGAGATTTCTCCGATACCGGCGTAATGGCTATTGGTAATAAGCTGCAACAGTACGGCGAAGAGATGAAGTCTCCTGGTTTAAAAGCTAGGGAACAACTCAAAGAAGAGAAGGTCAAAGAAGCGGAAAAGAGTGGACAGCTCAGCGCCCTTGGTCGTGAAGCATTAGAGACAATCAAAGACCCATTTGGTCTTGGTCTTAACTTTATTGCCCAGCAGTTACCTGAACAATTGCCGGCTATTATTGCTGCTATTGCTGCTCCTGAACTATCTCCTGCTGTTGCCGCATCTAGAGCTGCCGCTAGGAAAGCCGTAGGTACTGCTGCCGAGAAGGCTGCTGCTGAAGCTGCTCAAGCTGCTGCCGTTAAGTCTGGCGCACGGGCTGCTATCGGTACTGGTGCTTTACAGCAAGGCTCTGACGTAGGTGCACAGGTATACAAAGCAACCTATGACAAGATGATTGCTGATGGCGTACCAGAGGACGAGGCTAAAGAAAGAGCATTGAAGTACGCTAGGGCTACTGGTGTTGCAGGTGCAGCTATATCCCTTGGCGCTCAGAATCTACCAGGCGGACACAGGTTTGCTGAGGCATTGGCAGGTAAAGCAGGTAAAGCAGGTAGGTTGCGTAATGCAGCAGGTCTCGCCCTTGGTGAGCTACCCAGTGAAGAGATTGAGGAAGTTGGTGGACAGCTTGCTCAGAACGTAGCTCAGCAACAGGTAGATCCTAATGCAGAGTTAACAGAGAATCTTGGACGCACTGCTGCCCAGGCGGGTATTGGTGCTATTGGTACTGCCGGTGGTATGGGTTTGCTTCAGAAGCCAGCAGCCGCACAAAAGCCGGGTACTACTCCGCCCGCTCCTCCAGCTGCTCCTGAGACTCCACCTGCCACGCCTCCGGTCAATCCTCCTACTACTCCACCGGGAAATGTTGCGCCAGGTGCAAATCCAGACTTGTCTCAGCACTTTGAGAATTACCACCAAGGGTTGCCAGACGCATCCAGTACGGTCTTTCAAAATAGAGACAGATCTACAGATGCATCTATTCAGCAAATGCAAGGTGTTGCAGCTAATCCAAGATATAACGATTTAAGCATATCTCGCAGTTTTGGTTCTGGCGCTCCAGTGGTTATGACCGATGAGAAGCTAAACGAAAACCAGCTTGGAAACTATGAGATGACCACAGCATCTGACGGAACAAAGATTCCAGTTAGGTATGCAGTTGTTGATGCACATGAATTGCTACCATCTCATTCCCATGATGGCACAAAGAATGCTGAGTACCAGGATTTATCTGTCTCTGCTATTCGCCCGGTTGCGGGTAATGGTCGTGTAGCAGGTATACAAGAGGCTTATCAGCGCGGAACAGCTGGCAAGTACAAGGAAGAGTTGGTTAACGATGCAGCCCACGGCATTGATCCCAAGACTATTGCGGACATGAAGCAGCCCGTGTTGGTGCGGGTGATGCCTAAGTCTTTTATTACGCCTAACATTGGTGATATATCAAACGTATCTGGTATCTCTGGTTTGTCAGCTATTGATTCAGCCAAACAAGATGCCAACCGAATAGATATTAATTCTTTGAAATTTTATGATAACGGTGATCCGCATATTGATTCATTGCGGGACTTTGTTAATGCGATGCCGGTATCAGAGCATCCTGATTTAAAGGACTTGTTTGGTCAGCCTTCAAAGAAAGCAGAAGATCGTTTGATGAATGCTGTGTTTTGGAAGGCATATGGCAATGAGCAGTTAATTAATCTGTATGGGCCAACCAGGGATGCTGAGTCAAGACTTGTATTAAATTCACTTGGAACCGTTGCTCCTAAGATGGCGCAGCTTGATGGCGCTGGAGAGTACGATATCCGTCCTTATGTAACCCAAGCCGCAGAAGCAGCGGTTAATGCAAGGCGTAGAAATATACCGCTTGAAGATATGGCTAAGCAAATGGATATAGGGACTAATCCTTATACCCAAAGAATTCTTCAAATGTTTGCAGACTCTGGCAGGTCGGGTAAGAAGATTACCGAAGGATTAAATAACTTAGCTAATGCCGCGCTTGAAGAGCACAACAGAACAGACACAGATATGTTCGGGGAAGTTCCCAAACGCTCGCTGGATGAGGTGTTTAAAAAGGCATTTGAAGGAGAGAAAGATTTATTTACTCCTCCAGATGAGCCGCCAACAAAAGATACTTTTTTCCAAAAGCCTCAGTTGAGCAAAGCAGAATTGCTTAAAAGGTTAAATGGTAAAAATATTGTTGAGGCAGCGCAGATTTTAGTTGATATAGCGCATGACTCATATCACAAAGGAATAGCTGAACACATTCTTCGCAAAGTACAAGAGTTTGATCGCCGCGGCGTACCAATGACTTTTTCTACCAAATATGTAATGAATAAAAAACGTTCATCTTTGGGTAGAGTATTTAGTCCTTCAGGTCTTGGGAAAATAAATTTCATAATGGAAATTAATGGCGAGAAGGGTTCTACTTTTGAAGTCTTAGCGCATGAATTTATACATCTTATTTCTTTGGCGGAAATTAAATTCCTTGGCACAGATAATCCTCTCGTAAAAGAATTAGATGATTTAAGAAAGCTTGTTCATAAACAATGGAGAAAGGACAAGAAAGAAGGCAAATATATTAGAGATGAATTCTCAATTAATTATGCCTTTAAAAAATCAACAGGTGTAGAGGGTGATTTCTATGCTGAGTTTATTACGCAAGGATTGACCGATCCTGCAATGCAGAAATATTTGGCTGGAATTAAAGTTGGCAATAAGACTGCTCTTGATAAATTGATGGAGTTTGTCCGTAAGGTTTTAAATTTATCTCCAGAATACGAAACAGCATTGGATAGATTAATCAGAATATCTACTGATATGTTTGAAAATCCAGCGCTAGAGATTGCTAAAGATCTGGAAAAGAAAGGGTACACATTAGGTGTTCCAACTACTCCTCAAGCCCCTCCGGGAAGGCTGAAATCAAATCCAAAGATGACCGCAGAGGAATCTCCAATCCAGCCAAGTCAAGCCACTGGCGCGGGCAGAGATGCACTTGATTCATTAAGGGATATGGGTCGTGAAGTAGAAGAGCAACCAAAGAGTTTCTACGAGAACCTTAAGAGCTACTGGGATAACGCTATAGACAATCCTGGCATGGCTATAGAAGATGCCAAAAAAGCTGCTACCAAGTTCTCTGACAAGATACAGACCTGGATATTTAGCAGTGACTCTGCATTCAATAACAACATCAAACGCGGCATCATGCAAGCGGATGGCGAGATGAGTGATAAGGTTAGAAACCGGCTTAATATCAGTACCAGCCAAGCTGTTGGTGCTGATATTGTTGCCAATGGTGCACTGCTTGATGGAAAGCTGGGATACGATGATGATGTTCAGAAGTGGGAGGTTGTAAAGGATAGATACAACTTAAAAGAACTTATTAAATCAATTAGTGAGTTTGCCAATAAGTACAACATGACGTACCAGGAGGCAGAGCTTGTTACGCACATGGCGTTTGAGGCTAGACGTACCCAGTCGCTGAAAGACTTCAACGCATCTATTGCCAGCGCTCCTGAAGAGATCGAGGCTCTCAATGAACTACTGAACAGCCTGACCGGGAATGATCCTGATACCAAGGCGCAGAGGGCAGAAGTGAAGGCTGCTATCTCTAGGTTTGAGAATCTTGCCAAGCAAAAGCCAAAGCTTATTCATCTATCGGACGAGCAGATTGCTACAGGTCTTGATTTCTTTAAGTCTATGCCTGAGCTGCAAGATACTGTGGATATCTGGCAGGGCATGAGAAACAACGCTAAGGACGCTCTGGTTGAGTCTGGTCTGTGGAGTGAAGAGTACGCAGAGCAGATGATGTCAAACATTGACTACGTTCCGTTCCAGCGCGAGTTCGAGGAGGAAGAGGCTAAAGGCGGAGATAAGAACTATCTATCCGGCTTGATGGTTAAAGCCAGAGAGTTCAAGATGACCGGATCTGAAAGACCAGTTGCCAATATCGTGGACAACATGGCGAAGTGGATCGAGTATTCATATAACCGTTCCATCAGAAACTCCCAGGCTAAGGCGATGATTGATACAGCTATGAGCAAGGACTTGGAAAGCCTTGGTATAGCTAAGAAGATTCCTCATCCCATTAAGAATGCTAACGTGGTTCGCATTTGGAGAGATGGTAAGGAAGAGTTTTACGACATGAAGGATCCGCTCTTTGTAGATGCCTTTGCCGGTATCCAGGCGGTATCTGTTCCTACTGTTAAGTTCTTCTCCAAGTTTGCAAACATCCTTAGAGAATCTGTTGTAATGAACCCGCTCTTTGCGGTCAGCCAAGTACCACAAGATGCGTTCTCCGCTATCTTTACGTCCGGCTTGTCTCCACAGTACGCCCTGAGAATCCCTGCGCTTGCAGCCAAGGAGTTTGTTAAGACGCTTAGACGTACCAGTACAACCCATGAGGAGCTTAAGAAGTACAGAGCTGTAGGATATACAGACTTTACATCTGATCTGGCGCGTAGAGATGCTGAGGTTTATGCCGGCGTTAAACCACCACCAGGCGGATGGGGCAAGGTCAAAGGTATGCTCAAGCATATCTCTATGGCATCAGATAACGCTGTTAGACAAGCTGTATACGAGGCATCTGTATCGGCAGGACTGACCCGCGGTGAGGCTATTGAGAAAGCCTTTGAGGTGTTTAACGTGCGTAGGAGGGGTACATCTACCACCCTGCGCGTAGTTAGCCAAGTTATACCGTTCTTCAATGCCTACCTTGCTGTTCAAAACGTAGCATTCAAAACCATTACCGGCGAGGGCATATCCCCGACCGAGAGGAAGGCAGGATTACAAACCCTTGCTATGACTACCGGATCTGTTATGGCTTTATCTTTGCTGTACGCAATGATGAACGGTGACGATGATGACTACCTAAAGAAGCCAACGACTGTACGGGATAGACTGCTAATGATCCCTGGATCTGGCGGTCTCAGCATTCCACTCAGGAACGATGTCTTTACCATTCCAAAGATCATTACAGAGCACCTGTATTTATTGATGACCAACAACGCTACAGAAGACGGGCGTAAGTTTAGAGATTCAATGGCATCAGCTTTGACTTCATCTTTGATGGCTCCTACTCCTGTTCCCCAGGCTATCAAGCCAGCAGTTGAAGTTGCACTGAACTATGACTTTTTCCAGAACCGCAACCTGATCAATCCGTTCATGCTGAAGGAGGATGTATCCAGGCAGTTCAATGACTCAACATCTGAGCTTGGTAAGGTACTTGGTAAGACCGGGTTGATTGCGCCTATCAACGCTGACCATATCATCCGCGGTATGTTTGGTTCTGTTGGCGGTCTAACGCTTATGCTGACCAATCCAATCCTGCACACAGATCCAAATGTAGAAAGACCTACGATTGGCTGGCATGATGTGCTTGCCTCTGTCCCAGGATCTAGTGGATTTATATCCAAGGAAAACCAGACCGGCTTGAAACGTGACTTCTATATTCTGAAGGATGAAGTAGACAAAGCATCTGCTACGTTCAATGATATTAAGAAGCGCACCCCAAGCGAGGCGGCTGATTACATGAAGTCAAAAGAGCACCAGATGCGGGTTGGTATGCATAGCGATATAGATAAGATAGCTAAGAATCTATCTAACATCCAAAACGCTATAGCCATTATCAGCAACAAGCCGAACATGGATCCGGACAAGAAAGAAAAGCAGATTGAGAATCTACACAAACAAGAAGAGCTGATCTTAAAGAATATAAATATTAAGAAGCTTCGTGCTATGGCTCAGTTATAAGCTTTTCGATAGTGAGGGCTAATGCGTCTAGTTCGTCTAGGCGCTTTACATTCCATATAGCTTTACGACCATGTATGCCGTTGTGGCTGCCCATGTGGCAATCCCGGCATAGCGGGATAGAAGTAAACCACTGACCCTGTTTAATCTCGTGGCAATCGCTCGGTGAGGATGCGCCGCATATGATACATGGCATCTCCTTTACCCTCTGGATGTGTTTCTTCTCTGATGCGGTTGGTGGTTTCTTGTTCTTGCTTTGCATTTCGTTCTTCACAGATGTGAGCCTCTGCCGGTTCGATAGAAGCCCACTTGATACCACAATGGGTGCACCGGAACATCTTGCCTTTAAATACCAGTGCACCGTTTCTCATTTCAGTAACATCTCCAGTTGGTCAATGATCGCATCTGCAATGGTGTCCTCTTCATAGGATATCTTGTTTGCAACGGTATTATTTGCGACTATATCTATAGCATCCATAATACCTTTGTCGTATCCGCTGTCAAAGTCTCCCTTGCCATTTAAGATCATTGTAATGGCATCCCGAACCAGCTTAGAAGCTTTACGCTCCTGGGCTAGCTCTTTCAGCTTATCGTATATCTCTGGGGTGAGATGTACGCTGTACGGAATTAACCGTTTGCTTGCTTCCATGATTGGAACTCCTTAAATATAAATTTGTACTGGCTTGCAGCCTCTTTGTTTGTTTTAAGCTCCGTCCTGGATTCAATTCCTAGTTCTTGCTTTAGCCATGCTGTAGCCGTTTCCTCGCTTGCGTCAAAGGTCTGATTGGTTTCAACCAAGAACTTCCAAAAGCTTGGATCGCGGCACAGTATTGCGGATGATCTAACCATGTCTGGGGAGTATTCCTGTTCCCGGTTCATGGGTTTCTCATTTCCGTCAAGACGTACCATTACCACCTGATACCTGGCTCCTACAAAGTCACGCATCAGCTGGTCTGGTATCTCGTCCGGGTGTACGTTCAAGGTCAGCATATAGCCGGTTTTATCCTGCTTTAATGCGACCTTTACTCCCTCAAACTGTAGCGTTTCCATCAGAAGGGGATGTCTTCATCTTCTATGGATTGCTGTTTCGGAGAAGCCGGCTTTTCCAATTTATAGTTGTTCCAGGCAAGCCTAAGCCATTTGCCGTGACCGTAATCCGGCATCGTCCAGGCTGATATCTTGATACTAATTTCATCGCCCTGCTCGTCCAGCAGCTGTTTTAAAGCGCTGCGCTCCATCTTTAATTCACCGTTTAAATTGGGGGACTTGTCTCCCTCCTTTTTAAACTTGTTAATGTTCAGGGTTCCTGAATTGGGGTATTGATTAGGGGATGGCATTGAAAGACTCCTTGTACTTTTTAAACTCGTTCATTAATTTAGAGTAGGCTGGCTCAGAATCGGCGCGTAGACGATCAAAGATAGGACGGTTGACCCTGAATATGGTCATCACATCATCTAAGCTCTTAGCCGTATCTAGGCAGATTATGGCTGCGTCATAGACAATATTTGCCCAGTCTTCTGCTGTTGCAGTAGATTTAGCATTGATCTTGATGTTCCACTCCCCGCCTTTGCCCTCGATATTGGCGGGTGGTTTGATCTCGCCAGTTTTCGGATCTACAGATGACTTAACAATTTGCTCGTCAACTTTTGGCTTAGGTTCTGGTTTCTTTTCTGTTGGCTCTGCTGCATCGACTGTATCGTGCTCAGTTAGCTCCAGCGCCATCAACCAAAGGTAACGGCGGAAATAGGTGTGAGTACTACCCATAGACTGGATGGCCTGTCCCTTGGCATTCTCTGCTAGAACGGTCGGCGAGGAGAATTGAACCACTTCGCCCGTCTCGGTGTCGTGAATGCAAAGCGTAGCAGTCTCAAGGCTGATATTGAATACTCCGCACAATCCGAGTTGGTCAAATATATCGTGAGCAGTAGGGATGAAGTCTCCCAGCTCAAAATACTCGTATCCTGCAAACTTGTTCTTGCCGGATTTCTTGAGAGGCTTATGGGCTATTTCTGACCGCGCCTTCTGTAGTTTTTTAAATACTGTCATTTGTTAACCCTTTCTAGGTTATTAATTTTTGATTGCCATTCTTCAAATTTGTTCATAGTTTCTTTGTAATCCTTATATTCTTCCTCTGTAATTTCGACAAACTCAGACAAGTGATATTTCCATACAAAAGAATCTGCTTCGCATAAAGTAAATACTGGATACCACTCGTCCTCACCTACCGCAAGCTTCATGCTTTTCTTCCTGGTCTTTTCTTAGGCGTGCCATCTAATTTATAACCGTATGGTGCTTTTTTTGATTTGTTTTTAAACTCAGCATATTCTTTATTAAATATTTCAACGATCTCAGGATCAACATCTTTTAGTGTTGGTTTTTCTTTTAATTGTTCAAGCCTGTAATCTAAGCAAGTATCAAAATTACTAAGCAACCTATTTGCTTTTTCTTTGATTCCTGCCTTAACAAAATCCCATTCATTTAAATCCATATCTATTAAGATTCTGTTTTTGTCTATATCGTTCCAATCAATTTTCATTTGTATCTCCCTTTAAAAAGTTATAAATCTTCTCTGCTCCTTTAACGATTACCCCAAAGTCGTGTGGGCTAACGTTAATTACTTCTGCCTCGTCCATCATCTTGACAATATCAAGTGTGAACTGCATGGCGGTGCATCTAAGCTGTGTATCGTTCATTGATTTGCTCCGCTAGTTTCTTTGCCTGGTTATAGACTGCTCTCGATCCTGTGGCTGCAACGGTTCCAGTAGATTCTGCTTTTTTGGAATTGTTACCTCCCTTATATCCTCTTGGGTCTGCGGGATGAAAACCAACCTGCTTGCGAATGGCTTTTGCTTTCTTTTCGTTCACGTTATGCTCCTTAAAAAAATGTATATTGCCAATATCAATGCGACTATTGGAATGACTGTTTGTGCTAAATCCCACCAGAATGCTGTCATTTCAGATTCACGAACGGTGTCGCGCCCCCGGCAATGGTGCTAGGCAAAGTACCGTTCCATTTCTCAATGGCTTTGAGTTGAACGTATGACTGTCCTCCCTGTGAGTTGATTGCAGCCGTCTCAATCTGGATAGCCTTTGCATGACCCTCTGCCTTGGCAATAGTCTGCTTAGCCTCTACCTCAATCCTGGCTAGGTCTTGCTCCGCCTGGAGTTTGCTTTGCGTTGCTATTACCTTTGCCTCGATAGCCTTTTGGTATTCGGCAGAGAAACCGAAATTCACCAAAGAGATATCGCTCACAATAATGTTGTACTTTCCCAGCTTGTCTGACAGCTCCTGCTTAATTCCTGCGGATACCTCGTCCCGCTTAGTAATCAACTCCTCGCTGGTGTAGTGCGCGGTAATGGCTTTGAACGATTCGTTGACAAAAGGCATGACCACTTTATCCTGAAGATCTAAACCAAACTCCTTGTAGATATGGGCTGCTCGGTCGCCAGAGATACGGTAGTTCACAACGATATCGGTGTGTACTTGCTGTAGATCTTTAGTCCCAGCGGCCGATCCCGCAAGCTTGGCAGATACCAAACGAACGTCCAGGTTCTGTACGCTAGACAATGGATTGACCAGGTGCAAGCCTTCGCCCAGTGTTTCCTGGTTGACCGTGCCAAACGTCACCTGAATGCCGATATGACCGGCAGGAACAATAACGTAGGATTCAAGACTAATGTACAGAAGCATTAGGACTAATCCTGTAACGGCTGGCAGTGTTGGCTTAAACGTTGGTTCAGGAACTTGTTTGTCTCTCATTGAGTTCCTAGCCCTTACGTCTGCCAAAGAAAAAATATACAAACCATAGCCAATGCCAATTGGGGCGGCTAATAAAAAAATTGCAATAAAAAATAAACTCATTTGTGTTTCCTTTAAGCGCCTTTGACGCACATTACTTGTTTTAGGGTGTGAACTACTTCGACTAGATCTGTTTGGTTAGCCATTACCTGATCTATGTTTTTATAACTAGCTGGGATTTCATCTATCACTGCCGCATCCTTACGGCACTCTACTCCTTCGGTTTGTTTAATGAGGTCATCAATACTGAAGCGCCTTTTAGCTTCAGCTCTGGACATACTGCGTCCTGCCCCGTGCGAACAAGAACAATAGGATTGCAACTCACCCTTGCCACGGACAATATATGATTTTTGACCCATCGAACCTGGAATAATTCCAAGGTCTCCGGATCTCGCACGAATAGCTCCTTTACGAGTAACCCAGAGGTTTCTTCCAAAGTGATTCTCCTTCTCTACATAGTTATGGTGGCAATTGATCGCCTCTTGGGTAATCGTGAATTCTTTTGAAATATGCCTTCTGAGCGCATCCAAAACAATCTCCATCATTAGCTTGCGGTTCTCCAATGCATAGCTCTGCGCCCAACTCACGGCATCCATGTATTCATTAAAGTCATCGGTATCCTCTGGCAAATAGGCTAGGTCAGAATCAGGCAGATGGATAAAGAACTTCTCCATTGTTTTCTTGGCTTTTTCAATGTAGTAAGAGCCAATCATGTTTCCTATTCCGCGAGATCCAGAATGAAGCATTACCCATACATCCTGGTTCTCATCAATACAAAGCTCAATGAAGTGGTTACCTGATCCAAGCGTCCCAAGTTGTGGGGCAGCCTTTTTCCAGTAGTCACCGATAATCTCATTTAGCCTTGTGCAAAGATCAAATGATGTTTTTGGCAAGCGCTTCATGCGATCATCAATATCAATTGCTGCTTGAACCCGACCACCTGCGCCCAGCGGAACATCACGCTCAATCTGGGTACGGACATCCTTTAAAGATTCAGGCAAGTCAGAAGCCTTTAAAGACGTTCTAACAGCGTTCATGCCGCAACCAATGTCAACGCCTACAGCAGCAGGAATAATCGCCTTCTCGGTAGCTATAACCGTTCCCACGGTCGATCCTTTGCCCGCATGAACATCAGGCATACAGACTACGCCGTGATGGTTGATAAAGGGCAGCCTTGCCAGGTTCTTAAGCTGGGTCAGCGCCTCCTCTTCTACGTCATCCGTCCAGATCTTTATGGGTCTGGAATCGGCTTCGTGAATTACTTTTTTCATTCAATTGCCTCTTCAACGATTGCGTTTTCTTGTAAATATTTGTGGTACTGGCTGCACCATTGATTGACCTGGCAGTAGCTGCTGCACCGTGTCCGTTCTCCTGGTCTGACCTGGATCTCGTATCCTTTGCCGGCTGTATCCAAGTCTGCTTCCGCGTCCCTCTTTGTGGAATGGACTGACTTAGCTCTCTTGCCACCGACTTTGATCACGGCATAGGTTGTTGGCTTCTCCCACATATCGTCTGGTGAACATTCTGGCAGCTGACCGTCTGTCTCGGATTCAAAGTAAGCTTCGCCGTGTGCCTTTAGTCTTTCCTCAATGAACAGTTCAGCCTTCTCAAAAGGCCATAGCTGCTGGTCTAGGATCACGATAGGCGCTTGCGGATAGCCTTCCCTATTCACGGCATCTCTTTGACTCCAATCGCGCACTATGGCTACGATACGCAAGCCCTTGACGGGTTTATTCTTAGCTTTCTGGATTAGCCAGGCGTATATGTTGAGCTGCTCTTCCCATTCCGGCTTGTCGTTTTGTACAGCCCAGGCGGTAGTGGTCTTGTAGTCATTGATAACAATTCCGTCCTCATAGACCTCTTGAAGATCTACTGCGCCGGAGATATGCCATCCCTCGTGGGTAATGTGCACTCGTTCCTCAACGATATGATTGTCCTGCTTGCCGTGCTCCAGGATATTGTGAACGGCAGAGCCAAACAGTGACCAGACCATAGAGCTTGCATCCTCCTCCACCTCGTCCCAGTGCTTCCTTTTGAGCTGCACGATACGGGGTGAATTGATCAATTCAGTAGCCGAAATATTAGCCTTGCCTTTGGAATAGGTAGGGCGAGCCAGTACGTTTAGGATTGTCTCTGGCAGATTAAACTTGTTTGTTATCTTCATTTGATCTCGCTTTCATCATTTCATCTGCCCAACGATAAGCTGACTGTGCGGCTAAATTTATAGGTGCAGTACCAATCAACTTAGGTAATACTTGCCCTGCAAACCAATCTCTCAGATCCATGCCGGCTTGTTGTGTGTTATTCGGATTCGGAAATGCTTTCATCTGCATCCTCCTTTGTCTCTCTAGCAGCTAGCATTGCATCGGCATAGGCATACCTAGCCAAGCATCTGATCTGCACTGTGGCAGCCCTTCTAAACTCAGGATCAAGCCGTTCGCCGTTCTGCGGTGTCATATTCAAAGCCTTGATAATGTCACCCTCTGATACACTTTGTGGGAGTTCAGAGTCCGGGCAATGAGCCGCGAAATAGTCTCGAAGACTTACGTTTAAATCAATCATTTGTGTTTCCTTTATATGTTGTTGGGGCTTGAATGTTATATCTTGTTTTGAATAATGTCAATAGATAGAATGACACCAGAACTAACTATTGTATCGCACGCCTAACGTTAGGCATGACCCCCCACGAAAGGTTTAATATGAGATACTCCGCAAGACGAGATGACAACGAAAGTATTATTGTAGAAACCCTACGAAAAGCTGGGGCATATGTGCGTATTGTGACGATGGGAGATGGTGTGCCGGATCTTTTGGTGGGCTATAAAGGATATACGTTGCTCTTGGAAGTAAAGGACGGCAACAAAACACCAAGTGCCAGGAAGTTGACCAAGGCGGAGCAGAAGTTTTTTGATGAATGGACGGGTGGATTATTGGCAATAGTGGAATCCCCTGAAGATGCGCTTGCAATTTTGAAAGCTTGCGAATAAAATTCAGTTGGTTTTTTTCATTTGTAGTTCCTTTCTGTTGAATGGATTTTGGGGGTGTCGTGTGGCATCCCCATTTTTTTTGTATACTAGATGCGCGGGGTTGAAGTCGGGTTAGCGCCGGCTCGGTTGATAAGTGAATTTGTACTCCTTAGTTGTGATAACACTGCTTTATGTGAACAACCCCGCACCAACAAGTATGAGGATTGTCAGGGGCTGGAAACCTCTGCGGTGGTTGGAGACTGCCGCCGTAGCAAAGGCAGTCCTCATTCTTGTTGGAGTTATGCCAGTAGCACTCCATTATTTTTATTGACAAGACTACAAATATTTTTACTTAGTTTGACACGCCCTGAAGTTATTTGCTATACTAAAACCGTTGTCGTTACGGGCAATAGTTAGTTGTAAGCCGTTTACTCATACATTCTGCTATATCCTATAAGTCGGTGGTATTTATAGGATATAGACCGTAACCAGAATGTATGGCTAAGCGGCTTTTTTATTATCTATACCTTTATACGTCAGCCGTACTCCGCACGTTAGCAAGAACCTATATGGGTTGCGCGGAAGAAAACATAAAACGGCCCCAGTGACCCGCTGGTCTAAGTAGCGAAAGCGAACAGGATATAGACAAATCCCGTAAAAAGGAAACACACCTACCTCGCAAGAGTCGCTGAAGTTCTAGCAATAGATGCCCGAATAGCTGGCAACCATCCTAGCTATCTCGATAAGTTCAGAGGAAGCGGTATGCTCTACCGAAAGATCGAAGATGATCAGAGTTTGTCGTAAAGGTTCCTTGAATCTGCCCCTCGCCCCTAATACCGGGGAAGGAAGGTTCAAGGGTAAGAATCTTTTTTAATGTATCATGCAACACATGAGTTGACTACAGAACAATCTATTGTATACTTCACGAAAAAGGAGAACAAATGAACGAAGAATATGCTTTTCATTCACCGCCCGAGCCAAATGTTAAGTTTAGACTTGGTAAAGATAGCAACATAATTTTTCACTGCCATGTACCAAAGCCGCCTAATGCTTTTCAACGATGGATGTTAAAAACATTTCTAGGAATTTATATGGAGTTAATAAATGACTAAAGAAGAATACATTAAGTTGTTCCATGAAGCAGAAGTTAATCTTGTCGCATTCAAACCCGTATTTCATTGTGATGATGAGTTACGCAAGATGGTGGAGATGGCAATAGAAAAAGAACGTGAGGAATGTGCAAAGATGTGTGATGAATCTGAGTATCCTGATGGAATTGATTTGGCTTATTTAATTCGTGCAAGGGGACAACAATGATTAAAGATACAGCGGTTCAAATACTTTTGGAACACTTTAGTGAGGGTATGGTACGCACAATAGTTGATGCTATTGCTGAAGATGAGCGTGAAGCGTGTGCAAGGATTTGTGAAGACATGAGCAATACTGAAGCCAACATGAATAAAACATGGAGGAATGGTTGCAAGTCTAGTGCTGATGCTATTCGTGCAAGGGGACAAGAATGAAGTACAAAGACATTAAAGATTTTGGTCAAAGGTGTGAAGAGCACCCAGACCATCAGTCAGGCATGATTACAAACCAAATGATTGTTGATAGATTGTGCGAAGAGATTGATGAGTTGCGGGAGTACATAGAAAAACATTTAGGAGATAAAGAATGATTAAGTTAACCTACGAACACATTTGTGATGGTTGCAAGAAGACGCTTGATACAGAAGTTTATGAGTGCAGTGATTATCCGGGAATGGAATTTCCAAAAACACACAGAATGTTTTCATTTCATTGGCAAGGATTAAATGCCCAGCTCTGCAAAGAATGTGCAAAGCCTTTGTATGAAGCGCAAAGACAAACTATGGAAATAATTATTGCCAATAGGAAAGAGAATGAAGATTAAAGTATGGCGCAGACGCATGACCAGGCGAGACACGGGTTTTGTAAAGTCAGTGGATAGGCTGATGGATTTAATTGCATACCATTCCAACAATCTTTCAAAGGCGTTACAAGACATTTATCAGAAATCATTAAAGGAGAAACAAAATGGGTGACGGCGGAAAAGGATCAGCACAAAGACCATTCGACCATCAAAAGTTTAGTGAAAACTTTGAAAAGATATTTGGAAAGAAAACAGAATATGTAGGTAAGAAGATCAATGAGTTAGTTGATGAGGAAGTAATGAAGATGGCTAGAGATCAGGATAAGTTTAAAAAGGAAAGCAAATGATAGAGATGCAGGAATTACTAAAGGCTCGGATACAGAAGCTTAAGCGCGACTACGAAAAGAAAGGAAAGTTTGAGTTATTGATTCGGATTAAAGAAGACAGATCACTACTTCAATATTTAAGGAAAAACTATGGAAACGTACAGCAAGGAGGATAAGCACTACATAGCCGGATTTGAAGCCGGCTGCGACTTTATCGTGACAGAGATAGAGCGTTGGGGCAAGCAACATCACTGCTTTGTAGATGACATACTTCACCACTTAAGGAATGGCAATGGCAAAAATAACACCGTACACAACGAAAAAGGGAATACAAATTGGGATCTACTACGAACCCAAGATCAACTACCACAACGAAGACCAGGACTGGATACAAGCGCGAATGCTGAACGTTAAGCCAGACTGGACGTACCACATTGATAACTTCATTGAATATGTTTGTATCTTTATTGTGGTCTATGCGGTTCTAGGATTGCTTTCAAGGGAATGGTATGAGTGAGTTATTAAAGTTTGTTGTCTATGTTTGCATAGGCGCAGCTGTACTAACTTTAGGGATATGGGCGGGATCAGCGCACGATGGCGTAGTGATATACCGATGCGACTGGTCAGAGATATCACCAGACATACCAATCGAAGTGAAGCAGGAGTGTAGAAAGCGAATCATGCACGGAACAATATAGGAATAAGAATGAACGATGTGCTTGAATTTTTAATACTCATAGCTGTTCTCGGGCTGGGGGCGGTATGGATCACGGCAGTATTTTGTTACATAATTTTTATCTTAGGAGATTACGATGATGGAAGACGAAGACCCAGAGATAGCTGAGTTGCAAGCCCAGGCGTTTTGGAGCAGAAGGTATCAAGGTCATTTGATTGCACACCCAGATTGCAGAGACCCAGATCACCCTGGATGCAGCAGCTGCGAAGGAGACGATGATGATTGAGACAATCAACACATACGAGGGCAGAGAGTTTGGAGTAAGGACTGGAGAGATTCAGCAGATTTTCAGGAAGATATACCGCTGCACAAAATGCGGTCAAACATTTAATTTAAAAGAGGAAGGAATTAACCATGCAAATAGTAACCATAAAGAAGATCAGAATTGACTGTGGCACACAGAGCAGAAAGGAGATTGACCAGCCAACAGTAGATGAATACTGCGAAGCGATGCTATCGGGAGCGGAGTTTCCCCCGGTACGCATATTCCACGATGGCGTTCATTACTACCTGGCAGATGGATTCCACAGATTCCATGCAGCCCAGAAGGCTAAGCGCACAGGCATTGAAGCAGAAGTAACGGCAGGAACGCTATCAGATGCGGTGCTCTACGCGGTAGGGGCTAACGACAAGCACGGCAAGCCCAGGACGATAGAGGACAAGCGTAACGCAGTAATGATGATGCTCGATAACTTTGAGTGGTCAAACTGGAGCACGGCAGAAATAGCCAGGCAATGTAACGTATCAGAAGCCTTTGTAGCCAAGCAGCGCAAGGGCAAACAACCTGAGAGCATTAAGTATAAGAACTCAGAGGGAGAGGTCATTGAGCGCAAGGTAAAGCCCAAGACGGAGACAAAGAAAATCAAGCCTAGTGTTGCGCCCGATCCAGTGGTCAATGAATCTAAGCTAGATACAGCCAATGAAGCCCTGGAAATATTGATTGAAGAGAATCAAAAGCTATTGGATCAGTTGGCGGTAACAGTATCGGCAGATCCAACTCATACAGAAGAGCACATCACTGAACTACGCCAGCAGATCAAAGACATGGAGATGGAGCTGAAGGCGGTAAAGCTCAGCCGGGATCAGTTTCAGAATGAGAATGATGAATTAAAGAAGCAAATCAAATGGCTCGAGAAAAAGATTAAGAAGCTCGAAACGGAGATCATATGAATAAAAGACTAATACCAACAACACAACTCAGATGGGTAGATAAAAAATATTATTACTACGATTCCTACGACAGCCAAAATCAAACCATAGCCGTGCTTGAGCAGTGGCATCAAAACGAAGTATTGACCGAAAACCAAGGTTGGCAAACAGTGGAGGGCGGGGAGTGGAAGGAAATAAAAAAGGAGCAAAATCCATGAACTTTAGTCAAGGCAAATTAGCGGATAGTCTTGTTGAAGAAATGCTAGAACTAATCCACAAGTACGATGAAGCGCTTTACACAGCAACCGCAATCGGTTGTTTGGAATTAGTAAAGCAACAGTTAATTATTGATGTTATGGAGAGCGAAAATGAATGAAGTTTTAACAGCGGGGTTTGGCGTTTCTCATAAAGGAGTCGGCTTAAGTGTAAACACGATGCATGATGGAACCACTATCACGTTCACTTCAGGGGATGTTATTAAAGATATTTTGACTGACCCTAGAATAACAAACAACGGCAAATCAGTTGGTGAGCGTAATATTGAATGGTTGCATGAAAAGTTGGATGAGTGGATCAACAAACAATTGGAGAAGAACACATGAATGAAATAAAAAAGATGCAGACACCCTGGGACTCAGACAAAATTCTCATGGTGGATATCGGATGCCATGAGCGCGGGTGCGTATGCGTAGCAAACCAGTGGGATGCAAACTATCAAAGCGAGTGCGTACCAATGGTTGAATACAAAGAATGGGTAGGGTTGACTGACGAGGATATCTTTGGCATCTTCGGTACATACAGAGGAGATCCTGACTATAACCACGACCAGCTATTACTTGATGCAAGGCGTATTGAATCTAAGATTAAGGGGCTTAACACATGAATAACAAAGATTTTGAACCAATAAGAATCAGAATAATGCAAGAAGCCTATGAACTCGCTGACCGTGGCGATTCCGAAGGTTACAACTCAGTAAAAGTTATGTGCAACGATGTTCAGAATTTATTGAGGAGAGAATGGGTAGGGTTGACTAATGAGCAAATAGAAGATTGTTTTGACGAGAGTTGTCATCTTAAAGTTGTTGACCCTAAAGGTGGAGTCAAAGGAAGTGTGAATATATTTGAAGTAGGCAGAGCAATAGAAGCTAAATTTAAGGAGAAGAACACATGAACTGGTTACCAGAACACAAATGTGGTTTACATCTGAGTCACAATGAACACCGTGATGTTTACGAAACTGTTGAAGAATTTTATGAAGCCGACTGTTTTGTTTCACCAGAAGAATGGCACAAGGCTGTAGCGGAAGATAGCGTCTGGGTGTTGCAGTGGTATCCAGATACGCCCATTGGGTTTTATCGCATTACCGCATCAACGCTAGAAGCCATTGAAATCAAACTCAGGGAGAAAACACATGAATGATTTAATTGAACGCTTACGGCTGGGTGATGGTACAAGCCCTGACCACTTGCTGTTACTTGAAGCGGCAGATGCGCTGGAAAAGTCTGTGGCGTGGTACGTTGATTTTGGCAATGAACATGAACCGACTAGATGGAAACAATGTCCATCATGCGGTGGTGACTGCGGTTACACCAAGAATAAAGGCTGTCAGTACGGCAAAAAAACTTTGCCTGATATGTTGACATCGCAAGAGCAGGGTGAACCTAAAGAATGGGTAGGGTTAACAGATGAGGAAATTGTTGATTTGGTAATAAAAAACGCAGGTTTTCCAACTAAATTAGCAAAAGCAATAGAAGCTAAATTTAAGGAGAAGAACACATGCATAAATTAAAAGAAGCGGCACAAAGAATGGTAGATGCCTTTGCTCCCCATGCAGATAAGTGCAGACCTTGCACTATTGAGTGGCAGAACCTGAGAGAAGCACTAAAGCAAGAGAAAGAATACGAAGTAGTGGATGGTGTTGGTCAAGGCGTAGAGATTCCTAGGGGATGGAAATATTATTACATTAAACCAAAGATTCCATTACAAACTAAAGAATGGGCAGGTCTGACGGATGAGGAATATTTTCAATTGCAAATGAAGATCAAAACGCCCATGATTTCGGTGCAAGACTACATAGATGCAATGCGGATGGTTGAAGATAAATTAAAGGAAAAAAATCATGAATGATTTAATTGAACGCTTACGGCTGGGTGATGGTACAAGCCCTGACCACTTGCTGTTACTTGAAGCGGCAGATGCGCTGGAAAAGTCTGTGGCGTGGTACGTTGATTTTGGCAATGAACATGAACCGACTAGATGGAAACAATGTCCATCATGCGGTGGTGACTGCGGTTACACCAAGAATAAAGGCTGTCAGTACGGCAAAAAAAACTTTGCCACAAAAGGAGACAGAGAAATGACAACAGAAATGAAAAAAGTGTGGTTTGTAGACGGACAAATTATTGAGCAGGAAATACCTGAACAAGACATCTACAAACGCCATTGGAGCATTGATTCTTGCCAAGAATACGTTAAGCAACTCAGGGACAAGACCCGAGCAAATACAGCAGAACATGCCGCAGAAGCCATTGAGTTTTTATTAACTGAGTGCGATGCTTTGCATAAAGAAATTGATGGTAATCACGCAATGCTAGAACGCCAAACAGCCCGCATCGTTGACTTGCAGACACACATTAAAAACTTTGATGGAGAAGGATTTAGCAAGGGATACCATCAAGCTAAATCAGAATGGGTAGAGTTAACTGAGTACGACATCAAAGGTGTTTTGGGGTTAAGTGAATCTTGGGTGGGTGAAGATTGTAGTATTCCAGACATGATTGGATTTGCTAAGGCAATAGACGCTAAATTGAAGGAACGCAACACATGAATAACAAAGATTTTGAACCAATAAGAATCAGAATAATGCAAGAAGCCTATGAACTCGCTGACCGTGGCGATGCCGAAGGTTACAACTCAGTAAAAGTTATGTGCAACGATGTTCAGAATTTATTGAGGAGAGAATGGGTAGGGTTGACAGATGAGGATATCTTTGGAATTTTTGGTACATACAGAGGAGATCCTGACTATAACCACGATCAGCTATTGCTTGATGCAAGGCGTATAGAAGCTAAATTAAAGGATAAGAATCATGTGGTTTCTGGGGCATAAAGATGGCAAACCTTGGTGGAATAAGCAGGATGCGGACGGCAAATGGATTCCAGTGACCGAAGAGGAAGCTAGCATTGCTAAAAAATACTGGCAAGACAGAATGGACGAAAAGGCGGCAAAAGTTTTAGAAGATTTCTTTAAGGAAAACGAATGAACACAAGACGAACACCAACAACACAACTCAGATGGATAGATAAACAAGTTTATCAGTATGATTCAAATGATGGCAAAACCATTACCGTGCTTGAGCAGTGGCATCAAAACGAAGTGTTAACCGAGACGCATGGTTGGCAGCCAGTTAATGGCGGGGAGTGGAAGGAAATAAAGAAGGAAAACAACAGTGTCTAGCCTAAAGTTAAGAAGCTATCAAGAGCTTGGGTTGCAGAAGCTCCGAGAAGGTTTTGCCAAAGGATACCGAAGCCAAATACTTTATCTTGGGACGGGAGGTGGGAAAACCGAGATGGCTATTGCCCTCTTAGAAGCCACCAGATCCAAGGGAAACAAGTCAGCCATGATCCTAGATAGGATTGTGCTTTGCGACCAGACCAGCCAAAGGTTGGATAGGTACAAGATTGATCACGGGGTGTTACAGTCAGGTCACTGGCGGTACAGACCCTATGAGCATATCCAGGTATGTTCAGCTCAAACGTTAGAAAAGAGGGGGGAGATACCCGAGCTCCAACTGTTAATTGTTGATGAGGCGCATCAGACGCGGGATCAGACAGTAGAGTTTATTAAGAACAATCCAGACGTAAGAGTAATAGGTTTAACTGCTACACCATTCACTAAGGGACTAGGAAAGATTTACCAAAACGTTGTATCCACAATAACAACAAAAGAACTCGTGGATCAGGGTGTGCTCGTGCCTTTGAGGGTATTCGTAGCCAAAGAGATAGACATGGAGGGGGTTAAGAAGGTAGCCGGGGAATGGTCACAAAAGGAATCGTCTACAAGAGGAATGCAGATTACCGGGGATATTGTCACCGAGTGGATTAAGAAGACACATGAGATATTCGGTAGACCGAGGAAGACTATTGTGTTTTGCTCGGGGGTGGCGCACGGGATAGATCTAAGCCAGAAGTTTGCAGAGCAGGGCTATAACTTTATCTCCATCAGCTACAGGGATGATAATGAGTTTAAGAAGGAAGTCATTGCGGAGTTCAGCAAGCCTGACACAGAGATACATGGGCTCATAGCTACAGATATCTTAACCAAGGGATTTGACACACCAGACGTAATGATCGGGGTATCAGCTCGTCCATTCTCCAAGTCACTATCCAGCCACATTCAGCAAATGGGGCGCGTGATGAGGTCAAACCAGGATGATCCTGAATCTAAGCCTTACGCGGTTTGGTTAGACCATAGCGGTAACTACTTAAGATTTCGTGAGGACTGGGAAGACGTATACGAAAACGGTGTCAGCCAGTTGGACGATAGCAAGGAGAAGCCTAAGAAAGAGCCAACAGAGATGGAAAAGAAAGAGGCTAAATGTCCTAAGTGCTCGGCATATATGCCTGGGTATATGGATGTATGTAGCCATTGCGGGCATGTCAGAGAGCGTAAAAACAAGGTGGAATCCGTACCCGGCGAGATGTCAGAACTAGCAACTATGTCTAGGGAGAATAAGCAGGACTGGTGGTCGCAGTTGCAGTGGTATACGCATCATTCCGGGTGGTCGCAGGGCAGGGCAGCTCACACCTACAAAGACAAGTTTGGGGTATGGCCTAAGAATTTATCCGATACACCCAAGCAACCCAGCCTGGAAGTGGAGAAGTTTATTGACTCCAGAATCAAGGCATACATAAGAAAGATGAAGAGGGCAAGATGATTCCAGTAATAGTTAAAAACAAAAAGGGAAAGATTAAGTTAAGGATCGTAATTTTCAAGGAAGAGCTAGATTTTGCGGCGTATTTTGGCTATACCAATAATGATTACATCAGGGGTAGGGTTGGTCATGCTTTGATCCAGCAAAAGCTATTAAAGAAGGCGAAGAAAAAATGAAGACACCTGAAGACGAAGAGTTTGAGCGCATAGAGCGTGAGATAAAGATGCAGAACAAATCTATTTCAGAGCCGAGATGGAAGGGCTGGGTAGGGTTGAATGGCGCTGACTGGAACGACTTCAATCCATTATTAGCAAACGACCCCCACCGGGTTGCAGAGTGGGTTGAGAAAATATTGAGGGAGCGCAATACATGAGATATCTAAGCGTATGCGCGGGTATTGAGGCCGCCACAGTAGCATGGCATCACATGGGCTGGGAGGCAGTCGGTTTCAGTGAGATTGAAAAGTTCCCAAGCGAAGTATTAAAACATCATTACCCAAACGTCCCTAATCTTGGGGATATGACTAAATATAAGGAGTGGGATCTTGGAACAGTTAACCTTCTGGTCGGTGGAACACCTTGCCAATCTTTTTCCGTTGCCGGGCTCAGAAAAGGACTTGAAGATCCAAGGGGAAACCTTATGCTCGTCTATTGCGGAATTCTTGATAAGTTTAGACCCAAGTGGTTCGTATGGGAAAACGTGCCGGGTGTCCTCAGTTCAAATGGAGGACGGGATTTTGGTTCCTTCCTCGGGGCGGTGGCAGAACTCGGGTATGGGTGGAGCTATCGAGTCCTTGACGCTCAGTACTTCGGAGTGGCCCAACGACGCCGTCGTGTGTTTGTTGTCGGATGTCTTGGAGACTGGGAGTCTGCCGCAAAGGTTCTTTTTGAGCCAGAAAGCTTGCGCGGGAATCCTCCGCCGAGCAGAGAGCAGAGGAAAGAAATTGCCAGAAGCTCTACAGATAGCGTTGGAGCGTTGTGCGCTAGAGACTTCAAAGGAGTAGGTAATCAATATGTATCTGAAGGAAAGTGCATAGTAGAGCCTCGTGATCCACAAGTTGCAGGAACTATTACGGCACGTTTTGGAGCGAGTCGCAACAACCATGAAGAGTGCGTAGTGTATGAGAACCACCCAAGTGACTCCAGGGTCAAGCTAATGGGTGATGTATGCCAAACTGTAACGTCTAGTTGGGGTACTGGCGGAGGTAATACTCCATTCGTTCAGGCGATAGCATTGGCAGAGAATACTATTGGTAGGCAACCGCAGAATGGCGGTAATGGGGATGGATTTACAGAGGGTGGTCCGATGTATACCCTTAATGCTACGGGTGTGCATGGAGTTGCACAACCAATACCTTTAAATACCATGAATTTGTTAGGTAGAGATAAAGAAGATAATCGCAGAGGTTTTGGAATAGGAAATCCAGGTGATCCATGTCCAACTCTAACAAAAGCACATAGTCATGGAGTTGCTGCTTTTGACACCTACAACCATTCGTTATCGGATGTCAATCAAACTATTAAAAGCCCACAAGGCGGAGTAAATGAATCAATTGGAACTGTTATTGCTCCAACGCTAACTACAAATGACCCTTCAAGGTCACCGCAATCCTCAGAAGTTACTCAGCAAGTTAATGCGGTTTATCAGGCGTCTATGGCAGTTAGAAGATTAACGCCAGTTGAATGCGAGAGACTGCAAGGATTCCCTGATAATTACACCGACATCAAGCCAAAAGGGAAAGACACGCCCGATGGTCCAAGATATAAAGCACTTGGTAATTCAATGGCTGTTCCAGTAATGAGATGGATTGGAGAGAGAATCAATGGATCTGCTTAGTTTTTGTAAGGCGCACGGGATACTCGTGAATCAGATGCCACCAATAGGCGTATGGAAAAGATACCCAACAGAGGATCATCCAAACAAGCGTAATGGTGCGGTTAAGTTTATGGGTGATATGGCATTTGTCCAGAATCATGCGACAGATACAGAAGTATCAATTTGGAACTCTGACTCAAGCATCAAGACTGACCCAGCTAAACTCAGAGCTCAGTTGCACAAGGTAGATCAGGATCGAATTAGATTAAACCAGGAGGCAAAGGCTAAGGTTGACTCAATCATATCCAAGTGCCAGCTCGGTACTCATCCATACTTAAAGGCTAAAGGGTTTGAGGATGAGGAGGGGTTGATCTATGCTTGTGACTCGGAAAAGCTATTGGTTGTGCCAATGCGCGTGGCTGGGTTGATTGTCGGTTGTCAGTTGATTGACGAATCAGGAGATAAGAAATTCTTGTACGGTCAACGCACTAGCCTGGCAGAGTTTGTAATTGACAATCAAGGCCCACATATTTTGTGTGAGGGTTATGCGACCGGGTTATCGGTTCGTAAGGTGCTCAAGCACATGAAGAGGAAGTACACAATCCATGTGTGTTTTTCCGCGCACAATGTAAAAAAGATTGCAGAATCTTTGAAGCCTGACCCAATCGTGGTGATTGCTGACAATGACGCGAGCGGTACGGGGGAGAGAATAGCTAAGGAAATCGGTGCTCCGTACTGGATTAGCCCCGTAGTAGGAGAAGATTTTAATGACGCGCACAAGCGCCAGGGACTGCTTAAATCAGGTCTAAGCCTGACCCAATTATTGAATATGAGCTAAGTAGTGGAGGGTTTGGACTGTTATATTTCCGCCACTAATGGACTCGGCTAATAGTAATTGCCTGAGGATATCGTGCCCTATTTCCTCCACAGCCTGACCCGTGCCAGTATATTCAGAACGAACAAGGACTTTCCCGTCCTCGTCCTCTATTAGATCAATCGTGAATAATGCTTTAATCATTTAGGTAGATTTCTAGTACATTATCAATGGCCTCAATAAACCCTTTGATGTATGCTTTTAATAGTGACTCTGACTCGGTAGTGTAAATCGGTTTTAGTTCGTCAGTATTTCCTAGGGATACCGAAAACCTAAGGCCGCCCACTTCGCGCCGTGTTGGGTCTACATAATCACTAAATATTTTTAAATAATGATTGTCGTTGATTTTGTACTCCAGGGTTGGGCATATATCATCGGGCCAGGATGAATCTTTGAATCCATCTATCTGGGGAAGTAGTCCGTCATAGTCGGGGAAATATTTTAAATAATTCATAGTAGTAGTTCCTTTAAGCCTGACTCAGGCGTGAAAAATGGGTTATCAGATCCAGTTAGCGTGTTTTTTAAATGTTCTTTTATATTCCGCGTAATTCTTAAAAGATTTTTTAAAAGTGCAAACCCTTAAAAATTCATCCGCCATAAAATAACCCTGTCCCAGTTCCTGACCCGATTTTGCCAGTTGGTCGTAGGTCTCCCCTTCGTATGCGTGACTTAAAACAATTTTTACTTTGTCCCATACTTCCTGCAAGTCTTCCCCGTCAACGCGACCATATCCATCATAAGAACCGCGCACAATTTTGTCAGGGGTGAGCGCAACTACTTGGTGAAATAGCGGCCATCCTCGATCTTTTGCAACTATTGGCATGTTAGTTTTAGCGCATGTTTTAGAAAAATATCCCATTTGTAATTCCTTTTTGTTGATTGTGAAAATTAGAGGCGTCCGACAATGCGGTCATCGGTGTCCAAAATGTAAATAATCCAGGCGGCGTTATAGCCCCAAATAACTTGGTCAACTATGAATTTTTTATCTGGCTGGGTTTCCTGAGCTCGGCGAGCGGTACGGTGTGCGTGTAATTCGTCATGGAATAATGTTTTCATTTGTTAGCCTTCAATTCAAAATTATAAAAATAAGTCTTCGCTAGTTTCCCGATCAATTACATAATCAAACCCTTGCGAGTTTGTATAAGTTGGGCTACTCATTTCTGATGCTTTTTCAATAGCATCATCAAAGTTATCGGCTTCAATAATATAAACTTCTGTTACTGTTGCATGTACTTCATAAGTTTTCATTTTTTTCCCTTGTGTTATTTTTCCAAAACCAAATCAACAAATTCATCCTCATCAAAAGTAACTAATTGACCGGATTGGTGATGAGAATTTGGTAACCATTCCGCACAGTTTTGACATACTTTTAAAAAATATTCTCCACTGTTTAAGTCGTAAAATTTTTGATCTGCTTTTAATTCTTTAAATTGCATTTTTAAACCTTTGTTATAGTTCCGCGTTTTACCCGGGCGAATACTCGGGCACTTTGATATTTTGAGAATGTGCGGGTTTCCATAGAATCGCCGAATAGCCCGCCGCCTGTGTCTTTGTAGGTTACTGTGTACATGGTTTAAGCCTTTTTAATTGTGAAACTTTCCGGGTTCAAGGTCTTATTTATAAAATAACCCTTTGAGCAATACTCCGGGGCGGTGTGTTTAATCCAATGCTCGGCGCGTGCCAGGGTGTCACAAATACAATGTACGGCGAGCGGGTTATTCTTTTCAATTACTTTATACATTGGTAGACCTTAATTAAAGTATGCGCGAGCGATAGCGCGGGGAAGTTCACGGCGGGCGGTGTTGCGAATACTGTCCGCGGTCTTTGAATCTTCGCGCCAATAGTTCCATAAAGCTCGAGCACAAACGGCGGCTACTGCTTTGCGGTACTCGGTAGGGAAGTATTGACCTACGCAATAATTGATTTTCACAATCCCGTCATTTGTGGCGGTAATGGTTAACCGCCCGGAAAATGCCTCCTTTGATGCCTCAATTATTTCCTCGGCGGTAATGCCTGAAAGTTCCAGGCGGCGAAGTAGTGCGCGGGCATGGTTCAAGTCTTTAGTTATGCTCCTGGATTCCCTGCGGTAAGTTGCCAGCCCTTCTGAGTCGCGGTAGTCCCTTATGTAATTGCGTGGCTCTAGTCCTGGGCGTTTGTTGGCGAAGTTATAAAGTGCGTTGATAATTTGGTTTTTCATGGTTTAGTATTCCTCGTTTTTAATGATGTAATTGTGTGAGTTCCAGATTACTACTGGATTGTTTGGGTCTTCTAATAACGTGACTCTGATATCCTCTCCGCCGTCCGGTATCATTGCGCCGGGGGTTTCACCGTCAAGCTCTACGCCGTGCGAATTGCCAAATCGTTCGGCGTAATAGTCACAATCTAGCGGGTCGGTATCGTCAAGGACGTATTGAGCGAGAATATCGCCGTGTTTATCTTGAATTAAACAGTACATTTTTAAGCCCTTTCTATGTCAACAATTAGCCGATCGGATAATTTACCAATGTAAAGCGTTCCAATATTTGAGAAAATAGCGCTATATACTCGCCGCCATTTCCCATTTAATAAGATTTTGTATTGGGTCGGTATCTTAGAGCCATAACCCGAGCGGGTAGCTTGCAGTCCCAGTAGTTGCCAGGCTAGGGGCTCGGATTTAACCGGGGCTGAGACAGTTGTAAAACAATCCTTTGCTCCGTCAGGTCTTAAGTTATAGGTGCGAATGTATGCTTTCATTTTTAACCCCTGGCAACAAAATAGAAAATTACCGGGCAAAGGAAAATTGCAAGCATTCCTAATGCGGTTGCGGTGTTGCTAAGGAGCTCGGAGCGGTAGGCTCTTTTCTCGTAGGCCGTGCGGAGCTCTGAGGGCTCGAACCCGTAAAAATAGGCGGTGTATTTGATTGAGTCCAAATAAGTATCGCCGTGCTCTAATCGGTCGTTGATATCTTTAAAAGCTTTTTTTGGTATATACATTTGATTATTTCCTTTTAAGTTGATCTATACCGCCCGGGAGCGGTTTCGGCTAATTAAGCCTCGTCAGTAGACCTTAGAAATATCCCAAAGGGTGTCCGGTTTCGTCATAAACACGGATTACTAATAACCCTTTAGAGTTGTTTACATCTTCTACTTTGTATGTCCAACCATCTAACTCATCCGCATTGTTTTGATAGCAAATAAATTGAGCTTGTTTAGGTGTGAAGTAGCTTTGAGGGGTTTCGGTTGATAGTGTTATCATTTTGTAATTCCTTATGCGGTTTGTGGTTGTAGTTCGTCATCCCACTTTGCCAGTACTTGCAAAGTATCGGATTCAATATCAAAAGCCCAATTCGTAGATTTTTCGTCCTCTACGTCATAAACTGCTACCACTTCGTAATAAGTGCCAAAGTCGTGGGCGTTAGCTTTTATTTTTAAATAACCATTTTCGGGCTCGGGATAGTGTTTAAGTATCTGCAAAGCAAAGAGCCGGCATTCTGCGCGAGCACGGTTGGCATAATCCTCTGAGCCTACCTGGGCACAATCCTCATCATGTGGCGTTGAGCCAATATAAAGATAATCCATCATTTTTAAATTCCTTTTAGTTGGTTAAGACCGCCGGAGCGGTTTCGACTATTCAAGTCTCGTCAGTTAACCTTTAAGCCTTTGCTACATGCTCAAGGTCGTGTACTCCGAGCCCTGCAACAAACCCGATAAAGAACATAATCTCATTTTGTTCGCCTACTACTTCGCTATTGCTAGTAAATACTGGTTGAGTTAGAAACTTAACTACGCCGTTTGTTTGGTTGTACTGGTCAACGATAGCGTTGAGTTTTTCTACATTTATTGTGAAACGTGCTTTTAATAACATTTGAATCCCTTTAGTTGTTTGGTTTACTTTGTTTCGCTTAATTACGATACGTTGTAGCTTAGCATACTTTTATTCACTTCGCAACTATTCAACCAATTATTTTCTAATCGGAAACCCGTAGAACGAAAGTACTAATTGATTAACGCCCGCTTGTATTCATAGCGAAGCGTTGCAGTTTCTCTGCATGTTCCCCTATAATCAACGTCTAATACATTAACTCAGACAGTAGGTAAGTATGACTATTAAGAAACTAACTAGAAAGCAGGTAAAGGAAGGTCTAACCCAGATACCAATAGATCAAATACTTCACGTTCCCGGTGAACTAACCACAAAACAGAAAGAATTTGCAAAGGGTTTGGCTCTCGGTATGACGGGAGCAGATGCCTACCGCCAGGCATACGATACTAACGGAACACCCAAAACAATAGGAGACAATGCTAGTAGGCTCAAAGCTGATAACAGAATTCAAGCTGAACTAGAAGCCTATAAGCTAGCAATAGAGGCGGAAAAACATCGTACTCCTGCACAATTAAGGGCGCTTGTTATTCAATCACTGGTTCAGGTCATCATTGACCCTGATGCCTCACACAGTGCAAAGATCAACGCAAGCAAAGTACTCGGAACAGTAACCGAAGTCTCAGCGTTTACCGAACGTAAGGAAGTAACGCACATTACTAATAGCGCCGACGCTAGATCTAAGCTAATGGATGAGCTTAAGACTATGATGAAGAGCCAAGCTATTGACGTTGACGTGAAAGAAGTTGACCTACTCCTTGACGAATTATCCGGAGCAGCATCGAGCACCCCACACACCCCTTTAGGCGTTCAGGAGTCCCTTGGTGAGCTACATACTATTCCAGACACCCTACCCCCATCAAAAAGTTTACCCCCAGAAAGCGATCAATCCACAGAAAACACCCCCTTATCGAAACCTTTTTGATTACATGGGGGGGTATATATTAGAACTTTTTTAGGGACAATTATAACGGTTATAATTGTCCCCCCCAAAAGTATTACATATGAAGATAAAACGAAGTGATTTGGAAACGAAGTTATTAATAAATCGCAAAATGGCGGTTAGAAAGCGGACGACTTTTGAAAAATGTTTGGAGGAAGATATGACACCGGCGCAAAGGGAAGTATTTATAGTGGTGGATGAGTGGTGGAAGAGGTTTGGATGTAGCCCGTCTATAAGAGATATATGTAATCAGAGGGGGGTTAAGAGTATTGGGAGTACGAGCCATATGGTTGATCGGTTGATTGAGCTTGGCGTTTTAAAGAAGGTGAAGGGTAAGAGGAGTATTCGCCCGGTTTATATAAATTTTAGGAACGTTGAGTGAGTGATATAGCTGAGTTGATCTCGAAACTGCCTATAAACGAGCAGGAGAAGTTGTTTTACGACTTCCAAGTTTATAAGGAGGCGATGGAGAGGGAGAAGGCTCAGGAAAAGTTTTTGAATTATGTAAAGATGATGTGGCCGGGGTTTATTCCTGGGAGGCATCATGCGTTGGTTGCTAAAAAATTTGAAGAGATAGCTGCGGGGAAGATAAAACGGCTGATTATTAATATGGCTCCGCGTCATACGAAGTCGGAATTTGCGAGTTATTTGTTGCCGAGCTGGTTTTTGGGTAGATATCCGGGTAAAAAGATCATACAAACGTCAAATACGGCGGATTTAGCGGTTGGATTTGGACGAAAAGTCAGG
>Ga0208867_1000009_pt1 | contig 82205 bp, 66 predicted proteins | sample CryBogCBE05Oct08_FD_185505 | JGI IMG/M metagenome (GOLD analysis project Ga0208867, IMG submission 185505) | Freshwater microbial communities from Crystal Bog, Wisconsin, USA - CBE05Oct08 (SPAdes) (version 2) | ecosystem: Environmental > Aquatic > Freshwater > Lake | place: Crystal Bog... | reverse complement strand
AACTAGAAATTGGGAAAAAATGGACACCGTTGAATTTCATGGCTTGAAAGTGATGCGTAATTTTGTTAGACCCAATGATGTAGGGTGACCAAGCGGTCGAGGCGACAACTATCCTGAAACATACCGGATTACCGATGCTGCTTTTCAATACGTTTCGATTCAGGCTCTGTGGGCTCTCTAGGTATCAGGTTTTCATTTTCAATGGCTCAGATCTATTCGGTTTACGAGGTTTGAACTTTGAGAATTGAGGGTAGGTATTTGCTTTTCTAGTCTTCCAAACACTTCATTTTTTAAATTGATCTTGGATGTTTTTAGACTGTAATCTTTGCTAGCTCACGTGTATGATGACAGCCGGTTGGGAAAAAAGTCATTTTTTTGTATAGAGCTTGAGCTGATCTGTGAAGTCTAAGCACTGCCTAGGCGTTGAAGGTGAATAGAAAATACGGAGCATTGTTTCCTCCTTGAACTGACACGAATGTTGCTGCACCCTTTTGTGATTACAATAACTTATTGATTTTATTATGTATTTAATTAGGTAATCGTAGGGGTGGAAGTAGTTACCAAGAATCTAGGGGGTTCGTGAGAAAAATTCAGACGATGTTCAGGGGTGGTTTGTTTCTTTTTTTTGAGATCCATGGTTTTTCTGCGTTAGAACATTCGGGTTATTTCATTTTTTCCATTTCAGAGAGTCTTGATTCTCGGGCGTTTGTAGTCTGCAGGTCTTGTCCGCATAGGGAAGAGGAGTGTCGGTGGATGTTAGATCGCATTTACTGAGGTTTTTTTGGATGTAATGATTTGAGTTGCCTTTTGGTTGGAATGGATCATGCTTTTGAAAAGGTAGGGAAATATGGCTTTTGTGCACTTGCATGTTCACACACAATATAGTCTTTTGCAGGGCGCCATTCGTATGGAGTCTTTTTTTGATCGCTTAGAAACTCTGGGCATGACTTCGGTTGCTATCACAGATACGCATAACCTTTTTGGCGCCATCGATTTTTATCAAGAGGCTTTAAAAAGGAAGATCAAGCCTATTTTGGGCTGTGAAATCATTTATGCTCCTTCTGGGGTGCATTCCTTTCAAAAAGGTCAGAATGTTTGTTTCCATCATTTGGTGCTTTTATGCAAAAATCTTTTGGGCTACCAAAATTTATGCCAGATGCTTACACGTTCTTATCGAGAGTCTTCGTACTCGCAAAAAGCTCCTGCTTCTTTTCCGAAAGCATGGATTGATCGAGCTCTTTTAGATAAGTATGGCGATGGTTTGGTGATTTTGTCAGGTTGTTTGCGTGGAGAGTTGCCGTATTTTGCCTTGAATCAAAATGAGTCTGCTGCTCGAGATACTTTGATTTGGTTTAAGAAGCGATTTGGAGAAAATTTTTTTTTAGAGCTTCAAGATACTGATTTGCCTGAGCAACAGCTTGTCAATGAAACATTATCTCAGTGGTCTAAGCGTTATGAAGTTGCTTGTGTCGCAACTTCAGATTGTCATTATTTAGATCCTCAAGATGCCGAAGCACACGAGGTTCTTCAGTGCATTGAGCATGGAAGAAATCTGGATGTGGATCGTGCTAAAAGTTTGGTTCCTCCTCAGTATTACCTTAAGTCAGAAGCCGAAATGCGTGCACGTTTTGAGCGATTTCCTGAGGCATGTGATTCAACTAATTGGATTTCTGATCAATGCCATGTCGAGTTTCAGTTCAAAGATTCTGAAGGGCGTACCATATACCATTTGCCGGCATTTTTTCCTCAGGAAATTTCTGAAGAGTCTCGAGATTCTTTTGATGTCCATAGCTATTTAAAAGATCAGGCTCATTTAGGATTAAAAAAGAGGTTTTTGCAGGCTGATTTTAAAAAAAGAGAACTTTTGAACGTAAATCTCAAAGATGAGTACTTAGAGCGTTTAAACAGCGAACTTGAAATGATTATTCGAGTAGGGTTTTCAGGATACTTTCTTATTGTGGCAGATTTTATTAATTGGGCTAAAAAAAACAAGATTCCTGTGGGGCCAGGAAGAGGTTCTGGAGCTGGATCTTTAGTTGCGTATGCTTTGAGTATTACAGATATTGATTCTATTCGATTTCAGCTTCTTTTTGAACGCTTTATCAATCCTGAACGTATTAGTTTGCCTGATTTTGATGTGGACTTTTGTCAAGATAAGCGAGATCAAGTCATTGATTATGTCAGTAAGCGTTATGGACCTGAAAATGTTTGTCAAATTATTACTTTTGGAAAACTTCAGGCGAGAGCGGCTGTTCGAGATGTAGGAAGGGTACTTGGGTTTTCTTTCTCTGAAACGGATCAAATTACCAAACTCTTGCCTGATGTTTTAGATATCACATTAACTCGTGCTCTTCAAATGGAGCCGCGATTAGTAGAAAAAATAAAAAGTGATCCTGGTTTAGAGAGGTTGATGAAGTATGCTTGCTCTTTAGAAGGGCTTTACAGAAATCCAGGAGTGCATGCGGCTGGAGTGATTATTACAGAAAAGCCAGTAGTTACTTATTGTCCCTTATTTATGGGGCGAGAAGGATATTTAGTAACTCAGTTTGATAAGGACTTCGCGGAGTCCATCGGGCTTGTTAAGTTTGATTTTTTAGGATTAAAGACATTAACCGTCATTGATCAAACTATTCAATTTATTCCTGATTTTATTTTAGAGGATATGGATTATGAAGATCCTGAGGTATTTGGTTTGATGAGCTCAGGTGACACTGACGGAGTTTTTCAGTTAGAAAGTTCTGGAATGAAAGATCTTTGTATTCGAATTCAGCCTAATTCTTTAGAGGATGTGGCTGCGATTAATGCCTTGTATCGACCAGGACCCTTGGGTTCTGGGATGGTAGATGATTTTATTGATCGTAAGCATGGTCGAAAAATGATGACTTATGAGGTTCCTGCTTTAGAGCCGATTTTAAAGGAAACGTATGGGGTCATTTTGTATCAGGAGCAGGTGATGCAAATTGCACGAGAATTAGCTGGTTATTCTTTGGGTCAAGCGGATCTTCTCAGGCGTGCTATGGGAAAAAAGAAGCCTGAAGAAATGGCGAAGCATAGTGAAATTTTTGTTCAAGGTGCAGTAAAAAAAGGTCTTATTGCTTCTCAGGCTCAGTCAATTTTTGATTTAATGGCTAAGTTTGCAGAATACGGTTTTAATAAATCACATTCGACCGCCTATGGTGTTTTGACTTATCAGACTGCTTATTTAAAGACTCATTACTTTGTAGAGTTCATGGCAGCTTTAATGACTACAGAAATGGATAATACAGATAAGCTTACGAAGTATATCCATGATGCAAAAAAACATGCTATTTCAGTGTTAACTCCTGATGTGAATGCTTCTCAGAAAAAGTTCAGTGTGGAAATGGTGGGAGAAAAAAAAGCACTTCGATTTGGTTTGGAGGCGATTAAAGGGGTGGGAAGCATTGCTGTAGATGCTATTTTAGAAGCTCGTAAAAAAGGAGTTTTTAAAAGTGTTTTGGATCTGTGTCAACGTGTTTCTACACGTAAGTTAAATAAAAAAGTGATTGAAGCGTTATGTTTAGCAGGTGCTTTAGATTCTATTGCTGAAGTGAATCGAGCAAGTTTGTTTGCTTCTTTGGAAAAACTTTTAGAATATGCTTCGGATGAGCAAGCAGAAAAAGAGCTGGGTCAGACTTCTTTTTTTGATGCGGTAGATTCTGAGCAAATTAAAGCGATGTTACCAGTGCAATCTCTTTACAAGCAAGAGCCTGAATGGCCTGCTTCTCGAAAGTTATCATTAGAAAAAGAGGTGGTGGGTTTTTATGTTTCAGGGCATCCTATGGATCTTTGGCAGGGTGTTGCAGAGCAATGGTTAAATTTTAATACACAAAAACTGAAGTCCGGTGTACTAGGAGATCAGGTTGCGTTAAAAAAATACGTGAGAATAGGCGGTATTTTCTCAGAACTTAATGAAATTACCACGAAAAAAGGATCTCGTATGGCTTTTGTGCAATTAGAGGATTTGCGTGGAAAAGTCGAAGTGATCTTTTTCCCAGAAACTTTTTTAAAGTTTCAGGAATTTTTAAAAAAAGCAATTTTAGAAGCTGAGCCTGTTTTATTGGAAGGAGATTGGGAGGTGCAAGCTGAGCCTGCTAAAATTATTGTCAAAAAGTGTGATTGGCTCGCATTAGCGCATCGCAATCGTGTAGGAAAATTATTGATTCGATTGCAGCCTTCTGAAGTCAATCAGGCTCAGCTCAGAGAGTTAAAACAGCAGATCATTCAAAGTCGTGGAAAATGTCCTGTTTGTTTAGATTTTGAAGATCCTAGTTTCCGAACTCAGCTTTCTCTTTCTGAAGACTTTCGGGTATCTCCTAGTGCTTCTTTGATTCAAGCCATCAATCGTATTTTTAGCAAAGAGGTTGTTTTTTTCCAAGAAAGTTTTGAACAAAAGTCTTAGGGTTTTTTTTAGAGAGAGTTCAAGCGTGACTTTCTTTTTCGGCCTTGTCAAGAACTTGCTTGAGGATTTTTGAAGTTACCAAGGGTGCTTCTATTTGTGGGTTATGGCCGATATTTTCTAAAATGAGCATTCTTTCGGGTCGGCTGAGTTTAGGATCTAATTTTTGTATCCAACTTGTAGCGCATGATACGGGAATAATTGCATCTTGTTTTCCCCAAACTAAAAAGACATTGGATTGGATTTTGTGAATGCTTCTGTCAATACGATGGTCTTCACGAAATGATTTCATAAAATTCAAAATATCTTCACGGTTGAACATCGTATGAAAGTAAGGTGTTAAAATAGGAAACCAAAGGGGTTCTTTGAAGAAAAAATGAGATCGAATTTGTTTAAAACCATGAGTCATGACCGAGCGAAAAAGTTTTTGCCAGTCTTCCCAGACGGTCTCGTTTGAAAAAACTCCAGAAGGGCTGATTAAAATGATGTTTTGGGGTCCTTGGTAATGAGGTTGCGAGAGAGGTCGGATTCCCTTGCCGCAGTCCGCTGCATAGATAGAAGCAAGCCAGCCTCCTAAGGAGTGCCCTAAAATGGTATGGGGTTTGAGTGTATCGAGGACATCGCCTATCACTGAAATCATATGATCGATTGATTCAAAAGACTTTTCTTTGCTCAAAAAGCCTGCAAACCCAGGAAAATCAAAGATCAGGATTTCTTCGAAATGTTCTTTCAAAAAAGGCTCAAGCGTCAGAAGTGTGAGCCACCAGGAAAGAGGTGTGTCTCCAAAACCCGGAAGTAGGACGAGTCTTTTAGGAAAAGTATGGGTGCTGATTTTGAGGCTTTTTCTCCAGTATCCAAGTCGTGATTCCCCATATCGACGAATTTCCCATTGAAAACCTCGTGCTTTGAAGGCCATTGCGGAGAATTGAGTAAACACGACCCCGATTATAAGCTAATCTGCCATTGAGTGGAATCCTAAATTGAAGCTGCAAGTGCTATATTGGATTAAGAGGGGGGTTCATCTTTTTGCTAGTTTTCTTGATAGAACGAAGATATCTTTTGAGATTAAAATGGTTGGCTCGACTGGGATTGAACCAGCGACCCCTACCATGTCAAGGTAGTGCTCTCCCACTGAGCTACGAGCCAACAAACAGGTGCTCATACTACTTCATCCTGACTTTTAGAGTCAATCGTATTTAGTAAAGTTTGATGATATCTCCCACCTGCACATTGCCTCCGGTATACAATCGGGTGCCAGAGGCATCTGTTCCCACGAATTCAATGACTTCTAAGGTTGCTTTTAGATGTCCTTGAGAAGAGCCTAGATAGGTTTTTGTTTCCGAGTCGTAAAGAGTTTCTCCTGGGGTGAATACTTTCAAAATATCTCCTAGTATCAACCCAGTGTCCCTTCCGGCATTGATATAAATCTGAGCCCCAGAACATTCAATGACACGACCCTGCCAATCTATTTTGCTTAAAGATTGTAGAATGAAAGGGATGAAGCCTGCCAAGGCTTCTTTTGCGGCTACCATTGTCATGGTTTGCTGAAATTCCTTGCTTGAGTTCCGTGTAGTCTCAGCGAAAATATATCCATGATGCGCAGCATTTCCCCTTTGGGTGCCTTGCATGATTTCTTCTCCAGAGCCAACGTCAAAAAGCTTTATTTCGATTTCGATGCTTGTTTGAGAGTGTTTTTTGCGAAAGATGCCAAAATTATCCCGATTTTGGATGAATTCAATTTTTTTAATTTTTCCTACAAGTGCCAGTGAGAATCCAAGACGATTGGCTTCGGAGAGGAGGTCTTTGGTTCGAATTTGATCTCCACTGACAAAATGAAAAGTAGAATAACGTGATGTTATCTCTTGAGAAATTAAAACTCGTTGTGTTTCTATTAGTTGAGTTTTAAATAAATCGGCCACTTCTTTCCCAAAATCTGCATCAAAAAATAAGCTATCATTCCAAAAATCAAAAATGAGCATTTTTTTAGCAGGTCGTGAGACCATCGGCGCTTTTTTGGAAGTTTCAGAAGTTTCCTCGGGAATTTCTTGAGAGTCGCGTTGACTAGGAAAGTCGGATCGAAGGTTAAGTCCCTGACATCCCCAGCAAAAAAGAACCAGCATCATGCAAGAAGATGTGCTTCGCATGATCAGAATTTAACATTATTTATTTATTTGCTCCAAAAGAAATGCTGTCAGTTTTCTTTGAAGGTGAGTTTTGACGGGCTAGCAGTAGGATGGTTAGCATTGCTCGATGTTTTCGTGAATGAAATGAAATGATTTTTTGAGCAATCCTTTCAACTGGGTTTGTTTCTGACAGCTTCGAGCGCTTGGTCTGAGGATTTCAGCGACAACTTCCTGAGCTCAAGGGGTTCCCGGCGAGTCTTAGAAAGTTTCCAAAAGCTGCCAGATCTCTTCTTGAGTGATGGAGCCTGGTAGCAGTGTTTCATGTTCTCTTTCTTGCTGAAGAATCGCATCGGCTAAAGCGCGTTTAGATTTTTGAAGTTCTAAAATACGTTCTTCAATCGTTTGACGAGCAATTAAGCGGTGCACTATTACCGAGCGTTTCTGCCCAATGCGATGAGATCGATCCCATGCTTGGGCTTCTACTGCTGGATTCCACCAAGGGTCCATCATAAAAACATGATCTGCCTGAGTTAACGTAAGTCCTACTCCACCTGCTTTTAAAGAAAGAAGCATGACACTTGGGCCATCATGGGTTTGAAATTCTTCAATGAGCTGTTTGCGATTTTGTGTTTTTCCATCTAGTCGTGAAAAACGTATCGAGCTTTCTTGAAGTTCCTTCTGGATACGATCCAAATACAAAGTCCACTGAGAAAAAACTAAAGCTCGATGCCCATTGGCGATGGAATCGGAAAGAATTTTTAAAAGCAATTGAGATTTAGAAGAGTATTTGATGCTTTGTCCTGGAACCATTCCCGCGTGGCAGCAGACCTGCCTGAGTCGCAATAAAAGCTCAAACAATTGCATCGGATTTTCTCGTTTTTCAAGTCTTTGGAGTACTTCCTGACGTGTAGAGATCCACAGAGTATCATAGATTTCTCGCTCTTCTTCAGAAAGTTCACACATGAGAATTTTTTCTGTTTTAGGGGGAAGATCTTTCTCGACTTCTTGTTTCATGCGTCGTAATAAAAAAGGTTTCACTTGAACCCGAAGTCTTTCAGAAGCTTGAGGATCTCCTCGATGCATCGCTTCTACCGTTGTCGTTTGAAAGAATTTTAAACTCCCTAAAAGACCAGGATTGATGAAATGAAACTGACACCATAAATCTTCTAAACGATTTTCTAAAGGAGTGCCTGTGAGGATCATTTTGAAATTTCCTCGCAATGCATGAACTGCTTGGGTAATTTGACTGTCGGGATTTTTAATCACCTGGGCTTCATCTAAAACTATTGTATCCCAATGAAAAGAATTTAATGCTTTTTGATCTACTCGAAGAGTTCCGTAACTACTTAAAATTACTTGATTTTTAGAGAATGTATCAGGATTTAAGACTCTTTGTGGTCCCCAATACAATTGGCAAGGAAGATGAGGTCTGAATTTTTGAATTTGCTCTAGCCAGGAAAAAAGGACGCTTGTGGGCGCTAAAATCAAGCTTTTTCCTTGAAGAACACATAAAGCCTGAAGGGTCTTTCCCAGTCCCATGTCGTCGGCAAGCATAGCACCCACTTTTTGATCTCTCAAAAAACCAAGCCAATTGACTCCTTCTTTTTGGTAGGAGCGCAATTTGACTTGAAGATCTTCAGGTAAGGCTATGTCTGGAAATACGTCAGGCCATGGCTTAAGCTTTTCTGGGAGTGCTTGTTCCTGGGTTTCGTAAAGATTACGAAGTGTGGGCATCAGGCAAGACGGAGAAGCGCCTTGTTTTTGTGCCTCCCACAAAGCTTGAATGTTCGTTGCGTATTTTTGCATCCAGTCTTCAGGTAAGCGTCCCCAGCCTCCTCCCAAAAGAGGGACGTACTGTTTCTGGTTTTGCCAGGCCTCAAAAACCCGTTGTGGGTCCGCTTGTCCTTCTTCTGTGTGAAAAGCAATATTCAATCCTTCTTCTGTGTATTGCAAGGAGGGATTCAAGGTGCCCTTGTCTTCAAATATGCCTGAAGCACCTTCTTGTTTCCAGGCTTTGGCTTTGATTAAGAATGCTACTGCTTCTTGTCCGCGCAACATGAGTCTTTGTCCCAAACCAAGTTGCAGTTCCTGGTGCAGCTTTCTTTTCCAAAATCCTTCTGAGGAAGGATCAGAAAGTTCGCCTTTCCAGCATGGAATCACTTCTAAAGACTCCGGAGGACAAAAACGAAGCTGTAAAACGATAGAAGGCTTTTCTTTTTCGTAAATTGGCAAATCAGCAAGAATGGCTACTTGCATTTTTTTTTGAAGCTCAGGGAGAATCTGCAGGATCAGTGTTTTCATGTGTGCACCCTCATAGAGGGTGCCCTGACCTGACAAAATAGAGCGCTCTTGAGACGAAAGCTCAGGGAAAAAAACAGGCTGTAGCTTTCCTTCAAAAAAAATCACTCCGTTGGAGAAAACCTCTCCTTGAATCATCTGCTCTACTCCCTGTAATCTCAAGCCTGCTTCTTCTTGAATGATTTTCGCTGAATAGGCTAAAGTTTTAGCGTCTACTTTCACCTCAACTTGATCTAAGAAGAAACTCGCGGTAGATCCTAAAATTTCAAAAAGCTTAGGCCATAAGGAACTTGGAATTTCTGAAGATTCGAGCAATCCATCGATTTGATAGTCTTCTGACTTTACTAAGAAAATTTCTTCACTTGCAATTCGACCTGAGTGGATGCCACCCATAAAACTCACTAAGCTTCCCTGGAGTTTCTTTAAGTTGCCTTTTTTAGATCCCCAAACGCGTTCTAAACCAAGCCTGTGGTTGATGCGAAAGCAGTGGTACTGAAGTCGATGTTCATTTCTTCCTTCCCAAGGATTTTTTCCCTGATTCCATTGGGTTTTTAAAAAAACCACAACAGAAGCGAGGTGGGCGCAGGAAGGCTTACGGCAATCGCAAAACCAATCTTCTTGATCAGGCCAAAAACGTACCTGGTAGCTTAAGGGGCGATCTTTTGTTTGCACACGAAAAGACCAGCTGCACTCAGGTTCCTCTGAGCGAGAGTCTGAAAACACGCTTCCGCCTCGAGCTAAGGCAATGCCCTCGGTCCAAAGAGTGGGAGAGCACGAAGCTTGGATGCTTGCTAAAAAATCGGTATACTTTTTTGCCTCAGACATCTCACTCACTTTCTTGTAGAATTTTTTTATTGACTCCTGGATCAGGCAATGTAATTCTGATACGGAATGTGTATGCTAGCACAGCTTGAATTTCAATGATATTTATTTTCATGTTAGGAAATAGGAATGACCACTAATACCAATGTATCTGTGAAACCCAGTCGAAAAAAAATGAGGGCTGAGGGCCGTAGAAAGCGAGTTGACAGACTCAAGAAAGACGCTCCTTTTGCCAAGGCTTATTTTGAGGCGAAGTCTAAGCGCTCTGCTGAAAAAAAATCCTCTTTTAGAAGAAAGAATGTCCGCAAAGCCAATAAGCGGTAACGTGTTTCTTTGTCGGGTTTTTTTTCCTTTCCCTCTTCAGGTGTAGGATCGCTTTTTTAGAGTTTTTAATCTCGCATTTCCTGAAAACAGAGGGTGCTTCTCAGGCTCTATTTCTTAAACCTAGAAAGTTTGTGCAATTGCTGCGATGGTTTTCTTGTTCTTCTTTATGCCTTCATATTAGATTTAAATAGTTTAATCACGGAAAGTCAGGTGAGCTGCCTTATTTTCTGGTAGGTCGAATGGTTCTTTTCAAGAACGCTAGTGTGTTAATTTTTTAAACTTCACACGCTGCGATTCTGAGGCAGAAGAACAATGGCGTTTTTTCTTATCTTCTTCGTACTCACGGTAATTGCCTTCAAAGAAATAAGGACCCTTCTCTTCAAAAGCAATGATATGCGTGCAAATGCGGTCTAAAAACCAGCGATCATGGCTGATGATCAAAGCAGATCCTGAAAACTCAACCAAGGCTTCTTCAAGCGCACGAAGTGTGTTGACATCGAGATCATTGGTAGGTTCGTCAAGCAAAAGGACATTGCCTCCAGATTTTAAAACTCGAGCGAGATGGACCCGGTTTCTTTCCCCTCCTGAAAGAATGCCCACCTTCTTTTGCTGATCGGAACCTGTAAAATTAAACCAAGCACAATAAGCGCGTGAAGAAATTTCTCGATTTCCTAAAAGAATCGTCTCATTTTTGCCCTCAGAGATGGATTCCCATACAGTCTCTTCAGGATCTAAAGCATCACGAGACTGATCGACATAGGCAAACTGGACGCTTTCTCCAATCTTCAAGCTTCCCTGATCAGGCTTCATATCTCCCACGAGCATTCGAAAAAGAGTGGTTTTTCCTACGCCATTGGGTCCAATGACTCCGACTAAACTTCCACGAGGTAGCTGGAAAGAAAAATTTTCCCATAGCACTCGATCTCCAAAAGATTTGCCGAGATCTTGAGCCTCAATCACCTGCGCTCCTAAACGAGGGCCTGAGGGGATGTAAATTTCCATCTCCTCTAAACGTTCCGGGCGATCTTGAGCCACTAATTTCTCATACGAAGTGACACGAGCTTTACTCTTAGCCTGCCTGGCTTTCGGACTCATGCGGATCCATTCGAGCTCTCTTGCAAGAGTTTTCTGGCGTTTGCTTTCGGCTTTCTCCTCCTGCTGCAAGCGTCTTTGTTTCTGTTCTAACCAAGAAGAATAATTACCTTCCCATGGAATTCCGTGTCCACGATCAAGCTCTAAAATCCAGCCAGCGCTGTTATCTAAAAAGTACCGATCATGGGTCACTGCTACAACTGTTCCTGGGTAATTTTTTAAAAAAGTCTCTAACCAAGCAACGGATTCTGCATCTAAATGATTGGTGGGTTCATCAAGTAACAAAAGGTCGGGTTTTTGAAGTAACAAGCGGCAAAGCGCAACACGTCTTCTCTCTCCTCCTGAAAGAAGCTTGATAGAAGCATCTTCTGCAGGAAGTCTCAAAGCATCCATGGCAATAGCTAAGGTGCGATCGAGTTCCCAGCCCCCTGCGTGCTCTATTTGCTCCTGAACTTGGGCTTGTTCTAAGAGCAGCTTTTCCATGCGTTGCTCATTTAATTCAGGATCAGCAAACTCCCCCGTGATCTCTTCAAAACGTTTCAAAAGTTTTACGAGATCGCTGACGCCTTCTTCTACCACTTCACGTACGGTCTTCGTTCCATCTAAAGCAGGTTCCTGAGGCAGATAACCCACTGAGATGCCATCTCCCGGTTGGGCCTGGCCATTGAATTGTTTTTCTACCCCAGCCATAATTTTCAAGAGAGTGGATTTTCCGGATCCATTCAGACCCAAAACCCCTATTTTGGCCCCGTAATAAAAAGAAAGGTAAATGTCCCTGAGTACTTGTTTCTGGGGACCATACGACTTACTTACACCCTGCATCGAAAAAGCAAATTTCTGCGCCACGCTAGGACTCTACTTGATCGGAAAAAAACTGTCCAGCTTTGAAAAAACGCTCTTGTATAGCTTTCTGTTACTCCCCAAAGAAATCAAGATGAATCATGAAAGAATAACGGTTTGAGCGGATGTGCGGGATCTGAAGGAAGATGAAGTCTGTAGCCCCAACAAAAGTGAGCCTCTGTAAGGCAGGGGATTTAAGTAGGATGAAGCCTTTTCCAGTGACACAGTGCTAAAGTATGGTAACCAGATTGTTGTCCTTAGGGGGGGGGCTGTTGTGTCCGAGACAAGGTAACTACGAGCTTAGATGTCTGCAGTGAAACAGAGATGGGCAATGATGCAGTAAGAGCTCATCCGATGAAACTGTACCAGTGGTAAAATCAGGATTCGATGAGGAAAGTGACAGGAAGTTCGAGGCCAAGGGTGGAATACGTGAAGACCGGAACTCAAGCAGTGATCTTTGAGAAGCAAGACTTTCTTGAGATAAGATGCACGTACGTTTAACGAGAGAGTTTAGGAAATGCAAGCAGTGAAATGAGGAAAGTTAGCCTGAGAGTGATGGGTCCTTTCGAGAGAGTCCGCTCAATTTACCATGATATCCTTTAGGGCAGTGAAAAGAATACTGGAGCTTCAGGAATGCGGTTTGAGCGTTTTGAAAAGTACCTCGTTCAGGAAATAATCCAAACCAAGAAGTAGAGAGTTGGAGCTACCGGCCGACTAAGGTAGAAATAGGGAAACCTGCAGGTAGTGTTCGAGTGCTGGGTATTTCAGAGGTGCTTCAGGCTGCAATGAAGCACTATGAGAACGGATTTTTGAGTCTTGGGTTTTCTGAAGATAGCTATGGATCCAGGACAAAATTAATGACAAGCCTTTCAAAAGAGCATAGAGCGCAAGCAATACGTGCTCGATTGAGCTGGAGCGATTCTTTGAGCAAATTCATCATAATTAATTGATCAATCGGATGAAGATAAAGATATGGGACAAACGCATTTTTCCGTCTTGCGCATATCGTGTGGGATGGGATCGTGATGACGCGAATATTTTCGTGCGTACGTCAGTGTAGAGAGTCTGTAAATTCATAGAGAATCGACTGAAGTGAGGAATAAAATTCCTGGGGATCGGTATGTTTCAGGATAGTTGTCGCCTCGACCGCTTGGTCACCCTACATCATTGACGTCTAACAAAATTACGCATGACTTGCAAGCCATGAAATTCAACGGTGTCCATTTTTTCCCAATTTCTAGTTTTTCCAGACCAACGAGAAGGGGGAGTTGTTCTTGAGCTTCTTGATAAACATGCCTTCTTTTTAAAATTTCTAAATCCTCGCCTTGGTGTCTTGAATTTGGTGTGGTAAAAGAAATTCCGCTATCTCAATGATCAGTACCCATCTACAAACCCTTTGACCTAAGTCTTGTCTTTTCGAGGCTTTGGAACGGTTTGTTGGGATACGTATGACCGTACTTCATCGTCTTAAAAAGCGATTCTGAGTAGGCATGATCATTACTGACCCCAGGTCTGCTGAACGAAGGTACAATTCCAAGTCGTTGCAAGGTTACAAGCATGGTACAGCCCTTCATGGGGGTTGCCGTTGTCTGCATGTGTGATGATTTGATTTCTTTGGATATTTTCGACAATGCAGATGTTTTCAATTAAATCAGATGATTTTTCCATAGATTCAGTTTCGTGTACTTCATGTCCCACAATTTTACGTGAAAAAATGTCCATGAATAAATAGAGATAGTAGTAGATGCCAAGGACTAGAGTAGGCAAGTATGTGATATCCCAACTAAAATCACATGATCGAGTTTTGATGAGGTACTCACCACTTCGATTTTTCTTGGAGGACGACTTTTACCTCGATGTTTCATTCATTTTTCAGATTTAAGTAATCGATAGATCGTCGATTCAGATCCTAGATACACGCCCCGATCAGCAAGCTCCGGAACTATCTGTCGGGGGCTCTTGTCGCAAAATTCGGAAGCTTGTTACCACTTTTAAAATAGCCTGAAGTTCTTCTTGAGAAAACGAAGAAGCTGCTGAGGGGGCCCTTACGGCAATCCTCCCTTAATTTTGATAGCTTCCCATCGCTGAATAGTTCTTTCGTCTATTCCTAGGGTGCTACAGGCCTTGCTTGGACGGGTTCACATTCCTTCATCAGGTCTAAAATCGCGGTACGATCCCTTAGCTCAGTCTTAGCTCCTCTTCCTTTTTCTTCTCAAAGAAAATTCGCTTTTTTTTTTGTGAACAAGCAGCGCTGATAGTTCAGCTAAGGCCTTTTCTTAAGATTTCATGTTCGAGTTGCTTAATTTTAGTGTCTCTTGCATCCTTAACGGGCTTCTTGTTCCATGGTAAAGCATTCTCCATGAGTGTACGCCATTGCTCTATTTGAGTTGAATATAAGAGCCCTCTCGTCTGAGATAAAGCCCTCATTCTTCATCTTTTAAATTGGTAGTATCATTAACAGCCTTGATCTGAGCCTGAACACTGATCCTAAAGCTCTTTTTGTTGCTCCTGTCTGTCTTGCCTTGAGCTTCTGAGATCCATTTAGCCCCTGTTCCGAGCAATACAAAAGCTTCTTCGCATATGGATATTATCGTTCTATCTCCTCTGTTCAGCATCTTTTCTACTCAAGTTTCTTTAAACTCTTTTGAATAAATTTTACGATTTTTCATGTCTCAAAACCCTATCTTCTCGCCCCCGTATTTTTAACACTTGGCAATTCAACTATCCTGAGACACTGGGGGGATGGCAATCAGTGACTCTAGTAATTTTTACTCAATCTATCCAGAAAGTACGTAATTGAGCTTTCTTCTCCAGTTACGTCTCAAAATATAAAGATTACAATTGGGAATCGGTTGCAGTTGACTTACAGCTCATATACGGTGACGATTTCGAGCGAACGAATCTTCTGTGAGAATTTAGTAAACAGGGAAGTCTCCTTATAGTGGCTGCATGGACAGTATATTCCAACAGGCGGAGATTTCTCGCATACTAGAACTATTGAAAGAGCTTATCCCAAAATTTGGTTTATTGATCGGAGGTCAAAAGACCCAGTTTTCGAACAAATTGACACATGTGTTTGCAGGAAATGGATTAAATTCACATGAAGAACCGGATACGTGACCCGTATCGCTTGCGTGGACTGATTCCTAGGGGGTCGCTTACCCGAGTAAGCAACTAAAAAATAGAAAATCACTGATAAGACACATGGATTCTGAGACATGCTTAGATTTATAGTCGTATCTATCTGTTTTAGATTTTTTCATTTGAATAAAAATTAATTAATAATAAAAAAATAAACATGATTGTTAAGTTCAATGCTTATTAGTTTGATCATCTAGACTTGCACCTTAAATCATAAGCTACATACTTGATATTGAAATATTATTAATTAAATTAATAAAAATTATGTTCTTTATCCTCATGGATTTGATGTGTATGAAAGTTGCATTAATGCGCATATGAATAAAAAAAATCATTTGTTTTTGTTATTGGCGTTTTTTTTAATAAATCCTCATTTCGCGAATGCTTGTCTTGATGGATGCTGTAATAAGCAAATCGTTCCAGGTTTTTTATCTTTTAAAGAAAAATTCGATAAAGTAGTTCCCGTAAATTCAGATATTGGGAGTGCATCTCAGGAAGTGCCAAAAAGTCAATTTATGAAACGGTCGAATTCTGAAAATAATAATACAGTTGACTCTAATAGGTCTGAATTTTCGAAAGATTCACGCAATAGAAGTAGATATCAAGAAAATGCAGTAGAAAATTTTAGAGAATCAACGAATTTTAGACCTAAAGATTATAATGATACTGCGAAGTTATTTAAAAAAAAATCAGAGCATTCAAGAATTAAAAATGAAGATAATCGCAAACCATCTTTAACTGAAATAAATCAATCAGAACTAGATGTAACTAATAGAATTAAAAATAATGATAAAGCTCTTTTTTTTAAAAATTCAGTCAATAAAATTAAATCTACAACAAGTCTGTTAAGGGTATCTAGAGTTAAACATAAAGGGGAACCGGAATCGAAATTGAGAGTGAGTATGAACACAAAAGTAAAAGTGAAAGTACAAGAAAAAGATTTCGAAAAACTTAAATCTCTAGAGCATGCATTTAATAAAAAATTCAATAGTAGAGCGATAATTTTAACATCAGGGCATGGTGAAGATAGAAAAATATTTTATTATTTAGAGAACGCATTAAAATACAAAGATGGCACATTAGTTGAAGAGCCATTAAATTCTAAATTAGATGATAAAAAAAAATTTAGAGAAGCAAAAGGAATTATCACAAATGAAAAATATGAACAAGTTGAAGTTAATTTAGATTTGCGTGACAAAAACGGTCAAAAGTTTTTTCTATATAAAGATACTAATGAATTAAATTAGATATCGTGCGCCCGTTATGCGCAAGAACTAGCTGGTGGAATGCCAGTTGCGGCCCTGAAAGGAGGGAATGTATAGACCAAAATCCAGGGTGTCTAAAAAAATCAAGTTAATTGAGGAAGGAATAACAGTTTGAGAGATGAGGGATCTGAAGGAAGATGAAGTCTGTGGCCCAAACGCAAGTGAACCTCTGTAAGGCAGGCCTCTGGGGTCGAGTAGCGATGATTATGAAGACTCAAAATACTTTCCGTAACAGAAGTAAGTGGGTGAACAGAGATTGAGTGGTTAGTGCCCCGGGGAAGAGTTTTGTTGACTGAGACAACGTAACTACGACGTATGATCTCTGCAGTGAACCAGAGATGGGGAACTAGGGAGCAAGAGCTCTCCGATGAAATTGGAGTAGTCGTAAAACCAAGGAGCCGGTGAGGATACGCTGACGTATCTGAGGGTAAAACTCTTGGAAAGTGAACAGAAGTTCGAGGCGAAGTGGAATGTGTGAATGAGGAGACCGAAACTCAAACAGTAATTTGAGACTAGAAGGAAGACTTTCGTTAGAGAAGATTAACGTATGAATGCCTGTTTAACGAGAGAGTTTAGGAAAGAGTCATGCAAGCAGTGAAGAAAAGTTAGCCTATGAGAGTGAACTTGGGTACTTTTGAGAGCATCTTCTCAATTCACCAACTTGAGCTAGCCTTTAGGGTAGTGAAAAGAAAGGGTGGAGCTCCAGGAATAGATGGAGTAACAATTGAGAGTTTTGAGAAGAATCTCTTTGAGGAAATAATCCGACTCAACCAAGAAGTGGAGATGGAGTTACCAGCCAAGTCCAGTGCGTAAGCCAGAAATAGCGAAAGCTGGAGGTGGGGTTCGAGTGAAGGGTATTCCTACAGTTAGAGTTCTTAAGGCTGAAAGCAGTATGAGAACCGAATCTTTGAGGTTCGGGTTTTCTAAACACAGCTATGGATTTAGACCAGGACGAAGCCTTGGAAGCGGCTCAAAAGAGGGTGAAAGAGGGCAAAAAATACGTGCTGATCTAGAGCGATTCTTTGACCGAATTCAGCACGATCAATTGATCAATCGGATGAAGCTACAGATATCGGACAAACGCATTTTGCGTCTGACGGGTATGTTGCTGAGATCTGGGATCATGGAAGATGGTTTGGTGAGGGCAGGGTTTTGCACAAGGAAGTCCATTTAGAGAATCCAAAGCAAATATTTTATCCATTAATATAACCTATACATACATCCCATTTAGGAAGAGTCAGAGAACGTTTTAGTTTACTTAAATAGGGTTTAAGTTCTTTTTTTGTCAGAGACACCGCAGTCTCATAGACTTTTTCAATTACATGTACGACAGGCTTTATGCCTTTGCAGGTCATAGATCCGGCCATCCAACAGCTTTACTGATAGAATCTAAGAGTTCCCCATTTCATGGGTTTCTAGGATTCTCCAGCATCTTTCGATTGGATTGTATTTACTGTGATACGGTGGATAATAGACCAAGCGAATTTCTATTCCCGCTTTTTTTGAAAACTCAATCATTCTACGAATAAACTGTGTTCGATTGCTGATCAATTGCGGACCATTGTCAAGATTGATAACGAGTTGAATAATATGAGCATGTTTTTCTTTGTTTTGTTCCCACCATTGAAGTTTTTCCCTGAAATTTATGCAAAATATTAAAATTATTGATTTTTTTAAAGTTCATCATTTTTTTTAATCCTTTTAAAATCAAATAGTTACAAAAAAATTTCAAACTTGAGTAAAAAATCTATTTTTGGAAAATAGAGGCTTATCGAGTTGAAAAACTTCGATGACTGCTGGAAGAAGTAGATATTCTTTGAGTTTCAATGGCATGCATGGTGTTCAGTTTGAAAAAGATTGCACAAAAAAACATCATCCTAGATGTAGCGAATTGTTTTCAAAATATTCTAGGCTGCTGCTTCCTAGAAGCGATGGATCAAAGGATTTCATGTTGAGAAGGGATCCTTATTTTGCAATTCGGTGGGTCGTGATGCTAAAAGTATTTTTTGGGTTTAAGTAAAAAGAAAAAGGGTGGTCAAGCGGGTTGCGTATTCGGATCGTATGAGGGTTCTTTTTTGAGCGTTAAAAAAAACAGTCGTATGAAAGAGTTTGTACGGGAGACGCAAGAAGAGGTACGAGTCCTTTGGCAGAGGCTAAAAGCCAATTCGTTCTGAAGAGACCGCTTGAGCTTTCGACTCGACTAAGGAAGCTCAGAGAGGAGTTATTTGCGTTCTTTTTTTGGATTTTGGTTCAGAAGAATGATGATCCTACCATTGAGCTCCTGAGGCTTGGGAGCAAAAAATGTGATTAAAAATGATGGCAGTTTACGTGAGCGCACACTTGTAATCATCGTCATTTATTTTAAAAAAAATCCTCTAACAGGAGATTTGTAGCTCCCATCAACACAGCGACTAAAAAAAGTTCATTCATCTTTCAGTGATACCCAAAGTCAGCGCTATTTCTGGGTACTCAGGGTGCTTTCTCATCTTTTTGAATCATGCTTATGCCTTTTTTGGCATGTTGACATTTCTGAGGAGTTTTGAGTTGTGGGGGCTTTTTTTTTCTGAGAAAAGTGGTAGTTTTAGAACGATGCAAAACTTAACGAAAACCTATGAGCCTGAACATTTTGAAGCTTCTTTGTACCGTGCTTGGGAAGATGCCGGGTGTTTTCAAGCTAAAGATCAGAATGCTCCTGACCAAGAAGCATTTGCGATGGTGATTCCGCCTCCCAATGTAACCGGTGTTTTGCATATGGGGCATGCTTTAACCAATACTATTCAAGATATTCTCGTGCGGTGGCATAGGATGAAGGGGGACAATACTCTGTGGTTACCTGGAACTGATCATGCTGGGATTGCCACTCAGATTCAAGTGGAAAAAGCTATTGCTCGCGAAGCATTGAGTCGGCACGATCTGGGCAGAGAGGCTTTTCTCAAGCGTACTTGGCAGTGGGTAACGGAGCATGGGACCAAGATTACTGAGCAATTAAAATCTTTGGGTTCGTCTTTAGATTGGTCACGTGAAAGGTTTACTTTTGATGAAGGGTTTTCTCACTCAGTCAAAGAAGTCTTTGTGAGGCTGTACGAGGAGGGTTTGATTTATCGAGGGGAGCGGATGATTCATTGGTGCCCTCGATGTCAGACAGCACTTTCAGAACTTGAAGTCATTGCTACTGAGCAGCAGGCTTCTTTTTGGTACGTGGCTTATGAGGTGGTTGATGGAGGTCATGGGTTAAAAAAAGAGGATGGGACACCCGAGACTTTAGTGATTGCTACCACACGGCCTGAAACGCTTTTAGGAGATACTGCTGTTTTTATTCATCCGGAAGATCCGAGGTATTTGAAGTTTCATGGGAAGCAAGTCAAATTACCTTTGGTAGGAAAGATTTTGCCGATCCTTCAAGATGCTTATGTCGATCCTACTTTTGGTAGTGGGGTTTTGAAGGTCACCCCTGCGCATGATTTTAACGATTACGAGTTAGGCAAAAAGCACGGTCTTGCGTTTGTCTCAGTCATGGATCCGGATGGAAAGATGGGGGTTGAGGCAGGCATTTATGCTGGGAAGACCTATGGCAAAGCGAGAGAAGCTGTCGTTGAAGATCTGAAAAAGTTGGGTCATTTGGTACGGGTTGAAGAGCATCAAAATTCAATAGGTTTATGTCAAAGATGTGATACCCCAGCGCAACCTCGGGTTTCTCAGCAGTGGTTTATGAAAATGGCTTCTTTAGCTGAGCCTGCTATAGAAGCGGTTCGATCGGGGAAGGTGGTTTTTTCTCCGAAGGTTTGGGAGAAAACTTATTTTGATTGGATGGATCAGATTCGGGATTGGTGTATCTCCAGACAGCTTTGGTGGGGGCATCAGATTCCAGCGTGGTACTGTGACTGTGGAAAAGTAAGCGTGAGCCGAGAGATTTTGTCGCGTTGCATGCATTGCCACAGTGAGAGCATTGTTCAAGATGAGGATGTTTTGGATACCTGGTTTAGCTCTGCTTTGTGGCCTTTTGCGACGTTAGGATGGCCCTTGAAGACTCAGGCCTTGGAGACATTTTACCCGAATGCTATTTTAGAGACGGGTTTTGATATTATTTTTTTCTGGGTAGCGCGCATGATGATGCTGGGGATGCATTTCACGGGAGAGGTGCCTTTTCGAAGGGTTTACTTGCATGCCATGGTACGTGATGAAAAAGGTCAAAAAATGTCTAAAAGTCGAGGAAATGTCATTGATCCTTTGACGGTGATTGAGCAGTACGGGGCAGATCCTTTGCGGTGGACGCTTACGAGTATGGCGGGGCAGGGAAGGGATATCAAATTATCTTTGGATCGGGTTCAGGGATCTCGCGCTTTTTGTAATAAGCTTTGGAATGCTGTGCGTTTTTTTCATTTTCATGCCGGAGTCTCGGAGGTTGCCGTTATTTCAGAATGGAAGGGAAGAAAATTGGGGGTCTTGCATCAGTGGATTCTCAAGAAGCTTGCTCTTACCATTGAGCAGGTCGAGCGAGGTTTGGAGTGCTTTGAGCTTCATTTATCCGTTCAGGCTTTGTATGAGTTTGTTTGGAACGAGTTTTGTGATTGGTATTTAGAAATGTCAAAATTCCTTTTTCTGAAGAGTGCCGAGGAGAAAAAGGAAGCGCTTGAGGTTCTGAGGTATGTTTTAGATCAGCTTCTTCGACTGATGCACCCTTTTGTTCCTTTTATCACAGAAAAACTTTGGCAGTCTTTACTTGGTCATGAGTCCTTCTTGATGCTTCAGTCTTTTCCGAAACCTTCGTTGATTGATTATGGGAAGGGGTATGAGGCGGTAGAAGAGATTCGTTCAGTGATTCAAGCACTGCGTCATTTTCGTGGTGAGCATGCTATTTCTCCTCAGGTCATTTTGAGGGCGTCTTATCGTTTTAAGTCTGAGCCATCTTTCTGTAGAGAGGATGGGTTATGGGTAGAATGGGTAGAGAAACTCTCACAGGTACGTTTCGAAGATGGGGTGTTTGCTCAGGAAACAGTTCTTTCCTTGTCTTTTTTAGAATTAAGAATTTTCATGGATGGGCATTTGGATGCACAAGCTGAGATCAAGCGTTTAGATAAGCAGTTGAAAAAGGTAGATGAAGATCTTGCCTGGAAAGGCAAGAAGCTTGGGGATGCTGCTTTTTTGCAAAAAGCTCCTGCTTTTTTAGTTGAGCAAGTGAAGGAAGAATGCCGTCATCTTGAGTTCAAGCGTGAGGAGCTTCGGACTTCTTTGGATCAGTTACGGAAATAGGATGCGAGCTATTTTGCTGGGGCCTATTGCTCTTTCTTCTAAAAAACAAAGAGCTTGGTTTCGTCAGTGGAAGGTGAGTACATCGGATCTTTTGGTAGGAGTTGACGGAGGATTGGATATTTGGAATCGCTATGGCTATCAGCCCCATTGGGGGGTAGGAGATTGGGATAGTTTAGAGAACAAGGGTCTTTTGAAGAAAGTGCTTCGTGTAGATCTTCAGCGTGATAAAGATCGAAGTGATTTGTTTCATGCTGTTTTACTTGCTTTATCGCAAGGAGCTCGTAGACTTTTGTGTGTAGGTTTTACCGGGGGGCGTTTAGATCATCATTTAGCGACTCTTTGTGATTTAGCTTGGTTTTCTGATGATCCACGATGGATTGCGCCTATTGAGGTTTTTGGGGTGGATGGAGGGACTGTTTTTTTATCGCAATATCAGTCTTCTTGGCGTAGAAAGTTACCTTTGAAAACTTTGGTTTCTATTTTTGGATTTCCAGAAGGTGCCTCAGGGGTAGATCTGACGGGCTTTCGTTACGAGCTGAAAAATGCTCTTTTACTTCCTTCTTCACTGGGGTTGAGTAATGAAGTGCTGTCTGAGCAAGTGGAAGTGAGATTGAAGAGGGGGCATTTGTTGGTTCTGATTCCTGAGAGGAATGTATGGAGATGATGGTTCCTGAGACAATAGGTGTGATTGGGGCAGGAAGTTGGGGCACTCTTTTGGCTCAGATGGCTGCTTTGAGAGTGAAGCGGGTTTTTGTTTGGACTCGTAGAGAGGAGGATGCTCAGGCTGTTCATGATACAGGGTGTCATAGAAGGTATTTTCCTAATCTCAAACTTCATAAAAATATCTTTTTTGAACACCGAATAGATCAGTTTTTTCAGCACCGACCGAAAGTGTTGATTTGGGCATTGCCTTCTGAGATTTGCCGTTTGGAGGCGCGTAAGGTTGCTTCCTGGGTGAGGGGCGATGAGTTATTGATTCATACTACTAAGGGAATTGAATCTGAAACTTTAAAGAGAGTTTCTGAAGTTTTGACAGAGGAGCTGGTTTTGAAGCGTCTGGGGGTTCTCAGTGGTCCTAATCTTACTTCGGAAATGGTGCGAGGGGAGCCTGCAGGAAGTGTGATTGCTACTTGTTTTGTTGATGTGGCGGAAACTGCTCGGGTTATTTTTGAAAGTGCTATTTTTCGTATTTATCCTGAGCAAGATGTGATTGGGGTGGAGTGGTCAGGTGCTTTAAAAAATATTATTGCTATTGCTTCTGGGGCCTTAGGTGCCATGAAGTTAGGCGGGAATGCCGGTGCGCTTTTGATGAGCCAGGGATTGAAAGAGATGATAGCTTTTGGCAAGGCAATGGGTGCTTTAGAGGCTACTTTTTTGGGACCTGCAGGAATAGGGGATTTGTTTGCTACTTGTAGCAGTGTTTCGAGCCGGAATTATACGGTGGGCTACCGGTTGGCGCTCGGGGAGCCTTTGGGTCGTATTTTGGAGGATTTGGGTCGGGTCGCTGAGGGTGTGAGAACGACAGAGGGTGTTTGGAAATTTGCATCTGAGAATGGCATTGCGATGCCTGTAACCCAAGCTGTTTACCAGTTTTTACAGGGAAAGTGTTCCGCAAGGGAGATTCTTTCTCAGGTGATGAGTTAGCTTTAAGGTGGGTGGATGGATGATGGATGAAAAAGGATTTACTAAATATTTGGGTCGTCATGAGATCCAGGCAGCTGTGCAGGCTTTAGCCGCTCGGATCAATGAAGATTACGCTGACCAGGAGGTGGTCTTGGTGGGGGTTTTGAAGGGCGCGGTAATCTTTATGGCGGATTTGCTTCGTCATTTAAAAATTGCAACTGAAATTGAGTTCGTGCGTCTTTCTAGCTATGGGAAGGATCGTGGTTCCAGTGGTACCGTGACATTGATTAAAGATATTCACGTTGATGTACGTGGTAAGCACGTTTTGATTGTTGAGGAAATCATTGACAGTGGCCATACGCTTAAATTTCTTTATGATCGGTTAAAATGTGCAGGAACGGCCTCTCTTGAGATTGTCACACTTTTGGATAAGCGCGCAAGACGCATGGTCAATGTCCCCGTGAAGTATATTGGCAAGACGACTGAGGATCAGTTTTTAGTGGGCTATGGTCTTGACCTGGGAGAAAGAAGCAGGAATCTCCCTGATATTTACTATCTCAAATACCCTCATTGAGCAGTCAAACCTGCTGAGATTTTTTTTCTTCTGCGGACGCTTGAAGAGGGGGGATGGTTTTTTCTTCTTCTTGAAGTCTTTTGAATCGTGCGTCTTCTACTCCATTAATTGCATCTTTGAAGTTGCGGATGGCCTTGCCCAGTGTATTGCCAAGCTCAGGAAGTCTTCTTGGACCAAAAATAAGAAGGACGATACCCATGATTAAAAGATGTTCTCCGGAAATTCCAAACATAAATTTCTACCTTTCTGGCTTTTTTTTAGCGGGCTTGATTTTCTTTTTTACTAGCAAATTCAAGGCCCAGGTTCCCCATCTCCCTTTTAGCACTTACCAAATGATCACGGGGGATCAGCCTCATGAAGATCAGGCTCGCTGGAGTCGAGTATACCGTGGTGTATCTCTCGTGTACAGAAAAGAGGTGTCGGGTTTTTTGTTGGAAAATGTCCAGTTCTTACAAGGTGAGTGTGCTTTGGATATAGCGGCAGGAGAAGGCAACAACGCTGTTTTTTTAGCCAAAAAAGGATTTCAAGTAGATGCTTTAGATCTTTCTGAGGTGGCTGTAAGAAAAGCTAAAAGACTTGCTAAGTCTAATCAGTTGAATATAAATGTTTTTTTGGCAGATATTCATAGCTATCATTTAGAGTCAGAAAAGTATGATGTGATCGTGGGGATGGAGTACTGGGAAAAAAGTACTGTGCCTAAGCTCATGCGTAGTTTAAAGCCAGGGGGAGTCCTTTTTTTAGAAAAACACGCAAGTCCCACCGGGTTTTTTTTAAAAAAGGAAGCGTTTCAAGAAGTAGTTCAAAAATTTGAAATTTTGGTCTATCATGAGACTACACGCGGAAAAAATTCTAAATTAAGTTTATTGCTGAGAAAGCCTCTCTCTTTTGAGTGATAGCTTTTTAAGCTATTTTTATTGAAAGAAGTTCAGGTAAGCTTGTGGTGAGGTTCATTATTTTTTTGATTTTTTTTTGCCCTATTTTTCAAATGCGCAAGATTTATCTTCTCAAGACGATCTTTTGAATGCCCCGTTTGATCCTTCGCAAGAATCGAAAAATTTTTCTTGGCAAAAGGCGCGTAAACTTTTTGGAATTACTTACTTTTGTTATTTTTACGGTCCTGGAGTGATATCAAAGACTTTCTCCTATAGTCCTAATCAACTGGGGTTAGCGGATGATGGTGGTATTCGGCTTCAGAGTCAAATTTCCTTCAAATACAAATTCTCTTCTCGTTTAGCACTTGACTTGCAGATGAAAAACAAGATTCTTCTTTATAATTATGATGAAAATTTAAAAAATTATCGCTACGAAGGTACTCGTATTGGAATTTCAGGTCTGCTTTTGCGAGGTAAAGATTGGGATTTAAGCGGTGCTTTGAATACGGATTTTCCTTATTTTTTTCCTGATTTTTTCTCAGGGTTTCAGTCTCAAGCGAGAAAGATTATTTTAGATCCAGGTATGTTTGGATCTTTTAAGTATGAGCCATCAGGAAGCAGGTGGTTTGTGTTTTCCGTGCTGGCTCCTAGAGTATACTTTTATCAGGACTTAGATGCCTCTGAGTCTCATTTTCAGAAGGGGGGATTTTCAGCAAAAAACAAACCAGAGTTAGTTATTGCTATGTATCCAACAATTAATTACAGGCTGACTTCTCAGGTGAGTCTTACATTTGGAACGAGCTTTGATTATCGCAAGCAGGTTTACTCAAATTGGAATATTTTTCACGGAAGTCTTGATGCGAATGGGGATAGTTCTGCTTGGAGGCTTTCCGCGGTTTCCGTCTCTTTAGGCGTGACTTATGCGATTACTTCAGAATGCATGCTCGTGCCTCATATTACAACCTATCCTATTGCGGCACAACGCATTAATCGTGATTGGAGTGCTGCAGATTTTGGAAGGATGGCGACTTTAGGTGAAGTGACTTCATTTGGTATGTGGATTCGTGGGAATTTATTTTGATTTTTGGCAATAAATTCAATTTTTACCATTGTTTTTTTCTATCCAGGCTATCCGCAGATACTATAAAAAAATTGCATAAATGGTTAAAAGAAAGAGATTGATGGGTATTTGCTATAGACATCGCATTAATTTTGTTTTACCAATAGCGTCATAAAAGGAATAAAAAATGAAACTTTTGACTTTTTTTTGTGCTGCTCACTTCTTTGATGGGATGTGTGACAACCTATAAAAATTTTCAACCAAGCAATGTTAAGTTTAACGAGGGTATTGCAATTGGAAATGTTAATATCATAGACAATGGAAAAAATCAAAATAGCACTGTGTGGTTCTCATGTCCGAAGTTAGAAATGATGGCAGTATCGAAATGCTAGTCTCACTGGGTGATCTGGACGAGGTAGTCAAGGTTTACGAAAGTCAAACTCAAGTCGAAAAACTGGTTCCAGTGACGAGTCTTGTTGAAGTCGGAACGTGAAGATTTTTCTAGTTTTCGGTTTGATGCTTTTGCCGATGACGGCTTTTTCAGCCATTTCTGAAATTGAAATTTCAGTACTCAGAGCGAAGGAAATTTTCAAAAAAGTGTTTGTGAGGCTCTTTTTGAGTTCAGATCAGCCTTGAGTATTTATGATTAGAACAAGTAGGTCATTTGGAAGCCAAAACTGTCGCCATTTACGAGTCGAGTGTCATTTTTTTCTAAATAATTCATCATCGTGTATCGCATACCAAGTCCAATCTTTTCATTTCCAAAAAAATAGTCACCTTGAAATACCTTTCCTATAGCATTTTTATATGATTTGGGCTGGGCGTTCGTTTTTCCTGAGCATGTCAGTTCATTGCCTATGTGATAGGTGATACCGCCACCGAGACGAAAATGCTGTTCGATATTGTGATAAAAAGCGAGTAGATCGATGGGAAAGCGTATCCAGTTGGCACTGGAATTCGTTGATGACTTGAGTCCGGTTACTTTGAAGCCGATAGTACTTTGCACCTCAAAGGTGTGCACTGTCTTTGAAGGTAGCACAAAAATGGTACCAGCAGTTAGAGAAAAACCGGCTCCAGCATGAATCGTAGATGTCGAGCCATCAATATATTGCCCTTTCACGAGTTCTTTTCCGCCGAAATCAATTCCCATAGTGAAAATTCCTGAAATCGTCGTTGCTTGGCTGGTTATCGGTAAAAGCATCAAGGCTATTGCAAGAAGAGATTTCATTTTTCAATCCTTTTGTCGGTATGGTGTCAGATTTTTATTCGAACTGGTGTAACGTATGCGATATTAATATATTGGTTTTTTTATGTCAAGTATTCATCTTTGGGTTTTTTATGAATTCATAGAAAAGTTCATGAGGATATGCAATTTTAGTTAAGGTCGCAGGAGTCATTTTTAGATTTAAAAAATTAATCTCATGGATTCAGTGCTGTCGATCTGAGTTTTTTTGCTCTGACACAGAGGCATCTAATATTAATTATTTTTATTGACTAAAAATCCGTATTTTTTCCATCCGAAGAGAGTCTATTTTTTGAAAAAAACTTGAAACACAAATAGCATCCTTTATATTTCAGCGTGTGAGTGTTTATGGGAGTTTTAAAAAAGAAGGGGATGGGTTGAGGTGCCTGGTGGAGCTTTTGGAAGGGACTCCTGCCGAGCGTCAGCAGAGAATGATTGAGGTGGGCATGCAAGAAGATCCTGAGTACACGAAGAAAGCCTTGCAGTACATCCTTTCTTTTGAGGACATTGTCAGTTTGTCTGATTTAGAGTTATCGGAGGTGCTTTCACATGCTACGGGGAAGGTCGTGGGATGGGCAGTTCATCAGATGGATACTCGTACACAGATGAGATTTTTGTCACAAGTGCAGCCAAGAATTGTGTCTGAATTGAAGGAGTCTTTAGAAGATCGTTGGGTGACTTTCTCACAGGTGCATGCAGGAAAGATGAAGCTGATTGCCATCGCAAGAAGACTTGAAAAACAGGGAGTGATCAGAGCCAAGCGTATTCCTGAAGAAGCCTAGTCTATTTTTTAGGAGAAGTTGCTTCTGTCTCCCAGATCGCGCGAGAGAGTTCTCTTGCCTTCTCCAGCTCTTTCCAGGCATCAGGCTGATACCCCTGTTGACCCTCGAAAGCTTCCCATTCTTGCTGCATCATATCCTTTTGAAGCTGGGTCAAAGCCAAGCAAGCGCCTTGAGATTGGGCTAATTGAAGGTAGGGTTTTGGATCAAATGAAACCACAGTGGGGCATGATACTGCTTCTTTTTTTCTTTAGCAATTATTTTTTTAGCAATTGCTCTACGATCAGGAGGTCTTCAGGAGTGTCCACGGACCACTGGGGGGTGGTTTCCGTGAGAACGAGATGGATGGGCATTGCGTGTTCTAGGGCGCGAAGCTGCTCTAATTGCTCAGCTTGTTCTAAAGGAGTGGGACTTAACTTGCAGTACTGCTGCAATCCTTCCCAGGTGTATGCGTAAACTCCAATATGCCTGAATCTGGTCGTTTTTTGTCGAAGGTGAGGAATGGGGCTTTTTGAAAAATAAAGGGCTCGTTGAAAGCGATCCATGACAACCCAGGTTCCTCCCCTTGAAGTTTGCAGTTCTTCGGAATAGGGCATAGCAATCGTTGCTAAGTGCATCTGAGGATCTTTTTGCATGGCTTGAATTAATTGGCTGAGCATGCGAGGCTGCGTTAACGGAGCGTCTCCTTGTAAATTGACAATGATACGAGGAGTTTGAGGAAGTTGACGGATGGCTTCTCGAACGCGTTCGGTTCCGTTATTGCATTTTCCTGTGAGCAGGACCTGCGCTCCAAAGCTTTTTGCCAGTGTTTCAATGAGTAAAGTGTCTGTGGCGATATAAACCGCATCTAATTCAGGTACTTGCTGGGCTACTTCCCAGGTTCTCTGAAGGAGAGGTTTTCCATCGATGAGGGCACGTGGCTTACCAGGAAAACGCGTAGATCCTTCACGAGCGGGAATGACTAGGACGTTCAAGAAGACTCCCAGGTTCCTTCTGCAATGAACGTGACGGGACCACTCATGAACATTTGATTTTCTTGTACTTGGACTTGTGCCTCTCCTCCAGGCATATGGACTGTCACTGAAGCATCTGTTTGTTGAAGCGCATGCGCTACCCAGGCACATGCGCAACTGCTGGTGCCTGAAGCGAGTGTGTATCCTGAGCCGCGTTCCCAGATTTCAATTTTTAGATTTTTTCGATCTAAAATTTCCATCCATTGGATATTCACCCGCTGCGGAAAGTGAGCATGGTTTTCTAATGCGGGTCCTAAAGTCTTGGCCAGTGCTTCCGAGGTTTTTTCTACTAAAATCACTAAATGAGGATTGCCGATCGATACGTAGTGTACAGAATGAAAAGCAATATGTCCTTGAAGCCAGGTTTTGACATCTTCTAAAGGATCTTCGAAAAACTGTGCTCTACCTAAATAAGCACCTACCACTGCTTCTAAGAAATGGATTTGAACCAGACCGCCTAGAGTCAGAAGTGAGCAGTTCTCGGTGACGTACCCTTCATCTAAAAGAAATTTTCCGAAGATACGAGTGCCATTGCCACTTTTTTCTGCCTCGCTTCCATCTGCATTGAAAATACGCACTTTCCAGGGTTCCGATGGCAGCCAGGGTCCCCATAAAAGTCCATCTGCTCCTACGCCATAGTGGCGATGGCAGATCTGTGCGATGTGTTTTGGCTGAAGGTTAAAAGAAACTTTTTGGGGGTCGATGATGAGGTAGTCATTCCCCAGTGCATGGTACTTCGAAAAAAAAAGTCGCATCTCTCATCACTAGTGGATCTTTTCAGAAAAGACAAGGGCAGAAGTTTTTTGAAAGAAGGTTTTCTAGCCATTCTTCACAAGCAAATGCGTTGTAAGACTTCTATTCAGAAGATCGTAAAAGAGAGTCAAGCGCAATTTGACGTCTTTTAGAAACTCGGTTATGGTAAACCAATCGGGGCATAGCGCAGCCTGGCTAGCGCATCTGGTTTGGGACCAGAGGGTCGCAGGTTCGAATCCTGCTGCCCCGACCATTTTCCAAGATGAATGTTTTTAATTTCAAAGCTTCCCTGAGGGAATATGCCCTCTGTTTTTTTTTGTTTTTTTAGACCCATCAGACAAAAGAAAGCTTTGAGAAGATTAAAGGCATTGAAGACAGGGGGGGGGGTTGAAAAATCACGTGCAAAGATTTTTCAACCATTCACTCAGATGCAATTTCCTATCGAATATTAAAAAAAAGATTTCCATTTCAGAAAATGAAGCGTCACTGGGAGAGGGGGGGCGGTGGGGTTCGGCTTGGAACTTATCTTGACAAAAATGGAGGTTATCGGCTAAAGCCTAAGGTATGTCTCATCTAAAAGTTAAGATTTACGCAGATGGTGCTCATGAAGAGCAGATGCTCAGTCAGTACCGCTCGGGTGTTGTAGCTGGATTTACTACCAATCCGTCTTTGATGGCAAAAGCAGGTGTTGTCGATTACGAGGTTTTTGCTAGAAAGCTTTTGTCTAGCATTGATCTTCCTATCTCGTTTGAGGTTTTAGCAGATGATCCCGAGACGATTCAAAGGCAAGCCTTTCGTATTGCGACTTGGGGTTCTCATGCCGTGGTCAAAATTCCCATCACAAACACCCGAGGCATCAGTTTGCTTCCTGTTTGTCGCAATCTTCTGGATGGTGGCTTAAAGCTCAATGTCACTGCGCTTTTTACTTTGAGTCAACTTGAGCAATTACAGGCTATGTTAAAACCTCAAGATGAGGTAATTGTTTCTATTTTTGCTGGAAGAATTGCCGATACCGGTAGAGATCCTGTGCCTCTCATGAAGCAAGCAGTGAATCTTTATGCACCGTTACCGAACGCTAAGATTCTCTGGGCTTCTTGTCGTGAAACGTTTAATTTGTACCAGGCTGATGCTTGTGGATGCCATATCATCACAGCAACTCAGGATCAAATGAGTAAATTACCTCTTTTTGGAAAATCCTTGGAAAAATGCTCGCTTGAGACCATTGAAGATTTTTATCGGGATGCCCAGCGTGCAGGTTGGACCCTTTAAATCGTGAGAATCAGAGGATGTGAGGCAAAGGCTCTTTCAAAGAGGAAATAGCTGAAAATTCGTTGCTTCAGAGGGTTTTAGTGCACAGTTTTGCGATGGTAAAAATTTTTTAATTCGCAGCACTAAGGCATCTACTACAGAGATGAAGTGTCGAAGATTTCCAAACATAATCTTCTTTATCATTCTCCTAATATTTGAACTTTTCCTTTTTTATGTAAAAGTTGCGCACTCAAAATCAGTCGCTCTTAGAGCAAGCGGTATAGACACTCGTTTTTTTGATTCACAAAAATAAAAATTTCAGAAGTTTTTCAAGCGAGATCCAGAAACAGCCTTCATAAATAAATTTAAAAAATTGATTTTTCGATCACCCAAAAAATGGGTACCTGTATTTTGGAATATGGGTTAAAGAATGCTTTTATCGAGCTCTTAAAGTTTTTTTGAAGAGAAATGGAATTTTTTATGGTTTGGTCTATTTCTGTCAGGACATTTTTGGTTTTTTTTATTTTTTTGGATGCTTCTTGTAAAGAATCGGAAAAAAAGGGAAATGCGCTCATGCATCAGCAAGATGAGGGTAAATCCAAGATTTTGCCCTCGTTTGGTGGAAGTAGGGTTCGAAAAAAGCATAGTAGTTTCCAAGAAACGCAGATCAAATCTAAAAATCAAAAGGTCATCGAAGTCTTAGATGAGTGCTCTGCGGCGCATGAATCTGAGGTTGAGTCATTCCCTTTTGAAACAGAAAATTCACTCACGAGACAAGATGAAGCTTTGGCTGATGCTTCAGGTCTTGTCTTTAAACCACGGTCAGTAGAAAAACGAATATTTTTTGTGTGTATCAAAGTTTTTGAGATCACTCAAACGGATCCTGATTTACCGATAGGGGATACTGATGATTTCATGAGTCAAAGTGCCATTGAAGCAAAAGCTGAATTTTGCCAAGAAGGATGGATTCAGGTGCAATCAGTATTGAGTTTTTGGTTGTTTCAGGAGGAAGCTCTGGGTCTTACTGCCCTAAGTGTAAGCGATTTTTACGAGCCAGGCTTCATTTGGGATCTTCTGAGTCCATTTTCATCCTACCTCATGAGTCAAAGTGTTGTTGAACCGAAAAATGAAAGATGGATTCAAGGGCAATTAGGATTAAAGTCTTGGGTAGATCGTCCGAGTCCGTTTTTACAGTCTGAGGCTACTGAATTAGCTCAAAAAAAAATGATCAAGTCAAGAACAAGGATGCCGAGAAAACGTCGATCTGTCATTTATTTGAAGACTAAAATACCAGATACTGGTGAATGTGAGAAAGGATTCAAAGATTTAAATCTGCATTGTTTCGGGAAACTCGTGCAATTCATGGGTGGCCTATTGAAGGGTTGTTTCTGCTTGCCTTGTGAGCAGAAGGATGACCCGAGTTAGGGTTTTTTTAAAAAAAAAGAGCTCAATCTAAAAGATCTGTTCGAATTTTCTTTTGAGGTGAAGCTCCTAAAACGCGTAAATTTTCTATTTTGCGAAAAACGTTCCCGGGACCTGCTTTGAGTTTGTTATTTGCTGTCTCATAAAGAGATCGATTGGTTTCTAGGGATTTTCCCAGTTTTTCAAAATCTTCTAGAAAGCCTACAAATTTATCATAGAGTCTGGCTGCTTCTTGAGCAATTTCCAAGGCATTTTTATTTTGATTTTCAAGTTTCCAAATGGAGGAAACTGTTTTCAAGCTGCTTAATAAAGTAGTTGAGGTGACAATAGCGATTCCTTTTTGCCAGGCTTTGGTGCAAAGATCAGGATCGGTTTGCATGGCTAAAATATACGCAGGTTCAATGGGAATGAATAAGAAGACGAGTTCTGGAGTATTCAGTGATTTTAAATGGCAATAGTGTTTGTCGCTGAGTTGCTGGATATGTCTTTCAATGGATTTGATATGATTTCCCATGAAATTTTTAGCTTGGGTATTTTGGCGGTACAAATCGTAGGCTTTTAAAGAAACTTTTGAGTCTATGATGAGATGTTTGTTTTCAGGAAGGGAAATGATGATGTCAGGTTTAAATTTTTCTTGAGTGTCATTTTCAAAGGTTTTTTGTTTGGTGTATTCGCGTCCCTCGGTAAGTCCTGAGGACTCTAAGATTCTTTCCAAAACCAGCTCTCCCCAGTCTCCTTGGATTTTTGAGTCTCCTCGAAGGGACTGGGTGAGCGACTGAGTATCTTTTGACATTTGATCATTTAATCCAATGAGTCGTTGGATTTCTGATTTTAAGGTATGTCTTTCTTTGGCTTCAGTGCTGTAAGTGTCTTCTACTTTTTTTTCAAAAAGCTTCAATTTTTCTTGAAAAGGGCTCAAAAGGGTATTCATGTTTTTTTCCGCTTGAGAGTGAAAGGCTTGAGTTTGGATTTGAAAAATTTCCTGAGCTAAATGCTCAAATTCAAGTTTCGTTTGTTTTTTGAGTTCTTCAAAGTAAAGAAGTTGTTTTTCGTTTTGTTGGTTTAAGGCTTTCTGGTCTGCGTGCGAGGTGGCAAGTTGTGTATGAAGTTCTAGCCACTTTGATCGAAGATGCTCTTCGTTTTTTTTAGATTCTTGAAGTTGAGATTCTAATTCTTGTATTTTTTGACGGCAGGCAGCTTCTTTTTGTAAAAGGGTGTGGTACTGTGCGGGTGCAATACCTGCTTTGAGTAAGCGGCCTAGGTATAATCCTAGGGCGGTACCGAGTAAACTGATGCCTATCCATGCTTCAAGATCTATTTTCACAAGTGCGTACTGTAGACTACTTGAATTATACTCTTTTTCCAAAGGGTAATTTGAATGCGGCTAGTACTTCTTGTGCTAGAGATGGTTTTTTGATCAGGGTTACTTTTCAAGACCAGCGGGTAGGTTATGCCGATTGCGCTCCTTGGACTCAGTGGGGGGATCTTTCTTGGGATCAGCAATTAAAATGCCTTGCTACGAGAAAGATAACGCCTCTTTTGCAAGCTTCTTTACACTGTGCTCGATGGGATGCCTGGGCTCGTGGTTTGAATCAGAGTCTTTTTCGATTTCCGATTCCTCCTAGCCATGCTTTGGTAACTTCTCTGAAAAAAATCAATCGTTCTTTTTGCGAAAAGTTGAGCGCTGAAGGTTTTAGGCATATCAAGTGCAAAGTAGGGTTCCACCCTCAGGAAGAAGTCAAGCTACTCTTGGAAAACGAAGAGTTACTCAGAACGTTTGATTTCAAAGTTCGGTTAGATTTCAACGCAAGCTTATCCCCTGAGGCTTTTGAATCTTTTTTAAAAACTTTAGGGCCTTTCAAGTCAAAGATAGATTTCATAGAAGATCCAGTGCCTTATGATTCTTTTATGTGGAAATACTTGCAAGAAAAAAACAATATTCGTTTAGCCATGGATCAAGCAAGTGGTTCTCCTGATCGGGGCTTTGGGGTTTTTGTGCTCAAGCCAGAAATTCAGCAGGTTTCTCAATGGGTATCTTGGTGCAAGAAACGATCGATTCCCCTAGTGGTGACGCATAGAATGGGGCACCCTTTAGGCCGTGCTTATGCTGCTTGGATTGCTTCTGAAATAGCTCAAGATTCTGATGTGATTTTAGAGACTTGTGGTCTTTTAGGTGAAGGTATTTATGAGCTTTGTGAGTTTGATCGAGGGCTTAGTTCCGTAGGTAATCGTTTATTAGCTCCTTCGGGATTGGGTTTGGGTTGGGATCAAGATCTGAATCAGTTGAGGTGGAAACCCTGTAGTTTATGAATTTGGTTTTATGGGGGGATTTCCTGTAAAGTTCTTGGAAATTCCCCTCTAAAAAGTTGGACCTCATTTCAATGATCATGAGCTATTTTTCGGGAATATTCCGAGCACTTTTCTTTTTCTGGTAGAGTAAAAAAAATAAATTCATTGATATTCTTCCATGTGTGACTCTTTGAGTATGCTATATAAAGTGCTTCTAGCGATGCCCAAAGATTTGGCTGCTTGGGTACGATTTCCTTTAGCCTCCTTCAAGGCCTGTGTTACGAGCACTTTTTTCATTTCGAGAAAATTCAAAGAGGTTTCTTGCACTTGATGGTTCGTGTTTAAGAAATCAAAATCGTTTTCATTGAGTATCAATTGGGTGGGTTCTGCGATACTGCAAGCACGTTGTACAGCGTGTTTGAGTTGCCTTGTATTGCCTGGCCAATGGTACATTTGTAATTTTTGTAATACTTGGCTTGAGAGGTAGCGATTGTGATCTGCGGCAAATTTTTGTAGTAAAAAAGCGATGTCTTCAGGCCTTTTTCTTAAGGGAGGTATTTTTAATGCAATGGAGGCAATACGGTAATAGAGGTCTTCTCGAAAGAGCTTTTTTTCGACGAGGTATTCTAGTGGAAGGTGGGTTGCGCAGATAATTCTTGCTTTGGCATGGGTGGTATGATTCGACCCTAAGGGTCGTATCTCTCCATTTTCTAAAAATCGTAGGAGTTTTACTTGAAACTCAAGTGGTAAGTCTCCAATTTCATCTAAGAATAAGGTTCCTCCGTGAGCTTGGATGAAAGCGCCTGTTCGGGGTTTGGTGGCTCCCGTGAACGCTCCTGCTAAATGGCCAAAAAGTTCACTTTCCGCTAAGGACAGAGGAATAGCCGCACAGTTGACAGGAACGAAAGGTCCTTGCTTGCACAAGCTCCAGGCATGGATTAAATGCGCTAGGACTTCTTTGCCGGTGCCTGTTTCTCCTGTGAGATAAACAGGAAGTGAGGTGCTTGCTACTTTTTTGGATTCTGAAAGGAGCTTTTTTCCTAATTCCGAGCAGGTGAACCAAGGTTGAATCCCACTCGGAACTTCTGGGAGTGCCAAGTTTGTGGTATTCTTCTCAAGCACGAGTTTACTGTCTCCAATCGTAAACGGCATGTTTTCTATCAATTCTGATGCCCGAATCCAGAGTCCTCCTAGCTGGATAGGGGGAGCTTGGTCCGGAATCTGAATCCAGAAGCTCGTTTTTTTCTGGAAAATATGGGCCGCTATCTCGGCAACTTTGGGATCCTTCAGTTGGATATCTGCTTTTTCTGAGCAACCTAAACTGGTGGAATCGGAGATAGAAACATGACGCGTAGTACCTTGCGGTTCGTGAATGCTGATTTGCCAGGAAGACATAATTACTCCTTATGGTTAAAGTTTCGATATTTGTGTAAGCAATTTTTGTTCCATGTTTAGGTTAAAAAATGAAATACGAAAAAAATAATTTCTTCCCTGTGATTTTAGCGGACCCGAAACAGCTTTCTGGTTTATTCAAGGGTTCCTTTTTAAAAGGCAATGGTAGCCCACGGATCCTTTGGATGGGGAGATCTAATGTGGGTAAGAGTTCTTTGATCAATGCAATGTTGAAAAAAAAAATGGCTCAAACGAGTAATCAGCCTGGTAAAACAAAGGCTCTTTACTTTTATTTTTGGCAGGAAGCTCGAAAGATTCTCGTAGATTTTCCAGGTTATGGCTATGCGCGTCAAGCAAAGTCAGAGCGCAATCATTGGAAAAATTTGATTGAGGCTTATTTAGAAGTGGAAACTCATTGGGAGCGAGCAGTGCTCGTGCTTGATGCGAGGCATGGTCCGACGCAAAGCGATCTTCAGGCGATGGAGTTCTTGAGTTTGCAATCTAATCCAGTTACTCTAGTTTTTTCTAAGGTGGATACTTTGAAATCTCAGTCTCAAAAAGTCGCCCGATTGAAGGAAGTGAGTTGCTTGTTAGCACAGTGGGAGTTGAGTCCGGATAGGGTGTTTTGGGTGTCCGCACATACCTCTGTGGGTTTGCAGGCATTGTCTCGGGAGTTAACGAAGCAGGGTGGGGAGGCTTTATGCCGCAATCAGTGATTTACGTTTCTAGCATTGAGCTTTTTTTGATGTTATTGACGACCTGGATCCTTCAGCGACCTCGGTATAAAAAGCTGAAAAAGGGCATTCGCTTTAAGTCGATGCGATTGAGATTCACACAATGGCTGGGTTTTTTCTTCTTGGGAATTCTTTTTTTATGGTCTGTGATTTTAGGGATCACGTTGTCTGTGCACGGATTTGCTTTTTAGATGCGTGTTGCCTTAGTCGCTCCTGCATCTTGTGTCCCCCAGGTAGAACTTCAGTTAGGAGTACGAACTCTTGAAGATTTAGGGTTTCAAGTGGACATACATCCTCAGTGCGAAAAAAGTCATCTTTTTTTTGCTGGAACTGATCGCGAGCGTGCTTTAGCTTTTTTTGAAGCTGCTTTCAGTGAGCATGCGGTCGTTTGGTCTGCTCGTGGTGGGTATGGTTGTTTTCGAATCCTTCCTTTGCTACAGAAGTGGACGAAGCGTTTTGGAATTCCTCCCAAAAAACTGTTGGTAGGTTATTCTGATGCTACCGTTCTCATGGAGTACGTGCGTTCTCATTGGAACTGGTCTATTTTACATGCTCCTATGCCAAGTATGAGAACTTTCAGTCTTTTACCTTCATCGGAGCTTGAGAGTCTCAAAGGGTGGATTCAGAAAAAACCCATTCAGAGGAAGGAGCGCTTAGAGTTTTGGACGCCTCCTGCTCGAATAAAAGTGACGGCGCCTTTGGTGGGAGGAAATTTGACCGTTTGGAATAGTCTCGTGGGCACTGCTTTTTTGGGAGATTCAAAAGGTTCTTTTCTTTTTTTAGAAGATGTGGATGAGGCTTTGTATCGTATCGATAGGATGCTCAAGCAGCTTGAGTTCTCGGGTGCTTTTCATGGGGTATTGGGTATCGTGCTTGGTAACTTTAGCAATTGTAAAGATGCTTGTCCTTGGGTTTTGAAAAAATCTACAGTGCTTCACAGCGTTTTACGTGCTCCTAAGCCTCAAGAATTAAAGCCTTTAAGGACTTTGCTTGAGACACAAGTAGGATTGCGAATGATTTTTTCGGAGATTGGAAAAAAACTTCGGATACCTATTGCTTTTGGTTTACCTGTCGGTCATGGTCCAGAAATGGCTGCTTTACCTTTAGGGGCTAAGTACTGCTTGACCCCTGAAGGCAATTTTGATTTGGTGAGTTGGGATTGGCTTGAGTATTCTTGACATCTTCATTGAGGTAGAGTAATTTTCACGCGAAGTAGATTCATCTGATTTTTTGATGCTTCAGTGGCTCTGTGGCGGAATTGGTAGACGCGCACGACTCAAAATCGTGTATTCTTACGGGTGTGAGAGTTCGATTCTCTCCGGAGCCACCATATTGTTTATCCCTTTGAGGATGGAAGTGCTGAGTTCTTTTTTCAGGCAGATTCATTAGATCTCTTTCGCATTGCACTTAAAATAATAAGTTAACTGCTGACTTTTTTGTGATTTCAATTTTTTCTTTAGATAATTGGATCGACAAATTATTGATTTGATCAGTAGTTTTTTTAAAATTTTTGTATTTCAATGTTTCATTTTTAAGTATTTCAACGAAGTCAGTTCTGTTGTGCATTTTGTAATTGTAGCTGATTTGCGAGTATTTTTTGGTTTTCTGTCATGGGGAGTATTAAAAGATTGAAAATCTTGAGCAGAGGAAGGGTTTGACTCTCATTGGATCTGCGGGGACGGATTTTCTCAGTATTTCTGTAGAGGGGGTGGCCGCTATTTCATCTAAAACAGGTCTTTATTGATGGATGGTGCTTTTAGGTGGTGGTTTCAGTATGGTTCTAAGGAAACTACGTCATGGCTTCTGCCAGTTTCGCTCTTGAGCTCTAGTTAGTATAGATCGAGCATCGGTGGTGCCGCTGACATAGTCCTCCTCGCTTTTGATCATGCTTCGGAGTATGAGAGCTATCGTACTTTCTGTATTTTTAACGTGATGCGTTAATTAATCAGTGCTCAAGGTTAGTTTTGATATTTCTGCATTTATCTTCCAGCAGCGTCTAAAATTATGGTTCTGGCTCATTTTCTAAAGCAGAGGGGGTAATTTTTTTATAAAGAAAGTAAATCGCGTTTTCGCGCATTTGCTCTCTGGCATACGTTTCTGGGATCTTAGATATTCCGGAGTCGTTGTGCTCAAACCACTGAGTCGTTGGACCATTGCCTTTTTTGAGGAAGGCGATCCAATGTCCACCGTTGCCATTTCCGTAATAAATACCAGCTCCTTCGATAGTGTAATCTGCTATAAGAGGCCATTCTTTTGGTTGATTTTGTTGATCTGGGCTTTGATCTGGGTAAAAGCTAAGTTTAATATTATCAGGCAGAATTTTTATGCTGACATTGATTGATTTTTTATTTAAATCTGTTGTTTCGATTTTTTTTGTATTACTGGCATCAATAATGATCGTGTTAGGTGTCTCTTTTTTTTTGGAGTCGATTAAAAGTAATGGCATATGTCTTTGTTTTGGATCAGATTCTATCTCTTTGTTAAAGTAGACGTTCTTAGCTTCTTCTGGTTTATATGGATCTTCTAAATAATGATTTAGTATTTCGTTCATAGAAATTTGAATCGAATTATTTTTGATATTATCGATATCAGGAATAATTAATGCTGTCAACAATAAACTAGGAGCGTATTGAGTCTCTTGTTTTTTCCTCTCTAGAGGGATATATGATTCGTTATAATACTTTATTGATTCATCACTTGAGAAAGTTGAATTTTCATCTTGATTAAAATCATAGTTTAGATTTCTTAGACGTTCTATGATAATAGCTGGACTTTGTTGTCCCGTGTGCTCTCCTTGAGAAGTTGATGCCATAATATCAAGATAAGTTAAAATTACACTTGCTAATAATGATCGTTCTTCAAGGCTATAAACAGGATCTCGATTCTCATGAAGAGCCTTCTCGTTTTCATCTAGCTGCGTGAGAAGGGCATTGTAGCTGCCCACAAACAAATCATCAAAGGCAGACCATTTTGCATCAAAGAGGTTTGAATCTGGAAGGGTCTCATTAATTGATTTCAGCATGAGTGCATCCACCCGTTGCTTTTTTATATTAGAAAAATTAAGTGTTCTGCCGGTTTGGTTATCGATAAAAAGAGATCCCACTGAAGGTATGAAATCCGGTACTTCTTCTGCGGGTTGATTTGCTTCTCTTAGATTTTTAACTCCTTTTTTTATAATCTCTTTGATTTTTTTGTAGGAATTCTTGTTCTTTTTTGCTCTGTCTAGTATTTCTCTTACTTTATCTTCTTCCAGTTTTTCAAACCTTCTTGCTTGCCAAAGCAGTTTCAAAGCTGTGTTCATATAACAGCTTACCCCAAAGTTACGAATTCCAGTTGCCTGACTCCATCGCTCATCTTTTGGAAAAACCTCTCTCCCTGACAATTTTCTGAAGTCCTGCTGTTGATGGTTACTGGTGCCGTTTTGAGGAGCGTTAGAAGAGCATGCTTGAAAAATAAAAAATGTCAAAGCAATAAGAAAGAGTTTCCTCACGAAATCACAGCCTCCATGTCACCAATTATATTAATTTATTCAATAATAGTCAATCAAATAAGGTGGGTTTGCCTTCTTTTCAGGTGTTGTTTGAGTGCTAGAAATATCAATTTTTGAGGTCAGTAGAATAATTATGAGCCAGAAGGGTTTTGGTCGATGTCTATTTTTCTTACACGTAGAGATCCTGGGAAGCTCGGGTCTTAGGCCAGAGCTTGAGGGGGATAGATTTTACACAGCTATCGGAGCAGGAATATGCGGATGAGGGTCGTATCCCAGTAACTCAAAATCCTCAAATTTGTAATCAAAGATAGAATCAGGGTTACGTTTGATCCGTAATTTTGGAAGTGGCTTAGGCTCACGGCTGAGTTGAAGTTTTGCTTGCTCGAGGTGGTTCTTGTAAAGATGAAGGTCTCCCATCGAGAGAATGACTTCACCTACATCAAATCCACACTGGTGAGCCACCATATGTGTGAGAAAGGCGACACTTGCTGTATTATAGCTGTTGCCAAGAAAGAGGTCATTGGACCTGATGTAGAGCAAGCAGGAAAGCTTATTGTTGGCGACATAGAATTGGTAGAGCAAATGGCAAGGGGGCAGTGCCATCTTTCCTTCAGAAGCATTTTCCCAGGGTTTCTTGGTTTCGTCGGGAAGGTAAGCGACGTTCCAGGCATGAAATAAATGCCTGCGACTATCGGGTCTTTTCTTTAAGCCTTCGATGAGGGTTGCAATTTGATCGATATGCCCACCTTTTCCATCTGGCCAAAATCGCCATTGGCAACCATAGACAGGACCGAGTTCACCCTCAGAAGTGGCCCATTCATCCCAGATGCTTACCTTGTTTTCTTTCAAATACCGGATATTCGTCTCGCCTTTCAAAAACCAGAGAAGCTCGTGAAGAATCGATCGAATATGTACCTTTTTAGTTGTAACAAGAGGGAATCCCTCGTTCAGGTCGTAGCGAACCTGCCTTCCAAAAACGGAAAGTGTCCCCGTTCCGGTTCGATCGCTTTTTTCAACTCCGTTTTTTAACACATCTTCAAGTAGCTGATGATACTGCCTCATGTTTTCCTTTCTGCTTGCACAATAACACAGGTTTGCTGAGCTCTGCAATGAAGTGGCTCTTCTAGGTAATTGCTTGAAAACTTCTTTGGTTTCGATGCTTTTTACGTTACCTTTTTCTCCTGAGAGCTAGGAAAGCTCAAAGTGATGAAATAGAATTTTTTTCATGAAAAGAATTGATCTTTTATGTCGGTGGGTTACCTGGTTTGCTAGATTTTTGAGGATCTCTTTGAGAGTAATGCTTCCACGTAGTTTTTCTCATGAGGATGTTTTTTGATGCATTAAAATACAGAAAAGAGCAAATCTGCATTTGCAGTAAACTTGGTTTTCTTGAAGTTCAAGATTTTTTTAAAAGACCTGAAGTTTATCAATTTTTTAAATTGTTTGTCGTTTCATGAGGCTCGAGGGAGCGATTGTTTTTGGGGATTACTTGCTCCTGCAAAGGCTCTATGCGAGCATGGCTTCTGTGATTGAGAAGAGGTTTCGCATAGTTGCGGTTCTGATTTTTGTTCAGATTTGTTTTGGACTGGGTTACGTGACGTCTAAAGTTGCTTTAAGTGTCTTTCCTGCCTTGCTTTTTGCAAGTTTAGTCGATCTTGTTTCCGGTGCGTTGCTATGGACGGTCGTTTCGGTGAGACGGGGTGTTTTTTTCGTTCCTAAGCGGCACGATTGGGTTCCTCTTTTTCTATGTTCTTTTTTTGGTATTTTTGTGGGGCATGCAAGTTACTTCAAGGGTCTTTCTTGGACAACCGCTTTAAATGCCTCTCTGATTAGGACTTTGGTTCCTTTGGTGACTCTTTTGATTGCTGTGATGCAAGGTAAAGAGCGTTTGTACTGCAAGAGATTATTGGGATTTTTTTTGGCTTTTTTTGGAGTGTTTATGCTCCAACGTGATGTTTCTTTTTCTGGACAAACTTTTTTAGGGGACCTTTTGATTTTTTTGAGTTGTATAGGTACTTCTCTTTATTTGATTTTTAGTAAATCTTTTGTTCAGGAGAGAGATTCGGTCGGATTGATGACGTGGATTTTTCTCTTGGGAGGGGCTCAGCTTGCTATTTTCTCTTGGATTCAGGGAGTGGATGGGGGTTTAGATTGGGACTTATTTTGGACATCTCGTATTTTCGGAAGTTTTTGTTTTGCTATTTTAGGCGTTAATTTTTGTGGATATCTTTTGAATTTTTGGATCTTAGGGTATTTTACTTCTTCCACAGTTGCATTATTCAAGTACTTACAGCCCTTGATCGCAGGGAGTCTTGCTTTTTTCTTGCTAGAAGAATCTGTGACTTTACAAAGTTTTTTTTCTTGGACTTGTATTTTATTAGGTATGTTGGGAGCGAGTTCAGCCTCAAAAAAACATCAAAAAGAAAGTTTCTTAGGTGATTTTGAAGGGCAAACGAGAAGGCAAGTGGAAGATAGTGGCTCCTATGACGATGGCGTACAAAGACCCTAGAAGGACATCTAAAACGTAGTGGTGGTTTAAATAAACCGCTGAGAAACACATCGAGATGTAAAAAAAGATCGAAAAAAGACGTGCTTTTTTGTACTGAAAAGCGAAGTAAATGGCAAGCAGTGGGTAAGCAACGTGCAATGAGGGTATCGCTCCAAACACATCTGCAGAGCGTCCGTACATTTCTGAAAAAAAACTGGTTCCTAAAATTTGATCAAATCGTGCGCACCCAGCAGGATTGGAAGATACATCAAGTTTTGCGGGGCCCAAACCGTAGAGGGCTACGTACCAGGGTGGAGCTGCAGGGTACCAGTAGTATGTAGTGTACCCAATAACATTTAGCCAAAAAAAAGCCCAAGAGATACGTGATGATCGATGTACCCAATAGACAAAATAAGCGGCAATGAGGATGAATATCAGAATGAAAAAAAGATAAGCGAAGCCTGTCCATAAATCTAAGAGGGGATGGGTATGCAGTTGAAACCACTCGTTGGGAGTTAAGATGCTACCATTCGCATCGATTCCAAAGAATTTTAGATCGAAAAAATAGGGTTCTTTGACTCGAATGGCTCCTCTCAAAAAGTTTGAGTAAAAACGTTGGCTATCATAAACTATAGCAGTTAAGATAAAAGGGAGTAAGAAGTTAAAAATACCACGTACTCTTTGACCACTATAAGCAAGAGTCATTATAATGACGATAAGGATTTTTTGATCATGATGAAAGTGGTTTTGATGGTTCCAGATACAGTAGTAGCTAAGTGAGAGCAGCAGAGGGAAAAGTTTCTGAGCCCAAGAGAGCTCGTTTAACCAAAAAACCCAATTTTTGATTATAGTTTTCATGCACGCTTTGTTGAGATTAAAAGATTTCTTCGCGAATCATTTGAAAGCCCCAAAAAACGTGTAGACTACCAAATCGGGACAATTTTGTAAAGATTTGGGAAGAAGTTTCAATAAACAATTTAAAAAGTTGATCAAAAATATCAAGGAGCATTGCTACCAATCAAAAGTTATGTCAAAATGCAACGCATGGCTAAGTTTGTTATTTATCCTAAAAAGTCGATGGTTGTTTTCACTCTGATTTTGGTCCAGTTTTTCTTTGGTATAGGGACGGTGACTTCGAAGGCTATTTTGGGAGTTCTGCCGCCTCTTGTTTGGGCAAGCGTTGGGGATTTGATTGCAGGGGTTTTACTTTGGCTCATCGTTCTTTTTTTCAGGGGTTCTTTTCATTTTCCTAGGAGAGGGGATTGGTTTTCTCTTTTTCTTTGTGCTTTTTTTGGAATTTTTCTCAGTCATGCTTCTTATATGCTAGGTCTTTCTTGGACGACAGCGACGAATGCATCTTTAATTAATACCTCCATTCCTTTGATGACACTTTTGATTGCTGTGTTTCAGGGTAAAGAGAAGTCTAGTTTAAGAAATATTTTGGGTTTTTTTATTGCTTTTTTAGGTGTTTTGACGGTCCATAGTTTTGATTCTTTTTCTTTTTCTGATGAAACTTTTTTAGGAGATTTTTTCATTTTTTTAGGTTCTTTGAGTACCTCGCTTTATCTTATTTTAAGTAAGTCTTTTATGAAAGATCGAGATCCGATTGGTTCTATGGCTTGGATTTTTTTACTGGGTGGATCTTGGTTGGGGGGGCTTGTTTGGATTCAGGGATTTCAGTGGAGCACGATTGATTGGCATGCGTTTTTAGTGCCTCATATACTGGGAAGTTCTTGTTTTTCGATTCTCGGAGGTACTCTTTTTGCTTATCTTTTAAATTTTTGGGCTTTGGCGTATGTTCAGTCTTCTTCTGTGGCTTTGTTCATTTATCTTCAGCCTGTGGTGACTGGGGTTTTTGCGTTTTTATTTTTGAGTGAGTCTTTTACAGCAAGAAGTTTGCTTTCTTGGTTTTTGATCTTGCTGGGTATGGTATTAGCAATTTCGGATAAAAAACATGAATAAGTGTCGTATTCTTTTTTTGCCTGAGCAAAAGACAGTAGAGGTAGAATCTGGATCTCAGAGTATTTTAGAGATCGCATTGGATGCAGGTATTTCTATCGATCATGCTTGCGGTGGGGTTTGTGCTTGTTCAACTTGTCATATTTTTGTTTCGAAGGGATTGGACGCTTGCTCTGCTAGTTCTTCGGAGGAAGAGGATCGTTTGGATTTGGCGCCAGGGTTAACGCCTTTTTCTAGACTTGCTTGTCAGTGTATTCCTCAGGGAGATGCTGATATTGTCGTTGAAATTCCTGGTTGGAATCGAAATCTTGTACGAGAAGATACTTAGATTGTAAGCGGGATGCTGAGTGAGAAAAATAATCTTTTAGAGAGGGGACTTGACTCTCCATTTTCCGAAGCAAGTGTGGATGCGTAGCCTTGGGTGTAGTGACCTACGAAGTATTCCCCATTGAGGTTGAGTTTTTTGCCGATCCGTAGACTGGCTCCTGCTTTGTAAGAGGTGCCTTGATTGAGTAGGGATTGACTGCCTTGCAGGTACATCCGATCTAAGAATTGGTAGCCGACCCAGATACGAATCGGTCTTAAAAGATAGGCTCCTATGACGATGCCAGCTTGATAGAAATGAGGGTTACCTGCATGCGCTTGATTCGAGTCTGAACTTTGGTAGGAAAGAGCCCTGAAATAGGATCCATCTAATCCTAAAAAAAGTCCTCGGGGAAATCGGTTCATCAGTCTTGCTCCTAATCCCCACGCCTGGTAGGTATCTGTTTGCGTGCCTACATGGCTGATTGATGCAGACATGTATCCCCCATAAGGTTCGAATACCACCTTTGCTTGTACTTCACTTACAAGCCAAAGCATCGCTATGCAAAACCAGCTCAAAAAAGCCATTACGCCTCCGTGATAAAGACTAAGAGAAATTTAAGAAAAAATAAAGTTTTTTGGTTAAAAATCATCATATCTTGTGTGGAATGTCAAAAGAATGAGCTTTTTTTAAAAATGGATTAAAAATAGGGCAAGATTTTAAGACTTCAGAAGTAGGTGATCATTCATAAAAAATGTATCGAAAAAGATCGAATCAAGCAGCGATGGCATGGAAGGAGGGCTTGAAGTTTTTTTACTCAAGTAACAGCACAGTGCTACTATTTGAGGTTGATGATAAAATTTTTGATCACTTAAGTGAAAGCTTCGATTAGAAGATTAAATAAAAAAATTAACTTAAGGGATCTGCAAGTAAAGATCGAAAACGAAACAGTATGGAAGTTTCCTTTCTGATTAGATTTTCAGGAAGTATTTCGTTCATTTTAGTTTTTATATCAATATTATTGAAATTAACTGGGAATTCACAGAAATCAACTAAAATATAGTAGCTATTTTCAAATTCATAAAATTGATTATTTTTAAAAGAATCGCTCATTCCTAGTTTTTTTAGTATTGTTAATGCGTCTGGTAATTTAATATTTATTTTACAGTATGAACTATAATAAGCATAGCTTATTTCTAAATGAGAGTTTTCGTACTTTTTAAGTTTAGGAATCTTTTCAGAAAAAAACTCCTTCAGAGTGAAAGACCAAGGTTCTTTGATGGTAAAAAATATATTTAAAAAAGTATTTTTTATCTCTTTTATTTTTTGTGCTTTTTTTTCCTCCTCTTTAGGAAGAGTTTCTTGTTTTTTCTCAAGCCGTATAAAATGAATCATTGTTTGTTTTTGGTTCTCGATAAAAAATCCTTCTTTTTGTTTTTTCATTTCATGAGTTGCACAGATCAAGTAATAGAAAGAATTTTCTTTAGCTGAGGTGCCTAAATGGCTGTTTTTATTAATCTTTTGAAGCGGCTCCTGATTGAAGTAATCTATGAAATCAACTAAATCATCAGGAATAATTTTATTCGAAGAACTCGTCCATCTGCGAGTAATTGAAGTCAAATTCTCTTCATTTGTTACATAATAAAAAAATTCTTTCTGATTCATGGAAAAATAAAAAATAGCATACGAATCAAGATTTTTAGCATCTTCTTTGCTGAGTTCTGTGAGTTGATCTTTCATATTTTTTATTATTTTATGATTATTGAGGATGTTTTTGATAAAGATTAATATTAATTTTTCATAATTAGGATATTTGTCAAAACTATAAAAATCCATTTTGGCAATTTTTTGTCGAAGTTCGTTCTCATGCGTTGCAGAAATTATCAAATTTGAGATTTGAGAATCAGAAGACTCGTCCTTCTGTTCGGATTCATTGCTTTTTTGTGAAACTTCCTCTATCTTTTCTTCATCTAAACTATGAACTTCTTCTAGCTCTGGAATCAAACAATTGTTTGAGTGATTATCACTTGTTTCATCCTCCTGCTGCTGATACGGAGGTACTCGATAAGCATGTTCAGGTGCTTGGAAATCGCGAGACTGTACTTGTACATTCGAAGATTGTCCAGAGGAATTTGAGCAACTCGCACTCAAAATAGCAAGGATCAGATAAAAAAATATCATAAAATAATGACAGAGCTTATAACAATAAGTATCAATAAAAAATTCACCGAAAAATCAGGGTCATCTCAACGATGCTCATCCTACTTGAGGATCAAATTTTTTGCAATAACTAGGATCTCATAGGATCCTAGTTATTTAAAACACTTCAGTGTATTGAAAAAACTTTCTTACTCGTAAAGCTGGCTCATCAAAATTACATAGAGGAGATGGTCTGCGACTCGTTGGTTATTTTTTAAGACTATTTTCTGACTTTTAGGAGTGCGTTTTGGAGTTGCATGAATTTAAAAAAATAGTTGTAATCATCGGATCTTGAGTGATCTTATCAAGCAAGAAGCCGCAAGTTGAATCAAGAGAGGAATTAATTTTAAGTGGTTTGACACTTAAAAAAATACTTGCATCAAAAATTGCCGTACATGAATGAGATAAAGAAAGGTGTTTTTTATCGTTTCACTCGAGTTTCAAGTTTTTTCCTGAAATTTATGCAACCTATTGAAATTATTGATTTTTTTAAAACTCAGCATTTTATTTAATCCTTTTAAAATCAAATAGTTACAAAAAAACTTGAAACTCGAGTTTCAGCAATGCTCGGAAGTCTCTTGGCGCTGATTGTGGGGTTACCGAAACTACGATCTCTGCTGAGAAAGCAAAAGGGCGAATGTCAGCCATGCCAAGTTTCAGGTAAGGTTGCTTCCCAGTGAAAGGTTTGGTGGGGAAGTTTGAGTATGAGTTTCCAAGCGTGAAGCCAGATGCGTTCACTTGGGGCTCCATGATAAAGAGGATCTCCTAAAATCGGGCAATGGATAGCTGCCAAGTGGGTTCGAATTTGGTGCCTTACTCCGGTTAAAATTTGTATTTCAAGGTCTCTGATTTTTCTCAGTGAGGTGTTTTTATGTTCTTTGAGAAGGTAAGTCATTGCAGGTAAAGGTCGACCTCGGAAGTTTTGAGATTTTTGAGTGATTGCCACCATTTTTTTGGAGGAGGTGGGGTGTTTTGCTAAGGGGTAGGAGATGACTTGGGGGGTGGCAGGGGAGGTTACGAGGCATCGGTAGATTTTTTCAACTTCAGAAGATTTCCAAAGATGGAAAAGGGTATTGAACGTCATTTGATCTTTTGCAAAAACTAAAATGCCACTCGTACCGGTATCTAAACGATGCAATAGACCTGCTTCTTTTTTTCCGGATGGACGCATGATTTTTGCAAGTTCAGGAAGTCGCGCTAAAGTCGAACCCATTGCCGTTTCGGGATGGAGGGGATCTTGCGTGACAGACGCAATTCCTGAAGGTTTGTTAAGTACGAAGAACTGTTCATCTTCGTAAAGAGGTGAAAGATTGAGCTTAGTAGAAGGAATGAGCAGGGAGCTTGGCTCTTGCAAAAAAGCCTGATCAAGCAAGAGCGTATGATTACCGGGAGGTAATCGAAACTTGGGAGAAAGGGGTTTTTGATTCCAGAGAACCTGGTGAGAAGCAAAAGCTTGTTTAAGCTTTTTTCTGGAATGTTCTGTTTTTAGGGCCTTCCCCAAGGCTAAATCTGCACGCTCAGAAGAAGGCCCAATAAAGACAGCAATAGGCAGAAAGCGACTCACGAAAGAAGCTAAATCTTCCCGACTAACTGAGTGCTTGGTTTTAAAGTCTGACTCCCAGGACGCCACTTGGCAGGACAGACCTCCCCTGCATGGGTGGACACAAACTGAGCGGCTTGAATTTTTCTTAGAAGCTCTTCAGCGCTTCGTCCGATAGCATTATCGTGGATTTCGATTAACTTTATCTTCCCTTCGGGACTGACCACGAAAGTACCCCGGTAAGTGATGCCTTCTGACTCGATATAAACGCCGAGAGAACGGCTGAATTGTCCGGTAGGATCTGCGAGCATAGGAAAGCGAATTTTTTGAATGCTTTCGGATGTGTCATGCCAGGCTTTGTGCGAAAAGTGGGTGTCTGTACTCACTGAATAGACCTCCACTTGCATCTTCTTTAAGGTCTCGTAATTCTCCGCCATGTCTACTAACTCAGTAGGGCATACGAACGTGAAATCGGCTGGATAAAAGAAAAAAACAGACCATTTTCCCTTAAGATCCTCCTGAGTCACTGTTTTGAACTCTTGATTAACATAAGCCTGAAGCCTGAAATCAGGAACCTGTGTATTGATGAGTGTTTGCATACTATCTCCTTCACGAGCACTCTAACCCAGAAGATTTAGGAATGCAAATTTTCGTAACGAATCGCAGTTCCTGTCAAGTGGATACGGTAGTGGGCGTTATTGAGGAGATCGAGTTGGATTTTGAAGTCTAAGATCGCATTTGCGTTCTTCCTAAAAGCAAGGTACTTCAATTTTTTTTTTAAGCCCTCCAAAAGGTCCTCATAATCTGTGCTAGCGTTTTCTACCGACTGGGCTGAAATGACTGCGGTAGCGCTGAGTGCTTCTAGAACGCGGTAGGGCTGAGGGACATGGGATTGCGTACTCATGGGAAAAGAGTCTATCGAAGTGGGGGTTTCTACGCGTGGTTGTGAGATTTTGGTCGCTTGAGGGATGGGATTTTCAGAGCGAGTTTCAGGGGTGGAAAAGATACTGTCTGAGGGGCCTGCTTCCAAACGGGCTTGACAGGTACGAAGTGATTGAACGAGCAATACAGCAGTGTATTCACTGATGCGCGGAAGAAGGATCTGACCGCTTTCCCATTGAAGTTCTAAATCAGAAGGTGTTATTTCTATTTGATATTTTTCGATGAGTTCTAGAATTTTTTGTTTTTCTTCTCGAGCTAAAAGACCAGTGATTCTCAAGCTGAAAAGAAAAGGCGATTCTTGGTGGGTTGGTTCTGAAACAAGCTTCAGAGGTTCTTGAACATCCAGATGAAAATCTTCTTCAGCGGGAGCTTCTTGGATTTCGGGTTCCAAAAGGGTATCTAACGATTCAAAAGAGTCCTCTGGTTCTGCTTTGGTGGCAAAATCAGAAAAAGGCTCCTCTTCAGATTTTTCCGTAAGCTCTAAGAGGCTTGTGATATCCTTTTTCGTTTCACTCATTCATTCCTAATGCCGTGGCATTTTTTGTACTTTTTCCCGCTTCCACAGGGGCAGGTGTTATTGCGCGAAGTCCTTTTATTTTCAAGGGCTTCTTGATTATTTTGAGAAGCTATTTCTTCCAAGAGGGTTTCATGAATGGGAATAAACGTTTCAGAAGTAGCTTCTACGGCAAAAAGTTTGCGTACCACATCTCCTGTGATCTGATTCATCATCATTTCAAAAAAACCAAAGCCTTGCTTTTTGTATTCGACTAAAGGATCTTTTTGTCCGTAACCCTGAAGGCCTATGCCTTCACGCAGGTGGTCCATGGCAAGTAAGTGGTCTTTCCAGAGATGATCAATGGTCGTTAAAAGAATAAATTTTTCAATTTGAGCCATTTGTTCGGATCCCATGGCTTTTTCTTTTTGGAGGTAGGATTCTTTCACGTGCGTGAAAATCGCGTTTTTGAGGCTTATGGTATTCATGGAACGTATTTCTTCCCAAGAAAAATCCCTCGGAGCTTGAAAAGTGATTTCCATGGCATTGGACAACTCTTGAAGATTCAACGCCTCTTTATTTCTTCTATCCGAGGATTGCGAAGGTAAAAAATCCTCTGCAATGGCACCTGAAAGTTCTTCTGTCATAGAAAAGATCATTTCTTGAAGGTTTTTGCGTGAAAGCACTTCTTTTCGCCAAGCGTAAACGACCTTGCGCTGCTGATTCATCACATCGTCGTATTCTAAAAGATGCTTTCGAACATCATAGTGATGTCCTTCTACCTTGCGTTGAGCATTTTCAATGGCTTTAGTGATCCATCGGTGCTCAATAGGCATGTCTTCTTCCATGAAACGAGCAATATTGACTGCTCCAAAAATTCGCATGAGGTCGTCATCTAAAGAGAGGTAAAAACGGCTTTCTCCAGGATCCCCCTGACGACCTGCTCGACCTCGAAGCTGGTTGTCAATGCGGCGAGACTCGTGTCTTTCTGTTCCTAAGATGAATAATCCTCCCAGGGCTTTGACTTCTTCTCGTTCCTGAAGGCATTTTTTTTGCCAATGCTCAAGTAATTCTTTCCATTTTTTTTCGTATGCTTCTTTTTCTTCGGAAGTGGCATCTTCTTTCAGCGGATCCATTTGTGCTTTGGCTAAAGCTTCCGGGTTTCCTCCTAGCAGGATGTCCGTTCCTCTTCCCGCCATATTGGTGGAAATGGTAAGCGCTGCCTTGCGTCCTGCTTGTGCGATGATTTCAGCTTCCCGGTCGTGCTGTTTGGCGTTTAAAACATGGTGCGGAATTTTTTCCCGATGCAACAAGGCTGAAAGTTTTTCTGATTTTTCGACAGAGATGGTGCCCACTAAAACAGGTTGTTTTTTCTCTTGAAGTCTTTTGATCTCATCTAAAGTTGCTTTAAGCTTGCCTGATTCTGATTTAAAAATGATGTCTGCATGGTCTTTACGTATCATGCTTTGATTCGTAGGAATCACTGTGACATCGAGTTGATAGATCTGCTTAAATTCCCGGGCTTCCGTGTCAGCAGTCCCAGTCATTCCACTTAATTTACGGTACATTCTAAAATAATTTTGAAAGGTGATCGTTGCTAGTGTCTGATTTTCGTTTTCAATGGTGACTTTTTCTTTAGCTTCAATGGCTTGATGCAATCCGTCAGACCATCTGCGGCCTGGCATGAGTCTTCCTGTAAACTCATCCACAATGAGGACTTCATCGTCTCGAACGACGTAATCAGTGTCTTTTTTAAAAAGCGTATGTGCCCGCAAGGCTTGATTGACATGGTGTAAAAGCTCAATATGAGTAGGATCGTAAAGATTAGAGACCCCTAGTCTTTTTTCCATTTTATCCACCCCTGCTTCTGTTAAAGCAGCAGTTTTAGACTTTTCGTCAATCGTGTAGTCCCCTTGAGGATCTAAACCCCCTGATGCCATGATTTGTTGATCAATGTGGTAGTAAAGATCAGTAGATATTTCTGTAGGACCACTGATAATCAGAGGGGTTCGAGCTTCATCAATGAGGATGGAATCTACTTCGTCTACAATGCAGTAGTTTAAATCACGTTGAACATAATCTTCGAGTCTGAATTTCATATTGTCTCGTAAGTAATCAAATCCAAACTCATTATTGGTTCCATAGGTGATGGCACAAGCGTAGGCTTGCTTCCTTTGAGCATCCGAAAGCCCGTGGACAATGGTCCCCGTACTCAATCCTAGAAAACCATAAATTTGACCCATCCAAGCGGCATCTCGCTTCGCAAGGTAGTCATTGACAGTGATGACGTGAACTCCTTGAGAAGTTAAGGCGTTTAAATAGCAGGGGAGGGTGGCAACCAGGGTCTTTCCTTCTCCTGTACGCATTTCTGCGATTTTTCCGCGATGCAACGTAATGCCTCCGATCATTTGCACGTCATAATGCCGTTGGCCGATGACTCTCCAAGCCGCTTCTCGGACAACCGCAAAGGCTTCCGGTAAAATAGAGTCCAAGGTTGCTCCTCGGTCTAGTTTTTCTCGAAATGCTTGAGTTTGAGCCTGAAGCTCAGCGTTACTGCACACCTTCATGCGAGGTTCACATGCCTGTATTTTTTCAACAATCGGAAAGATTGATTTTAGTTCCCGCTCATTTTGGGTGCCAAAGACTTTTTTTGCAATTTTTTGAAAGGACATAGCGCCGAATAGTACCAAAGCTATCTGCGAGAGTCTTCAAAAATATAAGATAAAGGATCTACAGGGTAACCGTGGACTCTGACTTCGTAATGGACGTGGGGACCGGTAGACAGACCTGTGTTTCCCAGGAAAGCGATTTGAGCGCCTCGTTTGATTTTTTCTCCAGGGGAAACTGCAAATTTTTGAAGGTGTCCGTACCAGGTTTCAAGTCCATAGCCATGATTCAGGATTAAGGTGAGGCCATAGCCCGTTTTGTAAGCGGCGTAAGTGACTTCTGCGTCTGCTGGAGCACGTATGCTCGTTCCAGGACGATTGGCGATATCCACCCCCTCATGCATCTTAATGCGATTGCCATACGGAGATGTCCTTACTCCAAATCCTGAAGTAAAATAGCCTTCTGCAGGTTTTTGAGTAGGAAGTGCTGCCAAAAAAGCTTTTTTGTCATAAAGCATTTCGTATTCATTTTGAAGTTTTTCTTCTATTTCAAAAGCTATCTCATGAAGATGAGAGATCTTGTGCTGCAGTTGATCGTATTCTTTTTGAAGTTCTAGCATTTCCGGATCTTCTTTGAAAGAGCTGAAAAGAGGTGAGCTTGAGAATGAGGTATGAGAATGAAGCGCTGGGATGTTCCAGCCTTCTTTCTCTAAATCTGATTCTGAATGGGTAGGTTCTTCTTCTTCTAAATGCATAATGACTCGAAGTCTTGTAGAAAAAGTTTTAATTCGATCCATGGTCGTTTCGATGGTATTTATTTTGTTTTGAAAAATTTGCACTTGTTGACGGAGTCGGTGGTTTTCTATCTTAAGTTCTTTGTTTTCTCCAATTTGACTCATGACGTAAAAGTAATCAAAAAGCATGATTCCTGTTAAAAGAACGAGCATGGCAAGTCCCAGGAAGCTGCTTTTGACCACCCACGAGGGAATAAAAAAACGTTTCATCTGAGAGGTTTTTTCAGGAACAACTAAAATAGTATAATATCGATTATAAGAAGACACTTTAAGTTACCTGTACTAAAAGAACGGAAATATTGTCATCACCGCCTTGTGCATTCGCAAGTGCAACTAAATTTTCAGCGGCTTTTTGAAGCTGAAAATTCTGTTCATCGAGAACTTTGCTGATTTTTTGATCCTCTATTAAATTTGTGAGACCATCGGAGCAAATTAAAAAACAATCTTCTGAACGTGTGTTCATTTGATAAATATCTACTTCTAGAATGCTGTCGTATCCTACTGATCTGGTGATGATATTTTTTTGCGGATGATTCTTGATCGCATTTTTGGGGATGAGTCCTGCTTGAAAATGCTCTTCGATTAAAGAGTGGTCTTTCGTGACTTGCCAGATACCTCCTTCCCGAAGGTAGTAGCAGCGACTATCTCCTACATGTGCAATGACTAGTTTGTCGTTTTGAAAGAGTAATGCGGTGGTCGTTGTTCCCATGCCCTTGAGGTTTTCAAATTTTAACGAAAGCTGATAAACAGTCTCATTGGCTTGTTGTATCGCTTTTGTGATGGTGGTGATGGGATCGTAAGAGCTAGTTTTGACTTCTTTTTCAACGAACTTAAAAATACTTTCTACGGTGGTAGAACTTGCCGTTTCTCCTCCTTGATGCCCTCCCATACCATCCGATACCAAAAAAAGACCTAGATCAGGGTAGGATCCTACAGTGTCTTGATTTTTTTTTCTTTTTTTGCCTATGTCGGTTAATGATCCGACTTTCAATTGCATCTGAGTTTCATACCACGGTACTTGAATTCTTAAAGAAAATTTTTATTTTTTATGTATCATCAAAAATTTGACATTTATTGTTTTTACTTGATACTTAGAATGAAGTATGTCACATGGGAGGGGGAAGTCGTTGATCCAGGGATAGGGGGGGTATCGATGGAATCAAGCGGAGATTCTGTTTCAGGGGAAAAATGGTTTGAGATTCTCAAGGATTCTGAGTCGATAGAAGCATTTAAGCAGTTTCATTGGGAAGGCACATTTGACAATTATTTGGATATTATAAAAAAAAATCCGAGTGTTTGTCGTAATGCTTTCCAGCGTATGTATGACATGATTCTTTCATGGGGTAGCAGTTCGTACGTTGAGCATAAAAAGAACATCGTAAGGTATCATTTTTTTGATGATCCTTTAGAGCAGGGGCGCGATGCTGTTTTTGGTCTTGATCTTCCTTTGATGAAGTTAGTGCATTTTTTCAAGTCAGCCGCTTATGGTTATGGTACCCAAAAACGCGTGCTTTTATTACATGGTCCGGTGGGTTCAGCAAAATCGACCATTGCTCGACTTTTAAAAAAAGGCATTGAAAAATATTCTCGCCAGGATGAGGGGGTACATTATACCTTCAAGTGGGTAGATGAAAAATCGACCGATCAGATTTTAGGAAATCAAACAGAAATGCGCTGTCCTATGCATGAGGAACCCCTCAAGCTCATTCCTGAAGATTTGCGTCCTAAAATTTTACAAGCCTTGCAGAAAGATTCTGGAGATCAGGTTAAAATTGTGGGGGATTTGTGCCCTTTATGTCGTTTTATTCAAAGTGCTTTTTTAAAAAGATACCAGGGTGATTTTAGGAAGGTTTTAGATCACGTGCGTGTTCAAAGACTCATTCTATCAGAAAAAGATCGTATTGGCATTGGTACTTTTCAGCCTAAAGATGAAAAAAATCAGGATTCCACCGAATTAACGGGAGACATTAATTATCGAAAAATCGCAGAATATGGATCTGATTCTGATCCTCGAGCTTTTAATTTTGACGGAGAGTTTAATATTGCCAATCGAGGCATCGTAGAATTCATAGAAGTGCTAAAGTTAGACGTGGCTTTTTTGTATGATTTACTGGGAGCTTCTCAGGAACATAAAATTAAACCTAAAAAATTTCCACAAACAGATATTGATGAAGTAATTTTAGGGCATACCAATGAGCCTGAATTTAAAAAACTTCAAAATAATGAGTTTATGGAAGCCTTGCGAGATCGAACGGTGAAAATTGATATACCCTATATCACTAAGTTAAAAGAAGAAGTTCGTATTTACGAAAAAGACTTTAATGCTAAAAAAATCAAAGATAAACACATTGCTCCTCATACCATTGAAGTAGCAGCTATGTGGGCTATCTTAACCCGATTAGAGCATCCTAAAAAAAACAGCCTTTCTTTAGTTCAGAAACTCAAACTTTACGATGGTAAAACCTTGACAGGGTATACCGAAGATCATGTCAAAGAATTAAGAAAAGAGTGCCTTCGAGAAGGTTTGGAAGGTATTAGTCCTCGATATGTTCAGGATAAAATATCCAATGCTTTGGTGAATGATAAAAATGGAGATATTCATTGCGTCAATCCATTTATGGTCATGAATGAGTTAGAGGGAGGATTGAAAAATCATGCACTCATTGGAAGTGATGAAAAACGAAGGGAGTATCGTGAATTACTTTCTTGGGTGAAGCAAGAATATGAAGATATTGTAAAAAATGAAGTACAAAGAGCTATTTCAGCAGATGAAGATGCTATTGCAAAACTTTGTTCTAATTATATTGATCATGTGAAAGCTTTTACTCAGCGTGAAAAAGTTAAAAACAAGTATACCGGTCAAAATGAAGAGCCTGATGAGAGGTTGATGCGATCGATCGAAGATAAGGTCGATATTGCAGAAAGCCGCAAGGACGATTTTCGAAGAGAGATCATGAACTATATTGGCGCTCTTGCGATTGAAGGACGTATTTTTGATTATAGAACAAATGAACGATTGCATAAAGCTTTAGAGCTTAAACTTTTTGAAGATCAAAAAGATACGATTAAATTGACGTCTTTGGTTTCTAATGTGATTGATCGAAGCACTCAGGAAAAAATTGATATCGTAAAAACAAGATTAATCAAAAATTATAAATACTGTCAGATTTGCTCTACGGATGTTTTAAATTTTGTAGCAAGTATTTTTGCTCGAGGGGACGTGAAAAAAAGAGCATGACGGATCGTATTTATCAAGATCATGCTCGGTTTCGAGCAATCGTTAAAGGAAAGATTAAGCAAGATTTGAAGAAGTATATCGCGCATTCTGAAATGATTGTTAAAAAAGGAAAAGATCAAGTTAGGATTCCTTTGCCACAAATCGATATTCCTCAGTTTCGTTTTGAAAATAAGCAGCAAGCAGGAGTGGGGCAAGGAAGTGGTAATATTGGAGATCGGGTTCAACCTTCAGTATTAGGGAAAGCAGGAGGCCAATCTTCTGAACATGCTTTAGAGGTAGATTTTACGTTAGAAGAATTAGCTGAAATGCTAGGAGAACAATTAGAACTTCCTAAAATTGAACCTCGAGAAAATAAGGTATTAAAATCTAAAACAGAAAAATATACAGCTATTGCTCATGTAGGACCTAGTGCTTTAAGGCATTTTAAAAGAACTTTTCGTGAAACTCTTTGTAGGCAGATGATATCTGGTCTTTATGATCCTGATCATCCTGTGATCATTCCTATCAAAAAAGACATGCGTTATCGTTCTTGCAAAAGTGATATTCGCCATGAAACAAATGCTGTCATCATTTATATGATGGATGTTTCTGGATCCATGGGGGATGAACAAAAAGAAATTGTACGAACAGAAACTTTTTGGATTGATACCTGGTTACGCTCGCAATACCGTGCTATTGAAACGCGTTATATTATTCATGATGCTATTGCACGTGAAGTTGATGAAGATACTTTTTTTAAAACACGTGAATCAGGAGGAACATTGATTAGTTCTGCTTATAAATTGTGCGAAAAAATTATTGAAACTGACTATTCGTTTTCCGATTGGAACATTTATCCTTTTCATTTTTCTGATGGGGATAATTGGTCCGGTGAAGATACTCAGTTTTGTCTTCAAGTTTTGGAACAAAAGTTGCTCGCTTTCTCTAATGTTTTTTGTTATGGACAAGTAGAGTCACGCTATGGATCAGGGCAATTTTTAAAAGATTTAAAAGGCCATTTTGGTACTGAGAATCATCGTGTTATTTTGTCACAAATTCATAATAAAGAAGGCATTTTGCAATCAATCAAAGATTTTTTAGGCAAAGGAAAGTAAGTGTCTTCTTTGTATACAAGTAGCAATTTGACTTCTCAGATAATTCAAGTGCAAAATCAGATGAAGTCGTATGCGAAAGAATATGGTTTAGATTTTTTTGAAGTTATTTTTGAGATGGTAGACCCTAATCAAATTAATTCGATTGCTGCATTAGGTGGATTTCCTATTCGTTATTCTCATTGGAGGTTTGGTATGGATTACGATCAGATCTCTCAAGGATATGACTGGGGTTTGCATAATATTTATGAAATGGTCATCAACAATGATCCTGCCTACGCTTATTTAATGAAATCTAACAACTTAGTAGATCAAAAGATGGTTATTGCTCATGTCTATGGTCATGTAGATTTTTTTAAGAATAATTATTGGTTTTCTAAGACTAATCGTAAGATGCTTGATCAAATGGCGAATCATGCCGTAAAAATTCAAGCATTCATGGATCGTTTGGGGCAAGATAAGGTCGAGCGTTTTATTGATCATTGCTTATCTATCGAGAACCTCATTGATGCTTATGCTCCTTTTTGTAGTTCTTCTCAAAAGGCAGAGGAAGAGAATATCCAGGAACCAGGAAAGCTTCAAAGTCATCGAGGTTATATGGAAAACTATATGAATCCTGAAGCCTTTTTGGAAGAACAAAAAAAGAAAATTCAGGCAAATTTTGATGCTAAAAAAAATCCATCTCATCCTCAGAAAGATGTACTTTTATTTCTTTTAGAAAATGCTCCTTTGGAGGATTGGGAATATGATGTTCTTTCAATGATTCGACAAGAAGCTTATTATTTTATTCCTCAAGCACAAACAAAGATCATGAATGAAGGTTGGGCTTCTTATTGGCATTCTAAAATGATGACCGAAAAAGCACTTCAGGACTCAGAAGTCATTGACTTTGCGGATCGTCATGCGTCCATCATGGACACGCAATCAGGAAGATTGAATCCTTATAAAATAGGACTTGAGCTTTATCGAGATATTGAAGATCGTTGGAATCGTGGAAGATTTGGAAAAGAGTACGAAGAGTGCGAGAACATGACCGAGAAGTCTAAGTGGGATCAGCAATTGGGATTAGGTCGACAAAAGATTTTTGAGGTACGTCGTGTTTGTAATGATGTAACGTTCATTGATGAGTACCTGACCGAAGAATTTGTCCAACGGTTTGAGCTATATACTTATGGTTTCAATCGTCGTACCGAGCATTATGAAATTACCAGTCGTAATTTCAAGGAAGTCAAAGAAAAGCTTCTTTTCCAATTAACTCATTTAGGACAACCGTTCATTTATGTCGTAGATGGTAATTTCCAAAATCAAGGAGAGCTTTTACTTTGGCACAAACATCAAGGGTTAGACTTAGATCTCAACTGGATGCAAGAGACCCTGCGAGCTATCAGTGCCATTTGGAAGCGTCCAGTCTCTCTTGATTTAGAAATAGAGGGTAAAAAAAAGATCTATAGTTATCGTGATGGAGCATTGATAGAAAAATCGAAAGCAATCTAATTAATTTTTCTAAGTTGAATCACTTCGTCCTTTTGGGTCGTTTGAAAGAAAAAACGGTGAGTTCAGTGCTTGTTGGATGCATTTTGAAATTCACTGAAGTGAGCAGGAATGAAGATCAAAGGTATTCAAAGCATTGAGGAATTGCTGATCGTACAAAAAATATCTTTTCTGTATTTTTTTCATTTTTTCTAAAAATTTTAAAATCGTGCGCCCTGTATGCGCAAGAACTAGGCTGGTGGAATGCCAGTTCCGGCCCTAAAAGGAGGGAATGGATAGACCAAAATCCAGGGTGCCTAAAGAAATCAAGTTACCTGAGGAAGCAATAACAGTTTGTGGGATGAGGGATCTGAAGAAAGATGAAGTCTGTGGCCCAAACGCAAGTGAACCTCTGTAAGGCAGGTCTTTGGGGTCGAGTAGCGATGATTATGAAGACCCAAAATCCTTTCCGTAACACAGTGCAAGTAAGTGGGTGAATAGAGATTGAGTGGTTAGTGCCCCGGGGAAGAGCTTTGGTGACTGAGACAACGTAACTACGACGTATGATCTCTGCAGTGAACCAGAGATGGGGAACTAGGGAGCAAGAGCTCTCCGATGAAACCGTAGTAGTCGTAAAACCAGGAGCCGATGAGGATACGGTGACGTATCTGAGGGTAAAACTCTTGGAAAGTGAACAGAAGTTCGAGGCGAAGTGGAATGTGTGAATGAGGAGAACGAAACTCAAACAGTAATCTGAGACTAGAAGGAAGACTTTCGTTAGAGAAGATTAACGTATGAATGCCTGTTTAACCAAAGAGTTTAGGAAAGAGCCATGCAAGAAGTGAAGAAAAGTAGCGTATTTGAGAGTGAACTTGGGTCCTTTTGAGAGAATCTGCTCAATTCACCAACTTGAGCTAGCCTTTAGGGTAGTGAAAAGAAAGGGTGGAGTTTCAGGAATAGATGGAGTGACAATTGAGAGTTTTGAGAAGAATCTTTTTGAGGAGATAACTCGACTCAACCAAGAAGTGGAGAGTTGGAGTTAGCAGCCAAGTCCAGTACGTAAGGTAGAAATAGCGAAAGCTTTAGGTGGGGTTCGAGGCTGGATATTCCTACAGTCAGAGACCGAGTTCAGGCTGAAAGCAGTGTTAGAACCGAATCTTTGAAGCTCGGATTTTCTAAACACAGCTATGGATTTAGACCAGGACGAAGCCTTGGAAGCGGTCAAAAGACGCTGAAAGAGGGCAAAGAATACGTGGTAGACCTAGAGCGATTCTTTGACCGAATTCACCACGATCGATTGATCAATCGGATGAGGCTACGGATATCGGACAAACGCATTTTGCGTCTGACGGGTATGGTGCTGAAGATCTGGGATCATGGAAGATGGTTTGGTGAGGGCAATGAGGGTTCTGCGCAAGGAAGTCCACTTAACTCGTTATTGAGTAATGTGGTATGGATGAACTGGACAAGCAACTGGAACAATCGTATATTTTCGTACGTACGTCAAAAGTTGCAGAGCGCGTGATGGGGACAGTTAGTAAATTCATAGAGAATCGACTGAAGCTGAAGATCAACCGAAGAGAAAAGTGAGTCTGTCCCGAGGAGTAAAATTCTGGGGGGATGACAATCAGCGACTCTAGCAATTTCTCTATGCAGAAAGCACGTGATGAGGGATTACTTCTCGAGGTACGTCCCAAGATATAAAGAGCACAATGGGTGCAATCAACCGATGGTATAGGGGGTGGTCGAATGATTATCATATGACCCATATCCATCGCAGTTAGCATCTATTGAAGCTTATACTCGGAGACGGCTTCGAGAGGATCGTTGATCAACCGAAAAACAAGCCGAATCCTCTATGAGAATTTAGCAAAGAGGAGAGTTTGCGGTAGACTGGCTGCAGGGACGGTATATTCCAACAAGCGGAGATTTGTCTCATACTCGAGCGGTTGAAAGAGCTTATCTCATCTGGTTTATCAATTGGGTAGGTCAAAAGACTCGGTCCTCGAATAGATTGTCACATTGGTTTGCAGTGAACAAATGGATCACATAAACACGGATACGTGACCCGTAAGTCCGGTTCCGTGGGAAGTCGGCGCTCTTATCTGGGGACCACTTACTCGAGTATTCAAAAGAGTTTAAAAAAAACTTGTGTAGAAAATATTTAATCGATAGGATAGGACGATAATTTCGGTTGTGGTGCAGGCTTGTAGCATCCTAGGAATAGACGAAAAAAAACTATTCAGCAATGAAACTTATGGAATTAAAAAGGATTTTCTTTTTTTTCAAATCCCGCATCTCTCAGAACGTTATTCCTTCGTCAGGTAGCTTGATTGAGTTTCTTTGAGCGCCCTTGATTTTGATTTTCCTACTTTCAGCGGCAGCAGGAACTCGCATTCCCTCTACTAGTTGTTGCGTATGTGGGGCACACAAAATAAATTAATTAAATTTATAAAAAACTTGAAACTCCATTAATATAGAAAGTTATTGATGATCTGAAGGCGAGGGCATTTTTTCAATTCTATGAAGACTACACTAGTTTGATGAGAAAGTGTAAAGAAGCCGCTTATTTTTTGATGAGCGAAGATTCTAAATAGATTCGATTTTGCTATAAAACTTGATGATTTATGTTTTATGGGGTTATCGTCTTCTTGCTTTCGTGCTTTTTCGAATGATTGGTCGTGTTTTTTATATTAATTCACGCTCAATGAATGGATAGAGCTTTTGAAGATGAATTGCCGCAGCTTTTTTTTATCTAAAAATCATCTTTATCTAGCACTATTTCTCTTGTTGATGGAATTGTTTTGACATAGGCTTTTTTTTTAGATATCGCTTAGACATATGACAGTGTGTGAAATCAAAATGACTTGATCGCTTGCGTTAGAAGAAGTGATGACTTTCACAGCAAGCAGATCGCTTGCGGTTTATCTACCCAATGTGGCGATCGGCACCCTCTTTTTGAATTCAAACGTTTTTTTGGATAGAAAGATGCAATTTCATTGACCTTTTCTCAATGAAAGGTACTGTTTGCTTCTTTGCCTGGGTCTTCATTAGAGGTGGTGAGAAATGCTATTTTTCACGGAGAGTTTTAATGGTGCAGTAATTTTTTGAAGCAGTATCAGGCAGGTTCTTGAAATTTGACGGAGCTTAAAACCATCCTTTGATAAAAAGAAAAAGGTGGGGTCTTTGTTTTTCGCGGCTTATCGTGATTTTCAGGTAGGAAGAAGTGCAAAAGCTAAGGACGTTTGAGCACGGAGAGTTCTTTTTTTTAGCAGAAAAGTTATCACTTGTAGAGCTTTTGAAGCAGGGATAATTTCTTTTTCGGAGAAAAATGTAATGTTTTTTTTATTTTTTAGAAATGGTTTTTTTATATTATTTTTGCTAGCAACTTTCAGTAGCACTGGATTTTCTGCACGATCAGATTTTAGATTTCGTCAAAAACAAGTAAATTCAAAAAATTTATTTCCAGAGAATGTAAGCGCTAAGTTAGAGCTTGTACGTATCGTTTTTGAAAAAGGAATTTCTAAGTCACGGATCTTTAGAGATTTTGTTCGTGCGAATACTATAGATGATATTTCGTTTAAATATCAATTTTTTCCTCTAGAAATTTTAAAGAAACAATATACAGTAGAAAAAGGTTTTACTCCTGATTTCGTTGGTGATGCGATTCGAGGTGCTTCTTTAGAGGAAGATTGCTTAGTTTTAATGAATATTTTTCATCAGCATTACTATGATGATCTCAATCAGGCGGGTAATTCTTTGTTTCCTAAAATTATCGAGTTTATTCCTAACGATAGTGATATGGATAAACTTTTGAAAACTATGGAGCGAGAAAGTCATGCACCAAAGCATCAGTCTGGTTTGTATCTTGTTTCAGTTTTTTATCATGATCATTTTTATGAAAATAAGAACTCAGAAAGTATATTTCTTCCTGATCCAACTGAAATATTGAATTCATTCTCAGAAAATTCGTTACGATTTGAAAATAAAGAGGTTTTTCGATTTCTTGGAGATAAGCAAAAATTGATAGATATGCTTTTTGAGCAAGGAGTTATTCAGTCAGAATTGTTAAAAAATTTTATTTTAGGAAATAATAGAAATAATATTCTTTTTTACTATAATTTTCAGTCAACAGAAGATGTAAAGTACATCTTGAGAACTAACGGACTTAATCCCGATTGTGTTGAGCATGTCATGGATGATCCGCATGCGTACCGGTTCCTATTGCTGGAAAACGCTGAAAAACATTACTGTGGAGACATCAATAAATTTTCAGATACTTTAAGGTACCATTTAAGCATGGGTAGAGATATTGATATAAAAATAGCAGGATTGACAGAGATGTTAATCAACTCTGAAGATGTGAGGAAAAATTTATTCGATGGTTTCGTAGATAACCATGAGAGCGAAAGAGGTTTTTACGCTATTTTTGTATCGTTTGCGCTTCAGACTAATCATTCTCAAACATCACAGGATGGATCAGAATTGCAAACACAGATTTATCTCCCTTACGATGTACAGCCTCGCATGTTTTTTTTTGAAGGTGATAAAAACCGATTAGCTCAAGAAGTTCAATCTCAGGGATTTTCGCAATCAAGTATTTTTCAAGAGTTTATTGATAAAAATCAGATACAAAATATTGAATTTAAATACTGTTTTATTTCACAGAAGGTTTTAGAAAAAGTTATCCTATTTGAAACCAAGCAATTTCCTTCTGTTGATGATTTTATTTCAGGAAATCTTACTGAATTTCAAAGAAAATACTTGAAAAAAGAGTTTTATTATGACTACCTTTCTGATTATGATCGATTTTCAAAGTTCAACGTTCGAAAGTACTGTAATTCAAAATGTCGAGTTTTTCATCCTACGATTATTGAATTATTAATAAAAAATGCTCATACAACAGATTTATTGACGCCTGGTTTTTCGAATTTAGAGAGCGAGCGAGGGGTTTATCTGGTTGCTGCTTTTTTTGACTCTGTGGATTTAATAGCGATTTATCCCCACCGAAGAAAACTTAATAAGAAGCTAAAGATTTGGGGACCTAACAAAAAAAGTTTTATGGATAAACTTTTACCTCAAACCAAGGAGATTTTAGGTTTGAGTGGAATTAATTGTCAACAGGGATTTGGTCCATCGAGTCATGCATCTGAAATGCTAGAACGTGAAGATTTGAGCCTTGTTAGCAATGAAATGAACATATCTGCTGTGGTCTCACCCCTAGATCAGGTAGGATCTGGTCATGATTCTGTTGATCCAACGGAATTTGAAAATACTATGAATGCATTAAAATGTCAGTTTATTCAACGTTTTAAAGCTCTTGAGTTCTTATCTATTTTAGATGGTGGTGAAGGAGAGAGTCGTTGTAAGGCAATGGGCCAAGAGGCTTTTGATGCCTTTAAAGCATTAGGAGCAGTTTCTTCCGAAGCCTTTGAATTACTTCAAGAAGTCGTTGAAGCTCTTCGCGAGGATCTTTCAGATGGATATGTTCGCTCACGTTCTGTGGAGTATGCTTTACATGGAGTAGGAGATAGAAACATAGTTTGGTATCGATGATTTTTAGGATCAAGTGGTAGCTATCGGTTCCTATATCACGTTTAGCTTGATTGATTTTTTTGCATGTTATCGCAATTTATTCAGAGAATTGATCTATTTGAGAATAAAAATTTGACATCAGTAGATGGGTTGTATACTTTGTCAAAGTCAACAAAAAGTTTTACCTTTTAAAAGGAATATTTTATGATTATTTTATTTTTTAGAAACGTTTTTTTTACATTAGGTTTTATTACAATTTTTAGTTTTTCTTCATTTTCTGCAACAAAATTTTCGGAAAATGAAGAGCTTAAGTTAGAGCTTGTGCGTATTGTTCTAGAAAAAGGAATCGCTAAATCGTTACTTTTTAGAGATTTTGTTTGTGCAAATAATTTGAACGATATTTCATTTAAATACACATTTTTTCCCTATTATTTATTGGAAAGAAACTACAATGAGCAAAAAGGTTTTACTGATTCGTTTATTCGTGATGCGATTAAAGGTTTTCCAGTGGAAAGAGATTCTTTTCAATTATTAGTGATTCTTTATGGAGATTATCGTGCGGAGATGCAAAGATTCGTCTCCGGTGAACTTATGTTTCCTAAAATTACAGAGTTTGTTCCTAATGATAGTGAAATGGACATGCTTTTGAAAAAAGCCGATTTAGAAAGTAAGGATCCAGAACAAAACCGAGGATTGTACCTCATTTCTGTTTATTATAAGGATGTAATGCTTGAAGCTTTGAATCAGAGGGATCATTTGCCGATAGAAGATGTGCCTTACTTGCCTTGCCCGAACGCACTTTTAAATTCTCTCTTAGAGAATCCTATTCGTACTGGACGCAAAGAAATGATTGAATTTTATGGAAATAAACAAGAATTAATCAATCTCATTTTTGAAAGTGGCATCATAAGATCTGATTTATTGAGAAAATTTATTTTAGGAAATGATCTTGATAATATTGTTTTTTATTTTAATTTTCAGTCTCCAGAAGATCTAAGTTATCTCTTAAATGGTAATGAAGTGAGTGTCGATTTAGCTTCTCATATCATAGATGAACCTGAGCTGTATGCATCATTTTTGTTAGATAAAATTGAAAATTTTTATGAAGGAAATGTTGATAAAGTAGGAGAGAGCATCAAGCATCATCAAGCTGAGTCTAGAAGTATTGAGATTCATCTTTTGGGTCTGATGGAGATGTTTCCCAACCGAGAAGATGTCAGAGAATTTTTTAATGGTCATTCGAATGATGATCATGCGAATGAAAAAGGTTTTTACGTAATTTTTGTATCATTTCGTATCCAATTTAATAGACATCAAATTTTGGAAGATCAGGAAAAATTGCAAATTAATGCTTATTTTCCCAATTCCTTGAGGCCTCGTATGTTCGATTTTATGGGTCGTAAGGATAAATTAATCGAAAAAATTAGTTCCGAAGGTATTACAAAATCAAAAATTTTTCGAGATTTCATTAATTTAAATGAAAAGAAAGACATCGTATTTAAGTACTGCTTTATTTCAGAGAAGTTTTTAGGAAATATTTTTCCTTCCGATGAGAAATACTCTAATTCTGTCAATAGATTAGTATCGGGCGATGCCAGTAATATTGAGATAATTTTTTTAAGAAAAGAATTCTACTATGATTATGGATACGATATTGAGAAATTTTTTGCTTCAGAGAGTCGAGAGCATTGTAATTCAAAATGTAGAATTTTTCATCCTGCAATCCTTGAATTATTAAAAAAAGATGCAAGTACGACAAATTTATTGATGTCTCATGTTTTAGATCTAGAAACTGAGAGGGGCGTTTATCTGATTTCTGCATTTTTTGTTCCTACGGATAAAAAATCAAATTTGCCAAAACGTCGAGGCGATAAGGACCGTGGATTAGTCTCGGAAGAGAACAAAGAACGTTTTATGGATAAACTTTTTCCTAGAAAAAGCCATGGAGATCGCAGCTTGCCTAAATGAGGTTGGATCAGTACCGAGGAATGCCGCAGGCCGTATTGGGTTCCAAATGGGCTCCTAGGGCGTTGCGAATTCCTGTAGGTACGAAAACACTTGCGCTTGAGCAGCAGCCATCCGAAGGAGTGAGTTTTTGACTGGATTTTGAACCTAGCTGGTCATAGGTCACCGTACATTGATAACTTGAATCTAAGGAGATGGCGTTTTCAATATCGACGCTTCCTGCAAGCAGAGGAAATTTTGTCCAGGTAATGCCTTGGTTGGAGACGGTACGATCGCAGCTATGGTTTGTTGTTGTGTTCTCCCAAGTGGTCGTTGAGTTGTGAAGGGCATAAGGGGTACTTGCGACCCCCGCATAGTTGTAATTGGGGGGCATCTTGAGGTTGGTTGCGTTGCAAGGTTGGCTCATGCTATTTTTCACTGTGTGAGAGGTGTAAGGAGAGATGCCACCTACAAGATTGGGGTCTAAAGAAGCGATGTTGGGATTTTGAGTAGGGTAGGCTTCTGCGCACCAAGAGACGTTTCCGGTTGTGCTATTTCTTGAGAAGTGCAAGGGTGGATCTTGGAATGGGTAAGACTGAGGAGCGCAGGCTTGGAATGTCGTGTCTTCTGTATAATGTGGCAAGAAAGCATTGATGGGCCGAATGTACTGGTGTTGAAAGGTCGTATTGTTGATATTAAGTGTTTTGAAAAAAAAATAGGTCTGATTAGCGCTGAGCACAGGAAAAGAGGTGGAACAAGAAGCACTTGATCCTAAATTGGCGACAGAGTTGGAGGAATCAAAATTAGGAAATTGTGTTCCATCGACGTTTTTTCCATTCCAAAGTAAGTTGCTTGTACTGAGGTAAGTAGATTTTCCGACATTTTGTGTGCTGGTACCGAGTCCTGTCACTCCCTGGGCATCAAAAAAAGCAAAGGGACAGGGTTTAGGTCCGAGCATGCTGTAGGGCTGTAAGGCATTGGCTGTGGATGGATTGAGTATCGGTCGATCAAGTACATAAATCGTGTCTACTCCTTGTGAGATTCCTAAGGGAGATCCATTCGCATCAAAGATCAGAGGATAAAGGGTGATAAAGCGTCTGAGACGGTAGGTTGCTTGAGTTTTTCCTGAGGCGTTGATGAAGCTTGGACAGGTTCCATTTGAATTTGCGGGTGCTGCAAATCCGAGACAGGAGGACACAAAACTTGCACTGCTTGAGTTGCTGGCAGGAGTGTTGGATGGGGTTGTACCGGTATTTGAGTAACAGCTAGTATTTCCTACACTTGAGGATCCTGAGGAAAGTTTAGAATTAGAAATAACGCCTAAACTGAAGATATTAGTTGGGGTCATGGAAAGTGCAAACTGACTATCTAAGGGCCATGCTTGTCCGGAAGAACCTAAGCTTGCTTGGCCTTGAAGCGATTCTTGTACAGTAGGACAAATGAATCCTTGGTTGAAGTAGTTAATATCTCCTTTTTGGCTGCTTCGGATATAAAGATTGTAATAATAGGTCTGCGTTGAGTTCTGTATGGAAGGTAGAAAGGGGCAGCTTGGATCAGCGGAGCTTCCTGATTGAGATTTTTTAGGAAGGCAGAATTGTGTTCCTAAAATTCCTGAGATGATTGCGCCTGTGGTGGGATTCGTTTGTGGATTGAGTTTACTTTGTATGACAGTGCCACGGTTCATAGTTTGATAACAAGAATAACGAAGGACATTGTCAAAAAGATGTCCCTGGGAATCTTGGAAGCTTCCTTTAATGGCATTACTATTTTTGGTGTAATTGTAAGGATTCATCATAAAACTTGAGCTGTAATTATTCGTGCTGCTCGGTTGGATTTGAATTTGAATGACGGTTCCATCCATGATTTCGGTTGCATAAATGTCGGGCGTTTGACAAGCTAAAAAAGCAGGTTGGGCTGTTGTGATAGGGGTGTGTACATTTCTTGTGAGGCTGACAGAGCTTCCTCCTTGAGAAGCGGCTTGGGTCCAGGAAAAAACGCAGCTACAAGTATTTTGCGTATTTCCAGAAGCATCGCAGTAAGTGTTGATCGAATTGTTGCTGGTATCTAAAAAAATAGAGGTAGTGTAGCTTGTAGCGTCACTCGCTGTGGCACTTGTTGGAGATGAAATTGAAACGCTTGAAATATTAAAGCTGACTTTTGTTGTACTACTTGGGGAGGGAGTACTACTAGTACTGGTTGCGGGAGTTAAAAAGTGATTTAGTTGCGAATTAGTACATGCTGCTAGAGATAGTGCAGCACTCAAAAGAAATCGCATACCCCTCGTTCTCCCGTGAGGTATAATAACGAAATTTTGAGAATGAATCTAGTTTTTCTCTCGTACTAATTGGCATCTGGTTGAAGCACGCATACTGGAAATGCTCCCGATCGAGCAATGCTGTTTCCGGGTGGATCTCCTGCGTTATTGATGTCCACGAGAGTGAGTCCATAGGTAGTAATCGCGTTCGTTTTTAAGCAGTCCCCTGGTGCAGGGTTATCTGGGTCAGGAGATTGGCAGTCACTATAAGTTAAAAAACGGTAGGGAGTATAAGCTTGGCTGATGCTTCCTGACGTATTGAGCATATCCGAGCTCATCACTGAGGTAGGAGTCACGACAAAAAGGTAGTCGAATCGTTGATTGCTAGAATTACTACTAACATCTAAAGAGATCGGGGTTACTTGAGCATTCGTGGGTTCAAAATAAGAAGGCCAAGATCCATTGATTTTGGTGCACACGCCTAAGGGATCAATGAGAGGAGTTTCGGTGCAGCCATAGCCTTGAGGAATGCTTAGGTTGGGAAGAGATCCATTGTAGACCCATTGATCAGAAGTATCAGGGTTCGTGGTACAATTAATTCCGGGATGAGAAGCATTGCCAGTGCTGCAAAGTCCGTTTCCATCGTCTAAATCGATGCATTCGCCTGAGCTAAGAATACGGCTTGATAAATAATGGCTACCTGTTGAGGTAATGGTGTTAAGAGAGTAGGGCGTATTAGAAGCGCATTGAGGATAGACGGAAGAGCTTACGGTGTAGCTGACATCTGATACCGCAGGCCAAGTGCCTGGATTGCAGGTGATGGCTTGTACAGAAGCTAATCCCGTAGGGTAAGCGTAGTTTCTGGATTGTAACCCTGCTCGAAATTGCCAAAGTTTCATGAAGTGGTAACCTGAGGGGATGGTAATGCTTGTATCGCAGGTTTCTTGTCCTGAACCCGAAGATCCTAAAGGAAGGGGAAGAGCGCCATAACCCAAAGGGGGCGCTGTTTGCGATCCGCTTGAGGTAATGACATTGGGGGCTGTGACTGCATTCACCGGTACCGTAAAAGCTCCTGCTTTTTGAGTTGCTAAGTAAAAGGTCGAGCGATCGACAGTTCCATTTGGAGGGTAGATCATTTTTCCTCCACCGGGTTGATCGATGACCGAATACACATTCAAATTAATCTGATTTTGAGTGTAATAGGTGCTTAAGATGCTTGGATCTAAAGAGTTTTGAGGGTCTAAAATGCTTGGACAGTTCCAGCTGGGAGGGTTTGAGTTTGCGATATAATTGCTGAAGGAAGCCACAATATTAGAAGTATAAAAATCAATAGGATAGTTTTTGTGGGGATCTTCTGATTGAAAAGGATCGTAAATACTTGAGTCAAAAAAATACGGAATAGTCACCACATCACGGCATTGGTAGCGGACGGGCTGGGTGTAGCTTGCAGGGTTGCTTAAATCCAGGTATCCGGAAGATCCGTTGGTGTTTAAAGTGATGGTATTGCTATCAGTATTTAAATTGATCAGGTGTAAAGATACCTGAATGCTTGTGACGGTATTGGGAATCATAGTGTAGGAGCAGCGGACCATGTCTTGTTCATGGTAAGTGACAGAAGAGTAAATTTGCTGGGAGGATCCTGTAGAGAGGTTGTATTGGAAATTGCACTCGCATACGGTGGGACTGGTGCTTGTGATGGAAGAGCCTTGGTTGTTGCTTGCGGTGCAGTAGCGACCTATGGATTGGGTGCCGTTGTCTAAAAGATCAAGTGTAGTACTTGGATTGAATGGATCTAAAATGGCATTGCTTAGGACGATGAGACTCGTGTTCGTGTTACTGGTTCCCGTCGAGGTGTCCCCTCCTGTTCCACTTGAGCTCATGGGTTTGAGCACGCTCGGAAGGTTACTGCAGGCTTGAAAATTGAAGATAAGGATTAAAACTAGTATTTTCATCGTGAAGTCCTGAATAAAGTGGCGTCAATTAAAATAGCATTTCCTGAATAACGTTCAATTTGAATGCGATCTATTCCAGGATCTAAAGACAGAGGAATGACAATCTGGTTTTGTTCGAGTCTTCCTGAGCCTGGAGAAACTAAGGTGCTTAAAGTAGCAACGATCGGAAATTCTTGGGTGGAACTGTAGGCGTAACTTCTGGGCTGGGGAGTGTTTCGAATAGTCTCTCCGGAAAGTCCTGTTTTTACTAATTGGATATGAAAAATAGGCGAACTTTTTGTATCTCCTTTTAAAAAGAATGTAAGATTGAGTAAGAGGTTTTCATGAGCGTTGAGTTGGGTGCGATCAATGTCTAAGTAGGCATGTCCGGTCAAAAGACTATTAATGTTGTTATTAGTGCTTGCGATAGGCCCTGCATTGATGCAGGAGTTGTCATTGGTTGTGTAGAAACCTGTGTTGTATCCTGAGCTTGGAATAAAAACACTTGCTGCTTCTGAGATTGCTGTGGGGGCGCTTGTATTCGCTTGGGTCGTGTTATTTCCAAAATTCGTGATTTGAGACCAATAGTAGCAGGGAGTGCTTGTGGTGATAGGAGGTATTCCGAGTGCTGCCATTCCTTGAGGAAGGCTTTGGTCGATACGAAAGGCGCTCCAGACTTCGGGCATGGTGTACTTGCTTCCGAACGAAGGCGTTTGGGTTTGTATTAGAAGATTTCCATTGATGTCGTATCCTCCTACGACTAAAATTGCCTGGCGTAGGGCATCATAGCCCATGGAGTGTCCATAGCGTGCTTGAGGAAGGGGAGAGTTTGCGCAGGTTGCAATTTGATTCCACGTTCCTTGGGTGAGAGCTATGTTGGTAGATCCTACCGAAGAAGGAGGTGTGTATTCCAAAATCGAAGACTGGATTACTTGCTGGGCCGTATCTGTGATGGGGTATGAGATATTGGAGGTCATAAGTCCTCCATAAGTGACTATGAGATCGTGAACGCTATCGTAAGCTGCTCCACCTCGAAAGGATCCCAGAGCCGCTGTGGGAGTGTTTGTGGGATTTTTGGCAATCCAGGCTCCTGTGTAAGCTGAGCTAGGACTGGTAGAGTTGAGATTGGTGCTGCTATAGCCGTCACATGTGGCGTCATCAGGGCTTGTGATCGTTTCCAAGCTGAGGGTGGTTGTGGGTTTTTCTCCCGTGCTTCCTGAGCAGAATTTATAAACTTTATTTAAGCTTGGAAAAAATCCGTCTTTGGTTCTTCCTCCTAATAGAAAAACTTCTGGAATGAGCAATGGTTGTTGAGGGTCTGTCGCGCTGTGGTTGGGTTTGGTGAGGGTGCGTGTGATCATCATCGCTCCGGAAAGAGGAGGTGGAGATAGGATTTGGGTCTTGGTATTGAGGCTTAAAGAAGAGGAGCGTATTTGGGCTTCGGTGAGATTGGTCAAAGAAGCGGAGTTTGAGGAGAATCGCATGCCATTGAGGGTCACTCGGTTCCAGCTATTGGCATCAGCATCGTACATCCAGGTGTCTCCTAGAGTAGGGGGGGAGAAGTACTTTTGGGTCAGTTGATTGCCCCAAAAAGGGTTTTGCATTCCTGTTTCTCCTCCGAAAACAAGCGTGCGGTGTACAGTGATGCCTTGGGTAGGAATGGCATAATCGATGCTGGAAGAGGCTGCTCGTGTACGAGGGGGAAGTTCATCCATGCGTTGCCAGTGTCCGCCTCCTGCATTGGCGGTAGGATCGAACATCCAGCGTTCGTTGAAGTAGGTCGTTGTGTTGTATGTGCCTCCTTCCATGAAAAGACCAAAAGAGCAGGGCTGGTCCATGTTACAAGTAGGCTCATTAGGGGCATTCACATAGTGATAATTGGCTTCTACCATGCGGTGGGAGTGGCGAATTTGAGGGCAGTTGGGATAGCAGGTCATTGCGGAGCTTGTGCTTAAAAGTCTCCAACTGAAAAGACAGTTGGTTGTGCTTGAGGTGCTTGAGGCTAATCCGCAGGTCTGAGTGCTTGAGCCGTTGGTGAGGGTGAGTTCCCAGGTGTCCCCTACCGTTCCGACGTTAGGGTTCCAACCTCCAAAAAGGTAAAATTTTCCTGTGACGTGACTGAAGACTAAAGAGGCATTTGCCAATCCTAAGGGGGCGGTCCCACTGACAGTGGTTTTTACCCAGGTAGGTGTGTTAGGCGTCGTCGAAGCATCCGCATAAAGGTAGTACAAGGGGGGGGGGCTATCTACGGATGCAGGTCCTGAGGCTCCTCCGAAAGCGATGATGATGGGATGATTGGTGGGGTCCAAACCACGAGCAGCGGCCATACCTGCATTCAAAGGAGGCATGCTGTTCATTGAGCTTGGCGACGCCATGTTCAAAGCAGTAGGAAAGCTTGAGCCACCTGCAAAAGTGGAGAAGGGATCTGTTCCGAAGATCCAGTAACGACCTGGGTTTCCTAAGTTTTGAGCGGGATTCCAACCAGGACAAGTACTGGTGCTTGATAAGTAATCGCGACAATCAGAGCCTCCAAAATAAACGACTTGGTTGGTGCTTGCACCTGAAACAGTTCCAGTGAGTGTAGGTTGTGGTAAAGGAAGATTTGAAGAGGTAAGGTCAATATCAAGTCCTCTCAGCATCACCCCTCCTCCAAACCAGGGGGCTGTTTTGCCCGTTTGATCTGGAATAGGGATCCATGCCAGAGGGGTTGCTTCTTGTTGATTCCAGTCGTTAGAAACGGATCCAAAATTACCGGTGAGCTTTTCATTAGCTTCAGAGGTACTCACAGACTGGATTGGATCAAACCATCGTGCAGACATCTGAAGTCCACCTGAAGTTGCTAAAGTCGATGAGGCTGCAGGGGTATTGACTGTGCCTGCTTGGGAAAAGTTACCGCTATAACCATAAAATCCTCCCACGGTAGCAAGGTAGCCTGTTCCTGAGATTCCATTTTTAGGTCCTATCCCTGAAGTACTTGAGTTGTTATTGGTGATAGGAACTAATCCAAAATTCACTTCATTGATCTGAGGGAGGTAGGCGGGGTAATTGCTGACAGGAGGGTATGCTGCAGGCCAGTTGCTGGGAACGAGCATAGTTTGTAAGTTCAAGTTGCTTGTTGAACTTGGAGTGTAGAAGGAGCTATTGTTGAGTATCTGTGTATGATAACTGTCGATCCATTGGTTGGGGGTGCTGGTCACAGGGTTTGAGGGCTCGGCGATATCGATGTATTCTGGAGCGTAAGTAGGATTGAAGCGTAGAATGTCTGAGCAAGTACCTGTATTGCAATAGCCTCCTACGATAAAAATGCGATCGGTAGTGTCTATCCCTGCTTCTGAGACGAGTCCTGTGAGGCTGAATTTTTGAAGGGAGGTTCCTGGGACTGAAGTGTATCCGAAAAGAGCTCTTCCGCCTGGGTTTTTGGTTAAGTTGACGGTTCCGCTATAAGAGATTGTATTAAAAATAGGATTGGCGTCTTTTTGGGTTTGCATGTCTGAGCTTACGGAAAGAGAAGGGGAACTTTGAAGCCAAGTTTGTGTCTGAAGATCATAGATCCAGGTGTCGTGGGTGTAAATTCCTCCAGTACTCGTTTTAGCAGCTCCTCCTAAGAGGATGAGTTCGTTTAAGTCAGAATCATAACTGATACTTGCTCCTGAAGTGGCAGGTGGGACATTTTTTGTGGAAGTATTGAAGAGGCTAGGAGAAAAAAGTGGTAGCCAGGAAGAGATATACGTACTTGCGGTGGAAAGTCCAGGAGCCAAAGACTGACTCAGTCCTGTGGCACTTGAGGGAGGAAGTGTGTTGACAGAAAGAGCAAAAAGTTGCTGTGCGCAGCTTGTGGTATTGGAAGCACTGCTGGTTGGTCCGCAGGTTAAAGAAAGTCCTTCTGTTCTGTCAGGCGTTTGCATCCCTCCAAAAAGAAGCAAGCTTCCTTCCAAACTTGCACGAGTTCCGTCGATAGATCCATAGTCAAAGGTCGCGCAATTAGAAGTGGGAGGTCCGTTGTTGGCGGAGGTTAAAGAACAAGAGGAAGCAAGATTCAGGGGTAAGGAAGCATTGGCATCGGTGAGGTCGACAGCGATGTTTTTGATGAAAGCGGGTCGAAGGGTGCTTGAAGGATTCGTTTGATCTTGAGGTAAAGCGACCATGCCTGAGGTACTTGAGATGAGAAAAGGATCGTAGAAATTCTTGGCATCCCCTGCACAAGAAGTGATTGGGTTAGGAGCACTGAGCGAGTAGTAGTCTTGGTAATAAAAGCTAAATTTACCAGCGATATAGCTTTCAGCGAGCCCCGTTTGAGAAGGAGTTTGGGGAATGTTTGTGGTAGTCAGAGGCGAGAGTCCTTGTGCGCAACTTGAGAACAGGATAGCAAATAAAGCGATAATGATCACTGTTTTTCTCCTAAATACGATAAAAAGTCATAGAATAAAACACCACCCCTGCACATAAAGGGGAGTTGGCAGGGTAACCCCCTGTTGCACAGGTGCTGGCTAAGTTGGATGAAAAATTCGATTGAATGCGACTGATCTGAAGTACGCTTAAGTTCTGATCTGCAGCAAGTGGTAGGATGAGCTGCTTGGAGTGAATGGAAGTTCCTGTGGTTGCCGTGCTGCTTGGGTTGAATGCGGGAGGGATGAGCATCAAAAAAGGAAAGACAGTTTCTGTGCTACTGTGCTTGAGGTAGGTTTTCCAAACAAAGTTAGAGCAGGTTTCTGGTGTAAAATTACCTAAAGTAAAGCAACTCGTTGGATTGCTGGGTATTGCATCGAGGTAAGAAGCAGAGTATTGGAGAACGACGAGGATATTTTCAGAAGGACCTAATTGAGTGCGATTGAAAACTGCTCGTAAATAAATGCCGTCTTGGGGACCTCCGTTTCCAGGGGAAGTGGTTGCACAATCTGCTTCACTGACACGGAATAATCCCGCAGAAGCTCCGCATGAGCCCAAAGAGCAATTGGTTTGGCTGCTTTCTGAGGAGGAAGCAAAGCGTGCACAGTTCGGGTTGCTCGAAGAGCTGTTACTGGATCCGCTGAGGCCTAGTTCAAAAGATTGAAGCCATTGAGGCCAATTTGAGGTATTCCCGTTTGTGTTGGTATAGGCAAGTAAAGTGCCATCTGGGTTAAAAAGACGTACGGCGGGTTGTCCGGATCCAGGAGTAGGGACGGTCCCTGAATTATTGGCAGGGGAGTTAAAGCTTCCTCCTGTATTATTTTGAAACAGGATCTGTGCTGCCATGGGCCCTGAGGGGATGCCAGTACTGGTACTAGAAGGACTGGGGCTGATCGTTGTGATTGAGGAGCTCGTGGAAGAGGTAGGGCATCCTGTGAGAAGAAGGAGAGTGATTCCCAGGAATATGTGGTTGAAAAAGGACATACTCCCAGATCGGTGTTTCTTTCAGAAGATTAATGAGGAAAATAATGCATATTTCTATTGTGGCTGCTTTGAGTGAGAATCATGTCATTGGGGTGCAAGGACGCTTGCCTTGGAGGCTTCCCGAAGATTTGAAACGATTCCAGCAATTAACTTTAGGAAAAACTGTTTTCATGGGAAGAAAAACCTTTGAGTCTATTGGTAAGCCTTTAAAAAAAAGAAGGAATCTCGTTTTGTCCCAAAGGTTACCTGGAGCTTGGTCCCAAGGAGTCGAGGTTTTTGCTCATTGGGATGAAGCTTTACAGGCTTGCACTCAGGAAGAACTTTTTGTCATAGGAGGAGAGGGTTTGTACTCACAGGCCTTGCCCTTAGCTCAAACACTTTATTTGACGCTCGTTCATCGAGTGGTAGAGGGAGATACTTGGTTTCCTGCCTGGGATCCTTCTCTTTTTTCTGAAGTTTTTTCAGAAAAGGGTTTTAATTCCGAGGAAAACCTTGCCTATACTTTTTTAGTCCTCAAGCGTTCCTAAGATTTACATTTGTTTTACAGTAGTATTTCAGTTTTGGTGCATAATGCAGGTATGGCTGCTCCTTTAGTTCTAGAAACCTTGTCAATTGATAAAAAAAAGATCCATTTCTTTCAAAGTTTGCCTTTTTTCCTATTTCATGGGGTAGGACTAGTGGGGGCTTTTTTTGTTTCTTTCAAGTGGTCTTTTTTAGCCCTTTGTTTAGGAAGCTACTACCTGCGGATGTTTGCCATTACTGCAGGTTACCATCGGTATTTTTCCCATCGATCCTACCGTTTGAACCGTTTTTTTCAGTTTTTGATGGCTCTTTTAGGCAGTACGACTGCTCAAAAGGGAGTTCTTTGGTGGGCAGCGCATCATAGGCATCACCATCAGTTTTCCGATCAACCGGGTGACTTGCATTCTCCGGCTTTAGATGGGTTTTGGTGGTCGCATGTCGGGTGGATCTTGAGTGATCATCTCAATGAGACGGATTGGAAGCGTATTCCTGATTTTGCTCAGTGCCAGGAATTGAAATTTTTGAATCGTTTTTGGATCATACCTCTGAGCGTGTATGGGGCGGCTATTTATTTTGTAGGGGGATGGGAGATTTTTTATTGGGCCTTTATTTTGAGTACTATTTTACTTTGGCATGGAACATTTACCATTAACTCCCTATCTCATGTCTATGGGAGCCGGAGATATGCTACGACTGATACCAGTCGCAATAATTTTTGGTTGGCATTGATCACGATGGGAGAAGGATGGCATAACAATCATCACTGTTATATGAGCAGTACCAATCAGGGGTTTTTCTGGTGGGAGATTGATATGAGCTATTACATTCTCAGGGTTCTTTCTTGCTTGGGTATCGTTTCTGGCTTAAGAAAGCCTCCGTTAGATTTACTTGAGAATAAGAGATTGAAGTGTTAAGTGATTTCTACCTCTTGGATGAAGCCCATGTTGATCCAAAAAGGTTGCAGGCTGAGCGGCAGAAAGCACGTGCATTGAAAAAATCATGTTGGTGGAAGCGGCTGATTGCTCAAGGCAGATGTCAGCTTTGTGAGAAAGAGGTGGCGTCGGAGGAGCTTACCATGGAGCATAGAGTTCCTTTAGCGCGTGGTGGTACGAGTACTCGAGGCAATCTTGCAGCTTCTTGTTTGGAGTGTAATCAGTCCAAAAAGCTTCAGACTCCTGTAGATCAGATTTTGAAGGCAATTTAAATTTTTATGCATCATGTTTTTTTTTAGATCGTTTTTATTTTCATTTTTTCTCATTTCTCAAGCATTCGCTTTTTTTTCCCTTGCGCCCTGTGCGCCTGAGTCCCAGAGTGTGGATTTTTTTCAGTGGGAATCTCCAGAATCCATGTCTTATTTTTGTGCGGTCTGGAATCCTGATTTTTTTTCTAATGGCAATCGTTGCTGTGCTCCTTTGGTGTCTGCGAAAAAAATGTATAGACGCGTTGAGCATGGTTCTACCGATTATTGTCAAGCAATGACTTCGGAGCAGAAGCAGTACTTAAAAGATTATCGGGAAGGTAAATTAGGGGACATTCTCACGGTCCTTCAAAAAAGATCGCAAGATCAAGCTTTTTGTTCTTTCAGTAATGGTTTTTTAGTTCATGGAAAACCTGTGGTCGGTACTTCTCTGAACCATCTTCTGGTGCGTTCTGAGCAGCGTTGTCTGAATTTTGGAGTGGATGCGATGGTCGGTTTATTGGAATGGACAGGAAGAGAAATCGGAAAGGTGTATGCTGATGCTCAGTTAGCTATTGGGGATATTGCTGCTCCACGCGGGGGGCGTATTTTTGGGAGAAGTGGGAAGCGCTCGCATATTTCCCATACCTCAGGACAGGATGCTGATGTTGGATTTTTAAAAGATGCTCGAACGAATTTTCCCTTAGAGCGCAACTGGACGCTTTTAAAAAAGATATTTCATAATCCTTGGGCCTGTGTTCAAGGGGTTTTTTTAGACCGAAGGCATATTGCGAAGCTCAGGCGTTTTGCTGGTCGAGATCCTGATTGGAAAAAATTTTCTTCGAGAATCAAGCATATTCCTGGACATCGGGACCATTTTCATGTTCGGATTTCTACCTCAGGATGTTCTTTGCCTGAACCAGGGATGGATGAGCCAGAAGTTTTAGAATGAGGGTTTGATTTAGGGCTACCATGGGTTTTGCCTTGAGCTCTTTCATGCGAAATCGCTGGTTATAGAATCTCTTTTAGGAAGGATAAATTTGTGAAAGATAAGAAATTTTTGGTGACCGGAGGTGCGGGTTTTATTGGGAGTCATCTCGTAGAAAGGCTTTTAGGCTTGGGAGCTGAGGTCAGGGTTCTTGATAATTTGAGCCAGGGTCAAAGACAGTGGGTTCCATTAGAGGCTGAATGGGTAGAGGGAGATATTACAGATCTTAGTACCTGTAAAAAATGCTGCCAAGATGTCTCAGGAGTGTTTCATTTAGCTGCTATGTCCAGAGTGGCACCATCGATTGATCGTTTTGAATTTTGTGTCCAACAGAATGTCATAGGTACTCAAAATATTTTATTAGCTTCACGAGATGCGCATGTGAGCAAGGTTGTTTACAGTGGATCTTCCAGTTATTACGGTAACCATGCGGGCATGCAGTCGGAGGATCTTTTGCCAGATTGCCTCAATCCTTACGCTCTTTCAAAATACGTAGGTGAGCAGTTTTGTGAACAATTCACTCGGATCTACGGTCTTTCGACGCTGAGTCTTCGTTTTTTCAATGTTTACGGCCCCAGGCAACCCAGAACAGGAAACTATGCCCTTGTGATTGGAATTTTTCTGGATCGGTTGCGTCATGCAAAGCCATTAGAGATTCACGGTGATGGTTCACAAAGACGTGATTTTATTCATGTTCGTGATGTTGTAGAGGCTATGATTGCTGCATTTTGTGAGCCTGCGCAGGGGATGGTGCTTAATGTGGGTACAGGGAAAAACCATTCTATCCAAGAATTAGCTGATTTGATTTCTAAGCATCAGGTTTATGCTTCCAGGCGAGCAGGGGATGCGCTTGAAACTTTGGCAGATATTGAAAGGTCCAAAAAGTTTTTGAACTGGTCAGCCAAGATTTCTCTTAAAGAGGGCTTAAGTGAGCTTAAGGCAATATTTGAAGCTTCAGAGTTATAGGGGGAAGTTGGGATTCAGGGATGGGTTGAGGAAGGCTTATTCTGGAGGGGTGGCAGGGGTGAGTGGGTTCCTCTTTGTTTCAGGATTGCTGTTGCGGTCGATGAAAAAAAATCGTGACATTCGAAGATAAATCTCATCTGCATCTCCCAATCAAAGTTTGAAAGTAGCCACTAAGAGTTGGAACTTGTTAGTTCTTGTAGAAACAAGTGAAGTCGGGTACATGGTGTTTTCCCAATAGATGACTCAATTGATCATGATCTAAATAATACATCGCTTCTTTGTTGCCTGGATTGATCAACTTTTTATGGGAGAGCTTCAGGGCTCAATTGAACATTCACTGGCTTCCAGTGAAACTGTGCGTCCGGTATGCGCAACAACTAGCTGGTCGAATGCCAGTTCCGGCCCTGAAAGGAGGGAATGGATAGACCAAAATCAAGGTGCCTAAAGAAATCAAGCTGCCTGAGGAAGGAATAACGGTTTGAGAGATGAGGCATCTGAAGAAAGATGAAGTCAAATTTGTGGCCCAAACGGAAGTGAACCTCTGTAAGGCAGGCCTCTGGGGTCGAGTAGCGATGATTATGAAGGCTCAAAATCCTTTCCGTAACAGAAGCGCAAGTAAGTGGGTAAACAGAGATTGAGTGGTTAGTGCCCCGGGGAAGAGCTGTTGTGTCTGAGACAACGTAACTACGACGTAGGATCTCTAAGTGAACCAGAGATGGGGAACTAAGGAGCAAGAGCTCTCTGATGAAACCGTAGTAGTCGTAAAACCAGGAGCCGATGAGGATACGGTGACGTATCTGAAGGTAAAACTCTTGGAAAGTGAACGGAAGTTCGAGGTGAAGGGTGGAATGTGTGAATGAGGAGACCGAAACTCAAACAATAATCTGGCTATGAGGCTAGAAGGAAGACTTTCGTTAGAGAAGATTAACGTATGAATGACTGTTTAACGAGAGAGTTTAAGAAAGAGCCATGCAAGGAGTGAAGGAAAGTTAGCCTATGGGAGTGAACTTGGGTTTTTTTGAGAGAATCTGTTCAATTCATCAACTTGAGCTAGTCTTTAGGGTAGAAAAGAAAGGGTGGAGCTCCAGGAATAGATGGAGTAACAATTGAGAGTTTTGAGAAGAATCTCTTGGAGGAAATAACCCGACTCAACCAAGAAGTGGAGAGTTGGAGTTACCAGCCAAGTCCAGTGTGTAAGGTAGAAATAGCGAAAGCTGGAGGTGGGGTTTGAGGCTGGGTATCCCTACAGTCAGAGACCGAGTTCTACAGGCTGAAAGCAGTATTAGAACCGAATCTTTGAAGCTCGGATTTTCTAACCACAGCTATGGATTTAGACCAGGACGAAGTCAACGACAAGCCTTGGAAGCGGCTCAAAAGACGGTGAAAGAGGGCAAAGAATACGTGGTAGACATAGTCTAGAGCGATTCTTTGACCGAATTCACCACGATCGATTGATCAATCGGATGAAGCTACAGATATCGGACAAACGCATTTTGCGTCTGACGGGTATGGCGCTGAGATCTGGGATCATGGAAGATGGTCTGGTGAGGGCGACTACGGCAGGGTTCTGCGCAAGGAAGTCCACTTAGCCTGTTATTGAGTAATGTGGTATTGGATGAACTGGACAAGGAACTGGAACAATCGTGGACTACAGTTCTGCTGCTTGGGCGGATGACGCGAATATTTTCGTGCGTACGTCAAAAGCTGCAGAGTGAGTGATGGGGACAGTTAGTAAATTCATAGAGAATCGACTGAAGCTGAAGGTCAACCGAAAAGCAAAGTGAGTTTGTCCCGAGGAGTAAAATTCCTGGGAATGACAATCAGCGACTCTAGCGATTTCTCCTCAATCTATGCAGAAAGCACGTGATCGAGTGAGGGAGCTCACCTTCCGAGGAACGTCCGAAGATATAAAGAGCACAATGGATGTAACTCGAGTTTCAAGTTTTTCAAAAATATTATTATTATTGGAATAATTAAGCATAAGCGGGTTCTAGATTTTCAGTCCTTTTTTTATAAGACCGAGTTCGTTTAATTTTTGGCATTTCTCTTCCAGAGAAATGTTTCCTCGAATCCCTTCTTTAAAGTGATTTTCAAATTCTTTTTGCATGGATAAAAATTTATCCATGGCTGAATCTGATATCAGAATTTCGTAAAAGCACGAAAGAATAGATTCGTTTTTTAGTGATTCTCGTAGGTTACCGACTGTACAGAGAGGTAGTTTGTTTTCAATTCTGCAGACTTGTTTCGGATGGAATAAAAGACAGTGATTTGCAAGGAGACTCATGATCACTCCACTGAATGACCCTTCAACATCTCTCTGCATGGCCAAC
>Ga0208867_1000008_pt1 | contig 83878 bp, 122 predicted proteins | sample CryBogCBE05Oct08_FD_185505 | JGI IMG/M metagenome (GOLD analysis project Ga0208867, IMG submission 185505) | Freshwater microbial communities from Crystal Bog, Wisconsin, USA - CBE05Oct08 (SPAdes) (version 2) | ecosystem: Environmental > Aquatic > Freshwater > Lake | place: Crystal Bog... | reverse complement strand
AGAAGGTTATGCTAACTTAGACACAGAGCCTTTTGAGTGGTTGTATATATTTCAGTAATTAAACAAACTTAACCCAACTAATAGAAAGAAGAACAATATGCCAAACTGGGTATATAATGGATTAACTATTGAAGGTAATCCTGAATCTGTAACTAAATTAGTATCTCAACTTAATCAACCATATGTACGTCATTTTGAAGATGTATGGGATATGGATACTAAGACTATGGGACCAAGGGATGTAACTTATTCTAATCCCGTCTTTTCATTTTGGAATATAATTAAACCAACAGACTTAAATGCATATACAAAGCAACGTGATCATTCTAAGGATGTGTATGATAATTCTGGTGATGATTGGTATTCTTGGAATAACCGTAACTGGGGAACTAAATGGGATGTATCTGTATCTGATGATAACGAACATCCAGAGACATATAAAGAAGGTCCCGTCCAAAATGGTGAAAACCTTGTGGTCTATTATAACTTTAATACTGCGTGGTCACGTCCAATGCCTGCGTTAGAAAAGTTATCCCTACAGTATCCTGACTTGTTATTTACTTTGTCATATGAAGAGGAGACAGGCTGGGGCGGTGAAATGGAAATCCTCCGTGGTCAAATCATTAGTGAATCTCAGTATGATACCAAATGCTCAGAGTGTGACTCATATGACACTATGGAATATTGTGAAGATTGTGAAAATAATGTATGTTCTATGTGTTACTTTGGTGCTGAAGAAGAATGTGAAACACATAAGGAGTTGATTGCTAGTGTCTAAAACATTGTTGCCTGAACACCTTGCAAGGGCTTTAGAAGCAGGCGTGGAGCCGTTAGATGTAATTCAAGGTCATATTAAAAACCAGATGTATGAACTTCAAGAAGAAACGGGGGATTGGTCAGAAGGCTATAACGAATGCTTGACAGACCTATACCGTATGTGTTATGATATCACGTTCTATCTACAAGACCTTAAGGGGAATTAATAATGGAAGTAGAGGTCCTTGAATATATTAAAGAGCGTCTGCTAGAATTACGGCAGGCTGTAGAAGATGCTAATCACGATATCCCTATCCAAGAAGATGAGTACTATGAATCAGATGTTTGGTATGAGGGTGCAATTGATGCTTTAGAACATATTTTAACTAAGTTTGGAGTAGATGTATGACTAAATATCGGATCACTTTTATCTGTGATGAGAAGTGGCTTGAGGCTATTAATAAATTTACGGACGTAGATGTATATGAGGGAGAGACTCTCTACATCGAACATTGGGAGGAATTAAATGGTGAATGAAAATCTAGGTGATGAGTTATATGATAAGTTTAATAATATTCTAGATGATCTTCAGACACTCCCCGTCGGTAGGCCATTGGGTTGGCTATTTGTATGGGACACTATACGTGATGTGGTCCAAGACATTGCTGTCGCTGTTGACGGTGATAGTTCTTGGGGCGATTATGTTATGGCATCAAGTGTAGATCTAAAACAAGTCTGGAACACATTCTGGGCAACACCTTGGGGCGGACTTGACATAGAGGGCTCTGATGTAGTAGAATGGCTATCCGCAGAAGACTTAATTCAAGAATGGGTAGAGGAGGATAACTAATGATATATGACAAGCAACAAGCACAACTTAGAAAGATTTTCGGGGACACTGAAACAAGTCCAGCAGGCTTATCATATAAGATGCTAGGCGAGTCTAAGTATATCAACGAATCCGTCCTGCAGTATATAGTTAACTATATCATCATCTTTGGTACACGAGACTTGGAGCACTTGCCACCATATCTCCACGATACCGCAACTATCTGCAATGAACTATATCAGCATCTTGTCAAAGTTGGGTTGACGAATGCTGGTAGCAGATAGTTTTAATATATAGGCATGCTACACAAAATGCCAAAAGGCCTTCACATGTTGGGTGTGAAGGCCTTTTCTTATTTCAGCTGCGGGGTACGCCAGTTTTAATTGTTTTATTATATTAAAAGTTGTGGGGGAGGGGGTAGCTAAAACTCCTTTACGAATGGATCAAAATTCGCCTTTACGAAGGGCGGGAAATTTGTGATTTCACCTGGATATGCATAATACCCTTTACGAATATAGCTAATATAGCCTTTACGAATAGCATAAAATTTGTGATTTTGTCAACATAAATAAAATGTGATCTATATCACACAATATTAGTTAAAATAAAACTATTTTACATAAAATATTACACAAAATCTCTTGTTTTGTCCAAGAAATATTGTGTTTTTTATATGTTTATTTAGATATATCTTTACGAATGTGATGAAATTCACAGTTATGAAGGGCAATATAACTTGACATTTACGAAATTTTGTGAAATGATGCCCTTTATGTTATGATTTATAACTAAATAACTATATCTAAATAATCTCAGGGGATATTATTATCTTTACGAATGATTATATTCTCCATTTTACTCCACTTTGCTCCACATTTTACCAAGAAATCTAACACTATTGCTGTTAAGTTTTATATTAAAATCTAACACACTATGAGATTTTGCGGGATGTGAGCAAAGCGAATATATCTTGATATATATCCAGACATAGTCTATTGGGTTATCTTATATATGTATTATCTATATAGTATTCTGGCTATCATTAGCATTACCGCCAAATGGATAATCTATAAAGTGTAATAAGCCTATTATTCTTTCCCCGCTTATTATCTCTGTTACGGCATGTTCTATATCTCCAGTTATAAATATAGCATCTCCAGCTTTGGGTTTAATAGATATATCTAGGCTAGGTATTACTAACTCCCCGCCCTCAAAGTTATCTGAATAATAGGTCAATATGCTTAATACTGGGATTTTGCCATTAACTGTATCCTTATGTGTAGAAATTGCATTGGATGGACCTTTTTTTTGAAATGCCACAATTTCGTTGGAATTTGTTGTAGCCTTATTGAGATCCATTTCATTGAGCCATATATAAGACATTTTGTCTATATTTTCCTTAAGTTCAAGAAATATCCTCAACGGCTTTTCTGCCTCTAAATATTTAATGGAACCACCTAGATTTTCAGCCTCTTTCCAATTATTGATCCTTTTTACGACCTCATTTGGATCTTCAATGAATCGCTCTATATGCCAGACAGTATTAGATAGTTTATTGATATTCACCATTCCACCCGTCCTTTACCATCTGTATAATATTATTTAGAGCTTGAACATACAAGTTGGTATGTAAGTGTAGTTGATCTTGAAAGTTTCTGGTGTCAGTAAAATCTAAGTCAATAAGCACCCCAGACATATCTACTGGCTCATGAAGACCAAATTTTTCACAAGTTTTTAATAAAGATTTGCAAAATTTGTGATAGGATTGATTTTCAAAAAAAGCACTTTTGATAGGATATATCATATGTATATTAGTTTTATCTAATTTAGATAAAATTTTAGTTATATATGAGCGTGTAGTGTCATCAACATCTGGATAATGATCCATCAATGCCATATCGTTTGTACCTAGCAAGAAGAAACAATGATTTTCAGAGTTATTATACGACTCCAGATCATAAATTAAATCAAAACTAATGTTATATGCTGTCGCAGCATCTCTACAAAGACCCACCTCTACTTCATTTTTATTAAATTTCATATACTTTTTGTGTATATGTTTTGATGACCTACCAGTTCTTTTTTGAGTCCATGCTTCTGTTAGTTCATACTCTACTTCTGTAAATAGATGACCAGCAATCATTTCTTCTACATGTGAATCACCTATGATCAGTATTTTCATATTCCCGCCCTCCTAATCGTTCATCCTGTTTGCTTCTAAACCTAACTGATGCCTAATATCATTCCATATATCCCAATAATGATATGTTTTAAGGTGAACGCCATCTCTTTCATAATTGTCTATATTAGACAAAATGTCTAACCTTGAATTGCTTACATCCATCGGCTCATCTAATCCTAATTCAAATGCTTTTTCTTTTAATATTGAGCAGTATTCATTGTATGTTGCCTTTAATTCTACATTGTTCTGGATCAAAATATTATATATTGGATATACCAGCTTTATCTTACTTTTGCCAAATCTAAATATTATTTTTTCTAAATATTTATTTACTGTATTTTCTATGTTGGGATGGTTCTTTGCGTCATTAATATCATTATATCCTAGCCATGCTACTGTTATGGAATATTCTGAGTTAAACCAATATCTGTCTTGTATTAATGAAACATCCAAACTATAACCCGACCCATGTGTTGATAGCATGGAAACATTGCCGTTCTTTGTGTAGAATATGGCAGCCATATGATCTCTTATTTGATGCTTGTGGATAACACGATCATGCTCTAAGTGGTAGGCTATATTTTCTTTGTGAGCATATATGCCAGAAAAATCTATTATTATTGGTGCGACATGGGAATCACCAATTAATAATAAATTCATTTTACTTTACCTCGTATACTTGACCGCAATATTCGCACTTCATTTGTTGAGCAACAATTACCCATTTATGTTTACAGATTTGACTAATCTCCTTTTCTATATTACCATACCAATCATCCATTTTTGTTCTCCTGTTTTCGGCTCATTTTTGCCATGTCGCATGATGCAGGAATTACTACAAATATTGCTAAAAATCCCATAACATACATTATATTAGATATCATTGATCTAAGTCCAATACATCCTGTACAAATTCTTCATAATTGTCGGCTACATCTGGTGATATGACTGTTGTACCTACTGGAATATCTGCAATCCAATTAGTTACACCATTTTCTGGTTGCCAATGCTTATAGTTATATTCTATTGGCTTGCTTAGTTCATAGGCTCTTTGCCAATCTCCCGCAGTTGCTCTAAGTTCAGCATTTTCTAGCTTTAGTTTTTTAATCTGAGATTGCAAAATGCAATTTTGCTGATCAAGTAGTTCATTAATTTCAAATTGCTTATGCATAGTGGCATACCATTCATTGAATAATTCATGATACTTTGCAATTAACTTTTTCTTTTTCACTTTTTATCCTGCTTTCGGCTCACTTTTTTGACCGCCTTTTTTGCGGGTTTTGTTTTTAATGCAACTAAAGATTTTAATTCTTTTATCTCAAACCATTGTTTTGTTGCTGTTTCTCTAGAATCAAAGGTTTCTTTTTGCCAAAATGTAACGTCTTTACGAAGAGCAATAATTTCCTGATTTTTCTTGTGATCAATATCATTAATTGTATGAACTAGATCATGCCAGTAATCGCTCTGCTTTTTTGTTTTTGCAAGCTTTTCTTCATAGTAAGAAATCAAACCTATTATAAATAATGTATAGAATCCTAACATTATAATTAAAGCATTATTACTCATAGTTATTCTCTTTTCCCGTATTTATCTTCTAAATATTTAGCAAAGACTACGGGGTCATTAATATCTGAAACACCGATGCCCTCAATAGGCTTTTTGCCCTTTTCACTATCATTCCATCCGTACTGGTGTGCTATATTGTTCCTCATCTCAAAAGAATTAAAATCATTTTGACGCTTTGAGTAAATGATATCAAAAGGTAACATTACCTTCAGGTTTACCATTTCAATAAAGTTTAGTATAGCCTTTGAATTAATAGCCATAGCATGACCACCAATTCTATCCCTTGCCACTTCAAGATAATTGCTAAAAGGCTCATTTGGACTCCAAGGCTTATTCATATCTAGTGTCCCAAGATAAAATAAATCCCAGTCTTCTGGTAATTCAGAAATAGCCTTATCAAACTCTTCCTCATAATCATCTCTAATTACTACATCATCTTCAAATATAAGGATATTCTTGTATCCTTTTGCTGCTGCATCCCAGAGTATTCTAACATGGGTCATTAGAATTGCTGCTTCATTTGAAGTCATGGCAGTATCAGTTAAATCAAACCATCTTTTCTTTGTATGGTCAACTGTAGGAATTTGATCAAAATGACAAACATTGCCATCGGTGGCTGATATTCTTTCTACAGTTATACCTAATCTATCAAATTGATTGCTTACAAAATCCCAACGATCAGTCCTACGATCTAGGTTAACGCAGTATATGTGGTCAAAGAATTCGTTTAGTTTCACCTATTAATTATACCTTATACGAAGTTAATATTCAAGGTAGCTCTAGTCTTATAGTTTTTAGGTGATGATGAAGCATGGTATATGGATCCATCAAACACTACCGCCCGACCAGCCTTTGGTTCTATCACAAAGGATTCTTCTGTTCCGTTTTTATCAAAAAATACTGTGTCTCCATCAGAGTCATTGATAAAATAAAGAAATACATAGTGTGGACTATGAAAGTCAATATGTGGAGTATGATGACCATTATTTTCTGATTTAAAATAAAGGTTTACCTTTGTTCTAACTATTTGGTTTACGTTTATTTTATGTTTAGATACAAAAGCATCAAGCAAAGCTTTTGTTTTCTCATAATGCGGATAGTTTGGTTCTACTTGAGTAACAAGCAGCATATCCTCTTCTGTGTTTTTATTCTTTGCAACATGACCTTGATGCAATGCTGGGGATGATGTGTATGGCAAGTAAACCCAGTAAACCCAAGGACCTACACTAGGGTCTTTAGGCACATCCAAGAATGCTGATTTAATTTCTTCTATTTGTTCTTGTGTAGCAAAATTATCATCTACAATTATATTCATTAATTATTTCCATTCAACATTTCAATAGTGCCATTTAATTTATGCCAAGCTTTTAAAGAATCTATGTCTGGTGCTCCCCAGTAACCAATTATATCACCTTTTAGTATTTCATGGTATCTTTTTTTTGACTTCATTGCTTCTTTACCAATTTTATCAAAATGTTTTCTCCAGTCGTGCTCATGCATTTTAATATCTTGATCTTGTTTTCTTTGACTTGCAATAGGGATATTTTTAAACGCAAAGAAACGATATCCTCTAGTCCAAGCCCTTAAAGCCAACACTTCTTGTTCACCATTCCAGAACAAAAGGGGGTCATAAACAAATTCATCAAAAAAAATCTTTTTTGCAAATATTAAACCACCATGCAAGCAATATGCTTCTATATGGTCATACTTCCAATCAACGGGCCAAATAGCTGTGGACTTGATATTTAAACTACCATCATAGTATGTTAGGGCTTTTAAACCGACTGGGCCACTATCAGCAAAATTAAATTCAATATTATTTGGATCAAAATCTTGAATATCTTTTGGCTGTATGTTAATCTTATTATTTTTATCAACCCACCAGACAGGCGGATCTGATGAAATCAATACATTTTCTCCATAAAGATTATTTAGTTTAGCATATTTGCTTCTTAAATCATCATCCCAACCCTTTTTAAATAAGGCATGAGCATCAACTTGTAGCATATATTCACAATTATAATCTCTTGAATAGCATGCTATAGATCTAGATATTCCCACCCCCAACGGTGCTTGGGAATCACAAAATATAACATTGATGTTTTGTATATTTTCAAAATCTTTTTTGTTAAACAAACTGTTTGTACTAAATACAGAAAAGTATAATAAATTTGGTTGATTTGAATTATTGATAGCACTTTTTATAGTTTGCAGCAAATAGGGGTCGCTATGATCTGGCAAAGTTATAAGAATGCTATCCTTAATCATATATTTTTGTTATCCCTAGATACTAGTTTATCAACAATTACCTTATCCTGAATAAAATCTGGGTTTAGCTGAACTCCAGCTTTATGCATAGTTTCTAGCCATACTACGTGATTTGCCAATTTCTTTCTCTTGCGACGCTTTCTTGCCTCTTTATTGCTCATTATTTTCCTCGTTTCCCCGTGTTTCTTTCCATAAACCTAACAAAAGAATATTATATTCTTTGTTTAATTCTTGATATTCATGCTTGAGTGTATAGTATCTTGCCATATAAAGCAAGAGTAATACAAATGGAATTGCTATCATCATTCGTTATTAAAACCTACTCCCCAATTTTTTGTGCCAAAAAATGCTTTTACGAACACTTCAAAATCTTCATCTGTAACTAAATCATTTTCCATTATATACCACTGCTTCCAAATCCGCCTTGACCCCGCTCTGAATCATTAAGTTCATTTACTGGTTCAAAGAATACCTCATTATACTTGTGAAACACCATTTGTGCAATCTTATCGCCTTTTTTAATAAAATAATCATACTCACCGTGATTAATCATAATTACCTTGATCTCCCCACGATAACCTGAATCAATGGTTCCTGGAGCATTAAGTACTGTTGCTCCCTTGAGAGATAGTCCAGAACGTGGATTAACGTAGCCTACGTGACCTTTAGGAATCTCCATAGCTATTCCAGTAGAAATAGCATGTGGCACGTTTGGAATCAATCTAGCGTCATCTATGGCGTATAAATCTGCTCCAGCATCGCCAGCATTTGCAAATGTTGGAATCTTAGCTGAATCTGACAATCTTTTTACATTTACATTAATCAATTCTTTCTCCATTAACTGCATAGTATTCTGCATAAGATCCTGCATTAAGTCTCTTTAATTCTTTTCTAATTGCCCGCCACATACCCCATTTAGTAAATGCCAGCCCACCTCTATTGCATTTCCAGTAACGTTTGTGCTTATCATCCCACTTTTCAATATGCCAAAACTTTTTATATTTGGGATACATACCGTTAGCTCCTGGTTCAACTACTACACGATATAAAGGTTTGTTTTTCTTAGACATTTAATCCCACAATCCTGGATAGATGTTTGCGAACCATCTCATTGTATCCTTGTATTGCTTTTTTGTCAACCCGCCAAAATCTTTTTGCCATTTTTTATTTAAGGCAATGCCATTATTACTTAACTCATCAAACATTTTTGCATACTTCTCATAATCTAAATCCCTAAAATATACCGCTTCATCTGTTGTTGATTCAGAATTGGTGTATGGATAACCTACCCCATGAGAGTTTTTAATATGCCATCTTAAAAGTCCCGCAATTTGACCAGCTAAATAACTATCGCCATTCCATGCATCTTGATCGCTAAAACCACGTGATACTCTTTGATATGGATATTTGATAAACTTATTAAACAAACGTGCAGGCTTTAATTTATTAAAAAATCGGGATACTGAATTAATTGTTTTTCTAGCTCGTGATGGCCTTATATTTTTGAATTCTTCCCATGATATTGATACAGTATTCATTGTTGATTTAGTTTCCATTCTAATGCTTCTGCTTCCTGTGCAATAAAAGTATCAATAGCAAACTCTTCATAACATTCCCCGCATACTTTTTGATCACCCAGCATCATATAACGCTTTCTTAGGCTATTGCAATATGGGCATCTATTATAAGTCCCCGCCATTATACTAACAACTCCTTTTCAATTGCCTGCATAGTATCGCAAGGATATAAAGGATGGCAATCACAATCACATTTAGGCCATTCACAACCCCATTCTCCACAACCCCAACATTCACCATCACATGCTTCGCATATTCCATTTGAATCTGGCTTATGCAATTCCACTACTGTGCGAAGGGCAAAATAACTTTGCTGTATCAATATCCGATGTTCTGTGCCTAAGTCAGATTGGTCTGTGGAATTATGATTAAACATCTTCCAGTAACGCTGCTCTAGTTTTGTTAACAATTCATCGTGTGTCATCTGTTTTTCCTAAAGCAATCTCCGTGAGTGCCCTCTAGTGGAAAACCGCAGTAAACGCAATTAGTACCTCCGCTTGTTTTCCACCCAACAATAAGGCCAATAATTAGTAGTGGAACAAAAAACAGTATCACAATTGACCAAAATATAATAAACCCATCTGTTGTCATTTTTTACTCCTTAATGGGTGGGTAGGCCAATAGTATTGGCAGCCGTCACAACATGGTTGATTATATTGATCATTAACTGCAGATGCATATTCTGCATAGTATTCTGGGTCTTTGCGATATAGATTTGCTTTATGTGTAGTGGTCACACGCTTAAGTGTTTTAGAGTCTGTACGCCACATAGGTTCATCATTACCCCAATATATCGCAGCTTTACTAGCAAGTGATTGCATATTAGCAAGATTGTTTTCAGTCTTGATACCACGTATATTAGCAACTGCAATAGCAGTCATGCCATAACGCCATAGTTCATTCTCAGCACCCGCCCACATAAGTACAGCGGGATGATTACGCCAAGCACCAGACTTGGACTGACCAGACAATACATTTAGAATTTGGTATGTTTCTAGGATTTGCTTGTTAAGACGCTTGTTGTCCAATGCATCTAAACTGTCCCGCATGGCGGGGTATGGAAGGAATGTTTGCATGACCTTATCCTATCAGTTAGTGTTGTGTTTTGTCAATAGGGAATTCATCATCAAATTTGGCTTCTGTTCCCCATTTTTCCCAATATGGTATGCCTTCTTCATCAAAGTCAGATCCAAGATTCTTTAGTAATTCTGCATCTTGTTCTGTAATTCGTTTAATATAATCATCAAACGTCATGTTCTACCCAAGCTTTCATTACATTTGGAAATGCTTCAGTTGTCATAAATTGTATTGTATCAGTAATGTATCTAATATGTCAATACGCTAGAGATATGCTGGCTCTTGGTGTTACTGGATGTACAGAATGCATAACCCCTTGTGGAATAATAATTAGATCTCCTGGATTTGTAAAAATTTTGTAAAAATCAGATTTAGACTCCTGATCTCTATAGATACGCCATTCTACTTCACCAATACATGTCCAGGCAACAGCAGTCCAGGGATCATTATGTGCCCCAGCAATGTCAGTTTGTGTCTTTAAATTAATATATGCTTCAGCATATGTAGTTTCTTTTTCAAACAAATTGTTACAAAAATCTAATACAGCATCAAATTCTGGGATTTTATCTCCAGCACTTCTCTTTGTTACTGGGTCAAATACATCCGAAATTCTAATATACATTGATGCATGAATACCAAATTTATCCCCTCTGGTATTTGTTGAATTATGATTATTTGAATCAACATGTTCAATCATATCAACAAAATTTCCCCAATTGGGAACTTCACTAAATGCTTTTTCTAAAACAAGAACTTGTCTATTTTCAAAAGCATATTTTAATTTTTCTTTAGTTTCTTCTATATTCATTTTATCACTTTCTATGATATTTCTTAACGTGACAACGCATGGATGAAGCTGTTATAACAGCCATTGCAACCCAAAGTAGCAGGCAACGCATACTATTCCCCCTCATCCTGAAGAAGACGAACATCTTCTTGCAAATCACGGATCATATCATGAATCTCTTCTACCATTATATTGGTTTCTGTGCTTAAACGCAAGTCTTTGCGGGCTATTTTCTTCTCTGTCTCTCCTTCACGGTTTCCCGATGATAAGAGTAGGCAAGACAATATAATAGCCTCTAAGGACACTATAAGGGTCAATAAACCATATGGAAAGGCTTCTACCCTAAAACCTATCCAAGATCCCCACCAAAGCATATGCGTCAAAAGAAACCAAGGACTGGCTGAAACTTCTGCAACCCAATCAGAGAACTCTTCAATTCTCTTTTCAAAATGCTTGAACTGATGCTTAGACTTAAGAATTACTTTTTTAATGGTAAATACCCCCGAGTAGTGCTAGCACTACTTTTATATTATACCAGTTATTTTTAAATAATTAAACCTGGCTGCTGTGTTTTTGCTGTAAGCATTGCTTCATTAAAATAATTCATAAAACTATTGATAACAAATACTGTGTCATCAATTGCATCAAGCTTTGCTTCTTCAAGATTTTCTTCAACAAAACGATCATCAATTGCCCATTGCTCTAGCAACTCTGTTGCTACAACTTCAACAATCTTTTCCAAATTTGAAACTGATAGTGGAATATCACCCGACATTTATTTACTCTTTCTATAATTATGTAATGGATTAAACGTAAACATATTCTTAATCTTATTTCTTCTTACTTCATCAAGCCATTTGCTTATATTTAATCCATATGCTGAAATATAAACTGTTGACCCAAATATAAAACCCCATTGTTTAGTTTGGATACTATATGCTACCCAAGCAAATTCTGTGGCAATACTTACTAAGTAGCCCCGCCAATTTTTGTGACCTACCAGCAATATGCCAATAACACCAAGTATAGATAGTCCCCATGACCAAAGCTCATTACTCATTTAATTTTCTTACCCCATTTTGCCCATCCTCTTTCATGAAGATAGAACAAACCTGATTCCCAAATCATCTCTGCCCCTGCAATAGCACCTGCTTCTTCTTTGCTTCCAGTTATAATGTAAGCCATAATTGTAGCAACGATCAGATGAAATGTATACCATGATACTGTTTTTAAGATACTTCTTTTATTTGATTCCATAATACCTCCATTATACCAAAAAGGGCGGGTTAGTTAAAACCCGCCCAATTTGTAATTAATTACTTAGTTGCTGAGAAGTGATACTTCTTAGCCTGTAGGTTGTACTTAGCAACAAGTGCTGCATACTTAGCATTTGCATTTTGCAGTGCAGTTTGAACTGATGCAAAAGCAGCAGTCTGTGCATCAGATGCCGACTTTGCTGCTGCGTTATCTGCTGTATGAGCAGCCTTTTCTGTTGCTAGTGCTGTGTTTGCTGTTGCTAGTGCTGCATTTGCCTGAGCAAGTTGTGCATTCAAAGACCCAATTTGTGAGTTAAGTGATGCTACTGTTGCTGACAAAGATGCAACCTGACCTGAAAGATCAGTTACTGCAAACGTTCCAACTGCTGTCTTGACTGCTGCAGGAAGACCTGTAGAAGTTGCTGCAATTGAAGTATCTGTGGCAACTACAGTTACTGTACCTGCTGAAACTGCAGACAAAGTGCCTGTTGCTGAACCAATAACTGTGACTGGTGTTACTCCTGCTGCAGAAGTAACTGCAGAAGTTGTAAGTGTCTTGGTAATTGTTCCATCAGAAAATGTTGCACCAATCAAAGTGACAGAAATAGCCTCAGATGCTACTGGATTTCCAAAAACGTCAGTTGCTGAAACTGAAATTGTTGGAGCAGTATTAACTGCTGCTGATGCTGGAGGATTTACTGCAATATTTGCAGCAACTCCTGCTGTTCCCTGAATATAAACAATAGTAGAGTAAGCACCATTTGTAATGGTTACAGAACCTACTGCTGTAGAAGTTGTATAAGCATAAACAGTTACTGTTGCACCTGTTGATGTTACTGAAATTGATGATACACCTGATGCTACATTAACTGGAGCATTTGATGTATTAAGTGCTGAAACAAGCTTAACGCCTGATGCAACATATGTGACAACTGTGCCTGTATCTGCTGTAGCAGCAAGTGCTACTGTATTTGATGAATCAATTACATTCGATACTGGAACTGCAACTGTCTTTGGTGCTGCAGATGTTGTTGTGTTTGCTACAGATGCTACAGTTACTGCCAACGGGTTAGCGTGAGCAACACTTGAAACACCTACGATTGCAAGAGCTGCAGCAGTTGCAATAGCGATCTTCTTAGTTACGTTCATTATTTTCCTATCTAGTTAGTATCCCTGTACAGGATAATCGTGTCATTGCAACACGAATACTCTATTCTATCTCATGTTTTTGTTTATGTCAAGGCAACTCAGGAAACTCTAAGGTTTCCTTGGAACCATATGCTTTTGTTGCTTAACAATCTGAAATGGTCCAGAAGTATAAACATCATTGTTAGCAGCAATTTCAAGAGCTTTCTCTACACTTGCACCAGCGGACAACGCACCAATAGCGAATTGATGACCATTTCCAATACCGTAAATACCCTCGCTATTAAGTGTTACAGTATAATCATTTCCAATTTCAAATATTTCCCCGTCAAATGCAAAAAGCATATTAAAACCAGCATCCTTATCATTTGGATCGGGCTTATAATTATTTTCTTCCAAAAAGTCTTGCATGGCTGGAACAAACTTAGTAATCATAAACTTGTGCAAATCATGACGCTCTTTAATTGTTGGAACTGGCGGAACAAAAAGATGTTGGAACAAATCACATGGAGTAGCATCACCACTTCCAGCAATTAGCCAGCCATTATTCTTAGTTATTTTTTCCATCTTTGGATGCCTGATAGGTCTAGATCCTACTGTAGTTTGAGAATCTGCACCCATAATTACATTGCCGTTTTTTGCAACCGCAACAATAGTTGTCATTCCACCGAATCCTTTTCTAACAAAATGCCATCAGCAGTTCTAGACTTTATAACCTTTGCAATCTCACCCTTTTTCATTACAAAAACTTGCGGGATGCTTTGGATATTATAATATGATAACTCATCTGTAGGTATTTTGTCAACATCAAGCATATAATAATTAGTATCTGGATCAGTTACCGATACTTTACCATATTGTGGCTTCAATTGCTTGCATGGACCACACCATTCAGCAGTAAAATAAACTACACACTTATCTTCTGCCTTGAATTCATTTATATCATTTGTTATCTTAAGCAATTATTTCCTCCGCTGATATTTTATTACCTACATATAGATTCTTAACAATATGTTCACGCACATACTCAGGACCTTTTTGTCTACCCGCCAAAATAACAACCCAGCGTGGCTCGTACTTTAAATCAAGACAAGATTGACATAGGAAAAGCTGCATTCCTGACAAAAGACTTGATTTTACTGGTGTTAATTGTTGCTTAGATTTATTGCAACTAAAGCAAAGCATTAAAAATCTCCTTCATTTAAATAACCAATACCTATTTCATTTACTTCAATAAATTCATCATTTGGCACTTCAATAGTGTATCCAACGCCACCATCAAAATACTCTATCATTGATGCCCAAGCACCCTGTGACACAATAGTTCCATATACTCCCTCGTCAGGTATATAGACATAAGTTACAGTTTCTTCACTTAAATCTTCTTCTTCTGAGTTGTTCATCAGTATACTTCATCCCTTCTAATTCGCAGGCTATGCCAAATGATTGAATAAGTTGTCTTACTAAAAGCAGATAGTTCATGATTGCCATTCTATCTGTTTCATTATACTCCATGATATTACTTTCGTATACAGTCAACGCCAGATAATTAGGTCTATCCCTAATATCTAGCAGCAAGTTTCTAACGGGAGGTTTTATCTCACGTATTTTTCTTGCTATATCTTTTGTATACTTACTTCTGTGCATGAAGTTTTTTTAACCTCTTCCAAACTTCTGGAGTTTTGTGATCATTGTATTGCTTATCTGGTCTACCTAGATCCATATAAACTCCACCCCAAACACCCTTCTCCTTATTTTTTACGCCTTCTGAATGACAGATTTTAATAACTGGGCAGTTCATACATATTTGATCAACTTGCTTTGCTACTTCTTTATCTGTTTCATAAAGATCATAAAACCAATCAAACTTATAACTAGTTGTCATTCCGTTACATGATGCTAGATGATACCATTGGATATCTTCATCATCAATACCGATAAATTTAAATAAACTTTCCATAGGCTTCTGGAATATCCCATTCTCCGTTAGAGTTTAGCGGATTGCGAAATACTTCACCCCACTGATTATTTTTAAACATACCGTTTGTTTGTGCATAGCCCTTGGTACTTGGGATCCATCGTGTAATGGTATAGCCATCCCAATAAAAACCATTATGCTTGTTTTTAGCTACAAAATCATGAGCTTGCTCATAATTAAATGTAATCTTAGGCATTATTTTCCGTTCCAAATAGGTTTCTCCAGCTAATAAATTGATATTTTTCGCCAGAGCTGTCGGTTATTTCAGTTGCATGCATGTCGTTATAAATAATAACGTCACCAATATTTAGTGGCAATGGATGAATTACTCCATTTTGATCTCTTTCTCCTGGACCCATTTTAATAATTTGTCCTCGTGAAAGTTTTGATTCCATAGCAGATGCAGTAATAATTAAACCTGATGCGGTTTGAGTATCCTGCTCTTGGATTTCTTTTACTAAGACAAGTCCACCTAGCGGTTCAATATTTGTCATTTAGTTCTTTCTACTAGTAGTTACATTATATTGTATCAGCGATATCATTATCTGTCAAGCCTATTCCTTGAAATAACGATAAGGAATATTATAGGCTTCCAGCAAAGATATGACCTGTTTATTTCTAGCACATTCCCCGAAAACCAAGGCAATGCTAGGCTCGGATTCAATCATAGCAACATCTGCAAGAGGAGATTTATCTCTAATTAGTTGTTCCTTGATCTTGTACCCTTTTTGTGCAAGAAATCTTTCAGTTTTACCGATATATTCGGTAATCATGTTTTCAGCACCTTTTAGCCCTTTGTGGACAAAAAGAAACTCTTTATCTTGTGGATAATAAACTTTATTATCTTCAATTAATAAAGTTACTTGACGGATAAGATCATTATAATCTTCCCAATCTTTGCTACCAAAAACTAATACTTTCATGATTTCCTCTCTTAAAACACATAAGAACGGTTTCCCGTCCTTATGTGTATATATACGTATATATAATTAATTACTTACGTGGTGCAAATGCTCCGCCCCAAATAGACTTTTTAATTTCTGCTTGTGGTGCAACTGGTGCATCTACTGCCTTTTCCACTGGCTGATCGTTGTCATTTTCTTCTGTAACTTCATCTGCTCCCGCAGCCTTGTTTACATCAGTTGAATCTCCCCAGCACTCATGTACCATATTGGCACCGCAGTCTGGACAAGTTGTTGACTTTGTGATCTTTGTAGGCTGATTCATCTCTCCAGCACGTTCTGGTGTTGGTGCAGAAGTAGCATCACTTGGAATTGTTGCTTGGTCTGGAACAACTCCTGGGTTGTTAGGTGCATCTGAAACTGAAACTCCACCCTCTGGGCGTGTCTCTTGGTTTACTAGTGTACCTGATGCAGTTGGAAAATCTTTCTGAACAGCAATATTTCCCTTTGGATCTGGCTCTGTTGTTTGATCTGACATTGTGTTTCCTCCAATCGTATAGTCGTTAGGTTGTGCTGCAATTACATTAGTATTTGCAGTTTGTCTTACATAATTTTCAACGCTTCTTTCGTCACGCTCTTGATCTACTGAAGATGAAGTTCCGATAGCTTTTTCAAAAGCATCTTTAACATCGTCAATAAACTTAGAAATCTTCCAATCTTCTGGAAGAACATTAGTTGCCTGCAAATCCTTTGCTCTTTGAATTATGTGCTTTTTAGCAGCAGCATAATTTTTAGAACGACCTACAGATTGAATTGCATTGTGCAAATCAGTTATGTTTTCAATAGGAAAAGAACCGTCTGGCATAGCATGTCCTGCTGCTGCCAACTTATCACGCTGTTCATCTGTAAACTCTCTTTTTTGTACGAGTTCCATTTATGCGTGTGATCCTGGTTCTGTTGTTGCAATTGGTCCACCTGCATATTGTGCAGTTGTCATTGAAACATCTTTTCCTGTAAAAGCACCTTGTGTTGTAGCAACCTGTGGGTTGTGTACACCAAAATCTATAACTGATGGTGACTTTGAGCCACCGTCTGGTCCTGCTTGCTCTGTTACTGGAGTAGCAGATGCTGGTTGTTGCACTCCGCCATCCTTGCCTTGCTGATTGTTATCCATATTTAAATCACCACCTTTAAGTTTATTATACCTTATTACCATTAAAATTGAAAGTCAGTTTTCTGGAAAATCCATGCCCAAATGCTTAAGAATTTGCTCGCCCTCTTCTGTAAGGCTAATTGTAGCCTCAAGATTCTCATCATATTCAACATTTGCCAATCCCGCCTCAAAAAGCTCCAACAGCGTTTGATCAACATCTTCCATGACTTGTTGCCAAAGTTCAGGCATTACTTCAGCTAAGATATCCATATTAAACCTAAACATTCTCTCACCATATTGATCCATGCCGTCCCATTCGGCAGCACCACGATCAACTAAATATTGAATGACAAACTCTGTTTCCTCGTCTGTCATATCATCAAAGAATTCATCAAAATCTGGTTCATCCATAGTTTAATTATACCCTACTTCAATGCTGCTGTCAGATTTAAAGTGGGTACATTCTTAGCATATACAGCATTTGATACACTTGCAGTATTGCGAATTAAAGAGTAGATTTGTTGATAATTTAATGTAGGCTTTGCTTGACGAATCGCAACCCATGATGCTGCTGAAATTTGTGTAGCAATAGATGTTCCAATAGATGTTACTGGCTTATTTCCTACTGAATTAACTGTAAGTGTGCCCAAAGCATCCCATCCAATATTAGGACTATAATTACTCCAGTATGCAGGTACATTATTCATCTCCCCGCCAATTGAAATAATTCCTGGATTGCATGCTGGAAAATCAATTGCATTTTCATTGCCATCATTACCAGCACCAGCAAATACTGGAATGTTTAGTGATGTTAACTTTGCGGTAGATGCTGCAATTGCTGAATTTACTGGGCATACACCTGTTACTGGTCTTGCAAAACTCATTGCTACTGCTTGAATATTGTATGTTGATGCATTTGCAGCAACCCAGTTTAAAATTGTAGGCAAATCACTATCATAAGGAGAAATCATTAATGCTGGTTTTGTTTCAATAGAAAAAGCACGAATGTATACAAAGTTAATGTTTGGATTTGTAGCAATTTCTCCAGCCATCATTTCACTACCATGACCAGTTCCAGTAACTGCAAGTTGTGCGGGACTTAGTGCTGCTGATCCTGCTCCACTCATTGTTGACTTACCATTTGGGCAAGAAGCAAAAAAACTAGTATAACATTGCTCATAAACAATCTTATTAGCAAATTGTGTCACGGAAGGATCATATCCTGTATCAACAATAACAACTGTAGGGTTTGTTGCAGCAAATGTTTTATTTATAAAGCCGATTGTCAAACCAATTAATGCCACAATTGTTGCAATTACTGTTAAAAATTTACGTGCGTTCATTACTTTTCCTTTGTTAGTAGATATAGATATTGTATTGTATGCGATATATGATTGTCAATAGCACCCCTGAAGAGATTTGAACTCCCGACCTGATGGGTAGAAACCATATGCTCTATCCGCTGAGCTACAGGGGCTTATGACTACATTATAGTAGGCTTAAGCGTTGCTGTCAACTGCCAACCCCAAAACTGGTGTTGTTCAATTCTGCCAGCAATAAAATTACAAATTCCCTGCTCATCTACTTCATTTGAAATGTCAAATGTACGCTTTAGCATAGCCAAAACTATTGTATTTGTATTCAATAGTTCTTGTAGCATTTGCTTAACACCCAGTCCTTCTGAGTCATTAATTTCAAGATCGCTATTATCATTCCATTCTTTTACGCCAAATGGTGCTTTTGCTCCTAGTTTGCGAAGATTCTCTGAGATTGGATCAATTGACTCATATACGTCTGAATAAATCTTTAAAAGAAACTTATGATATTGTGGAAAACCTGCACCTTCTACATTCCAATGATACCCGTGTGCTTGTCCGTACATCTTTACTACAAGCGACTGTAATTTCACAAGTGCATCAACGAGATCTTTTTGCTCTGCCATTTTTCTTCTCCTTTTTACTAGTCTCTAAATGTTCTATCATTTCCGCTAGAATCTCCTCATCTTTTTTATGAGGATCGTTTTCTGTATACAAAGCTTGAAGTGTTTTCTTATCTTCAATTCTCTGGCTACCTTCGCCAATCATTATTAAAATCATAGCAAAAGGTATTAACAATCCAGTCGGAAAAGTTGGCCAATATTTCATAGCATTTAGACTCATAGCAGAAAGATAACCAGACAATCTTGCTGGGTATTTCTGTATATAAAATGCTAAAGATGACGAGACTTTCTTCATGTAACTAATTATACATTATATTTAAATATGAGCAGTTTTTTACAGTCATGCTCAGGACTATACCACTATTACGAACTAAATGATGTTCCTAGAGCTGTCCAGTTGTCTGCTACTGGTAGTGTAACATTTGTCCAACTTATTCCGTCTGTGGAGTATGCTGCTTGATCTGTCAAACCACCATCTCCTGAATCATGATTAACTGCTACAAATTTACCATTTGCATAAATCATTGCTCCGTAAAATACAGGGCTATAACCTGCTTCTGGTCCAGTTCCTTGTGTCCAAGTAACGCCGTCCGAGGAATATAGGGTAAAAGTTGGTCCGCCGAATCCGTCCAGACTTTGATTTGATAAAACCTCAAACTTTGAATCACCATAAGCTAAATTAAATGTTGACAAAGGAACTCCATCCCATCTTAAAAGTGGAGAAGCCACTGTCCATGTTATTCCATCTGTAGAAGAAATTGAATTTCCTAGTACACCAGCAGCGTACCAAATTCCATTTCCATATTCGGATCGATACCAATAATCTGCTACTGGTAGTGTAACATTTGTCCAACTTATTCCGTCTGTGGAGTATGCTGCTTTTTGCGTTGGATTAAAATTAGAATCACAGCCAGCAAAAGAAACAAATTTTCCGTTTGCATATTTAATGTCTCCAAAAGATAAATTATCTGGATTTGAGATTGCTGAGGTTGACCAATTAATTCCATCAGTTGAATACGCAGTTAAACCTATAGGATTAAAACCTAAATCAAATGATGCAACAGCAACAAATTTACCATCTCCATATGCCACACTGTCCCAGTTGCTGGCAAATGGTAGATTTCCAACTGTCCAATTCATACCGTCCGATGAATAAGCATATTCTTGTCCAGTAAAACCTGCCGAACTTACTCCGTTATTTTCTATTGCAACAAATTTATTGTTTCCGTATGCTATTGATATCCAGTTTACAGACTGGTATCCATAAATATCAATCTGAGATTGTATAATTAAATTGCTTCCTTGCGTCCAAGTGACACCGTCGCTAGAGTAAGCTGTAGGACCTCCAGCACTTATTGCTACATAAATACCACTGCTTCCACCTGAACCACCCGAAGAAGATATTTGAAATATTACTGAGCCAGAAAGTGTGGCTTGCCCTGAAATAGTATTACCTAAAGACATTTAATTTCCCCCCTTTTTAGCTTTTATAAAAGCTTGATAAGCACTTTTCTTTTCTTCTAAGGTCGTAGAATTTTTTAATAAACTTACTCCATCATTAAAAGATATTATTTGTTGTGGACTTACATGTTTTACTAAGCCAGGTTTTCCTTTGGAATCTGGAGCAAAAGGTGCATTTGCATCATTCTCTGATGCTGCATACAGGTCTGCCCATTGTTGGGCTTCTGCTGCATCTGCCCAATGCGTTCCATCAGGCCAATGTGGTTGACGAAGATGCGGGATTTTAGATCCCTCTTCATAACATTCAACTTGATTTAAATCATTTACTATAATATTATGTGGCATATTTCCTCCAAAATTGAATTGCTTTAAAGCAATATCTATCATTAATTATACACTAGTTTTTACTATTGGTTACTTCTACCTTTTGGATCACTATGATTTCCGTAACCTACTGTTTGCTTCCCGTCATTTTGTGGCGGGGAATTATAGGTTGACTTCCAGCCAGCATCTCCGTTTTGTAATCCCATTGCGGGAGCAAATGAACCATTCCAAAAATTTAAAGAACCAATACCTTCTTGCTGATTTTGATTAACTTGACCAGAAGCATCATCCTTTTTAACTTTTTTAGGAACACAATTTGGTACATTTTTACCATCTTGCTCTTTAGTACCAATATATTCATATCCGTCCCAACAAGGTCCCTGACCCTTGCTCATGCAATACATACACTTTTCTACATCAGAAATATAATGATGGTCATTGCCCATATCATCGCAACCACAAGTCATGCATTTTCTTACATAATTTTTTTCAAGTTTAACTGGGGCAAATGCACCATCCCACGATGCTTCACCTTTTTCAACTTTATTTGCTCTTTCTACAATAGCACGTGACCAAGAATATCCTGCATCCCCGCCCCACGCATACCACATGACCTTTCCATGTGATGGCTTATCCCAATCTTTACCCTGCTTATCAACTTCATGACGGGAAAAGAAAGAGTACATACGCTTTACAGTATCAAGAGAAAGTGATTCTCCATTTACAATTTGATGTGCACGAGTCCAGCCTACGTTTGTTCCAGCACCGTTAGCTTTTCCATCTTCTTTCCATTTAATTGCTTTTGCTGCTGCAGATTTCATTCCTGCAGTTGGCTTATATCCACCTTCAGCTTTATTTACAATTGGTTCTGTCACGGCAAGTGCCTCCAATGCTTCTTGTGCATCTTCTTCTTTAAAATAGCAGCCAATAGATTGACCAGTGCCTTCTTTTACCACCGACCATCCATGCTGACAGTCTGGAGTGTTAAACTGAATAGACCAGCCAACGCCACCGCTGATGCGACCAGAATTAGCTGCAAAATCTTTTTCAATATTCATGGTTTAATTATATCACTTATCGCCTGTAATTACCTCAGCAGCAGGCTCAGTTCCTGTTTTCCGAAAACGAAATGTTTCCCACAATGGTGCGGGAATTTGATGAATACCAAAATGTGTTCTATGGTGAGCAGAACATAGTACTTCTAGATTTCCTGGACTTTCAATAAAGTTTTGAAAATCTTGATCATTCTCAAAATGTAGCCCAAATGCTGCTGCCACTTTATTTGGATCCATGTCGTTAATCTGGCTAAATTCTATAAAACTATGATGTAGTTCTGGCTCTCCAGAACACAGGTCATCATTAATGATACACTGCCAAAGTCCCTGCCTTTTAATTCTATTCTTTGCATTGTTGAACAAATGGTAATTTGGATCATCTTCCCTTGGCTCATGCTCTGGTATTGATGTTATTAGGTGTATATTTAGCTTTTCTTTGTGTGCATCTGTCATAATAAACTAATTATACATTAATGGGCTGGAGGGTTAAAATCAAAAATTATGGATGCTCTAGGCTTATCCACAATAATTTCATGCGATACTCCTGCGGGGCAAAATAGAATATCCCCTGGATTTAACACTATAGATTCAAATGCCCCATCTTTATGTATTCTCCACTCTACATTTCCAATACAATGCCAAGATATAACATCATGGCCATCTGTATGTACCCAGTATGAATTTTCATGCCCCGCAAAATTTATTAAAGATTTGATGTTAAAAAACTCAAACCCTAGATTTTCCTTAAAGTAATTAACAACATTTTGCAAATTATCAATACCATTTGAATCATTTTCATTAGCAGCATGGCTAACAAATAAATCTAAATAATTATATATTGCAATATCGTTTAGGTGTCTTTCATGGGTAAAATGTGAAAGAGTTTCTGAATGTGCTTTGTTATACAAATTGTTTATAAAACTATCCCATGTCGGAACATCTGGCATAAAGTTTTTTAAAAGTAAAACTTCACCTTTTTCTTTTGCTTTATCAAATAAATCTTTTATATCATCCATTTAATGGTACCTTTAATTCTGTAGATAAGTGACTTGAATATGAAAACCTAGTTCCATCTATAACTGTTTGAACGCCATGAACTGCTAAGTCTTCAGCACTGTGTACTACTAAATCCCCAGCCTTTGGTTTATAGACTATATTTTGCGTAGGATAATATATTTCCCCACCTTGGTAATTATCGTTAATATAAACTACAATTCCATAAGCTGTATTATCAACAATCTCAAATGGTTCGTTATCTTTTAATGTTAAAGACTTTTTTCTAGTTTCTTCAAAATCAGCATTATCTGAATGTTCTCCCCAAAAATCACCTTTGTTTAATTTAACGAAAGACTCTGTTAAAAAAACATCATATGCTAAAATAACATTTTTTAATTTATTAAAAATAATTTTAGTTTCATCTAGATTTTTACTAAATGCGGGAATTGGATAATCTTTTCTTGTATGCCACTCTTCATCAGGCATGTTCTTTAAAATATTATAAATGCTATCGCATTCTTCAATTGATAAAAAATTTTCATATACATAAATTTCTTTTCCTATTGTCTTTATTTTAGACATATCTTTGAAAATCATTTTATCCCCTAATTATAAGGGCCGTGAGCGAATATTCCACTGCTATGAATGGCGTCTGCCCAAGTAGTCCTCCGCAGAACTCTGGTCACACGGGAGTTGGTTATTCGTAACTATATCCATGTTCCTAAGGTGTGTCGCTCACGACCTACTTATATTATACCCTACTTTATCTTGATTTGTCTAGGCTTTGCTTCATCTGGGATTTCCCGTTCAATTTTAACAGTAAGCAACCCATTATCAAGTGAAGCAGACTTTACAATCATATACTCACCAAGTGTAAATGTTTGAGTGAAATTACGTCCAGCGATTCCCTTGTGAAGGTAATCAGCCTTATCATTATTTTCACGTTCACTCTTGATAATCAATGTATCTTTATCTACTGTTACATCAATATCTTCACGATCATAGCCAGCGACTGCCAACTCTACAATATAATTATCCTCATCAACCTTTTTTACATTATAAGGTGGGAATGCTGATGATGATGTCTTGTTTGTAGTCCAGCGATGGAATTGATCTCCAAATCCCAAAAAGAATGGGTCATTAAATACCGATTCTAGCGGGGTAAATGGATTGTGTTGTGTATTGTATGTTGTGTATGTGTAGTTATTCTTTAGATATGTCATTTTTACTTAGCTCCTTTTCAGCAAGTTAGTTAGATTGGCACTCCCTATCGGCGAGTGCTAAATATATTATATCATAAGTGGGACAGGTCAGAATTGAACTGACGATTACCGAATTATGAGTTCGGGGCTTTGACCAACTAAGCTACTATCCCGTACTCCAAGTAGGATTTGAACCTACAGTCGTTAGTATATAAGACTAATGCTTTAACCAGATTAAGCTATTGGAGCAAAACTATTTAGTTTTCAGATCCTACTGCTCTATTTTGTATTAGCTTATCTCTCTCATCAATAATTTCAAATGCATAATCTTTAAGTTTTTCTTCATGCTTTTTGTAATGATGACCGCAGAACAATAGTTCTCCCGCCACTCCATTAACCCATACTAGTGCTTCAGCAGAACAAGAATCGCAACGATCTTGTGGTCCAAGTACATAAGATTTTTCTACAACTTCTTCTGTCTTTTCTGCCATCATATTCATAATTATACTCTTTCTTATAGTGGGTTAATAACTGGCATGGATGGTAGGAATCGAACCCACTCCAAGAGGTTTGGAAGCTCTTGTGCTAACCATTACACTACATCCAAGCGATCCGTATCGGGCTTGAACCGACGACCTTTGCCGTGACAGGGCAACGCTCTAACCAACTGAGCTAACGGACCTTGGCTGGGATGGTAGGGGTCGAACCTACGACATTTCGATTAACAGTCGAACGCTCTGCCAACTGAGCTACATCCCATTACTTGCTTTATTCTACACTATTGCCATTAGCTTTGTCAATCATTCTAAACAAATCTTCTGGACTTTCAATCATTCTGCGTTGTGCTTCAAACTTACCAAACTCACAAATTTCATTAGCAATAGTGAACATAATATCTACCATTCCTTGTGCATATTTGTAATCTGGCCCAGCAATTTCTCTTGCTTCATCTCGCATTTTAATGCTTGATGCAGTAAAGTATTCTGAAAGTTGTGTTAGTGAAACATAAATATCTTCACCATCGTCAATTGTTTTAAGTGTTCCGTTTGCTATCATGTCTGTATTCTACTACAGGATTCTCATGCTGTCAACTTCAAATTCAGCATCATCTTCATCTTGTTCAATTCCCATAAACTCTCTTAATGTTGCTGGCATTTCTTTTCTTTCTGGCAATCTAATTTGATTACTTGATGCAATTCTAGCATCAGACTGTTCTTTAATTTGTTGTAACTCATCTGCAAATACACCAGAATAAGTATATATCTCAACTTCTCCATTAAGATCTCTTGGTGTAAGTGCTACAGCATTGTAGATTGCCCCGCAAACAGCGTCAGAAAGGTCTTTAGAGCCTTTTCTAGGGTGATCTACTTTATCCTTTACAATACGCAGTTGTAACAGTTCATCAATCAATAATTGAATTTGTGGTCCAAGGACACGCTCTTCTGTAATACAAAGAGACATGTCTTCATAATGTTTTTTAGCAACTGAAAGCAATTCAGTATTAATTCCATGTGCCTTCAACTGTTGCATCATGTCGTGAGAATTCCATCTGTCAAATGTAACCATTTTTAGATTGAATCCCCGCTGTCTTAAACTAATTATATAGTCTTTTACTTCAGTAAAATCTACAGATTTAGATGCAGTCGGGGTCCAAAAACGTACAGCATCAACTATGATTTTTGGTGCTGCTTCCTTGTACTTGTCTCCAATTTTCATAGTAACCCAGCTGTCCGTATGTGCTAGTGCTACTGCACAATGGTCATGCTTTTGAGCTAAGTCAACATGCACAAAATACATTTTATCTGGGTCTGGCTGGAAATGATCATCAAATCTGCCATACTCATCTACATTTAGCTTTGGATTGCTAAATGCTTTTTCAATTACTGAACGGTTTTTAAAGAAAGCATCTGTTGCTTCTGGTGGCATACATGCAAAACGCATAAGTGCATCCATTGGGTCAGAATAAAAAGCTGCTGTAAAATCTTCAATTTTTCTTGTAGGGTTAATTTCCCATGTTGGTCTTTTCAATGCAAATATTCTTGGCATCTTATAAGATACAATATGGTCTTCTTCCCATTCAATTTCAAATTCATTTCCTTGTGTTCCATCAGGAAGATCTGGATCAACTTTAAATGTATGATGCCTTAGAACTACTTCTTTTTCTGCTATAGATTCATTATACCTTTGCTGAATATAGTCATTCTTAAAGCGTGGAAATGAAAGCAACACAAGTTTTCCAAAATCTGGAAAACGAGATGTAATAGATCCCTTATACATTTTATAAATAGATGATGCAGTCTTTGCTTGGGCATGACCAGAAGTTGATTCCAACTCAAATCCCGAAATCTCATCAAGGATAACCGCAATAACGTTATATCCTTCCCATGCTTCCGATTCAGAGTGACCAGAGTGAACGGTTACGCCTTTATCAAATTCAACCATGTTGGCCTTAGCAACATATCTTCCTTGGAACCAAGGTGATTTTTCAATACGCTGATTAAAACCTTTAAAGAATACTCGGTTAGCCTGAACAGCGTTAATAGCAATGTTAATAATATCAATAGCATCGCCTGGAGGCTTGCCATAATATTTTGCTGGGTCCTTTAAACATAAAAGCATGTGCACCATGTAAGCACAAGCAATGGTAGATGTATAGTCTTTTCCAGAACCCTTACCGAGTTGTAGGATAACTTCGTTACAAGTTTGTTTAAATATTTTTTCGCCTTCAACTTCCCCATAAATTCTATGGAGAGTATCACGCTTATAAATTTGAGTTGATGCCTTAATCATTGTGTATTGTAATTCAGACAATGGTGGCAATCCAAGATATTCTTTTTTAGTTACAAAGTCTTCTAGTGTGGCTGGAGTTTCATCAAACTCATCACCACTCAAAGCATCTAAAAAGATATCAAAATCACTCATTAACTACAACAGCTTCTACTTGTCCAGTAACCTGAGACAATCTTTTTGAAACTTCCCATTTACAATGATCACATGATGATGTTACATCTCTAAGTATTCCAACAAGTATCTCTTGCTTTCTTTCTGATTCTAGGATCTCATCTGCCATGTCATTATTTTCCAAAACTCCCGCCTTGTTCAACATGTCAATACGCTTGGCTTCAATATCAGCGATTAGTTTTAATGCTTGAGTTTTAACAGGCAAAGCATCTTGTAAATCTGCTTGCTCCAATGTTCTCCAAGCTTCTTTAATCAACATGTTGTAATGTTCGTCTGCACCTGCCAAAGCTTCCTTAGCCCTTGCTTTTATAGCATTGTTATCTTGAACTAAAGATTTCCATGTTTGTATATGGTTGTCAACTTGAACACGAGTCAATCCAGTTGTTTTAGCAATTTGCGATGAAGTGCTGCCTTTAAGCAACTCTTCAACAACCTTATTCATTTGGTCAAACTGACCTGCAACTTCTATTTCATTATCCATTGTCTGTTTTATAAAATCCTGATCCTTTAAATTGAATTCCTGGGGCATTCCAAACACGTGTCATGCCATAACCACAATTTGGACATGGAGGAACTGTTTCAGGTTCACTCATGCTTCTTTTTACCTCTGCGGTTTTATCACATTCAATGCATGCATATTCATATGTAGCCATACTTAATTATAACTCTTTTCTACTTTATTGTCAATCAAATTTTGCAAGAAACGCTGCTGTAATATCAAATACACTATACTCTACTATATTTGTAAAAGAATCAAGAACTTCTTGAACTGTCCAATCATCCTTTACATGAACTTCATAAGGATTTCCAAAAGATGGGCCTTGTGGATAATGAATAATAGGTATGGCTATGATCGCATATCTAGCCTGCTTTGATACTTTATCCCAAAGTTTTAGAGCATCTTCCTTGGACATATGTTCTAGAATGTCTCCAAAAATTACCAAATCATAATCAAAATTATCATGTTTTCTTACATCTATTTTAGTTAAACTATTATACTTTTCCTCTAGTTTATACTCATCAATATAAGGCTGCCAGACTTCAATCCCGTCCAAAACTATCGAGTCTTGGAAGTTTTCTTTAATAATGTCAGAGTATATTCCTGATCCAGTACCGCAATCCAATATTGTTTTAGGATTTATTTCTTTAATCTTGTCTAAAGACCAACCTTTATTTGCTCCATCAGAATGCGGCATTTTTACTCTCTACCCTTTTCAATTGCAATTTTAAGCAAAACTAAATAACCAATCAAATCATCAATATCATTGTCACCAGCAAAGCCTTGATTATTCTTGATTCTATTTAACTTATCATCAATTCTAACCTTGATCTGCTCAATCCCGTCCGATTGTGCAAATGTTCTAATTGGTGACAGAGCTGAATCACCATAAGATATATTCTTTTCAATAAGCATTTGTGCTATCCCATGGCACGTATTCCAAATTCTATGACCTGAGGGTGCTGAGGTTGCATGCAAATAAAGATCATCACAACTAAATTGATCTACATCTGCGTATACTGGCTTTAGTTTCATTTATCACCTTTCGTTAAAGTTCAATCTTGGCAATTCCCAAATATTTGATTTTAATACTAATTTATACATTAATGGGATAGATTTTGGATGAAGGCCATATGATACAAAGTTATATTTTTTAACAACTTTATCGGTTGCATTTGGCTCTTTTGCACTATAATCATCACCTTCTATTTTACAATCATAAAAAAATAAATCAACTGGACAATCAATTCCATTTAATTCAACTGCTTTTAATATTCTTTCAACACCTTTTCTAGAAAAAAGAACTCCTCCTGTATCCCACCATTGGTAGAGTGGAACTACAGAGTTTTGATTCTCAAAGTCTGTAAATCTAACATGCTCCATTTCCCTTACATGCAAAGAAAAAATATCAAAGTCTTCAGGTAATTCTTCAACATATTTTTCAAACAATTCAAAAAAATTATTATAAAGAACTACATCGTCTTCTAACAACATTAAGTAATCATACTCGCTTTTTAAAAAATTGTCAAAAGCCACTAAATTACTTGCCCATAAACCTATTTCTCCATAGGTCAAAAGATCACGCACATTTAATTTATAATAGTTTTTAACAAACTTATCATAATCATCTGAATTTTGTATCTTTATTGTTTCACTATTTAAATTATTATATTTAAGTGAAAGAATCTGTTTTAAATTTATATAACATGCAAACCTTCTAGCATAGTCTTTACCTAGCTGAGGTATATGAAATATGTTAAAACAAATATTACTTTTTGTCACCCTTAGTCCATTTTCTAGGTTTCTTAATAAATCCCCAGCGTTCCAAGGCTCTTTGGATTGTCATGTGTGAACATTTAGCTTCCATAGCCATTTCAAGCACTGTTTTCTTTTCGACTACGTATCTCTTATGAACCCAGTCTTTACTATCATACAACTTCATTTACTGCATACCACGCTATTCCCGCTGCATCAGCGACGTTATCATTTTCAGTGTTAATTCCCAGTGTTCTCGCAAAGTCAATTGTTCGAGATTTTCTAATCTCTCTAATTTTTCCTTTGTACCAATTTTCCGATTTATTAGGAAAATCATCTCTCACCTTCTGCTTTTCAGCCTTAGTGAAATTTTTATTACCCAAATATGACTGCCAAGTTATTGGATGAACTTCGACAACCTCCACTTTTTCACTAAGTAACTCTCCCATTATAGCACCAAATACGTATGCCATCTTCATTCCTGTATGTACAGATTTTACAGAAATTGCTGCCTCTATAACAACAAAGTCAAAATCCAACGTATGCTTAAACGCTTTTATTTTATTCTTGGCATCAAGAATTCTTTCATAAACATCTGCACCAGCAAATTCGACTTCCCCCCATTTTACAGGGGTTTTTCCATCCATAAGACAAAATGCAAAACTATTGGTGCTTGCGTCAATACCCAGAACTTTAGTTCCTTTAGGTTTAGCTAATTTTGCCAGTGACATTTCTTATCATCTCTATCATTTGATTTCTATCTAACATTTTTTTAGCGTTCGCACATCTATCGCATATCTTGTCAGCATTGTATCTACTAAGGATTACATTGCATCCTTGTGCCTTGCAGACCCTTTTCTTACCCGCCAACCTTGCCTTTTTTTCATAATAAGCTTCTCTTAACTTTTCATTAGTAGCAGTCCTACAACATTCATCAGAGCAATACTTCATGTTATGAGTTCTTGGCTCAAATTCATTATTACATTTATTATATGAGCATTTCATACTTTAACCTCCGCAAGCCACTGCCACTCATGGTTTTCTTTAAAAGAAGGTGACTGTGTTATATCAAATATTTTTTCATCACAATGCATTCCGTTAATACCTATATGGTTAGACCTAGATACCAAAGGGTTTATATTTTTCAATTTATTTTTTGGCATAATTCTAAGATTTAAATGCCAATCCCAGCCATTGTGAACTGGGTCAGAAGAATAATCTTTGTCCCAATTAGGTCCAAAATAATTATCCCAATACTTTTTCCAAGTTCCCCAAACAAGTCCATTGAATCCTTGCTCACGAACAACACCTGACACATCCTCTGTATGCCACTTTGTATTAGCTGAAATAATGGCTATCTCGTTGTCATCACGATACATTTTTTCAAGAGTATCAAAATATTTTAAAATATCTTTGGATACAACAACATCATCTTCTGCTAACACTACAAAATCATACATAGAAAATAATTCATCAAAAAGTTTCCAAGTATTACCGCCTGTTCCCATAACCTTTTCATTTGCATGAATATATACAGGCTGCCCTATAGTTTCTTCAAAAGTTTGAATTAAATGTAAAACTTGCTCAAACTTATCACTAGGCTCTACATAAAAGTGTATATCCCATGAATTAAGATCTGATACTTTTTGCCAACTTATAAGTGTGTGCGAAAGGTAATCAATTCTATTATATGTTGTAAATGCTAAAGCTTTTTTCATTTTTCCAGCACCAAAGGCTCTATGTATACTTCGCCCAGATCCTTTTTATCCGCCCAACAAGTTTTCTTTACTGGACAGCCTTTGCATGCCCACTGAGATTTAGTAAATGTTCTTTCTGGCAAAGTGCCTGCTTCATAAGCAGCATAAACTTTTCTTAACCAATCCCAAACACCGTTAATCAATTCTGTATTTTTTTCATCCATATTAATAGGAATGATTAAAAACGAATTATCATTTTTATTTTCATAAAAGAAAAAGCCTTGCTTTGCTCCACGAATTTTCATGTATGTAAGAAGTTGAATCTTGTGATATGGAAGCCCTTGCATTTCTGCTTGACGAATATCAAAAATTTCTTGCTTAGCAGATTTAATTTCTCCTACTACTTCTTGTCCATCCCACTCAATAAACGTGTCTGCAAATCCTCTAATTGGAGGATCATCATGTGTAACTTCTGTTTCGTTTGCTTTGAATACTGGCGTTTTAGCCATAACTTTCTGTATTCTATCATGCACATACGTACCGTTATCCATATTAATAACACCCATAGCATCGGTTTCGTTCTCAAAATCTGCACCAGTAAAAGCAATGAACCAATATCTAGGACAATTACCATTACCATAACCAACAGAGCTAGGGCTAAAAGTCTTTTTTTGAGTAAATTCATTAGGCCTTTTACCACTTAATACCGCCTCCTCATACATCTTGGCAAATTTGACGGGATCAAAGCCTCCGTCTATTGGCTTTTGAAATTTTAAATTAGCAATTACATCTCTACCCATTACGGACACCAACTCTCTTTTGGCAAGAAGTGCACATAATATAAGTTTTACCTGTAAATGGACATGCTACATCTTCTGTTTTGTGCTTATGAAAAATTTTAAATATGTTCATTATGCTCCAAATCTTGCTGAATACTTAAGGGCATCAACTAGTCTATTAATTGCTTCTTCTGCTGTGTAATATACGTTCTTCTTTTTTGAATTCTCCCCGCCTTTTTCAAAGGTGGTGTAGTAACGTGACATGATTGCAAATTTAGCAGCAAGTGCCTGCATCTTAACAATAAGGTCGGGAGCTTTAGTTGATGGCACGTCAGGCTTAGAAATAAGTTTGATAATAAGATCAAGTGCATAATCCAAGTCTGGATCATTCATGTATGCCTTCATATCATTAAACTCTGTAAGTTCACTAATTAATTCAATTACTGGCTTATCTGTCATTCTAAAATCCTAACTACAAATTGGCAGGGATCTCCGCCTTCTTCCCATTCCTTGACTTCTTCTTCTGATATAGGATTAATACCTTCATGTGTAGCACATTGGACATTTGATATCCAGCCACGTTCTACACCGTTATTAAGCCAAATTTTAAATTCATCCAACTCTTCATCACCAATCATTAGATACCCTCCTAGCATCTTGTGTTGCAAAAAATGCAGTATATTCTGAATTTTTATCTTCTTCTTGTCCAGGCCAAACTATATACTTACTATACTTGCTATATATCTGATTTTTATGACCATCTTCTTTTCTCTTTTGTTCCATTTCAGCCCAAACTTCTTGCCCGTATATCTTTTCTTGCTCTAGCCATTCAGGTGTTCCTGGATAATTATGATGCCAAAACATTCTTATCAAATATTTATTTCCATTATCAACTCTTTTTACTGCGTGAAAATAAGGTGCAAATGATGGGAATACAGTTATGTCACCAGCTTTTGGCTTATAATCAATAACCTCTCCATTTTCTTCATTTAGAAAAGAAATATCTCCACCATCATAGTTATCATTAAGATACATAGTAACAGTTAAAGTCCATTTACTTCCCCGACCATGTTCATACTCATGATTATCTGTATGATAATGCATTGCATTCATGTTTGTACCTTGAGTAGGATCATACTTTAATATATTAATTCTATCTGTTCCCCAATTTTCATCATTTAAATCCCAAGATACTATCCAGTCAGGCCAACCTTCTGCATCTTTCCAATTGCTAACATAGTCCTTTGCCACTTTGTTATAAGCATCTCTGACTATTCTTTGCAATTCTTTTTCTTTAAATTCAAAAGAATCAGGATCTTCATTATTTACAATTTGGTCAGACTTTGGCCTATCATTACCTATCTCATTAGCCATTGTACCAAGATGTAGCCATTTACGCCACTCTGTAATATTTTTGCTGTCATGTCTTTGCTCGGTATCTTTAACTATTGACATTATGTAGTCTACATCAAAAACATCCCGATACACCATTACCTTTGGCATTATTTCTTTTGATTTAAACATTTTTAGTTCCATCTATGTATATTGGATCTTCATCTAAATAAATAGATTGAAGACGCAAATTTCTAGGATCTTTTCCTGGAGCCACGATATTTCTTAGATTTACTCCATCTATACGCCCTTGAGACAGTCGTTCTTTTTCCATGCCTATCCATTTTTCATAACCATACTCTTCTACTTTCTTAAACCAGTACTCCGTTCCTTCTGGTCTATATTCCATAAAAGTTCTTATTAAATATCTATCATTACCGCTAAACGGAAGAACTCCGTGAAAATAGTCCATGCCAGATGGAAATACTGTTATGTCACCCGCCTTTGGCTTATATGAATAAACTTTTTTAGAAATTGGATCATAAATACTTATTTCTCCACCTTCATAATTATCATTAACATACATTGTTACAGTAATTGCAAGTTTATCCAATGGGGACTCTGAATCTTGAGCATTGTAATCCATATGATAGTTCATTGCCAAAGGTTCTTTAGCCATCTCTTCTGGTTGATCTAGATTATATTTTAAGAAATCAAAATAAGAACCTTTCTTCCAAGGCTCGTTATCAATATCCCAGCTTTTTATAAAACTATACCAACCTTCATCGTCTTTAAACATAGAAACATAATCGTGGACAACAATGTCAAAAGTTTTATAAATCTGATTAATAATATTTTTTTGAGAAATTATTAAATCATCATCGCTATCCTTAAGTTCATATAAATCATGTTTTACTTTGCAAGACTTTCCTTTCCACAAAGCAGCCCATTCTCCCCATTGCCCCATGACATTGCCTTCTTTAAAATTGCCTTCAGAATCTTTTATCATAGAAAAAACTTCAGATGTATTATCTAAAAAGTTTTGATAGATTACAACTTTTGGTACAATAATTAATTTATTCATTTATTACTCCAAACTTAAAATTTACTATTTCGTGACTTCCAATTTTATTATAATTTTGATCTAAAGCTTTTTTATAAAGATGCGAGTTTTTATTTACTTTATGATACTTATTCATCTCATCTAAATAATCTTGAGTATTATGAATTTCTCTAAAAGGAAACCTACCCTTTTTAAAAGTCATTGTAGAATCATTAAATTGTTTTAAAGAAATGGGTATCAAAACTGCAACATTTGTGTATGCTGGTATTGTTATTTTTTTATTTTTAACAATAGATTTCCAGACAATGTTTAAAGATCCCGTAAAAAATGAAGATGATATTGCTGTTGAAAGACATAGTGCATCTTCTGAAATTTGGTTTGGTACTGGCATAGTCAATAAACTTACATTTTCATCTGTTTTAAATATAAGATTTGTGTGCATGCTTATAGTTCCATAAGTTCTAACAGGCTTGCAATATTCTTTGCCCTCTAAAACTTCTGCTGGGCTTTCTTTATCACCATCCCAAATAAAACTAATATCTTTTTCAAAAGAAACTCCCCAGCCAAATTTATTAATTATTGACAAAGGAGTACAATGGTATATGTTATCTTCCATCCAGCTTCTTTCTAATGGCAAAGGCTTAATTATTGCAATTGGATTACTTTCATTTTCTACATAAACATCAACATTATACATTTTTTTCTTCCCAACACTCTACCATCTGCTCAAATAATGCCCACTCTATAACAGCAAGTCTAGTCTTTGCTCCATCTCCTCCAAGGATAAGTTTGAGGACAGGATATTTTTCACGTGATACTTTAAAAGTATCAGTACAGATCTTTGCCCAAATCTCTTTACTAATGGATATGGACTTCGAATACTCTTTATAGTCAACGACAAAATCATGCCATACAGCGTCACCTTTTTGATAGTCCCCACGCCCCGAATTCTTTTGAGCTTTTGCACCATCACGCTTTACTTCGCCACGCTCAGACATTAAAAAGCCACACTTGATTTATGATTATTAGCACAAACCCAATAAAGTTTATTTTTTACTTTATCTATTGTTGCTTCTGTGTTTATTTCATCACAATCTCTGTTTTGACAACTAAACATCCCCATAGCAATGTCTTGCTCTTCAGCTTTGTATATCTGATCTTGTTTTTCTAAAAACTTATCAAGACTTGTCATAAATTTCCTGTCGAATTTTATCTGCAACATCTGGGTTCTCCCGCAAATATTCAACAGCCTTGGCACGGCCTTGAAAACGCTCTTCATTAACTGTATACCAAGCACCACCCTTTTGAACAATACCCATCATCTCTGCTGTATCTAAGATTTCTCCAACGGAATCAACTCCAACTTTATCCCCTTGGAAATAAAAATCATATTGACCGCTGAGGCCCATTGGCCCAGTTTTGTTATAGTCAATGATCCAGTTAACGGGTCTGCCAACTTTTTGTTCAATGATTTTGTCACCAACCTGGATTCCAGATTTAATAGCATTTGCATCAGCTTCGGATGCCCATAGTTTAATAACGGTGCTGGAGAAAAACTTAACTGCCATGCCCCCAGTCGGGATATGCGACGCATGCATACTTCCAAATTGATTTCTCTGTTGAGAAATAAGAACGAGTAACGTATTTTTGTTGGCATAGTTAAGCATTTTGACTGCATGTGTCATATCCTTTGCTTCTGCACCAATCTGCTTGGTGTCTTCAAGTTTCTTCAAATCAGAACTATCTTTTTCAAAATAAATGGCGGGGAGTAGTGCTGAGATAGAATCTACAACAATAATATCTACTCCCGCCTCCATAAGTTGTTGTGCAACATCAACCATATCATTAATAGATTTAGCTGGAGAATAGATAAGAGATTCGGAATCAACGCCTAGTCGTGCTGCCCATGCTGGATCATATGATGCTTCCGCATCAATCCAAGCACATGTCTTGCCAGCTTTTTGTGCTTCACCAATCATTTGTAAACAAAATGAAGACTTACCAGCAGATTTGTTTCCCCAAATAAGTACTTGGCGACCAAAACCTAAGCCACCCTTCAAAGCCATTGTTAAACCAATACTAGGTGTCTTTTGTTTTTCTACGTTTACTGTTGTTGCTAGTTGTAGTCTTGCTCTTGTTTTTGGATCTAGTTTTGCTAGAATCTCTTCCGTTATCATGTAAACTCTTCTCTAATTCGACTGCTACTTCTTTAATTTGTTCGTTACGACTTGCCGACAAAGCATCTATTACAAGATAGATTGCTTTTTCATCCTCTGCTCTAATAACCAGAAGATACTCGTTCTCCGTTCCTTTAAGTACATAGGAGTCAGCCATATACTTATATTATACACTATTCTGCAGGGGTATTTTCTGTTTCTGCTGATGAATCTTCCTCTACTGGAAGAACTACATCTGCTAGTTCAAAAGTAACTGCTTTAGTATCTGGATCTTGATTTACAGCAATATTCTTACCGCCGTAATTTGCAACAAGATTACTCAGAGGAACTGATACGGGCCCTAGAGAAAGAATAGAAGCAAGAATTTGCTCTACACTAATCTGAACTCCTGGATCAGCAGCTGGTGCATCTACTGGTGTTGTTTCGTCTGTCATTTAAATCACCTCCTTAACATATAGTGTGCCATCGTCCATTTTAGAAATGGCTGGGTCACAAATCATTCCTGTTCTCATTTTACCGAGAGCTGTAGAATAAAACTTTGGGAAAGCAATGACACGCTCAAGATTTTTATCAGCATCTGACAAAATAATATGTGCCATCATTTTATTTGCTTTAGTCTTATAATGTGTAAAGTCTATCACAAGTCTTTTGCCTGTGTCAATCTTTAATTTATCACGATATAACCAATGAACAAATGTGTCATCAATCTTATTAACAACATCATCAATAGTTACATATCTGTGAATACGATTATCTCCCACTAAGAAGAAATACATCATTCCTGGCTCAATCTGAGTATTGACTTCATGGAAAATACCAATAGAACCTGTGTCATCAACAAGTTCAACACGAGACCATGTTGGTCCTTTTTTAATTGATTTAACCATAGCCAAAAGGACGAAACAACCTTCTTCAAGAAACTCTTCAAGTGGATTAACCTGTGCTTTAATTGCAGGACTTAGTTTACCTGTATCAAACTTTGGAATACCTAGATATTCATAAAGATTTTCATTTTCATTGCCAGTTAAAGGATTATCTTTAAATGATGCAGCACCAATTGCATTTAAGGAGTCTATTGCTCTTGAATTGATACCACTTCCCTTTAATCCCGCAACTCCCTGAAAATGCTTCATTGAATTGTATGGTCGAGTTGCTATAATTTTGCTTCCCACTTTATGAGAAATAAACTTAATATCGGATAGACCAAACCTTAGCGAATTCCCTTGGATACTAAAATCAAGTGCTGATTCGTTAATATGTGGGAGCAATACTTTAATGCCCAATCGTTTAGCTTCCAGCAAATAGTCTGTTCTTGCATCCTTATCGTTTTCATTCTTAAGAATGGCAAACATAAATTCAAGAGGATAATAATGTTTGAGCCAAGCAGTATAATAGCTAAGCATAGAATATGCAATAGCGTGAGAACGGTTAAAAGAATAGCCAGCATGGGCTTCAAAATCATGCCAAAGCTTTTCTGCATCTTCCCTTGTGATGTGTTGAGAAGCACCCGTAACAAATTGCTCTCTATACTGATCAAATTCACTAGCATCTCTTTTTTTTCCAATAATCTTTCTAACTTTATCAGCATCTGCCCACGACATACCGCCTAGGTACACGCAAGCCTGCATTACCTGCTCTTGATAAATAATAACTCCGTATGTACGCTTTGTAAACTCTTGCATAATTGGGTGAGCATATGTAGTCATTTCTTCACCACGCTTACGCCTTATATAAGATCCTCCGACTGTATTCATGGCTCCTGGACGTACTAGGGCATTTGAAGCAGCAAGGTCTTCAAAGTTATCTACGCCCATCTTCATCAAAAGATTAGTGTATGGTGTTGCTTCTGCTTGGAATACACCTTTGGTAAAACCATCTGATAGATCTTTAAATACTTTAGGGTCATCTAGTGGAATATCTTTAAGTATGATTTCTTTGCCTTTATTATTAATAATAGTAATTGCATCATCAATCACAGAAAGAGTCTTAAGGCCAAGTACGTCAAGTTTAATTAGTCCTAGATCTGCTGTCTGCTCCATGTCATACGCAACCACTGGAATGCGACCTGACACATCATTGCTAGGGTCTTTGCGTGTTTCAATAGGAACATACTTGCTAATATCATCTTTGGCAACTACCACTCCAGCAGCATGCATACCATTGGAACGAATTCGTCCACGCAATTGTGATGCAAATTTAATTACTTCTGGATATTTTTGTCTAAACTCCAATGTTGATGAGCTTGACTCAAACTCTTCAAATGTTTCAACCCCTTTAAGTGCCTTGTTAACTTCTCCCAAAGGGATTAGAAATGCTCTTGCAACATCTCGAATTACACCTTTATCTTTAAAGTATGTGTATGTAGAAATAGATGCAACATGCTTAAACTTTTTACGCAGATATTCTTTTACTTCTCCACGTCGTAAGTCCATGAAGTCTGTATCAATATCTGGAAAGTCATTACGCTCTGGATTAATAAAGCGAAAAAACAAAAGGTCAAATTTAATTGGGTCTACCTCTGTAATACCCATCAAATAACATACTAAACTTCCAGCAGCGGATCCTCTGCCTGGGCCAACCATGATTTTGTTTTCTTTTGACCAATTAACCATATCACTAACAATAAGGAAGTAACTAGCAAAATTTTTGTCAGCGATGACTTGAAGCTCTTCTTCGAGTCTTGCTTTGTATGTCTCATTATCTAAACCCTTTTCTCCTAGAGACTTTTCACACATATCTTTTAATGTTTTTAATGCATTTTTCTTTGGTACTGGTAGGAGATCAAGGTTTTCATTAAAATCATAAGCCTCAATCTTATTATCAATCTCTACTGATGATTCGTATATGTCTTTTCTTTCAAAACCCGCTTTAACAAAATCTGATTCAATTTGAGAACGGGATTGAATATAAACGTTAATATCAGCGAAACTAATAGGCCTATCGGGATAAATATGATCAAAGCGATCAAGGATAGTAGATCTTTTACGACCACTCTCGTAATCTGCTTCTTTATTTTGGGATGGCTTGGTTGAGAGGATGAGTAGGAGTTCCTCCAAATCCCTCTCAGTTTCCTTTGCAAAATGACAGTCGCCTGTAGCAACGGACTTCACCCCCAACTCATCGGCAATAGCCAACAAGGATTCATTTAATTCTTTAGGATTGTGAGCCTGTACTTCCATATAAAAATCATTACCAAAACGCTTTTTAAAAGCCTTTGTGATTTCCTTTGCCTTATTTATATCGCCACGTTCAATAGCTTTAGAAATAAGTCCATTCATACAGCCTGACACTACAATTATACCGTCACCATATTCAAAAAGGACTTCCATATCAATACGTGGCTTATGATAATAACCTTCAGTCCAAGCAATCTGTGAAAGTTTTTGTAGGTTCTTTAGTCCTTCATCATTCTTAGCAAGAAGGATAATGTGGTTATACAAGGAAGTATTGTCATCTCTTTTTGCAACTGCTCTTTTATCGAAACGATCTGTAGCCGAGATATAAGCTTCTAGACCGAGTATAGGCTTCATACCTAATTCTTTAGCTGCGATTTGCATATCTCTGTGAGATGACAATGTTCCATGATCAGTAATAGCTAAACTTGTCTGACCCATATCTTTTGCAGCCTGCAAAAGCTCATGAGGGGTATTTAAACCATCCATCAACGAGTAATGTGAGTGAACGTGCAAATGAACAAAGTCAGACATGTTTAACTTTCTTTTTGTAGGGTTATATTACCATTCAATTGATGATGAAGAATCATCAGATGAAGAACTTGCTCCAACTAGAGCAGACTCGCCAGCAGTACCAAAGTAAAATGCCTCTTGCTCCTCATAAGGAACATCACGAACTGCTGTCTTTTCAAGATCAAACAATTCATACTTAGCAAAATCAATTGGTTCGATTGATGCTGTTGGAAGAGGGATTGCTGAATAACTTGTATCAGTTGCACCCTTACCCGTACGCTTTACCTTCCAGATAGTGTTTGTAATACTACCTGTTTCTCCAGCCCATGCAATTACAGTTTCTGTAACAGCCTTTGGACCTAGACCTTGTGATAGGATGGCTACATATGGCTCCTTGACACCATCATCTACGATAACATTTGCGTAAAAACGCTTCTTACCGCCCCACTTAGCCTTTGGGTCACGACGATGCTGCTCACAACCAAAACAACGACCTTGATCTTCGATAGAGCAAAGTGCCTTGCGTTGGTATGATTCTGGATTTGTATGCTCTACTGCAATAAATGCAGTACCAGCTTGTTCTGTGTAATTCTCTGAATTTGGATCAATCTCTTGCATAAAACGAATCTTTACTGATTGACCATCATTAATCTTTAGCCAAGTTCCCTTTTGACCTTCGCCAGAGTACTCTGCTTTTTCCATTTGTTGATTTAGTGCGTTAAGGCCTCTTACGATACCCATATCTATTCTCCTTAGTGTAATGGACTCTATGTTGTCCTGTTCTTTTATTATATCACATAGATGCGTATTCAAAATGCGGAATTGCATTTTTTACACAAATTTTTATCTCTTCGTCTGTGAGATCGCCCACATCTTTTGCTCCATGTGGGTAAATAACATCATGGTTATAACTAGCCCATAATATGTTTTTATTCTTTAATCTATTAGCAATAGTTTTACCTAATGCTCTGCCAGCACCATCATTGTCAATCATCAATATAATAGTTGAAGCATATTTATTTAAATTATGTATATTGGTATCTGATATGCTACCACCTAATGTGGCTACAGCATTTGGAAATCCCGCCTGCCATAAACGAATAGCATCAAAGCTTGACTCCACAACAATGATAGTTCCACCTTCACGCTTAGCCCTATGCAAGTTAAACATAGTTTTATTTCTTGGAAGATTAGGACTATTTTTAAAACGTTTTCCCTCTATTGATCTTCCAATTACTCCGACAAGAATTCCATCGGGTGAATGTAATGGCACCATAGTCATTTGTTGAACATCAGAGAATCCGAGGTTAAAATGATTCATTGCTTCCTCAGTTATATGTCTAGATAGCAAATAATCTTTTGCACTTTGGTTTCCAGAAATTAATGTCTCATGACATTTATCAACAATTGCTTGCGGGAATTCCTGAAACTCTGGCTTATCATCAAGTAAATCTTTTAACTCTTCCTCAAGTCTATCGGCTTCTGTCATTTTATTTGATGCAATAAAACGCATCGCTTCAAAATTATTTCTATTAGTTAGTTTCATAACTAAATCTAATATATTTCCTGATGCATTGCAATATTGGTTATAGCATATATACAGACCTTTTGTGTAACTTGCTGCAAATGCTGGTGAATCCGTATTATGATGAAATGGGCATAAACATAAAAAATCATCACCCGACTGAGATATCACTTCTATTCCGCAGGAACGCAAAATAGATCGGAGATCCGATTTAGTATATGCATCTGACATTTTTTATCCTTTAGGTATCAAACTCTGTCCAGAGAATCCTTCGTACATCAACGACTTAGCCTTTCCAAGATATATTCCGTACATTACTAAGTTGAAAGTGTAGTGATCTTTCTCGTGGTTATATTTTACATTAAATTGTGGTTGCATGTCAAGGACGGGAACATAACCTTTGTCCCGCATTTGCTGGACCAAAAGTCTTTCATAGTTCTCCCTTGAGCTTTGGAACTTAGAATCATCTTTAATGGTTCCGTTGATCCAAAAGTCATGTATTTTACGTGGGTACATGATCACCAATCTTTCTTGATAATTATATCAAGTTAATGATTGATTACATAGTTGGCACGTCGTAAACTTCCTTAACAATACCTCTATTAAGATCCCAATCCAAGTACATCCCGAATTCTGTACCATGACGATTCTTACGACTTACAATCTCCATAATATTAGAATCAGGATTCTTGTGTACCGCAATAGCCATATCAGCATCATATTCAATTGCCTTAGACCAAGCCACTTGGTTAAGCATTGGTGGTGCATCATGATCAGATGTTTCCTCAGCAGTTGCAGCAGTAATATCAATAATAGGAATATTGTTTCTCATAGCAAGCATCTTGAATTCACGTGAAATGTTCATGTTTCTTTCAGTAGGTGCTTTTGAATTATTTGAATCAACAAATAGTTGATGATAATCTAAGATAACCATATCTGGTTTATGCTGATCAATTTTTGCCTGAACAGTTGTAGGAGTAACTTGACCTGAACCCTCATTTGAGACCAAGATGAAACCATTTTTGTCTAAGAACTTTTTAGAACCCCAATCATCGAACTGTGTCATATCAACACTACCTCTTGAAAAATCTGATGACTTAAACAGTCCTGAACCCAGCATTGTGTAGATACGATCACGCATATTTTCTGGAGTCATTTCAAGAGAGATGATCATAGGCTTAAAACCCTGTTCCCAAGCCTTACAAGCCAAATAAGAGGAGAACCATGTTTTACCCTTACCAGGCCAACCAATCATGACGATAAGGTGTCCTGGAGCCATTCCTGTAGGGTATGCATAGTCAATGGCTTTAAAGCCTGTCATAATTCCTGGACTACCGCCCATTGCATCAGATCGTGTTCTTACAGCCTCAAAATGCTTTTCTGCAAGCTTATAGTCGGTCAAATCAATATCTCTTACATTTGCCGTAAGTTTGCCTAGACCTGTTAATTCCTTTTGCATATCTGCAATAACTCTTGCTGAAGCTTCAGTCTTTAAACTTGCACCAGATGTTAGGAGAAGATTTCTGATTCTACTTGCAAGATATTCATTTTTTAATTGATCAACATAATATGCTGTTTCGCCCTTAACCTTTACAGGTTCAAAATCTTTGAATCTTTCAGTAAGAACAGAAATATCTGGAACAGCCTTAAACTTTAAATAGTAAGACTTAAGACCTTCCCACACATCTCTGTGAGAAGTAAAAACCTCATCAATGTTATCAGCAAGAACTGTAGAGATATCTTTGTTCTCACATACTGCTGTAATTACCGCTGACTCAGTATTCATTATCTCTTTCTTTAACCATTAGCTCTGTTTGTCTCATAATAAGTTCCCGACGGGCCTTATCCTTTTCTGATTCTACCAGAGCAGCATCAATCTTGTCAAAGTTATAGAAGAACCATGTTAGACTGTGATCTGATTTGTTTAGTTTAAAATATTGCTCTAAAAGCTTTTTAGCCCTATCATAACCAACACTATCAATAACATCTTTCATAGCCCACTTCTCACGATATTTGTTGACTACTGGCACCTTCTTGTATTTCTCTTTATAAAGAACACAAAAAAGGCCAACTAGTCCATAGGCTTCCTTTGCTTCATCTTTTGTCATTTCTTTGACTTACCCGCATTCAACTCTGCTTCAATTTCGTTTACTTTGTCCATCAACTTTTTTTCAACAAAAGCGTATACACGATCTGTTGCTTCATCAATTGTTTCGCCATCACGTTTAAAATCTTCAATGCCAATACCTACTTTTAGGCTTTCATAATTTCCTAAATTGCGAGTAAATTGCAAATCAACTTTAACGTTAGTCTGACTCATCATGAACTTCTTCCTTTTGTCCCATAGTAAATCCTGGCTTAAACTTTTTAACATCACCCTCAGCTAGGTGTTGATATAGAATCATCAACCTGTCCGATATACCTATCATAGCATCAATGTCCTTACTTTGTACAGCTATTTCCATTGTGAATTCCAACACACGAAGTGCTTGGTCTAGGACATGCTTTGCTTCCTTGTTCATTTTTTTATCTACCATTCAGGTTGTTTCCAAACTGGGACAAATTCCCCATCGTTGTTTTTAATGTATAAAATATTTTCTTGTTTTATTATAGCTTCTAGTTCTGCTCTTGATGGCATATCACCAGGTGTGACACCGCCGTCAATTCTAGGCCTACCTCTATGAACTGTTTTAAAAAAATCATGCATTTCCCTAACATCGTCTTCACTCCAAAAATATTTTCCTGGAGTTTTATTACCATTTAAAGAATAAGATCTTTGTGGATGCTTTAAATTTCCACGCCTAATATGCATGTTGATTGTATCTTCATGCTTACCAATTATTTTTGATACTTCAGATATTGGATAAGCATGTTGCTTATTTTTGTTAACATCAGTTAAACTGTAAGCAACACGCTTTTCCTCTTGATAATTCCAAGCGATCATTAGATCCTCGGCACGTGAACGCCTTATGACTTTATGAAGAAAGCCATTTAGATAGAAATACCGTAACCTAGTTGCGTCATTTCTTCTCTTTTTGCTAGCCATGCTCCGAACCTATTATCTCTCTTTACCATCCATCTTTTACCACATAAAATGCAAAATAGTTCAATTCGTAGATTTTGAGAGTAAACTCTGTCAACAAATACTCTACCCTTGCATTTTTTACAATTCATCACTATTAAGTTTTATCTATCGTTATCCCGCAGTATACGGTGATGAGGTGTATGGAGATGCTGTCAATGCCTTATTAGCATCTGCTACCGCCTTGTTAGCAACAGCTGACAAGGCAGCGGTTTGAGCTGCATCCAAATGCTCCTGCTTAGCAAGAGTATTTACAACACCCTTTGGGTTAAACTTAGCAAGCAATGGACCAACTACACCAACAAGTGCTGCAAAAGCACAATGCTTGATGCTGTGATTTCCTGTCTGCCAAATTGCTACTGCTGATGCTGCAGTTGCATATACATAGTGCTCAACAAGTGAACGCTCTGAATTTGTGATCTTCATTTTGTCTCCTTTATAGACTAAATAGTTTTCCATCAACTACACAAGTGTAATTGGGGGAAATTTCCACAATCTGCACATGAGGATGTTGACCATTCTCAATAGTTGCGACTGCGAAACCTTTTTGCCAGTTGTGGTTTTGAGTGTACTTCATTCCACTACTCTTCTCATCACACATATGTCCAATCTCGTATCCACGGATTGTTCTTCCGCCCGTCGCTACTGGCAACTCATAAGTTTGGAAGTGTGAAGCAATTCTGTGTGAGTGTCCTCTAATCAAAGAAATTTGTAAGTCATCAATATCTTTTCTTACTGCACCTGTGTCTGCAACTGAAAGACCATGATGAACATGGATATCTCCAAAGCGATGCTTAGGCAATTCATTATAATAAATGTAATCATATCCAAGCGAGTCCAAAGACCACAAGGCTTCTGGTGTTACCTCAGAAAGATATTCTGGAAGCTTCTTGTCAAGATAATCAAAAATTCTAATATCATGATTTCCTAGTGCTGAGAATAGTTGTGCATTTGGCAACATCTCTCTTGTCTTAGCATAAAAATCTCTTGCACCCTTTGCTTCATGCCTCATCATAGGAACAATAAGATCTTTGCTGTCATTCTTATGTAATTGAAGGAATTCTGCTGAACGCCCCTCTGTATACTTGCTATAGCAAGCTTGATCATCAGTGTCACCAAGATAGTCAACAACATCTGGCTTCATCCACTTCATAACCTTGAACCAAAGTTCAATGGCCTTATCATCTTGATACGGGAATTGCTGATCAGATGATAGCATCCACTTTAAGTCGTTACTCATATAATCCTTTGTCTAGGTTTAGTATATTGTATATCTATTTGTCTTATTTTGTCAAGCTGCGTGAGCTTTATTATGTTCTATTCTTGAACATAAGAAAAGATTGATTAATCTGTTATCCACTTTGTCATGATTGATATGATGAACAGTTTCCCAATCTTCTATTATTCTATTAAATTCTTTTTCAATTATGAGGCGGTGTTCGTAATACCAGCCTTTAAAATTTTTTGGATGCTCAGGTACTTTTATAAGTACATAGCCTTCCCGACTAATCTTCCTATCACGCTTTGTCCAAAACCTGATAGGCTGATACATGTTATAGTTTCTCTCCTTCTGGATGAACAAAAATTTCTTTTTGCCCCACCTTGATGATTTCACTATCAAGCCATTCTAACACATCTGGATCTACAATATGTCTGCGTTTTGAATCGCTTACAAGATATATTCTACCATCAGATATATCATGAATCAAACTTCCATCACGAAATCCAAGAACTCCCGCCGTAGAAAAATTAACAAGCATTGCTTCTGAAGTCTCAACAATTGGTAGAGACCAAGACTCCATTGCTTTGTCAGAAACAAACTTAAATCTTTTATTGCCCTTAATGTAAAAGTATCCACGCTCTGTGTGTGCGATAAGACCACTTGGAACTATAGGGTTATAAGATTTCTTTGTTTTATTTTTTTCTTTAAAAAGTTTAATCATTAGTTTGTACTGTTTGTCCAGATTCTTTTTCTTGAGACATAACTGTAAGTTCTGCTCGCAATACAGCCTTGTCTAATTCCAATTCTGCAATTCGTTGTTGCAGTGCCATTATAATTAACTGATTTCTATCCATCGGTTTCTCCTTTACTTTTCAGTATAACACAAACTATTATTTTTTGTCAAGGTTTGTTATTCTTTTTTGATGATCCCTATACTTTTCTCCAAATGCATGTATGCCATTAAAGTACCTTCTTCCTGCTTGGTGAGGTTTTTCTTTGTCGGGACCTTTTCTTTGATTTCCAAACTCTAATTGATCTTCGTATTCTTTAGATAAAGTTTCTTCATCAAATATATCTTTAGCATCAACTATAGAAAACTTGTCAACATAATATCTTGGAATAGGTATAAATGCTGATATTATATCTCCCTTTTTTATAAATGTTTCTACATTTGGTTCTATTACCTTTAGATTAAACGAGAAGTCTCTTCTTAAATTGTCAGTTTCAATAACTGCCGTCATTACCCCTATATTCTTGATAAAGTAATTTGGTGGCTGAATAGTCATTATATTAACGCCTAGCGGAGTTCTCATAGTAAACTTATTTTGAAATGTTACTATTCCAGAGCCAAAGTTTGATACAACAAACTGATCTTCCGACCCATAGTTATCTATATTTACTTTTAACCCATCAGGGGATTCTGTACCATCCCAAATCATTGAAATGTCATATAGGCTTTTAACAGCAAACCCATACTGATTTCCTATCATTATTGGCAAGCAATAGTAAAAGTGTGATGTAAACCAATCTCTTTTTGGGTAGTCTTTAAGATTTAATATTATGTTTTCATAATTAGTAGTCGCATTTGCTGAATGCGGTACTATAGCTATAGTATTTTTTGGTACTAAATCTTGGTCCTCATTTATATAACTAGTAATCTTAATTCATCTTTCTTTCATAAGCTGGATCTGTTGTCCAAAATGATGCTATTGTGTATCTTGTACCATGAAAAACCTTTGTAATACCATGTAAATATTCTTGATTTCCTGGATGTATCACTAGCATTCCTGGCTCTAAATCTGCTTCAAACCCAAAGTTAGGGTAATAGGTTTTTCCACCCACAAAATCATTATTTAGATAAATTATAGCTCCCCACTCACGATGGTTAAACCAAGATCTTTCTGGGCCACTATCGGACATGTCATCACAATGAGGAGGTTGTTCTATTCCTTCAGGCCAACGAACAAAGTTTATTAAATCTGGAAAAGCTTCTTTGACATAAAAAGATTGAATTTCTAAAGCTATTCTATTTTTTATCTCAAACAAAAGTTTATAGATATCTGATCTACCATCTGCCTCTATTGCTTCTATATAAAGGCATCTACCATCCCAGTAGTCATCCCCGCCTTTGCTCCAGCCATCGGTTTCCTTTAGATACTTTACTATTTTTTCTACTTCTATTTTAGAAATAAAATTTTTCTTTTGATGTAGCTTGTCCATTTTTCCTCCAACTTTATTTTATCACATTATTTGATTTGTGTCCAAGTGCCATTATTGTTTATATAGATTGCTTTTGCTGGTGTCCATGAACCATTATTGTTTATGTACATTTTTGTCATGCTGACCCATGAACCATTTACATTAGTTTTAATAGATTTAACACCATTTGAAAATGTCAAAGATCCTGTTTGATTTCCGTATGGACTTTCCGATACATTTACTGTTATAGTTACTGTATCATTGTTTGTTAACCCCGAAACTGTAAGTGGATAGTTTGACCCCGATGGCGTTCCTTTAACTAATGTTCCTGTGTCCACAGATATACTATATGTATAAGAAGAACTATAATTAGTTATATTTACTGTAAATCCGCCACCGCCAGATTTTTCTACTGGTGCTGAAAATGTTGGTATTGGTAAGTTTGTGTATCCCTTTGTAGTTGCTTGACCTATTTGATTGGATCCTGATTTTACGGTAGCTGTAACATTAATAGCAGTTGGCGGGATAGCATTAGTTACAGTAAAACTTCCATTTGATTGAATACTAGAAACTGATCCAACATCTGTAGTCAGCGACCATGTGTATGATGAATTATAATTAGTTATTGATCCAGTAAAACCATCATTGGTTGGAGTATTAGTTCCAAATGCTGGAGTCAATCCACCAATTCCAGTTATCTGGGCTGAGTTAGATTGATAATTGCCATTTGAATCACTTGCTGTAATTGTTACTGTAGAAGATTGACCTCCAGTAAGACCTGTTACTGTCCATTGGGGCACAGAACTATAATATCCTGTAGAAGTTGTTGATCTTGTTACTGTTCCCGCTGTTTCAGCAGTAGCATCATAACTTAAAGTTGAATCATATACTGATAACCCAATTGTAAATCCACCATTTTGTTCTGAGCCAATATATAGGTTTGGTGGGTTTACTTTGGTATAACCTGTTGCTGAAGCAGAACCACTTGTATAACCAGATTTTTGAGTTGTTACTGTTATTACGCTAGAACTTTTTGGACTCAGATTACTTACAGTAAAAGGTAATGTTGACCCTGAAAGAGTTCCTAAACTTACTGTACCACCATTAGTAGCAGAATAACCCCATGTATAAGATGCATCGTAGTTAGTTATTGTTCCGTTAAAACTTGTTGTAGTAGCACCTGGAGCATAAGTCAAAATATTAGGAATTAATGCTGGTCCATTTGCCATGCCACCTTGAGTTCCTGTGGCATCCGCATATCCAAATTTATGTGCTTTAACACTAACAGTTGCTGCTTGTCCTGGACTTAAACCAGTTATTATAATTTCTCCAGGAGATGAAGGAGGGCTAAATACAGAAACTGTTCCATAACTTACAGAAACTGTATATGTAATAGTAGAGTCATAATTTGTTATTGAAGTTTGAAATCCATTAGTTTGAGCTATAGGTGAACTAAATGTTGGTGCACTAATAGATTGATTTAATGATGTTCCTGTTATTTGAGATGAATTTCCAGTATAGTAAAGCTCAGAATCTGTAACGGTTACTGTTGCTGATTTATTTACATCCAACCCAGTTACAGTAACAGTTGTACCAGATATACTAACCGAACCCGCAGTTGTTGTTGCCGAATAAGTTTCTATTCCATCTGAGTTGTTTATTGAAAAATAAAAACCACCTACGGTTGATGTTACAGCACTATATTGTGGTGAAGGCAAAAATGCTGGTGGACTAAAGAATCCTGGCGGAAAGAATGGTGGAGCAAAAAATCCAGGTGGGAAAAATGGAGGAAAAAACGGAGGCACATATGGCGGTGGCGGCGGTGGTGGAGGCGGGACGTATGGCGGTGGTGGAGCTGGAGGCGGTCCCGACGGCGGCGGTGGTGGTGTTACACCAGTATAAATTGTGGGTTCTCCACGTACTGCATATCCTCCAGCTGGTGGCATATTGTCTTGGCTAGACATTACCTACTCCTTAATACGCTATCCAGATGTCACCAGTAAACCCACCTGATGGGGTAACTGATGAAGGGTTAATGTAAATGTTTCTTACATATTGGCCACTATTTGAAGATATAGGTGTTGCATTTCTTACTCTAGCAAAACCATTAATGTAAACATATGAGGATCCAGAACCTGCACTATACAAAGATCCCGCCCCCGTACCACTTCCCAAGATTACAGAAGTAGAGTTTAAGAATGTTATATTAGTATTAATTGATGTTGCTGATGTTGCACCATTTGAAATTCCACTATCAACAAATGATGTTGAATTTCCTGATGGGTCTACTGAAAATGCTGGTAAATTAGCAGACTTTCCATAGACTTGAAAAGCTCCTGTATTTGAAGAGTTGTTACCTACAATAAATGACATGTAGTTAGTTGAAGATATTCCACTAGGAGATAAAGACACTGTGTATGATGTGTTTGCAGAAGTAGGAACTAGATTATATGCGGACTGAACTGCGTTTCCACTTAACTGAGCATTATAAACAATTGAAGATCCAGGGTTACTTGATGGAGTTCCAATTATATTGATAACATCGTTAGCACCATCTAATTGGACATAAGCATTAGCTGTTTTAGCTGCTGATTGAATTATTGCTCCTGTTGCATTTAATGTTCCTGCTGCTGTAACAAAGAAATTAGGAGCATAAGTTGTTCCATTGTATCCGCCAGCTTCAATAACATTGTCCCCCGCACCTGAAGGAATAGATAGCTGAAGCTTGTAAGTATTAGAAGAATTTTCAATAACAAATCTGGCACCTGGATCTTTTGTGGAATCCAATTTTAATGTGCCTGATGAATTAGATATTGTATTGCTATTAATCAGGAAACCGCCAATTAAAGCAGCACTTGTTATAAAGTTAACTTGAGAGTATCCCGAAGGAAATGAAGGGGTTGTATTACCTCCAGGGGAAGATACTTGACCACCTAAAGGTGTAGTTATAATTTCTGTTAGTGCTGCTCCAGTTGATGCATAGGCTGCAAAACCACTTGAGTTCATTACAGTCTTTGGTACACCCGTTAATGCAGTACCAGCATATATTGATCCGCCATTTAGCTGAACATTGCCTGTAAATGTACCACCTGATGCATGTATTGTTCCCGTTATATTTGCAGATGTTGCAGTAAGATTACCTGAGTTATCTACTTTAAATACATTGGCAGCATTAATTAAATCTGAAGATCCGCCATTTCCTATAATGGTTATATTACGTGCTGTTACTTGGCCTGCTGGAGTTACACTAAATTTAGCTAAACCATCTGAGTTATCTGATGTATCTGCTCCCGCCCAAAAAGCGTAATATGGATTTGATCCAGACAACCCAACATAACCAGACTGATATGTTCCAGTAGACAAATCATTTTGAATATGAGAATTTGTTATTGACCAATCTGCTATTTTTGCATTTGTAGTTATAAATGTTAAATTGCTACTTGTATCACCTAGTATTTGTGTTGATGGTGAAGAGTCATTTGGACCCCAAACAAATATTCCCGCTTCACTATTTGATGTTCCGAGCAAGATTCTTGATCCTGATGCAATGTCATTATTGCTACTCATGTATATAGCAGCGGGTTTTGATGGATCTGTTGTTTTAGCAATTTGAATTGCGTTATTAATCAATGAAGTTGTTGGGTTAATTGGTGTAGCTGTATATACTACTGAATTTTGAGATCTATCTCCGTAGTTATCATAGAATGCAACCGTTACATAAACATTTGAGTAATAATTTAAGAATACGTTTCCTGGTCCTGGACCATCATAAACTTTTGTCTGCATATGATAATTTCCAGATGCTTGCGAAGTTAGTGGACTATGCAAAGTTAAAATATAATTTGATCCAGACTGACTTATTCCTGTTATCCAGTTTATTCCACTTATTCCATTACCAGTAATTTGATATCCAAAATAAGATGTAGGATGAGGTGTTCCTGGATACCCGCCATTTTCAAATGTTAATGAATTTACTGTTATGGTACTAGAGCCTAAGGTGCCTCCACTAACATAAACTGCATCCATATAGTCAGGAACATCATTGCCTGTTATAAATGATGTTGGGTCTTGAAAAAATTGATAAACTTGGGCTGATGTTCCACCAGTAGTTCCAAAGTTAAATTGAACTGTATAGCCATCAATCACATCACCTATTGCTGCGGTAGGTGTAACTGAGGACAAGGTGTTTGTTCTAGAAAATTGTGGTATTGCTGTTCCACCTGCAGATGATCTTATTCCGACTGGAGATACACTAATTACATATCCTGTATATGAGTTATAGTAATTTCCAAATTGTGCATAGATATCAGCAGATTTAATTACAAACTCTTGAGGCGTTGTTATTGAAGCTGGATAAAAGTAAAAATTTCCTACAGCCGTAGTTCCAACTGGTTTTAACTGGACAATAAAGCTTCCACCAGCGTTTCCATCTGTTGGTATTGTTGCAGTTATTAAAACATCATTTCCAGTAACATCAACTGTTGATCCATCGGAAAACGTTCCTGACACACTTGTAACATCTGTAGGTGCTTTTGTATTTACTGTAACTATTGGTGTTGGGGTTATCTGATATATATTGGAATATGATCCAGTTCCGCCACCCAAAGAATCTGTAAATTTAGCTCTTACATATCTGGTACTTGTTGTTGGTGTAAATATTGTAACAGGATTAGTTTTAGATAATGATACTTGACTAAAAGACAAACCTGTAAATAATGAAGATGAGACATTTGTAACATCTCCCGACCAATTTATAAGCCCTCCAGCATCATCATATTCTTCGATATCAACGTAGCTAAAATTAGGGGATGTAGGAAGTTCGGCAGGAGAAACTGGAACTCCTGCATATGGTCCAGAGTTTCCAATATAGGTAGTTGTAACGGTATAACCTGAAGTTATAGATTTAAGAGTGATATAAGGTGTTGGCAAACCATCACTATATGGTCCTGGAGTAATAGATTGTGATGCACCATTATTTCCATAAACATCTTGTGCATAAACAGTAATAGTATCAAAAGAAGTTTGTGGAACTCCAAATGCTGCACTATTGGCACTTTGAGTTAAATTATATCCTTGTAAAGCTGATGACAAATTAATAGTATGTTGAACTACACCAACATTTACTGAGCCTTGTTTGAAGTTTATATAAAAGTCTGCCACATATTTATTTTGAGGCAATGTGGCATCAAAATTCCATGTTATTTGTAATGTAGAACCTACCCAAACTGCTTTTAAATTAGATATACCATCTGGTGGAGATATTGTTCCTATCAAAGAATTTGTTTGTGCTGCTATCTGATCTCCAGTCATAGGTGCATGTTGATCTTGCAAAGCGTTTATTTGACCTGAAGTTACACCGTAATTTGCTTGTAAAGCAGCAAGGCTCATGCCCGAGGCGGTATTAATGATTTCAATTTGAGTACCACTTCTACCCTGAACAATACCCAACTTACCTCTCTTGGCACGTGGGTCATTAACATCAATAAAGATTGGCTGTCTTTGTGCAACAGAGTTTGATGAGTTATATTGCGGTGGCTTTGGTTGAACCAAGTTTAACTTCCCCCTATCTTGGACCTACTGCTTGCCAATAAAAAGGTATAGCACCAGTTGGGGCGGTAGATGTTGCACTTGATATTCTCCAAGAAAATCCTGATGTTGTTACTGTAAAAACTGTTATAATGCAACCAGAATTAGCAGGACTTATACCACTTCCTTGCGATCCAGCGTATAGAGTTGCTGTTACCACTGGTGGGGAAGAGAACTGAAATGTTGAACTAATAGAAGGATCAGAAAAGCTTGTAACTCCATAATAAACTTTATTTAATGTTTGTGCTCCTGCTGGAGAAGTAACTGCTCCGCTTGAAGCAATAACAAGAGTTTCTTTTCCATAAACCAAAGCTTGTGATCCTGGGTCCCAAACATGTGAAAATGCTGTTGCATTCCAGTCTGTTGCACCCGATGAAGTTCCATTAAAGCTATTGGTCAAAGCCGTAATACTATCGCTATGCTGATTGACAACATTGATTAGCTGTTGCCAAGCTGCTATATCCAAAATATTTGGATCAGAGATTTTTACATATCCCATATTTTCTCCTTAGACTATATATGAATTATACCATTTTTTATGAATTTGTCGGATTTACTGCTTTATTCAAAGAGTTAAGGGTTAATGTTGTCTTTAATCCCTTATCATATGAATTGTTAACTCCATGCACTAGGTATTTAGCATTCTGAATTCCCGCCAAACTGTAGTTTAAGTTAACTATGTCTCCGACCTGAATCAGAGGATTTCCAAAGACTTGGATAGAAGTATCTCTTGAGAATCCATCATTTCCTATGGCTATAACATCAATAAGCCTATTGGCAGTTTCTCTTGACTGTATCCATGCTGAGTCAACTTGGATAACCTCTGATTTGTTTGATGCATCCAAAACCCTAGTAATTGTTTGTGCATCAGATGGAGCAATTGCTTCATGTGTCCATAGGTTTAAGCTTACAGTAAATTGATTAATACTATCAGAAGCATGTGTCAAATAAACCATATGGCCTACGTTATTTGCAATTGCAAGTCTTGCCCTAAATCCTGTATTTATAGGAGTTGAATAAGACAGTGAATATTCATCAACCATTTGTTGCTGATAGTATTGCTGATCAAAAGGCTGATCTCCTGGGAAATAAAACCACAAATATTCAATTGGCAAAACATCAGCACTTACAGCTGCTGGTGTTTGATACTGAACATCATAATAATTTATTCCAGTTACTTCTGGGTTTGTCTGCATCATATAGCTTCTATATCTAGAGAACAAGTTTTGGTTTTGTATCAAACCATTTAAAAACTCAGTATCTTGATACCAATAGTTAATGCTTCTTTCATCTAAAGCTTTTTCACAAGCATAAATTTCTCTAAGATTAGAAGAAACAGTTGGAAGAGCTGAAGTGCCGTAAGTAAATCCAGCTGGCATTGAAGGGGCAAGTGTTGTACAGAATCCAAAATGCCCTGTAAACAAATGCTCTGAAGTTCCAGCTAATATATTAGGCTTTTGAACCAAACCACTAACCAAGTTTCTATTTGGAGACTTCCAATATCTAGATGATGTAACTCCATCATCAGTAACCAATGCATTATTTGGAATAGGATCTGGTATTTGCCATCCAGTAATTTGAATGTTATTCAAAAATACATCTATAAGCTGTCCTTCTATTTCTCCGTCTGTTCCATCAGAAAAACTAGTTACAACTTTTAATATATACTCTTGATCTGTAGCATATGTATATGAATACGCTGTTGTATCAGTTCCTGGAACTGCTGTTAAAACTTTTTCCCAGTTAGACTGAACATCAAAGACTACACCATCAATTTCTGCCATAGCAACCATAGTTGATCCACCGCTATTCAAATCTTTTTTAACAACAGTAATGAAATAACTATACTGAGAGTTAGAAGATGTTTCGGGATTGCTATATGTTACAGGAGGTGGTGGAGGTGGCGGAACCACGTAACCATCGGATGGTGGCGGTGGCGGAGGTGGTGGCGGATTACCATATGGTGGTGGTACAGTGTAAACTGGAGGTGGTGGTGTAGGAGTTGCGGGTGGCGGAGGTGGTGGAGGAGTATAATATGGAGGCGTTGGAGGAGGTGGTGGCAAAGGTGAAGAACCATATGGTGGTGGTGGTGTAGGAGTTGCAGGTGGCGGAGGTGGTGCAGATATGTTTGATGCAACAGCATTTGATACCTGAATTAATTCTACACGATATTCAAGATCGGTTGATCTAAAGAATACGCCTGCAGATATTGGTGATCCTGCATTCAAATCAAATTTAGCAGAATATGTTCTGAATCCTGGATTAACTACATTTGCATTATAAATATAAGTCCAGCCTGAATTATTTGGTGATACTTGAATCTTTGTTATTTTTGGATTATCTGAACTAGCCAAAATATCTTGAACTATGGCTGTAGCACAGTTTTCAGCTGTTAGATTTTTATCTGACAACTGTTCTATTATTTTATGATCTGATGGTACAGTTCCGAACATTCCTCTTCTAATATTAGAAATTTTTCCAGTAGGTACAATTGTTACGTCTACTGGGGATGGAGGCACTAATAATCCAGTTTTTCCTTTAACAGGTAAGCCATTATTTATTAAAAGTCCCGCTTGATGCTTTTTTACAAATTGACCAACAAATGAAGCTAGTTCAAGATCAGTCTTTGGATAAACATATTCGTATACTCCAAATGTATTGGTATCTGGATCATAATCTTTGGTAATGTCTTGCAAACTAGAAGTTTGACCTAGCAAATATTCTTTGTATAAGAATGAGACTACTTCATTTTCAATTACTGCATAGCCGTCTGTATTCAATAGGTATGTATGAAATATGTCAAGCAAAGAGTTGTTGTTCATTTGGAAGAAGTTATCTTTTTCAAGCATTGATGTTGAAAGATAATTTGATCCTACTGCATCTGCATCTTTTTGTGTCCACAAAACTTCATTTGATGTTGTATAGATAAATGATGGTGAATTTTGAGCACCTGGATTTGTGGCATTTTGTAATGCAAGAGATTGTGTAACCTTTGGCTCTTGATAGCTAATTGTAATAGATCCAGGCTTCTGCTTATTTGTAATAGAATATCCACCTTGAATTACGCTAGCATCATCAAACTCTACTGTAACATCTTGATATCTCATGATATTTGCAAGGCTTAAGAATTTCATAACTCCCCACTCATCAATATATGCACCAATTTGATGAGCCAAGAAAAGTTCTGATAATGCGTCATATAGGGTTGCTGATTGTGAGTTACAGAAATAATAGTACATATCCATAGCGGTATACTTATCATTTGTTACTTTATAAAGGCTATCGTAGTCGTAATCTGTATATCCCGCCAAATCTAGTATGTTGGTGATAATATCAAATATAGACTTATTACTTGCAACATAATCAGGAGCTGGTACAGTTTGTAAATAATTTACAATATCATAGCAGCCAATTTTTACTGTTTGAATATCTGTTTCATCCCAAGTGTTTGCATAGTAAACTCCTGCTGGAATATAAGTGTTTGGCGTTATTTCTCCATTTTGGAAATAACTTTCAAAGTTCCAACCAAGATAGAATTTTACATTTTTCTTCATCATGTTGTACAAAACTGAGTTTTGATTCTGACTAGAAAATATTGGAACGGGAGCATTGTTATTAGACAAGGGGATAGCTGAAAGAGTTATGTCAGCCTGATTTGGGTTGATAGAAGAAATAGGAATATAGTTGTTCTTCGAGTCAAGTTGTTTTGTAATATCAAACTGCATTATAAATGGAGTTATATCAACTTCAATTCTTGGTGAAACTTCAATAAGTTGCATTCTAGTCAAGTCTGCTTCTACATAAGGACTTGTGTAAGAATTGAAAGGATTATTATTTACTTGAGCAGTTTGAGTTACAGTAATCTTGCCAAAACTCTTCAAAATACTAATCTGACCAGTTGAAGAAAATACTGGCATTTTTGACCAAGGGGAAGTTGTCCATGATGATCCATTGTAATAAAGAACTAACACTCCATTTGAAGGAACAGATATGTTGTGTGCTATTGTAGTCCCGTCCAAAACAACATCAATTATTGGAACTGTTTGTGTTGTATTAAATTTAAGCACTAGTTTGTTAGCATAGATATTTGGCTGATATATAGCAGTAAGACTTGGATTTGGCGTATGAGTAGATGTATCAGAAACAAAATACTTATAAGGAGCCATATCGCTAGGCATAACATTTTTATACATAGGTTGTGGAGGAGTTGCTAAACCAAATTGTGGGTTTTGTGTAATTGCAGTAACTGGTGCGTAAAGTTGACTATGACCAATAACTGTCTCCGTTGTTATTTGTCTGAATGAATTATCAAACGGTTGGCTATTAGAATGCCAAGAAAATACGTTACCGCTTGGCACATATGACTCTCCAGGCCTAAACGAACCAAACACGCTATCTGTAGGCCACAAAGAATCGTTTTGATAACTGTTGTAAGAAATAGGAAACACTTCTGGCTGGGTATAATAAATATTTATCGGATCAGTTAGATCTGCTGAATCATATGTATTCAAATTAATTGTATATGTTAGGTTAGATATAGTATCTGTTGAACCTGAAGATCCAACATATGTAATTAACTTTACATATCCAAATGAGCTAATGTCTATTGATGATGATCCAAATTGTGTTGCAGATCCTTTAGCGTATGCGTTTGCCATAATAGGCAAATCTGAATCAGTTTGAATATAAGTAATAATTTTATAAGCAGGAGAATGGCTTGGTGTAGAAAATGTATATGAGACAGAATGCTGTGTTCCTGTCATGCTAAAGCTTTTAGTTGTTACATTGCCTATAAAAGCATTTGCTGTACCCGTAACATCTGTTACTGTTATAGAGGGATTACCTATTGTTTCTGAAGATCCCGTTCCAGCAAAGGTTATGTAAGGCTGATTATATATGTTTTGATTCCATTCAGCAGAAGCTATTGGAACAAGTGTTACAGAACTTGCAGGATTTTTACCCGCAAAAACATTAGAGTACTGTGTATTAAGCATTATACCTCCGTAAACTCTATTGTAACATCAACATGATCATAACCCACTCCGCCAGTCCATGCGTTGCCTTTCATTCTTTTTGTCACATCGTAAGTAAAAGTAGTCATAAAGGCTTGATATACGTTCCAGGGATTTCCTGTGGCTGGATTTGTTCCTAGGGAATTTTGAAGTGAAGATGTATATGTGTTTTGAATTGGCAAGTTATTTACAGAAGGCTCTTGCTGTGCAAAGATAAATCTAACATAAACTGGATTGCTGTAGTTACCCTCATAAAAAGCTTTTAGCCAAGCTGGTCCGTAAGGTCCTTGAAAGGAAGTTGTGACGGGAGCTGTAACTGTAACTGGAGTTGCAACATTATTTGGATAACTTCCCTGTATATAATGAGTATTATAACTCATACCAACAATGCTTGGAGTTACTAGATCAACAAGGAAGCAGTTTGTATAAATTGCTCTTACTGTAAATACTCCATCAAAAGATCCATTTGAAGATCCAAAAATAGTAATGGTATCGCCAACATTTAATACCGCTGCTAATTGATCTGAATTCAAACCTGTTCCAAACCAAGTTTGAGAAGCCGTTCCAGCAGATTGTTCTGGGAAATGTGTTCCTGGCAAAGCCACAGCAACGGGTATTCCTGCAATCCAAGATATTGTACCATTTACTGGCTCTATTGGTCCAAATGGAACATTTGGCGTAGATATAGTAATTTGTCCATCAGCAACTGAGGTTACAAAATATTGTGCATTTTGAAGATAACCGCTACTACTGCCAGTCAATCCAGAAATAATTACAAGTTCACCTACTCTTGGTAAAGGAGTTACATTGCTTGTCAAAGGTATAACTGTATGACTTCCGCCATCTCCAAGGTAGGCAACAAAAGAACCACTAATATTTGCTACACTTGGAACATATATATTTTTTGTATTAGCCTGTGTATTTGTTTGTGTAGTTGCATTATTTGTGGTAGTAACAGTTGATGCCCCGCCATTATAATCTACAAGGTAGCTATCAAGAGTTGGAACATCTTTCCATTCAATTTTATGAACAAACTTTCTGGCAATAACATATTTACGCATTGTTCCATTTGCCATTCTGTCTGCTTGTTCGATCAAGTTATATGTAATATTGATTGGCTGGCGATTATGATCTGTAAGTGCATACCAGTTATTATTATCTATTGATACTTGCACACCTTGTGCTATTTGATATGTCATGATACTCCCATATTTGTTGATCTTGTACTTCCAGTATTACCTGGATTTATTTTTGTAGCTAATGGATTAACATTAGTTGTTTGAACAGTAGATGTAGTATTTGGATGAGAGCTTGTAGTTGAAGTCCCCGTCACAGTTCCCGTCACCTGAATAACAGTTGTTACAGTAGGTCCTTGACCAGTTGCTATTCCAGAACTTACGGCCTGTGCATTAATTGTTCCTAATGCTTTTGCTGCTGAAACAGAAGCTGGCAACTGACTTAAATCCGTAATACCATTTGCAATAGCATTTTTCAAATCTTGCAAACCTTGGTTAATTGCATCTGCATTTGCTGACATAGCATCAGATTGATCTTGCAATTTTTGCTGAACTGAAGAAGCATTAAAGTCAACTTTTGCACCTGAAATTTGTTGTTTTAATGTTGCTGCTTGCAAATAGTTACCACTAATCATAGCAGTTTTCATATCATTCTGCAACCCAGTAATTTGTTGTTGATATTGCAACTGTGCTTTTGCTTCTGCAGCAATTTTTTGTTGTGTGGTAAGTTGATCTTTAACAATCTTTAATTGTGCATTTTGAGCATCAAGAGATGTTTGAATTTGTGCTTGCAAAGTTTTTTCTTGAGGAGTACCAGTTGGTACGCCTCCTAAACCAGTTGGTGGAGGAGTTGGTGGAGGTGGAGGTGGGGGATTACCTGCAACTGCAGCTGTATTATCTGCTTGCCATTTTGTTATTGCTGCTGAATTTTCTTTAACAAAAGCTTCAAGAGCATCAGGCCCCTTTTTCATTGCATCTTCAAGCTCTGTTACTGAATGTCCAGCTGAGCTAAAATACCCACTGTTATATTCTGCCATTGCTTCAGTCAAAGCCTGGACATTAGTTGTGTCTTGACCAGTTTTGCTATTAGTTGCCATAGCTGTATAAGCATCTTGCCAAGCATTATCACCTTGAACTTGATTAGCAAGATTACCATAAACGGCTTGATCAGATAATAATTTTTTGTAAGAATCAGGAGATTCTTTGGACATTTGTACAAATTGAGCTATAGTGTTAGCTAATCCAGTTTGAGTTAATTGAAGTAAAGTCTGACCCATTCCCGCAGCATTAATATTCTTATCATCCATGGTAAGAACTTCTCCATTATTACCTATTCCTACATTTCCTGCATTATATGCACCGAATAGTCCAGTTGCGTCATTAGTATCTTTTCCGCTTTTACCAGCATTTGCAGCAATTATTTCATTTTTTATTTGCATTATTTCTTCAGTGCCTGCGCCAGCTGCTGTAAGTCTTGAAATAGCATCTGCCAAAGCTTCTTGAAAATTCATTTGTCCTGTTGAGGTATCTGCTGCAACAGTTTCAAGTGATGCCGTCAATGCCTGATCCTTGGTATCTCCTTTAAGTTTAGCTAAAGCATCCTTGTCCATTTGATTTGATGAATTTAGATAAGCTTGAGTTAATTTTTCAACAGCACCCATATTATCTGAAATTGATTGTGTATGCTTACTTAATCCATCTGTAGGCTTAGCAAAATCATATACCGCCAAAGGTTCAAAATGAACATTAAATTGTTGTGCAGCTTCTGCACTTGTTGTAAACGAACTCTTTATTGCATTAGAACTTTGACGCATAGAAGTGCTTATTGCTTGGAATGCTGTTACTACGCCTCCAATAGCAGCACCGACTGCAGCACCTTCTGGTCCGAACATCATACCCATACCCGCATATGTTCCTACATTGGTTGCTGCTGAAGCTAAAACGCTACCTTGCGGAAGGGCTTGAGCAATTGCTTGTCCACCCATCATCGTAGCCATTCCTAATCCACCCTTTACAGAGCCTCTTAGTGAACCGTCTTCTTTTTTAACTTTATTTAATAAAGATTCTTTTGCCTTAGCTAACTTAGATGTTGCTTCAGCATCTGCATTTGCTGCTTCTTCAGCAGTACCGCTTATTCCTGGAGCAATTTCATTAGAATAGAATCCACCATTTGCCATCATTGGACCAACTTGAGGTGTTAAATCTGGTGTTTGCCAAGATGAAAGCGGAAGTTCCATTTGCATATCTTGAATTTCAACATTTGCAGCTTCTATAGGTGCAACAATTGCTTCAGTTAATGCAGGACCTTCGGCTGTAATTTGTGCAGCCATTTGCATGAATTTTTCTTGAACTGCCCCACCTAATGTATTAAGTGGAACGGTAATTCCAGCCAACATTGAATTACCAATTTGCTGAGAAGCTTCTTCTGTCATTGGAGCAAATGATTCAATTTGTGGAATAAAACTTAATAGTTCTTCATGTATAGCAGAACCAGTTGAACTCATAGAACTTTGAATACCTTGAGTAATACCTTGACCTATAGGTTCACCGACTTCATCTGCAAATAATCTTGAAGGAGAATGAATTCGTGCAGTACTTTGCATCTCTTCCAATATTCCATTTATATATTGCTTTGAAGTATCACTTGCATGCACCAGCGAGTCTGTTATTCCTTGATCAATACCCGCTGCAATTTGTTGTGCTATATTCTTATACTCTTGAGTTTCTTTTTTACCCGCTTCTTCTAAATCTTTTAATTGTTCTGCATAGCCATCAAGTTTGGCTGCCTCTATTGCATTTTGTAATTGACTTTCTGCTTTTTTGATAGCTTCTATATTTTGAGGATTAGAAGTTTTTAATACATTTATTTGTCTTTCTAAAGCCCCTACGTATTTTTCACTTGAATCGCCAGGAGCGTTCTTACCTGGTGCCCAGTTATCAAGCCTCATGGCTTCTACTGGATTTAGCTCTCCTGTTCTTCTAGCTTCTACAACATCGTGAGCAGCAAAAAGTGCTCCGCCTTCACCATAACCTCCTGAGGTGGCAGATTTTAATCTAAACTTTCCTTTTCTTGGACCTTTTTGCACTGTTTCAAGAAGTGGCATGTCGCCTTCTGTAACAGGACTACCAGTATTTACTGTACTTATAATATCTTGTTTAACTCGACCAGTTATTTTACTCCACAACAATTGTTGTGCTTCGGTTATTGGTTGTCCTCCATTTTTTATGTGCTCTATATCTGCTTCATCAATATCACCTTTTACAGATTCAATAACCCTGTTATAATAATCTCTTACTGGATCATTTTCTTTACCATTTTTAAAATGTGAAGAAAAAGTTGACAATGGTGCATTTTCTATTCCAGATAGGCCATAAAGTTCTTTTGATCTATAAATCTTTGTGCCACTTTTAGTCCAGTTAGATATACCTTCTGTAAAATGTGACAAATTAGTTCTGATCTGTCCTATCCATTTTTTTGGATCAAAGCTGGTGTCAAAAAGTTTTCCTAATTCTTCAAAAGATGAACTTAATTTATTTTGAATTTTTTCATAATCTCCAGAAGTTGCATCCATCAACCCTGGTATGTTTGCCAATTTAGTTGGTATATCTGATTTATGATGTGCAAGATACTCTCCTGGTCCAAGATCTTCTTCATCTACATTACCAGCCATATAGCCAGGAATTTCTCTTCCTAAAATAATATCTGTAATTACGCCAGCATTTTTTCTTGTTTGTTCTGCTGTAAGAATTGTTTCACCATTAGAAACTCTTGCAAGAATACTGTCTGAAGTTCCCGACCCAGGGCCAGATATTATTCCGCCATCTGCAAATCCTGGTAATGCCATTTGTTCAAATATGCTTGTTTCAACTTGTGCTGTTGCACCTACTGCTGATTTAAGACTATCAATTCCAGCACCAATGTTCATTTGATCTTGCATTATTTGAAGTTTTGCTGTCAAATCTGTAATTGCTTGAGTCAATAATTGTACTTGATCAATATCACCTTTTATACCATCTGCAAAAAGACTACTTGCATTTTGTGCAGCAATAAGTTCTGGTGTCAATAATTGCCTTAAACTTTTACCACCACTTATCAAATCTTTAAGATTAATTACACCCTTTAATATGTTACCTACAAAGTTAGCCATAAGACCTGTTAACATAAGAAGAGGTCCAGCTATTACAGTAAGTCCCGCCAAAAGTCCAAGGAAGAATTTTACTGGGCCTGGAAGACCTTGGAATACTTTAGAAACTTTATTTCCAAATTCAAGCAATTTAGTTCCAAGCTTAAGGATATCTTGTCCTATTGGGTACAAATCTGCTTTAAATGTTGCAAGTGCTTTTTGCCATTGTGCTGATGGAGAAGATGTAACTTGTGTAATTTCTTGGTTAGCAAGAGTTGCCAATTGTCCTGATGTTGCATTAGCAACCTGTAAAGCATTTACAGTTTGTGATCCCGCTGTTCCTAAGTTTTGAATAAGGGCTGTGATATTACCAAATTGATACTTACCAAACAACTTGTCAATAAGCTGTTCTTGTTGCATTTTGCTCAAAGGTTTTAATGCTTCTTGCAATGCAAGGATCATATTTACTGGACCCTTTTGGTCCTTAATATTATTTAGGTTAATTCCAAAAGATGCAAATTCTTTTGTAGCTGCTGATGTTGGGTTAATGATAGATGCCATAGCAGCTTTAAGTGCGTTAGCAGATTTTGCAGCTGGCACACCAGCTTCTTTCATAGCAAGAACCATTACAGCAGAATCTTTATATGTTCCACCAAGCTCTTCAATGATTGGACCAATTCTTGATTCAGATTGAACCAAATCACTCATAGACAAAGATGTTTGCTTCTGCATAGCACCAAAGTAGTTAACAGCGTCTGCAAGTTCCGTAGTATTCATCTTATAAACATTTTGCAAAGCAATAACAGCATTTGTTGCAGTTGTTTGATCAAGGTTACCAAGTTTAGCAAGTCTATCAGTTTGCTCAGTAATTGTTAAAAGATCTTGACCTTGCTTGCCCATAGCAGCAAATTGTGTAGCTACCTGAACAGTAAATTCTTGAGATATACCTAAGGTAGCAGCCATGCTTTTACCTAGATCCAAAACTTGTTGTGAAATTTGATTAATAGAGTCTTGACTTGGAGGAGTTAACCCTTCACCATAAACTTTTTGAAGTTGAGTCAATGCTGAGTTTACAGAATCAAAAGCAGATACAGCTTGTTGTCCAAATACCATCAATGGTATTGCCATACCTACTGTTAGCTGACGACCAGCCCATTGGGTATTTTTACCCCAGTTGATTAATTCGTTGGAACCTGTTCTAAGAGCAAGGTTATAAATGTTTTGTTGGTTTGCAGCAATCTTTGTTGCATTTGCTACAGCATCAATACTCTTTGGTGTAAATACAGAATAAAAGCCCGACTTAGATGGGTCAGCCATTATTACGGAATTTTGTAACTTAGTTTGTTCTACCGCCAAAGCTTTTACAGAATCAGTTGCTTCGCCTTGACGTTTTGTTAAAATTTGATAATAAGTACCTAAACTTAATGTTCCTTTTTGAAGTGCTTGTCCAAACTTTTCTGTTTCATTTTGTAAAGAAACTGTTTGGTTTGTAAACAAACCACTGTTTGTAAGTGCTGAAGAAAATTCATTTGAAAGAGTTTTTACGCTAGCAGCAGTTTTATCAAAAGATGCACCAGTTGCTCCTGCAAGAGATGCATTAAGGGATGCGATGTTAGCCTTGAGTTTTGCAATAGCATCATTGACTACTGAAAAGTCTCCTAATGCAACTACATTTAACTCAATGTTTGCCATTAATCGTCACCCCCTATTGACATAAAACCTAAACCTAAACCGATTCCAAATCCTTCTTTACCAGCAGCATATCCTTTAAGATCGGCTATGTCACTAACTGATTCTTGCGGTTCATCTAGTTCAACACCTTGTAGTGCTGCACTAAATCTTTTATCTTCAAGATCTTTCTTTCTTGAAAAATCTATCAAAGCTGTTAGCTCTTCAAGCGAAAGTGAAGATTCTAGCTCATCAAAGTTTTTCCAATGACCGAGCAAGAAGGCTTCAGACTCCAAGGAGCGTAGATCTAGTTCGTCCCAACTAGAGCTGCTCCCAGAAGGTTTGGGTCGGTGAGTTTCAATCCTCCGACAACTTCGAGAATTTTCATCATTGTAGGAGTCTCAATGATTTCTTCAAATTTATCTTGGTCTGATGCTAGATCGGGTCTAACATTTGTCAAACAAACCATTGCTGCTTGAATAAAAATATTCATTGCAGCATTTGTGTCTGTTGCATTTTCATCTTGAGCTTGATTAATTACTTCCATAAACTTTCTAAGCTGCTTGATAGGCATAGGCTTAAGTTCAATGGTAGTTCCATCGCTTAGTTCAATGTCTAGTACATCATATACTGTTGTTGCCAATTTATAGCTCCCTTGTTTAGTTAGTTAAATTATACCAATATTTTAAGTTAATACAAATTCAAGACCCCCCGATTTCTCGGAGGGCTTGAATATCAATATTAAGTTTTTTTAAAACGACTTGATTAGTTAGATCCCCATACACGGTCAATAACGACGCCGTATTCAGAACCACCATATGCAGCATTGCTGTCATCTGGGAGCATACGGAATGCGACTGGGAATACTGTTGCTGCATCACGCTTCAAGGAGTGTGCTGTTGTATCCATAGATACTACACGACGTGCAATATATACACGCTCCTTGTTGCGACCTGCATAAGTAGAACCATTAGCCTTATCACCAATGTTGTATGGAGCATTACCAACTGCAATGAACACACGCTCTACTGGAGCATCTCCAAGGGAGCCTGCTGCCATATTAAGTGTTGCACCTTGCTCACCTGTGATTGGATCTGTGTCAACCAAAGCCTGCACTGCAGAACCTGCAGCATTGTAGTAAGAGTCCATCTGACCCCATGCAAGCTGTAGGTTTTCAAGTGTTGCTTCTGAAAGCTCGGTCTTAAGTTCTACCTTAATATCTGACTTGAAAAGTCTAGCTGCATCAAGGAGCTGATCAACTTTAACCTCAGCATATGTAGGCTGATAGTTAAGCTCAAGTCCTGTGTTTGTTAAACCAACGTTGCGATAATCGGTGTTGGTATTAAGAGCTGCTGCTGCAGATGTTCCTGTTGTGTTACCAAGGAGTGCCTTGATTTCAGGAGCAGTAGTTGTTGGGCGGGGAGCAGTGATTCCATCATTTACTGATAGAAAAATCTGTGCTGCACCAACGATTACGTTTCTTGTATTTGTACTTGCCATATTTATTTTTCACCACCTTATTTTATTTAAAATAAAAATTAGATGACAATTTGCTTCCTCATAGAAAAGCATAGCATTGTTTTAAAATAAGTCAAAGTTTTAGGCAAATTTTCCAGAATACTCGTCTGATATATCACGGGTATATGCGTAGCCTACTGTGAAATCACCGCTCATATATCCACCTTCATCGGTAAACAATTGAATAGGGTTGGACATTTCTATATTAAAATAAAGGTAATTAAATGGGCTAGATGTGCTAACATCAGAATTTATGGTCTTGGCAGACAAATCATATCTTCTAAATAGGTCTGTTAAAAAGTTAGTTATTGTCATTATTCTATCTGTTTTATTGGATACTATGTCCAGAATAAGGGATTCTTGAGTTACCCACCACTGAACTCCCGTCTTTTTTTGCTGAACATGGTAAACAATAAAGTCTTTTCCTGGCAACAAGTTATTAATTTCTGGGATCTGTTGGGCAGGTATTATTGGGATTAGTGCTTCTGCAAAGCCATCTGGGTAATAGTCATTTGGATCAAAAATACCTGCATTAGTTAATTCCTGCCACATGGCATTTCTAATGTCATAAACAGCAGACAAAGAGTAATTTGTCATCCCACTACCTCCTGATCAAGCCCCATTGATTCTATCGAAGCGACTACCGCATTCTTTACAGTATTAATATTAGCACGATTTCCATTTAATGCAATAGTTATATCTTCAGATAATCTTTCATATAACCCCGAAGAATCAATAGCTGCTCCAGAAAAATCTGTATACCAAGAAACAAAGAAATCAGCAAATGCATGTTTTGTGCTCACACCGCCTGGATTTAATATATTTACTGTTGTTCCAGGTTTTATAAATACTAAACCATCATTACCAACAAATGATAGGATTCTTTCAGCTGTAAAAGAAACAGGATCTCCTTTTTCCATTACATCAGCTTTATATCTAAATATACTTTTTCTAGTAACCACTTTTCCTGTACTTCCTGGTATTAAAAGTTGAGGATTTACTGGTACTGGAAGCTTAGATGGTAAAAATTCTGAATCTACAAGAACAGTTCCTTCTAAAACAGAACTTCTTACAAGAACAAAAAGTCTTCCTTCTACTTGACCTATTTGTCCCCATTCATAAACGTGATGCATTCTTTTAGGGTTTGCTCTTGCATATTTATCTACTGCTAACACAAATTTTTCTGCAGTAATTGTAAATACAGCTTTTGCTATTTCATCAACAACTGCTGGTTTTGTAACCTGCTTCATGTTGTCTAAAAAACTACTTAATTGTGCTGCTACGTTAGATGTGTTAACCTCAAGTGATATCATTTGACTGCACCTGAGTTCTTAGAAGAACAGCCTCATAATATACAACCTTACCAAATGGATCCAGGGTTGCGTGTGAGGATGTTACTTCAAAAATGGTGTCTGGTTCTCCTAGACGATCAATCTCCACAAATACCTTTTGATTATCGCTAGAGCGAACATTTTCAATACGCCATCTTTTACTTAGAAGTTCATTGCATTTAATACGAATTTGAAACTTTTCTGTATAGTCACCATCTTCACCAACTTTAAAGCTTTTGTTGTCGGTTCTAGTTGATGCTCCACCAACTTTGATTGGTTCTACCTTACACTGAATTGTTCTGGCATAATTCCATTGTCTCAAAACAGCACCAGTGTTTGGATCTTGTGAATATTCTTGCTCATATATATCGGCTTTCATATTCATAATGGAAGCCATAACTGAATTGTTATACATTATATGATCATCATATTAATGTTACGGTATTGATCAAGTATATTATCTACTGTGACGTTACCAGTACCATTAAATGCTCCCGCCGACATTTGGAAGGAAATTTCACTGAGGTTGACAGACTTAAGATACTTGTTTCTCCAAGCATAGTCGTTGGCAAGCAGGTCTCCAACAAGCAACATAGATGCTTGCTTGATATCTTCTGGAACATACTTATAACCTATATTTCCAACAAATTTGTATCTTGATCCATCTCTAAATCTACCATAATAAAGAATATTGGCGTCTACATCGTTATCATATCTAATGTCCCAGCCAGGATCAACGAGTCTTGCTACATATCCTGTTTGAGTAAGTTCTAGGTTAAAACCAAATCCATTATAAGCTGGGTCTTGAGTATTATCAATCATTAGTATGTCATCTTCATACATCTGATCAACGCTAGTCATTCTTTCTATTAGCTGAATAGCATCTGAACCAGTTCCAAACATTTCTTGAGAATCATATCTTAGATAGAACTTAAGACCTGTATAACCATCAATTATAGTTCTTGCTAGTTTTTCAGCATTTTCAAGATCTGTTATTGAATGATAATTAATATCTGAAGGAGTTGCACCTAAGCCCAGAAAATCAATTATTTCACTAGGAGTAGAGTATGGTGCTGATACTTGATAAAAATCTGTTTGAGTAACTGAAAGACCATTGATTATATATGTCCATCTTAGCTCTAAGACACGAACTGCACTTGTAGCCAACTGTGTGAGCAGGAAGCTGTATATTCCTGCTTCTGGATCATCAATTACAGTTACTGATGACAAACCTGTTAAAGGCGTTGCATCATTGTCTGCATCATAAATTGATAAAGTTGGGAGGGAATCTGCTTGAGTAAGCACTCCATCACTATAGACGTAAAGCCTTACTCTTTCTTGACTTCCTAATTGGATATTCTGCATTCAGATTACCCTCCTCTATTTATTTTTTTAGCTATAAAACTCTTGTGCTTCTCTTGGAGTAGCGAGTCTAAAACCAATCTGAGTATCAAAAATTTGTTGTGCATGCTCTTCTGGCATAGCTACAAATGGATGCTGATCAGTAAATGTATATCCTACAACCTGATAAGAATGGTTATTTCTTTCCATCTTGACCAAAACTGAATTTGATTTGTCCAACTTAGTTCTTTTTCTTTGCTCTGCAACAGGAACTTTAATCTCTTCCTTTTCAGATGTATTAAACTTATCATACATTTGCCATGTAATACCTTCTTCTGCAAGTCGTGAAACAACTTCATTCTTGGTCTTGATATCTGAAATATCTACACCGAATGTTTCTGCAATCTTTTTAAGTTCTGGCAACTTTAGTTCTGTAAATGACATTTGACTTCCTCTCGTCATTGTTAATTATACCATTAAATGGCTAAGGGGAATACATAGTATTCCCCCGCCTTGCATCTAATTAAAATTAGAATGTGTTTCCGTTTTGTCCACCAGTTACGTTTGCACCATTTGAAACAGAGCCTTGGAAATCAAAGCCTGCTACAGAACCTGCAACCTTAACGTTCTTGACAATAACGTGTGCGTCGTAGTTCTCCATTTGTGCGCCAACACGGATAAAGAGAGTATACTCAATTGTATCCTTCTTTGGCTGGAACAAACGGTAAACAGTTACGTCACGCTTGATACCGATAATGAAGTTCTGTGGGAATGTGAGGTGAAGATCACCGTGATCTCCCGCAGCACCGCTGTAGTCACCAGCAAGGGTCTCTGTCATCAACGGAACGTTGATTACTGGAATACCAAATGCAAATGGTGTAACAGTTCCTGGACCACCATCGTTAGCAGCAACATCACCACGAACGATACCTGAAGCGATATCGAATGGTGTAAAACCTGAAGAGGTTTCAGCTGTTAGATTATATAGATAATCTTGTACCAAGTTCGATCCTGTGAAGAAGCGAAGTTGATTACGGCGTTGCTTGTACTTACGTGGAAGGGTCTTAATTGCAAGATTGAAAATTGCCTTATCAAGGCCGTTACCCTGTGCATCAACAACGTGAGCGTTGTCAACAGCGAGCTGACGGAATCCCTTGAATGCTGACATTAGGCCAGAGCCAGATCCAACACCATTGATTAGAACATCCTCAATGTCGTTACCAGCTTGGGTAGCCATCAAACGTGCAATGTGATCTTCTAGATCTGGACCTTCAATATTGTCTTCTAGAGACTCAGAAGAAAGTTCCCAATCTAGACGAAGCTTACGAGTTGTAAGCGAGATCTTGTTAAATGTAGCTGCAGCGTTGGTGTAACCCTGAACATAATCACGTGGATTATCTTCCTGTGCAACTGTCATGATACGTTGTCCAACTGCAACACGATCAATCTCGGTTGTGTTAGAACGCATACGGATAGTACGAGCTGCCTTAGCAAGAATCGTAGCATCCCACATGTAATCTAGGAAACGATTTGCTTGATCAGGATAGAGGAGACCTTCACCGCTGAGGTTTGCTGAATCGCCAGATGCGTTAACAGCACCATTAGCTCCAAGATTTGTTGTGTCAATTACTTTTTGTAATAGTTCATTACTCATTTATTTATTTCACCACCTTATTTTTTTGTAGAATTAGTTTAAGCTATTAACCTTGAGGAAGGCTCCTTGCCATACACTTTTATTGATTTTTTTGTTGCTATTCTCCAACGATCCATTTTGGTCGCTGGACTTCTTAACTGCAGTTGCAGATTCAAAGTTGGTCAATTGATGATTTACATATTCAATCTTTCCATACATATCTGTAACTGACTTATTTAGGGCTTCATACTTTTCGCCCAATTCAGCAATTTGCTTAGCAAGATTAGCTGATGTTTCCTCAAACATCTTGTTAATCGCTTCTACTGCTGCAGAACTATCTGAGTAGTTCTTGGTTAGAGACTCACCAAAGAAGGACTTTAGGTCATTGACCATCTTTTCAAAATCAAAAGCATTTTCAACTTCTGAAATTGCAACGGCTTTTTCAATTGAATCTTCAGCAGGAGCTGCTACCTCTTCAATTACCGCAACTTCTTCGGCGGGAGCATCTGCATCAATTGACTTCTCAATTGCTGCACTTGTTTCTTCTGCCATTGTGTTACCCCCTTCGACGAGTGAAATATCATCACTCTTCGTTACTTTATCTTCTTTATTTTGATCAGGATACATTAGTGTTGCAACTGTAGTATCAACTACATTTACATTTCCTGTTTGATTTCCTGCCAAACCTGGAGCTGCTGACTCCGTTGCTTCGTGGTTTGAAGTTGGTGCATCATCTTTGTGAAGATGTGAATCCAAAACTTTTTCAATTGCTTCAAATTTTTCTGTATCTGATTGCTCAACCCAACCAATGTTATCCATTGTTGTTCCGCAAACTACACAATCTTTTGTTGTAGCAGTTGATGTTGATGCAATCTCATCAGACTTACACCAAAATACATTTTCAGTTACAACACTTTCTGCCATCTTTTGAATTGAAAAGAAATTGGCAAGTTGATTTGCTGGAGAATCTACAAGACTCAATTCATGCAAATCATAATTGTGAATAACTCTACGCTCTTCGCCAGAACCATCGTCTGCTTTTTCCATCTTAGCATCATTAATATTTCCGCCAATAGAAAAACCTGAGTAAGTTCCATCCAAGCACTTCTCCCATGCATCTTGTGCACCCTTAGAGATATATGCTGTTACATAAATTCCACTATACTTCTTTTTTGTTTCTGGATCAAAAAAAGTATCTTCTTTGAAATCAACCATCTTGCCAACTGCTGATGGTCCATGCATTTCACGAATATTTCCTCTAAAACTGTCAAATGCTTTTTTACTTGCTTCTGCTGTTACAATGTCGCCATGACGATCAACATTGTCTAGAGACGCAAATCCTGAGACTGTTCTCTTCTCCTTATTTACCTTAGTAATAGGAAATCTGAGAGCCAGTGATGACTCGCTATTTTGCCAATAAGTTTTTTGAATGTCCATATGTAAATAAATAATATCAAGTTTTATAAATAAGTCATAATTTTAAGTGATATTTTTCACAATACCAGAATTAATTTTTATGACCTGCTTGATATTTACCCCCTCTGGTTTATAGATTTTGCTTTCTGATAACTGCTCTGGAACCTCATCAGAATGATCATTTATGTTGTTTACATAAGGAGTTTGAATGTGTGAATCAGGCAAAACCCCTGGATTATCTGATGAATTATGTGATACTAGGCCACCTGTTATAAAGCCTATAATGACGTATGCAAGATGAGGCATATCCTTTTGGAACCCCGTCGCTGCCCATGTGCTAAAAGCCCCTGTAAAGGCAATCATGAGCTGTTTTGCGTCAAATATACGGAACTTAAAGTGATGTTTTATATTCATAGTGAACCTTTTAATTCATCGTAAACTATTTGTGGAATTGTATCTTTAACTACGGAAATCTTTTGTTTTTTCTCCCAAGCAGTCAGTGCTGTTTCTGTTTGAGTATTCATAGTTCCAGTATCGTAGACTGCATTTAAAAGTCCCGCTTTTTCTAAAGCTTTTTGTACTGTCCAAACAGCATCGTTAGTTTGACCAATTGCAAAAGATTTTTGTGATGTTGGAAATGGTGGGGCAACAAAAACTGTTTGAGAAATTGATGTTGTGGTGGATGTTGTTCCTGGATGAGTTACTAGTATTCCACCCGTTAATGCTGTGGCTGTTGCTGCTACACCTGCAGTAGCTTTTTTAGTAGTAACTACAGACTTTGCTGGTTGTACTGGAACAGGATATTTTGGCCTAATAACAGCAATTACAAAAAGATAATTTCTATGCACTCTCCAGCAACCAGTTTGTGTTGGATCATTTGGATTACCAGTATTAAATCCAATTGTTGTAAATCCTCCAGGACTCGCTGCTTCACATATTTCTACGTGATCTGCAACACCATCTCCATTCCAATCATACATAACTAGATCACCTGGTTGCATTTGCATTTTATTAACAATTAAACCTTGACGTTGAAACCATGTCAATGCTGCTGGATTATAAGAAAAACCTTTTGGAGTTTGTGCAGCAATTAAATGTGACAATCCAACTTGTGCAAAAGTCCAACTTACACCCATTGCACAATATGGAGCATTTGGTATTCCATACCAATCGCCGTAAGGACTTTCATCGTTGCCTAGTGTTTTAAAACCAATTTGGCTACGAGCAACGTTTAATACATCTAATGCCGTAGCCATTTTTTAGTTTCCTTCTTGTGGTCCCTCGCCCTTAGCATTACGAGCGGATCCCATTTTATCTGGAGCATTTAATGTTCTATTTTGATCACGTGTTTTATTTCCACTGGCATCTGACATGGAATCAGAAGCTTGCTTTGGATTTAAAACAAGAACAGCATCTCCAGTAGAAATTGGAGGCAATCCCTTACGTGCACGAACTTCATTAGGAAGAAGTACTTGATCTTTAAGATAACGATCATCAATACGAGACTGAGTTTCTTCATCTGTCAAAGCAAGTTCATTGAATCTAAGTACAAATGCATCTGTAATTTCTCCGATGATTTTGTTAATCTTGTATTCAAGCTCTTCTTGTCTTGGACGACATACTTGCTCTTTAAATGTTTTGTCAGCATCCTTAGCATTCGCCAAAGATACGCCTTGAGGCATACCTATCTTTGATACTGGAACACGGTGAGCAATAAGAATACGATCTCTGTTTTCAATAGCATAGTTCTTGAACGAAGAATCTTGAACTCCCGCTTCAATTGGTTCCATGTTGAATTCAACACGAGCATTCTCGCCATCTGATGGAAGTGGGATGTAAAGAGTTCTATGATTTCTTCCACGCAAACCAGTTTGAAAGAATTCAAGCAATTTACGCTCTGCATCTGCTGTAAGTTTTGCACCCTTTACAGTAATGATGTAACGTGGAACAGCTTTATTCTCAAAATAATCTAGATTGAAACGCTGAGCAAACTCATCACCAGCAAGGGCATTTTTGGCAGACAAAATGTCTGGAATACCATAATATGTATTTGATGGAGAAAATACTTTAAAGTGAATGACTTCATTTGGCTGTGGATCCGTTCCTATTTGATCTGGAGTTTCTGTATCTCCGAAGTTTCTAAAAAATGTATAACGGTTATAAACAACTTGAACAAATCCATCACGGTGACGACGAATACGCATAGTGGTTGTTGGGATATGCCCCAAATAACCAATCTTGCCATTAGCAGTACGACCTACTTCAAGATAAGCATTTCCAGTTGATTCCAAGTCAATAAATACCTTTTTCATATTTTCGATGAATGAATCATCAGAATTCATACTCTCAAGATAATTTCTTAAATCTTCCTTTGCTTCTTCTAGCTTTCCACGAAGTTTATCCAACTTCTTTGGATTTTCCATTGCTGCTTCAACTTTTTCTTTTGTAGCCCAAGTTTCCTCAAACTTATATCCAAGTCCTACAACGTTTGCTGCCTTAGCATTTACAGCTGAGTGGTGATATGGAGAAACATCATATAGTTGTGCAAGATACATGATATTGTATGGAGGCTGAACAATCTGAAATAGAGAATATCCTGTAAGATCAAGTGGATCAAGCTTCTTGGACTTTGCATCAGCTACGCCAGTAAATGACTTTTCAAGTCTATTTGCTCTGCGTCTAAAGTTATCATTAAGGCCTTCTGCCTTTTTGATTTCCGACCATGTTACATTAAACGGGTCATCAAAGGTTTCTTCTGATTTAGCAACAAGATTAAAATCTTCTCCTGTGTAAATCTTTTGTGTGCCGTCTTCATCATCTTCTGCTACATTTAATCTAGCCAAGGTCCATCTCCCTCATATCTTTAACATATTCCATCATAGCTGGCATATCAAGAGGATCTGGTACCAAGCCTATCTGTGCTCTTGATTTCTGTTCTTCAAGTTCATCATCAGTAACTCTTCTATGACCAGAGAAAAATAATGGATGACCTTCTTCCAAACCTAGTTCTCTTGCTGCTCTTTTAAGCTTTTTAATTTGGCTAATATCCCCACGAACAGCAGGAATGTTAAGAGTATTGTCATCTTCATCTCTTACAATGGAGCCATCTGGCATCTGCCAAACATATATGCCCCAATTAACTTCGTCTATAGGTGTTACTTTCATAAATAAATTCTACCACGTCACTGCCATAAAGCCTAAAATATTGCTATCTATTCTGCCACAATATCCATATCTTTTGTTTTTACACGCTTCCACTTGCCATAAAGGTTGGGAACTGGTGATCCAATATACTCTTCACCCGTCTCCATATCAATAAGAAGCCACTTTTCAGGACATTTTGTATGTATTGTTAGGTCAATAGCCTTATCAAATTCTTCAGCTTCCCCACCATTTATTAGTTGTCGCAAGCTAAACCTCCTATAAGTTTATGAACCAAATCTTCTTCTGTGTCATTGGTTGTCTTAGATATCAATATGTCTGTAACCCCTAATTCTTCTAATTCTTTTATCTGTTCCAAAATGTCTTCTTTTGTTCCATACAAAGTCCAACCAAGCCCATTACCCAAAGCGTTTCTTTGCACAAACTCCCTGGCTTCTGCTTTTGAATCCCTTATCAAAATTGATAAAGACACCAATTGCTTTTCATTTATAATTCTAGAGGGATCTTTAAGGTAATCTCTATACATATCCAGCATAGATATGTGAGTAGCATCAAAATGATTAGCCATATCCCTAGTTATATTTGAATGTCCCGCCATAAATATCTCTGGATAGTAATTCTTTGAAAGCTCTTGAAATTTGCTCATCCAGTCTCTGGTATACTGAAGTCTTTTTCCTGGAGTATCTACATGACCTGACATCCATATTAAATCTTCTATGCTAGTTTCATTTTGATGCAAATCGCCTGAAACAACATTTAAAATTAATTTATTAGGAAACTCTTCATTATAAGATCTACATATTAAAGCCATGTATTCTGGACTTATAGCATATGTTCTTATAGCCAACATGTATTTTAATTTTTGTTCATTTGATGCTGCACCAAAAGATTTCAACAACAAATCTCTAGTTTTTGAATGATATGTTAGCAAAACAGAGTAATATCCATGCTTTTCAAGTTTTTCAGACAATGCAGATATTTCTGCAACAGAAGACATGTCTCCACGATTCATCCAATGAAAACGCATATATTTTATTCTGGTGTCATGTCGCTAAAAAATGTTTTAGCTAACTCTTCGCCCTCAAGTCCAGATTCTTGATAAATCTTTATCAATTCTTCTGTAAATTGAGGATTTTCTCTTAGTGGAGTCATCCAACTTATTACATCTTGCTCTGTTTTATTTCCTATTTGCTTGTAATATTCTGGTGTTCCATAGTTATAAAATGTTCCAGGGTTATCAATTGCTTTTAGGGAGAAGTTGGAGTATACATATCTTTTACCTGATGTTACTTCTCTTACACCATGACCATATGGAGCAAAAGCACTGTGTATTACAACATCACCTTTTCCTGGTTTGTATTCAAAGCAATCATCTATGTTCCCGCCGTCATTCTTTAGAGTTCCATCTTTGTTGACTCCTGGGTAGAATATTTCCCCACCTTCATAATCTCCAAAGTAAGCACATACGCCATAGTCTAACTCACAGCAAGTGCTCCAAACATCCACCTGAGACAATAGGTTGCATGCACCTTTTCCTGGGCTATCGGAGTGAATAAACATTCCGTTATCTCCAGGCTTAACTTGGATCAAATTGTTTTGTGGATGTATTACCCATTCTGGGCCAATTAATTTTGAAATGAATTCCCACAAATCAACGATTCCGTCAATAGTCGGAGTCATTTTCTTTGAGTACCAACTAATCAAAGTGTCATCATATACTGGGTTTTCTTCAGGCAAAATATTAAGCTGATCCTCTATTTTAGTTATTAAATCTTGAGGTATTATGTTTTTAAATATAAAAATTCCTGATTTGGTTCCATATTCATCAACATATGGTGATGGATTCAAGCAATCTGGTCTATCGTAAAATGCCATTTTTTATCTCCTATTTATAACTAAATTATATCATAAAACAATTAATAGTTAGACAGACCATAAAGATATGGTAGACATGTATCTATCACCACTAATAATTGGCTTAACCTCATGAACAAACGGATCTTGTGAAGGAAACATAATAAGACTTCCCTTTTCTGGCTTTATTGTGATGTTATGATTAGGAAAGCTTATTTCCCCGCCCTCATAATCATCATTAAGATATTCAACCATAGAAAAGGCTAGATCCGTATTTCCGTCATAACCATCTGCGTGTGGACCCATGCTTGCTCCGACTTGCCACTTTTTTACGGGTATATTATCAATGCCCAACTTATACTTTGATTTATCTAAACCATGACCTTCAAGATATCTGTCTGAACACATCTCAAACGCCATAGATAAACTATTAGAGATATAAAGAGTTCTTTGATCAACCTTTTCGTTTCCAGAGCCAGCCTTTACATTTTGAACAGATACATTTTTTGTTGCACCATAAACCATAAATTCATCATTGCTTGCCGTCCAAGTAGTCCATGGTGATATGGCATTGTGAGATAAAGGCTCTTCATCTATCTTATTTATGAAATCAACCAACTCATCTGGATAGCTAATAACATTTCTCCAATACCAAATATCTGGATGAAGAACTCTTAAGTCAAACATTATATATTGTTCTTTACCACCTGAAAATTTTTCGTTCATGACTTTACCTCTTCCTCTGATATAAGATTTCCTGTTGGAGTAAGTCTTTTACCTTCCTCACGAATACTTGACCATTCTACTGCTTGATCTTTTTGCATAGCTCTTACTTCTGCAAGCTCTTTTGCCCAAGCATCTCTGGTCTCTTGATCATAATCTTCTTCTTCTCTATCATCAAAGAATGATCCAATTGTGTATCTGTTTGACTTTTTAACTACCTTTACCTCATGCAAATTTTCATGACCACCATGAAATGCTGCTAGCATTCCTGTTTTAGGAAGTATAGTTAGGTCGTGTTCTGGGAACACTAACTCTCCTCCTTCAAAGTCGTCGTTCAAATATAAAAAGCAAGCATATCTACTTCTTGTAAATGCTCCATAAACACCTTCATTTGATGTGTTATCAGAATGTAGTGGTGCAAAAGCTCCTGGCTCCCACTTTTGAGAGTGAAAACTAATCTTTGATATTTTTTCTTCAGGTACACCTGCAACTTCTGCAACAACATCTCTAAATCTTTGATAGAGTGTTGAAAACCAATCTGATGGCAAGCCAAACTCTGCTAAAATTGGATCGTTATCCTCTGGATATCCAGAGGAGTAGGATTCATAAAAAGAAATTGGCTTCCAAAATTCTGGACGAATCTCGTTAAGTTTATCTAACAGATTAATTGTTTTTTCTGCTTCTTCCTTAGTAATAAAGTCTTCAATGACTGTTAAATTTTTTAATAGATTTGTTTTATTCACCTTGTTGTGCCAACTTTTCTGCTCTAATTCTTTGTGCTTCAGCAAACGTAATTTTTGTTCCATTACTTAGGTAGATCATATTTTCATCATCTTCCTTTTCAATTCTTTCCCATTCCATTTTTGACCACTTATAAGCACCGTGTAGCTTTTGGTTCTTAAGCCACTCTTCAGATCCTTCATAGTTAGTCATTACAAAATTTCTAACAAAGTATTTATTACCATTAGAAATTCTCTTAACGCCATGATAGTATGGGTCGGTAGATGGGAAAACTACTAGATCTCCCGCCTTTGGCTTATGATTAATAATGTTATTATCAATATAAAACTCTAGATCTCCGCCATCATAATTGTCATTAATATAAAATGTGCAGGTAGTATGAAACTTTGGTCCAGGCATATCCTTCTGAGAAATAATGTAGTCTGTATGATATTGCATGGTCATATTGTTTCTTAGATCATCAATTTCATCATAATACTTACAGTAAGAATGACCACTGAAGTATGCGTCATCTGGAAATGCCAAGCCTGTGTGCTTTGTATAATGTGATACAGCTTTGCTATAAGCCAACTTTAACTCATCATTAAGCTCTTTTTCTGCATCATATATTTCGCCCTTTTCAGCAGCGTCAAGTTCTTGACCCCATTTTATTTGGGTATAAGTTCCAAATTGTGCCCATTGAGTCCACTTATTAAGATAGTATTTTCCATCAGAAGAAGATTCTGACTTTGACATAATATCAAATGCTTTCTGTGGATCCTTAAGCATATTTCTATAAACAATAACATTTGGATAGATTTCATCAAAAACCAAATCATTTATATCGTCTGTAAAAACTAACTCAGCCATTATTTTCTCCTTCAAATAGTTTTTTATATTCAAGCGAATCAAATCCACCTACATAATCTTTTGGAGGTTGATTTTCTCCAGTATGGGCCATAATTGTCCAAAAGAATGGCGATGTAAATCTATTACCAGATTTTATTGGTCTTACACCATGAGCATAATATTTATCTCCAGGGAAGAAGTATGCTGCTCTTGGCTTAGGCTTAAACTCTATACCATGTTGTGGGAAATACAGCTCCCCGCCTTCGTAATCATCATTAAAGTAAAACAAGCCAGCAATGTCATACCAAGGGAAGTCATTTGGTCTTCCACGCTCTTCTCCAGTATGAAATTCTTTGTCTGCATGAGGTTCTTGTCTTGCACCTACGGGCCATCGCACAATTGCTGGTCCCGTTGCCCGAACATCTACTTCAAAAAACTTATCAACCTCTACTTTTAATCTATCAATCAAAGAGTAAATAAGTTCAAGAATTGATGGATCAGAAGCCATCAAGGAATTATAAGTGCAAACACGATCTTCCCAAATTTTATGGTCATACAACACTAGTCCATCTTTATCAACATGTGTTTCTGTTACATCCCATATTTTATTGTTTAATGAAAAGTTCATTAATCTTTCTTGCTCTTCTTCTGTAATAAAGTTTTGAAGTTCCACTATATTATCAATGGAATCTCCAAAAAATCCAGAAGGTGTTATTGACTTTGGAACATCTGCTTGGTTCCAGGCATTCTCTACCATTTTATCTTCTTTCTACTAAAATCATTATATCACAGCTTTTATTAACAGATTAATTATTAACGCTTAGTCGAATTGCTTTTACCTGATGTTCGCCCAAAACATTACCCTTGTGATCAACGCCATCCCTGTAAAAATTAGTCCATTTACCCAATCTATTTGTTTCGTAAACAGATTGTGAATATTCATCACTATCTGACAGATAAGGTTTTTTTTCATTTATTGGATAAAAATTAACTTCTGAATTTTGTAAATCAGAAAGATCAATTGGGATGATAGCTATCACAGGAGTGTTGGCTTTAATGGTTATTTCTACATTAGGCTTAGTTATCATCCAAGCACATGGAAGTTCTCCTCCATAAAATGATGTAGAAATTATTGTAGAAAAAGGAGTAATTCCATCTCTTGGATAATTTGGCACTGGCATTGAAAAAAGACTTATATTACTTTCTGTTTCAAAACTTATACCTGTATTAAAACTTATAGTGGCATTTGCTCTACCTGTAGATACATATTTTTCTCCCGCCAAAACTTTAACATGGTCTGGCGAAGAATCATTTATTCCATCCCAAATAAACGTAATATCCTCTGGAAATGAGATATACCAGCCAAGTTGATTTGCCAGACTTACTGGGAAGCAGTGATAGGCGTGTGCTTCCCAAGTATTATCCATCCAATCTCTTTTTGCTGATAGTTGAGATAGGTTGCCAAAACCTTCTCTCTTAAATGCCTTTATTTTGTGCATCACGAACCCATCTATCACGCATCTGCATAAATTCTTGATTATGAGCATGGTCATTATAATCAAGCATCGTAACAATAGAATACTTCATTCCTTCTGTTACTGGCAAGGCAATATGTGAGAATAAGAATGTGGACGGGAAGATATAAAGATCTCCTGCCTTGGGTTGAATTTCTATATTTAACTTAGGAAACTTAAGTCCTCCTCCAACATAACCATCATTTGGATATCCCACCAACGATACTGTTGCACTATAAGAATATCCATGATCGGCATGTTCTTGGAAGTGTTGTCCTGGGCCATACTTAATAAAGTTCATAACTTCCCAGTAATCCATCTTACAGCTATACCTGTTGCAGTAATCATTAACAGCATCAATTTGTGCCATATATGAGTCTTTCCAAATATCATTCAATGTTTGAAAATCTGGATTTTGCAGCATTCTTTCATCTTTGATTTCGCCAATCTTAAAATCTACACAGTCTCTGTAGTCTGGCTTTTTCTCCATATATCCGACTGTTGCTTCAGCCCACTTAAAGTTAGAAGAATTATTTGCTATTAGATTTTCAACACGATCAATTAAATTTAAATCCTTTTTAAAAACATCTCTGTAAACCCATACTCCTGGGGACAGCATTTCTTTTGAAGAATAACTTGGTTCATTATAAGTCACTGTAAATCCTATCTATTAGTCTTATGATTATAACATAACTATACCCATAATGTCGAATTCATTATGGGTATAGTTTATAATTATTTTATTATTAATCTAGTGGATAAGCGTTGTAAACCAATATATCATCAGCCATAATCAAACCAAATGGCTCACGATAGAAATCGTAAACAAGTGTTTCTTCTTCTACTAGATCTATTGTATCTATATCTGTTAACAACAAATTATTATTCTCATCATAAGAAACTAACTTATCATTAGTAGATAGAGTATTTGCAGATACAAAACGGTATTCCCCATCTTTGAATACAAATATGTCTTCGTAAATAGAGAATCGTTTTGTTAGAGATCCGTTAATAATGTAGCTTTCAGATTGAGGGGTTACAGTTATTCTTGTAACCTCTGACTCTTGAGTAATAACATTATTTATAGAATCAGATTGCCATTGAGCAACTGGACCTACACTAGAAGATACAGGAAGTGTATCAAATGATCTTGTAATAAGAATATCTCCTACAACAATATCTTTTGCCTTTTTATATCCATACTTAGTAAGCACATTTGTATCTTCTTCAATGCAGAATGATGGAGGATGGAAGAAGCTTGGTGGACTAAAGAAAGCTGGTGGGCTAAAGAAGCTTGGTGGATGGAAGAAACTTGGTGGTGCAAAAAACGCTGGTGGACTAAAGAATCCAGGCGGGAAAAACGGTGGTTGGAAAAAGTTTGGTGGAAAGAAAGGTGGATTAAAGAAGTTTGGTGGAAAAAAAGGTGGATTAAAGAAGTTAGGTGGAAAGAATGGTGGATTAAAAAAGCTTGGAGGAAAGAATGGAGCTTGTGTTGTTACTGAGTTTGATGAAGAAGATTGTGCTGAAGTTCCATTTGCATTTACAGCTTGAACGGTATATGTATCAACACTGTTTGCTGTTTCTGTAAAATTATAAGGAGATGAAGTTACTCCAGTGACTGTTCCGTGACCACTTGATATAACATTGTAACTTGTAATTGCAGAACCACCATTATCTGGTACTGTCCAAGATATCTGATCATACAAAACTTGTCCTGTTGCTGTTACTCCTGAAGGTGCATTTGGAATTGTTGTTGGAGTAACAGATGTTGATCCTGAAACAGCAGATATTCCATTTGCGTTAGTTGCTGTAACTGTAAAAGAATAGTTTGTTCCGCCAGACATTCCTGCTACGTTAATTGGGGAAGTTGTTCCTGTTCCAGTTTGTGAACCACTTGATGTTACTGTATACCCAGTAATTTGTTTACCGCCTGTATTACCTGCAGTAAATGTTACGTTAGCTTGAGCATTTCCCCATGCT
>Ga0208867_1000007_pt1 | contig 83891 bp, 144 predicted proteins | sample CryBogCBE05Oct08_FD_185505 | JGI IMG/M metagenome (GOLD analysis project Ga0208867, IMG submission 185505) | Freshwater microbial communities from Crystal Bog, Wisconsin, USA - CBE05Oct08 (SPAdes) (version 2) | ecosystem: Environmental > Aquatic > Freshwater > Lake | place: Crystal Bog... | reverse complement strand
TATGTTGTTTATCGTCCTTGAACTTGGAGACATACGATGAGTGGAAGAATAATAAGTTGTTTTTACGGGACGTTGCGGAGATGTTGGATAACGTATTGCAATACTTTATTGACAATGCTCCTGATACCATTGCACGAGCCAAATTCTCTGCTAGCCAAGAGCGTAGCATTGGTGTGGGTGCTCTCGGCTTTCATGCTTACTTACAAAAGAATGGAATCCCTTTTGAAGGAGTAATGGCAAAAGTTGCAAACAATCAAATCTTTAAACACATTAAGAAAGGTTTAGACCATGCAAATCTGGAATTGGGTAAAGAACGAGGTGAAGCCCCTGATGCTATTGGGACTGGTAAACGTTTTAGTCATACTATGGCTATTGCTCCAAATGCTTCTTCGTCTATCATTATGGGAAATACTTCTCCTTCTATCGAACCTTATCGTGCTAACGCATATCGTCAAGATACATTATCTGGAGCATATCTCAACAAGAACAAATGGTTAGATAAAATCATCAAAGAGAAAGCAAAAGACGAAAATGATTATAATGATATTTGGTCTAGTATTATTGCTAATGATGGTTCTGTTCAACATTTGGATATTCTATCAGACTTGGAAAAGGACGTCTTCAAAACATCCATGGAAATAGACCAACGATGGGTGATTGAATTAGCATCAGATAGACAAGAGAATATCGACCAAGCACAATCATTGAATCTATTCTTTAGACCAGATGCTCATATTAAGTATATTCATGCAATACATTTCACGGCATGGAAAAAAGGACTTAAAACATTATACTATTGCCGTTCTGAGAAGATTGGTAAGGCCGATAAGGTATCAAAGAGAATTGAAAGACAAGTTATTAAAGAGTTAGATATGACACAAGTTGCCCAAGGTAACGACTGTCTTGCTTGTGAGGGTTAAATGAAAGACATTAGAGTATTAGTACAAGCTGGAGGAGATATAAAAGATTTTGTATTTCCTATTGATTTGATTACACCTGATAATGAGAAGCAGGCTGAAATACACAATGGTCAAGAGGCTGAAATAGTTGGCAAAAAGGTCACAATTGTGGTGACTGCTGACCTGACTATTAAGTTTAAAAACCCAAGAGCAAAAAGACCATACATTGTCTTCATTGATTCTGAAAAAAGAATTAAAAAGAAAATAAAGATGTATGAGAAGATTAATGCTCATTATGAAGATTGGACAGGAACTCATTTCTTAGTAGTACGCAGAAAAGATACCGATAGAAAAGAATTCCTATTATTAATTGCTGACGATAGATATATTAACACATTGATTACACATTAAAATGAAACCCACAATTGCCATGTTTATTAATGATCCAAAATGTTCAGTTCAATCTGGCAATGGACTATTGAAGGCACTTGAGGACCATTACCATTTCAAATTGTTTTCTAAGAATGAAATGGAAGATGGGTTCTTTGATAAGAATATTGATATGGTGGCATTTCCTGGTGGATTTGGTGATTCGGATTCTTTTGATAACTTACTTGGTAAAAATGGTAAGTATGTAAGAAAGTTTGTGAAGAAGGGTGGTAAGTATCTTGGTATTTGTATGGGGGCATTTTGGGCTGGCAAACATTACTTTAATATATTGGAAAATGTGGATGCAGTTCAATATATAAAACAAGAAGGTACTTGTACTAGAAGACCTCATGCAAAGAATATGCCAACAAATTGGTATAACGGTCACTATCAAGATATGTTCTTTTATGATGGTCCAACTTTTATTGGTGATGGTGTGTATGAAACTCACGCCACTTATGCCAACACAGGTATGCCAATGGCCATTGTTCAAAACAATATTGGTCTAATTGGTTGTCATCCTGAAAGTGAAGAATTTTGGTATGATAGTTATAGTTGGATGAAGGGTAAATATCATGGCGGTTTACAACATGAATTGCTATTAGATTTTGTGAACGATTTGATGGAGAGATAAATGTTAGTCGTAGAATTAGTATTTGCAGGATTTTGTACTGCTATAGGGTGGTGGGGAGCAGAGCACTATGTGATTGAGCCATACTTTCCACCAAGTATTGAACAAACTGAAGAAAAGAAAAAGAAATGAAAAGAATATTAAGATTTACAGCATCATGGTGCAAGCCATGTGTACAACTAAAAGAAAACTTGGAAAGAGCCGAGTTAAAAACACCCATTGAAGTGTATGACATTGATGAGAATACTGAAATTGCTAATGAGTATGGTATTCGTAATTTGCCGACTATGATTCTGTTGGATGAAAATACAGAGATTAGTCGTAGTGTCGGACTTAAAACAACTAAACAACTTAAAGAGTGGGCTGGAGAATGATTAAAAAAACAAATACAAATATTACAGAAGGTCGTACATCATTTAAACCTTTTAACTATCCATGGGCATATGAAGCATGGCTAAAACATGAACAATCTCATTGGTTACATACAGAAGTACCAATGCTTGAAGATACTAAAGATTGGAAGAAACTGAATGAAACTGAAAAGAAATTTCTCACACACATTTTTCGTTTTTTTACTCAAGGAGATATTGATGTTGCTGGCGGTTACGTCACTAACTATCTTCCTTATTTTCCTCAGCCTGAAGTTCGTATGATGTTGTTAGGGTTTGCAGCTCGTGAAGCATTACACGTTGCAGCTTACTCACACTTGATTGAAACACTAGGTTTACCTGAGACAACTTATAACGAATTCTTAGAATATGCAGCCATGAAAGAGAAGCACGATTATGTGTTGAACATCTCTGGTCAAAACACAACTAAAGAGAACACAGCAACTCACATTGCCACATTCTCTGCCTTTACAGAAGGTATGCAATTGTTTTCCTCTTTCATTATGTTGCTAAACTTCCCAAGACACGGTAAGATGAAAGGTATGGGTCAAATCGTTACATGGTCAATTGTTGATGAGACTCAACATACAGAGAACATGATTAAACTGTTTAGAACCTATATCAACGAGAATAATGAAATCTGGAACGATGAGTTGAAAGGTCGCCTATATACGATAGCCGAGAATATGGTCAAATTAGAAGATAAGTTTATTGACTTAGCTTTTGAGATGGGTCCTATGGAAGAACTAACACCAGAAGATGTGAAAAAGTATATTCGTTACATTGCTGATAGACGTTTGATATCTTTAGGCCTAAAAGGCATATTCAAAGTAAAACGTAATCCTCTACCATGGGTCGAGGAAATGATTAACGCACCAACTCACACCAACTTCTTTGAGAATAGAGCAACCGATTATGCAAAAGGGGCTTTGTCTGGAAATTGGGGAGATGTTTGGGCTCATTAAGGAGTTATAATGGATAAAACCATAACAGCCGAATGTCATAACTGTGAATCTAGCTATGATGTTGCCTATGTTGAAGAATTGACCTCAGCCGAATATCCAGAGTTTTGTCCGTTCTGCGGAGAAGCCATCGAAGAAATCACCAACTATATAGAGGAGGATGATGACTTTGATGAGGATGAAGGATGGGACAATTAAATTGGAAATACAAACTTGAAGATTTTACCGAAGAAATGATTGGTGACAATTATGGATTTGTGTATCTAATAACCAACAAATTAACCGGTAAAAAATACATTGGAAAGAAATTCTTCTACTCCTCTAAAACAAAAGTAGTAAAGGGGAAGAAGAAAAAAATAAAAGTATCCTCGGACTGGCAAACTTACTATGGTAGTAGTGCCGAGGTGACTAAAGATGTGTTACAATTGGGCCAAGAGAACTTTAACCGAGAGATTATCTACCTTTGCAAATCAAAAGGTGAATGTGGATATCTCGAAGCTAAAGAACAGTTTATAAAGGGCGCACTTGAAAGTGATGATTACTATAATACATGGATTATGGTAAGAGTACGCAAATCACACATTAAAGGATTACAATGCTAGACTTTATGAAAGAAATAAAAGAATTTGACTTTATTTCTTTTTTACCCCATGAAGATGATGATAATGCTTTGGCTGTTATAAGTCAGGAATATAAAGACGAAGCTAAAGGTGAACCACTCGATGAAACTTCCGTAGGACCTTCATACCATATTGTGTTATTTAAATGGGACGAAGAAAAACCTACACATATTGATAGTTTTGAGGCCGTATTTGCCGATATTCGAGAATACATTTCAAATTTAATTCCACAAGATTGGTACGGTATTGCGGTAAGAAAAACCACAAAGTCCGGGCCAATATTCCAGGATATACTTGACAACCTGAAAAAAGTGTGTTAGAATAGACGTTCGTTATGAAAGATTAAAATGATATTAGTTGATTTGAACCAAGTGTTACTATCTGGCCTTATGGCACAGATTAACAATTCTAAAGGTGTTAAGTTAGAAGAAGACTTAATACGTCACATGATCCTGAACATCATCAGGACTCACCTAAAGAACTTCCGTGAAGAATACGGAGAAGTAGTGCTGTGTTGTGACAACCGTAAGTACTGGCGCAAAGAGTGGTTCCCACACTACAAGGCAGGCCGTAAAAAGGCAAGAGATAAGTCCGATTTAGATTGGCACTTAATCTTTGATATGTTAGCCAAGTTTAAACTGGAACTAAAAGAATACTTCCCATATAAGTGTATTGACGTTGAAGGTGCCGAAGCCGATGATATCATTGGTACATTAGCCCCTCGCCATGTTATGCATGAAAACATTTTGATTCTATCAAGTGACGGTGACTTTCCACAGTTACAACAATACAACGGTCAATCTAAGTACAAAATCAAACAATATAATCCTTCATTGAAGAAATATGTTGTGTCTGAAAATCCTTTACAAGATTTAAAAGAAAAGATTATCCGTGGTGATAAAGGTGATGGCATTCCTAATGTACTATCACCAGCAGATTGTTTTGTCAATGAGTTGAGACAGAAGCCAATTACCAAAGGCGTCTTAGAGAAATTGATGACTACACCACCAGAACAATGGGAAGACGCTGAAGCATTAGTTGGTTGGTCACGCAATAAGATGCTTATCGACTTGACAATGATACCAGATGAGATAAAAGCAAAAATTATAAATACTTACGATGATATTAAACCACCATCTAGAGGAAAGATGTTCAACTATTTTGTTGAAAACAAACTGACAAATTTAATGGAAGTAATTGAGGAATTCTAATGAAACACATATATGAAGTATTCGATGAGTTCGAGGAAGCCAAAAACAAAAAGGCTAGAATGGATGTAATCGGTAGAAACTTAAGCCCTATATTAGTAGAAGTGCTTAAGCTGACTTTTCATCCACATTATCAATGGATGATTGATGACATTCCTGATAACTATAAAATTCCAAATGACGTATTGCCAGGAATTACACACGACACTCTCGGTAATCAATTACGTAGGATTTACATTGTCCAAAAAGGACACCCTACAGCAGAAGCACTAACACCAAGACGAAGAAACGAATTGATGATTCAAATGTTAGAATCGTTGGAACCCCGTGAAGCTGAAATTATAGCCGGCATTTTACGGAAAGACCAAGGCGTTAAAGGTCTAGATTACAAATTTGTAAAAGAGGCTTTTAAGGATTTATTGCCGTAAACGGAGAAGTGTGTGTCAAAATTTGTAGGTAAGTTTCGTAAAGATAGGGATACTTTTGAAGACTATAATCAAACTCAAAAGAAACCTAAGAAGTTCAAACAAAATAAGAATTTTAAACATTTTGAGGATATGGATTATTCCGGACAGGAATCTATATCTCTAAGACCTAGAAACCGCAAACCGTTGTATTAATACAACACACCTCTTGACTTGGTGCCCATAGTGTAGTATAATAGATACTCTGTTAGCAAGGAGTGTCTATGATTTTCCATGGTTCGTTACCCAAGTCCAAAAAGAAAAAACCACCGAAGGCTGTGAGAGAGCAGTACGACCAGTGGTTGCTTCAACATTCCCCCACTAAAAAATTAAAACCAGTAAATACCAGTAATTGGTCGTATAGTCTATCCACACCACCAGGTCGTGATACTGTACGCCATCCGTCATTGAATACTGGACTAGGTGTTGCAACTAAACCTGCGCCTAAAGTCTATACAGGTTCAATGGTCAAAGGTATTGCTACAATGCACAAGTCCAATGCCGTGCCGGTTTTCACCGATGAGCAGGCCGTGGACATTTCAAGAATGAGAAGATAAAATGAATACTAAAGTTACACTTGTTGTTAAATTACAACGTCCACATTGTCGGACACCAATTAAACCTTTACAAACTCATAAGAGTAGTGTACAATACAATCGTAAGCCTAAACATCCAAAGAGAGAAAATTGCTATGAGTGAATATACAAATAAACTTCAACGTGAACCTACACCTTATCAAACCGAATTGGACGCATTAGAAGATGTGACCAAGCAATGGGCTATTATGTCATTGTACGAAAAAGATTTGGAAGCTTACCATGAATTGAAGGAAAAGAATGACAGTCTATAATTATGAAGACGTATTCCAGAATATTCCTGGCGATTCTGCCAATGTAATGTTTACCTTTCCTCCAGAGATGGTTGAAGAATCTGGTTGGAAAGAAGGTGATACGATTGAAATTGAAATAATTGACGGTGCTATACATTTAAGGAAAAAAGATGGAACTAATTAATTCCAAATCAATATTGGCCAAGTTGATGGCAACCGAAAATCTTACTGTTGAACAGAGAGCAGTCCGTACGGCTTTCTTTGATGTTGAGAATCGAGTATTGACTGTTCCTATTCTGGACAATAAAATATCTAGCCAACTGTATGACCTTTTTATGGGACATGAGGTTGGCCATGCTCTCTATACACCTGCTGATGGTCTTAAAACTAATTTAGAAGCCGGTGTTGATCCAACTATTATAAACGTGGTTGAAGATTCCCGTATTGAGCGTAAAATCAAACAAAAATATCCAGGTCTATCCAAATCATTTGTCAAAGGATATACCGAGTTGGTCGAGCGTGATTTCTTTGACACTAACACCAAAGACCTAAATGACATGAATTTAATTGATAGAATCAATATTCATTGTAAAGGTGGTCCTGCTCAAGGTATCAAATTCAACGGAGTAGAGCGTTACTTGCTTGATAAAGTTGAAAGTACTCAAACCTTTGATGAGGTAATCGAAGTTTCCAAAGAAATTGTCGAATACATGAAAAAAGAGCAAGAGGAAAAAGAAAAACGCAAGAAAGCAGGTCAACAAAAGCAAAATCCTGATGAAAATCTAGGAGATGATGACGTTCCTGCTGAAAATTCTGCTTCTGACAATCAGGAAGAGCAAGAAAAAGACGAACAGAAAAGTTCCGGCGTTCCTAACTCTAAGGAAAGCGACAAAAAAGAAGACGGTGAAGGCGATTCACGACAAAACGCTGAAAAATCTGATTCTAAAGATGAAAAAAGCGACAAAGAAGAAGAACCGAATAAGTCCGGAAGTGATTCCGAGAAAGGACATGGTAACAGAGGCACTCAAGAGCAGTTAAAAGCTCATACGGATGAAGCTTTCCGCAAAAATGAGTCAAAATTGTTCGATTCTAAATCAAGAGAATTCTTGTATGCTAACATTCCTGATATGGATGCTAAGAAAATTGTCTTTGATTACAAAGATTTGTATGCAATTTACAAAAAAGGCAGTCCTGACGGCTATCAATATTTCTCCAGCAAAGAAGATTTCAACAAAATTCGCCAAGAATCATCAAAAGTTGTGTCTTATCTTGTAAAAGAATTTGAATTACGCAAAAATGCCGACCAAATGAAGAAGGCTTCAATGGCAAAAACTGGTGATTTGGATATGAGTAAGATTTTCTCTTACCAATTCAATGATGATATATTCAAAAAAATATCAATCACACCTAACGGCAAATCTCACGGCCTTGTAATGGTACTAGATTGGTCTGGTTCTATGGGTAACCATATTGCCAATACTATGAAGCAACTATTCAACCTGGTGTTATTCTGTAAGAAGGTTAATATTCCTTATGAAGTATATGCTTTCTCGGTTGATTCTCCAACTGAATTCATAATTACATCCACACCAAAGAAAGATGATTTGGCTTTAAGTAATTTTGCCATGATGAATATTCTATCAAGTAGAATGTCCGCTTCTGAATTCATGTATGCTGGTGCTGTTCTTTGCTCACTTGCACACATTGGTCGTAAACAAGGTGAGACAAGTTGCTGGTGGACTACACTATCAAGCACACCATTGAATCAAGCAATTGTGGCTTTGATGAAAATTGTGCCAGAATTTCAAAAGAAAAACAAATTACAAATTGTAAACACGGTTTTTCTGACTGATGGTGAATCTGATGGTATTCAAGGTGTATATGTTGTAAACAGAAGTTTTATGGGTAAAGATTACCTTACAGAAAGAGGCTTACATGGTTATGACACATTAGTAGTCCGTGATCCTAAAACCAAACAACAGGTGACGATTGATGAATGTTACCATGGTGTTAATGTGACAAACGGACTTATTAAGTTGTTTAAATCTATGACAAATTGTAATGTTGTTGGTTTCTACATTCTGGCTGGTAATGAATTCAGTCGCAAGATTGCTAGATTCCACAAAAGACTAAGCGATGCAGAACTAACAAAAATGACTGTTGATTTTAGGAAAAACAATTACTCTGTGGTAACATCCTCCGGGTTTGATGAGTACTACTTGCTACGCTCACAAGGTATGGCTATTGATGATGGTGAACTAGAAGTGAAAGAGAACGCAACCACTCGTGGTCTAGTTACAGCTTTTACTAAGTACACCGGCAACAGGTTAAATAACCGTGTTGTTCTAAACCGTTTTATTAGTTTAATTGCATAAGGAGAAATTATGAAAATTGCAAGTATAGAAAAGTCGGCCGACCAATCTTCTTGGATAGTCTCTATCACAGAAGATGGTAAGGTAATCAAATCAACTATCGTACCTGGTACACATGAACAGGCAACCTCAATTGCTGAAAGTATGTTGACAGAAGCAAAAGCGGAACCTAGATTACTGATTGATTGATATGAAAAAGATTGATAATGAGACCAAAGAGATTTTCTGTATTACACAGGAAGAATGTGCTGAAGTAACACAGGCGATTTCAAAAGTATTTCGGTTTGGTATGGAGTCAATTCACAATGACCGTACCAACAAAGAGAGACTAGAGGAAGAAACCGGTGACTTACTGGCTATGATTGAGATAATGATGGAGAAATGTATTATCTCTGATTCTGCGGTCAATGAAGCGAGAATGGCCAAGCGAGAGAAATTGAAAACTTGGTCTACAATTAAGGGGTTATAATATGGCGATGGATTGGTCCAGATTCGGTGAATTGGTAGAGAAACACTTTGATTGTTCGGATGCCGCCTTTATTCATCCGGACGATTTGGTAATTGGTGAGAATATATCTCCGTTCCCGGAAGTAAAACTGACCTTTGAAGGCTTTGGTGATTTAGAAACCGAAAATGAAGACGGTGAATATATCTACGAAGAAGGTGGCAACCAAGACATGAGGTCTTTTGCTCTATTCATTCATAAGAATTCACACAAAGAGAATTTTGAATTCCCTGAACATGATGTGGCAGCCTTTACCTTTGGTTCTATGATTTACCACAGACCAAAGGAAGAACTACACGTTTATGGATGGTGGGATGTCCAAGACGAATCTTGGTATGTTGTTACCGAAGGAGTAAGCCCAGGTAAAGGTGAAATGACTGCCAAGCGGGCATTAAAAATCTTAGAAGTGCTGGATAAACGCTACTGGTTTGAAACAGATGAAACCGAACCATTACCGGAACCAGGAGTTTGGCCATTTCCTACTGAACGTCCTTAAGCGAAGTTACGGAACAATTGCTTAGAATGAAATTCACGTACCAAACGGTCAACATCGGCTGCAGAATTTGGTTTCTTAGCCTCGATGTAAAGTTCCAACTCGGATTGTGATGCTCTCTTGCTAATGTATTGAAAAAATGATACAATAGATTTAATGAATTCCATGATTGCCTTTATAGTTTACGATATTAGTGTTTATACTAATATATAGACAAGATTTATATTTCAAAACGATGACAGACGAACAAATTTTAGAGTTTTATAACAAAATGGTAGAGTTCTACGGAAGGGATTTACCCAACCCAGAACATCAGCCAATACAGTTCGATTATCTGGTAAAAATGTACAAGTATTATATGGAGAATAGAAATGGGTGACGGTGGTAAAGGGTCTGCACCAAGACCAGTAGACAAGAAAAAGTTTGATGAGAATTGGGACCTTATATTCGGTAAAAAGAATAAAGAGGAACCAAAGAATGATGATAGTAAACCAAAGGAGTAAATTATGGACTTAGAATATTATGGATTGTTTTTAGTGGGTTCTATTTTGGTATCGTTAGGTGTTGTGGTGCTAGCCATGGCCGCCTTACTGATTAACCACCTGTATGTGAAATACTGGAAAACGATTCAATTGGTGAATTTGTATAATTATGACGTTCGACCAATGATGGAAGAAGCCAACACAATAACTGTAACTACTGATACAAGTGCCAATACAAAATGAATATTAGCAAGGTGATGGTCGTTGCAGGTACCGTTGACGAATTCTACGAATACCTGAGAGAGAAGAAATCTATCTCTATAGTTTACACTTATGTAGACGGGCCTAATAAATTTACGGGTATGACAAAAGAAACCTTACATGGTATCTTTATCGGTACTTGGTATAATAGGCCTGATATTCAGGACATTGCTGGTGCTATTAGTATCATCAAGGGTGGACTTCCTATGCAAGTGGTAGATAAACTACATGAAATGGAATTGAAAAAAGTACAGACATCCAAACCTGTATCCACTTTTACACCACTTCCAATTTCTAATGGTGGTACTATAACAGCCAATGAATACTGGGCTAAACAAGGGTTCCTACCAGGACAGGCCAAGACGAACCTAGAAGTTTACAATGAAGTACTACAGAAATTGAACTCATTATCATCATTAGTAGACCCAAATGAAGTGAAGGATTATATCAATGACACAATCAACAACCAAACAAAATGATGTGGTAGTCCAACTTAACCAAGCCAGAGAACTATTCAAGGGCTCTGCGCTTGCTGAGATACTGGAACTTGCCATACTAGAAATCGAACAACTCCGATCCGATAAAGCCAATGTGGCATCCGACCTCTATGCTGGAGTCCGTAGATGACCAATGAGGAACTACAGATAAGAGACCAAGCCTGGAGGAAGGCTACAGAACAATCCACTAGAGGATGGCATGAGCTTCTTTCCTCCTTCGAATCTATCTACACAGAGCTTCTCTATGAGCATTGGAAAAAACTCAATGACACCGAAGTAACCACTAATCCTCCCTACAAATACGATTCGTTTGAAGTATACTGGAAAGTTATCGTACCATACCTCTGGAATATAAAAGAGTGGGACAACGAACTTATCAAAGAATGTATCAAAGAAGCCTTCGAAGATGCTAGAAGACGGCTATGAAAACAATATATTATGCTGGATTGACCAAAGAAGGTAACTGGATCCACATGATAGATCCAACCTCTGATGAATATGTGAAAGTGGTAGAAATGAAGTATAATCCATTATCTCTGAAAGAAATAGAGGAGAAGTATGGACTGAAAATATTAGAGTACAAAAATGATGAAAATAACTTTCGATAAATTTCTGTTAATATTCTGTATAGTCTTTGTTGTTGGTTCGGGTTTTCTTATGGCAAGATTCTCAAGTATAACAGACAAATGCTCAGAAAGGGGTGGTACTATGATACAAACACCTAATGGCTGGGTGTGTGGTAGAGTAGAGAGAATTTAGTATTTCTTAGAGGGGGCTCTGGAAAAAATTCTGGGACTGGTAGGGGGTCCTGGGAAAAATTTCGAGGACCATGGGATTCCGGTAAAAATAAAAAACCAAAAGAAAGAGTCCGACCACCAGGGGCTTTTTTTCCTATAACACTAAGCGCTTGCCATTCCACCATAAAAAGACCCACCGAGAGCAAGCTCTATCGGTGGGCGGAACGGGCCACAATCAGCCTCGAAAATCCTTTACAATTTCCTAATTAAATACCCATGCCTGCCACAGCAATATAAGCCATCAGCACTGCACCTGCCATAACCAAAGCCGCTACTATTTCTGCCATTTTATTTCCTTAATTTAAAGCAATTAATAATTAATGGTAATAATACCATGATACCAGCACCTGCCAAGCATAAGAATAGATCCATATTATCTCCCTAGTATAAAGTAAGCAACAACACAACCAGCAATGTAAAATATAATCATACCACCACCATTACAGCATGGACAACCGATAGAGCAACCGTAGCAGTAGCCATTACAATGCCACCAGCAATAGCGATAATGGCACCGGGAGCATATACTGCTACACCTATAAAAGCGAGAATGGAAGCTACTCTAATCATATTACATCCTGGAAAGTAAGTATATTTTAACAGCTATTACAGCTACTACAAAAATTGCTAAACCTATCATTTTATTACCTTTTTTTGATTTGATGGAGTAATTATACCAGAATTGGTGGATTTGGCAACCTGAATACTTTAGTTCTCAAGCAGCTTTTAAGGTTATTACTGGATATTTTACAAAGCCGGTTGTGTCCTTTTTTGCTTTACCCTTGGCATATAAACCAACCACTACACCTTTTGGATCCAGGAAGCGGAGGTCGGATTCGTCTCCGTTGAATACTGGCAAACCCATATATTCGGAAGGCATTGGTTCGGTTTTCTTGATACCGAATACAACCGCTATATTGTAACCTTCGGCAATTGCTTGCTTTACGTCAGCATCATTGCCATCAGCCGCTGAAAATGTAAGCGTATAGTTGGAAATATGCTTGAATTTACGACCAAGAATTTTGGTGTAATCATAGAATTGGACCTCTGGGAATATCTCAAAAATGGTATTACCAGTATCCAATACGCTATATTTTTCCCAGGCGATATCGCTGGTACCATTCAAGCGGAATACAGGGGTTAAACCCAAGCGCTTGGATTGTCTTATTGCCAATTTAATATCATTAATTAAACCAACAAAAAAGGCATCCCGGTCGGAGTAGAATAGGTTGGTTTTACGGATTCTTGCTTGTTGAATAACGTTGGTATTCTCGCCTTTTTTGAACATACCGCCACGGCCAGCAGTATTCAAGCAAGCCGCTATACAACCTGGAGTAGCTTTAGGGCAAGTATTCTTACCAGATAATGTGGATGGTGCCAAGTGGAGAATATAAGTGTTATAACCTTGAGCGATACCTTTGAGGATCTTTGGATTGCCTGTGGAGAGTAATTTCATTTTAAACCTTTATTTTCTTAATATGGGATCAATTATACCAGAATGGGGGGAAATGGCAAGCAATACTTGACCATTCCGTGTGCTTATTCTAGTTCGCTAATAATATTTTCGGCATCGGTTACATTGTTATTTGCTTCTACCAATAAAGTAAATGCCTCTTCGGACTCATCGGATTCTGGGAGCGACGCCATAACGCTATCAATTAAAATTTGCGCTTGTTCTAAACGGGAGAGCATTTCGGTTTTTGTCATATTATTTCCTTAAGTGTTTTTCAATTTATGAGTATATTCTATCAAATTGGCAGGATTTGGCAACCTGTATACTTTAGTACTCCAGCCGGGAATATGAGAACTTTTTTAGTATATTGACAATTTTCTTGGATTTGATATAATAAAAGTATTCGAAAGCAAGACTGGGGTGGACGTTAACCCTGCACGACAACACCGCAAATACTTGACCAAAATGCTTGAATACTTTTTACTACGCTTGACAATTAGTCCAATTTTGTTAGAATAGTGACATCAAAACAAAAAAGAGTGTAAAATTATGATTAAAGATACATTGTCGATTGAGTCTCTAAAAGTGATATTTTCAGAGAGTGAGTCTATTATTTCAACGATTGAAGATTTTATTTCAGATAATGAAGAAAATTCAAGTGTTGACGAATTGAACGATATTAGATACTACGCTGAACGTATGCAAATTTTATCTAATGATGCATCATATGAGAATGATATTTTCGATAATGATAGTGCACTTTATATCGAATTAGAAAATTTGAGTGTAGAATTGTATCAATCTATTAAGTATACTTTAGACTACTTAATAGACGAATTAGAACTATTTTCTTATGATACTGTAGAATTTGAGTACTTAAGAACTAGTATTAATACTATTCGTTCACTTTTTGTGTAAATTGTAATACTTTAGTACTCCAGAGAAATTTGTGAGTACTTTAGTAGTCGGCTTGACAATTTTTGTGGTCGTGTTAGAATTATTGAATTGAATAAGGAATGATTATGAGCAGAGAATGTATATCATATGAGGTCGCTTGCTACCATTTTGACGCCATGCTGGATGAGTATGGTCCGGTGGTTATTGATGGTATTACCTTTGACAGGTCCAGAATCCTCAGAGAATTGGATCCAACCGGGTATCGCTGTGGTGTTATTGATTACACCGACGCTACAGGTTATGACATTATGGAATATGAGGTCTGAGCCAGGTATCGCTCAGGTAAAAATTGAGGTAAAAATTTAGGTAAAAAGTGAGGTAAAAATTATGTCATTAGTTAACGATTTATCCCTTAAGGGACTTTCCACCAACTCTAAGCGTGCTCTGATTAAAGAGCTCAAAGAAGCAGTCCGCCTTGAAATGGCGTTCCAGCGTGACCTTAAGGTTGCCGCCAAGGTACTGAAAGCACAAAATGCTCAGTTAAGGAAAGAGGTAGCAATTGCCAAGGCCAGAGCAAAATTAGAGAAGCTCTTAGCACCCGTTGGTTCTAAAGCAATCAAAGCAAACCGCAAACCCTCTAAAGCAATAGTGGTTTCTGGTACCGCTCAGGTATAAGTGAGGTAAAAATTATGCGAAAACGTCAGGTAAACTTATTAGAGGCTTATGAGGTAAGCTTGTATATTAATGGTGCTTATGCGAAAAATACACAAGCGCTGGCAACCGAATTGGTGCGCCGGGGTCTCGGAAACCAATTGGAGGACCTCTGGGTTACCTACATGGCGGACCGTGAAAAGTGCTTGGAAGTTGGTTGTGAGTTTGATGAAAGGTTCTGAGATGTTGTTTAGGTACAACACAGAAACTAAGTCCCAAAGCCCCTCACCTACTGGCGACACAGCAGGCGACATATCCACAACTTATCCACAAGTCAGGTAAAATTCAGGTAAAATTCTGTGGACATCTTGTGTATATCTCTGTGGATAACTCCGAGTTGCCGTCTATGGTAAATGGCTGTGGATAACTTGTGGATAGTTGACTAGGATAATGGAGAACTATAGTACTCAGGTTGCCATATTGGTTGGTTATGATAGAATGGTATTTTTAATTGATATTGGAGATTATATGGATTCTTATAAGAAACCTTTTGTTGGTAAGATAATCTATTCTACCTACTCTAAACGGTTTAAGCATGATATTGTACATGAGGTTTTGGTGAAGGATGATGAGCACCTTTTTAACTATACCTTTATGGGTGTATTGTATGATGAGACAGCGGAACTAATTGATGTTATTTCCTTGGACGAACCTAAGTGGTCGGTGCCTTTGGATGTGGTTGGTTTTACTGTACGGGACAATTTTGGTAATACTCATATGGTTGGAGAATGAATATGTACGAAGTTGAAGCGGAGAATGGTATAAGTTACTTAATGGAAAAGTTTAACTGGTCTTATCAAGAGGCCATGGAATACTATTATTATGGTGAATATGATCCAAAAGACTGGGAGGATTATCAATGATAGCAAAATACCCTATTGAGGCATTGGAACAATTCCGTAAGTTGGAGGCGGCCAATGGTAGATATTTTAGAATTCGGTATCGTGGACCTAGGAACACGGCATTGGATAAAGGTCGTAGTCGTGTGAATAGGGCAAGTACCTGTCTCAAGGCTAATGCGGTCTATTTTGCGGTGTATGAGTATTAATTAGGAGTATATTATGGTTTTAGCAGAATTTTTGATGTTTGGTTGTTTGGTTCTTGGTTTTACAGTTGGTTACGGCATCGGTGAGTATATGCAGGACCGTGTTTGGAGAGGTTGGTTTGACCAGCATACTCAGGAATTAATGAAAATGCGTGGTGGACGTAGTGTACGATAATACTTGACCGGAGAAATGGAGTACTTAAGTATACAGCTTGCCAAATTCTGGTATTCTGGTATAATAGAGTCTTAAATTAATCAGGAGTAGTTATGACAGAATTTGAGTCCAAGTGTTATGGCATGAGCCAGGCAGATATCAAGCGCCAGTATATGGAATCCATTACTGCTCAAATGAGTGGCATGGAAATGGTAGTTGCTGGTATATTGTCCGATGCTCAGGAAATGTTGTCCATGGGTGCAGGACCTGGTTCGGTTGAATATGTACGTAAGCAAATGAATATTGCCAAATTTATTTTATTTGAAATGTTGGATGAGAAACGCAAGGAGACTGTATGAGTGGATGTTATGATGTGGTGAAGAATCCAATACCAAAAACTGGATTATGGGCATCCCCTACATTGGCCCAATTGCAGGAACAGATTGACAAGCATCCTAATGCACAGGAAAAGGCATTAATGTCCACCTTGTTTGTTATGACCATGAATGCCTGCCATGACCTGGTAGAAGATAAAATTTTGAGTAAGGAGATATTTGCATGATTAAATTACCATTTAACTGTATGATACTGGACAATGAGCCAGTTCAGGTGACCAACCCATTCTCTGGTCAATCCTGTATGTTAGTACCAGAAGCGGTAGCAGTCTATGATTGTATTACTGGTGCCAATTTAACTGGTGATTATGGCATGGTACGTAAAGGACTGGATTGGTTCATAGAACACTTTCCACAAGAATATATGATTTTATTAGATTGAGAGTGAACACTAACAATGGTTAAATTAAGAGAGACTACGGAATGGGATGTGCCTGTATCTAATGGCACCTATATCTTTGAAAAGAAACCAACTGGTCGTACAGCAAAGGCCATTGGTTTTATTGCCAAAGGTGCCACAGAGCCAAAATGGTTCAGCAAACCGCTGACAATTGATTTTAAATTTAGAACCTTTGAGGTTGTAAAATGAACGAACGAATTAAAGAACTTAGAAAAAAAGCATGGGCTTTTGTGACACATGACCTTGAAACGGTAGAAAGAGACCATGTGGTAACGTATGCAGAACATATAGAAATGCATTACGCAAAGTTCGCCGAGTTGATTGTTAGGGAATGTGCTGGCATCTGTGAAAAAGATGGCAGATGGTGGGCTGAGAAAGGATATCTAATGGAAGCAGGTGAAGCAGGTTCTCTGGCTACACAGATTAAAGAACATTTCGGAGTTGAAGAATGAACAAGTTTGCTGTTGGTGATGTACTGGATGTGAGTCAAGAGTTTGCTATCTATCGTGAAGCCATTGTTGAAGATGTATTCACTAAAAAGAACGGTAGCGTATATGTGAAAGTTCGTGGAGTGTTGGCTGATGGCACATTGTCAAAGAAGCAACACGATGTATGGCAAGATGCCGCTGGCGTCTCAAAGATACGATAACATTCGGGAGTTGACGAATACCATCGACTGTTTTTGGCTAATATCAATGCCATCCGTGACCATTTTGGTGTTGTAAAATAACAACACATCGCTTGCCAATTCCTACCATTATGTTAGAATAACCATATTGATTAGGAGATTAATATGGTCGTGGTAAAATTTAACGGCCGGTGGGTGCAGGTCGTTAGATTTGCCAGAACCGTCCAATTCTCAAGTGATACCGATTGGTTTATGGTGTCTATTGATTGGCAAGTTGCTGATAGAAAACGGCAACATTTTAGATGGGTGCCTGCCAATACCAGGTTTGAAGATGTGAAGGAGTTTGTATGAAGTGTGCATTATTACCATTATTGATAGTATCAGCCTCGGTCCATGCCAATATGTGGACCGAGGACAAGAATGGCAATGTTATTGTTGCCCGTACACCAAAGCAGATTGCCAAGGCTGAGGCAGGTCAATTAAAGCACCTGAACCAAATATACCAACCTTTTATCATAGAAGTACCAGACGAGCCAGTTAAGCGTAAGGTTGCTGTTAAAAAACCTAATGAGTTGGCAGTTGACCATAAAGGTAAGAAGATTGCCGGTCAAACCGATAAAGATGTGAATTGCCTGGCTTATTCTATATTCAGAGAGGCGGGCAACCAAAGTGAAAATGCTCAATTGGCAGTCGGTCAGGTTCACGTTAACCGATTGAAAGAAGGTTCATGGGGTGATAGAATGTGCCAGGTCGTCTATGCACCTCACCAATTCTCATGGACTGATGAGCAGAAGGTGGTCAAGTGGTCAGAAAACCAGAGAGATAAATTTGTTGCTGAGGCAAGGTCTCTAATGAATGGTTTACGAGTAAAGAAATTAGATGGTGAAAATATTCTAAACTACCATGCCGACTATGTGGCACCGAGATGGGCAAAGCAAGGTCAGGTTGTTGCCAAGGCAGGTCCTCATATATTCTACAAAAATGTACCATATTAAGTGCTTGCCAAGGTCTTTTTGGTGTGTTAAAATCACGGTGTTGTCCAATGATGTATAGGAGATAATTATGGGTAAATTTAAAGAATTATATATTACGATTGAAGATATGTTATTGAATGGTTATGACCACGAGGACATTTCCAATATTCTTGGTGTATCTAGAGAAACCATTAGACAGGTTGAAGGTACTATTGATGAGCAATTAGAAGCATCATATGATTCACCCGAGAGATGGGCATTATGATGAATTTTATATTAGGTTTTATTCTTGGCATTATGGTTGCAACTACTGGCTTTGCTGGTGTTGCCAAGATATTAGACAATGCAACCGGTATTGTTAAAAAAGAAACTGTGGAGTTATCTAAATGAGTAAAGAAAAAATATTGAGTGTTGTTAATTTTATTGGTAGAATGGCAGCGTATGGGGTGATGTGTGTGTGCTTATATCAAGGACAATGGAATGAGGCAACAGCCTTTGGTGTAATGAACATTAGTTTATTGCTTGAACAATGGGATTCTGAAAAATGAAAATATTATTTGTCTCTCATAGTATAGATGGTAGTCAAACCGCTATTACTGTAATGCATGAACCAATAGGTGACCCGGCATATAGTCCATTCTATACTGAAAAAGGAAGTTTTGAGATTTATTTGTACAATGACAATGGACACCAAGAATTGTGGAGTGTGGCCAATACCTTTGTTGATGCTGTGATGTTACACAAATCATTATGTGAGAAGTGTTCTATACGAGTAAATATGTGATGAGACATAAACACGCAGATTTAATTATTGCTTGGGCTAATGGTGCTCAAATTCAAATTAAATACAATGATGACGAATGGGTAGATGTTAAAAGGCCTGGTTGGCATGAAGATTGTGAATACAAAATAAAACCAGAACCTGAATTAAAACTTACATTCGATGGTTATTTTCCATATATGCTTAAATCAGCGGAGGTTATAGAATGAAACTGAGTGAATTAAAAGAATACATTGACCGTATCATGGAATATGCACCACGTGATGCAAACTCCGAAGTTATGATTGCAATTAAAATACCTTGGGCAACCGTTGGTGCAAGACCAATGAGACCAATCACAGGTATTATGCAAGGCTTTGATTGGGAACAAGGCAAAATCATATTGAGTACCGATGAACATCTAACACCATATGATAAAGTAGTTGGTGATTCGCTTCGTAAGGTATATGATAAATTAGGCTTTGCTGAATACCAGAATAAAGTTCTCGAAGGGGAGATTAAAGAGTTAAAGAAACAATTAGCAGAGGCTGTGAAGTGAAACAATATTATATAAAAGAACGAGTACTAGGATCAGAGGTTCCTGTTGTACTTGCGGCAACTACATTAGAAGATGCCAAAGACGAAGTGAGACATGGTTGGGCCAATGGTGGTAAGAAAACAATCGTTTGTGTTACCTATCAAAAGGTCAAAGAGAAAGAATATGTTATTGATACGGATTATTAAATGAACGAACAAATTAAACTACTCGCTAAAAAGGCTGGAATAAATCTAACACCTGCTCAATTTTCAGGTGTACTAGAGGATGAAGTTGATGAATTTGCACTGGAAGATTTTGCCAAGTTATTGGTTTATGAATGTGTTGATGTTATTGATGAAACCCATAGGAGTCAAGGTTTAAACATCTTCATTATTGATAAGATTAAACAACATTTTGGAGTTGAAGAATGAAAAAACTGATTAAAGACGGTAAAGTGGCAGTACTAATCTCACCAGGTTATGGTGGAGGTTGGTCTACATGGTCATATGGTGATCCTGATGAATTGCTATTTGATCCTGTTATTGCTCAAATGATATTAGATTGTGCTGATATTGATGAGATTGAAGAAGTGGTTAGATTGAGGCATCCAGAAGAAACTGCTTGCATGGGTGGTCTAGAAGACTTAGAGGTGCAATGGGTAGACCAAGGCAAAGAGTTTATTGTGGAAGAATATGATGGTGCTGAAAGTATTCGTTATAAAGATGGAATTATATGGAGTGTAGCATGAGAGAACAATTAATGAGTTTTGAGGATCATATAGAAGAATTTGCGGTATCATATGCCGGAGAATTTTACAGAGATGGTACAGTACCAACCGATTCTAGTTATTGGTGTGGTGCAGCTGCAAGGCATTTTGGTCGTGATGAAGAAGAAGCCTTGATATTGTATGCTACCTTATTTCCATATGCTTACAAATACATTGGTGAAATTGAAAACATTAAAAGGAACGCCATATGAGCGCAAGATGGGATTTGATGTGTGCCACGTTGGCATCAATTAGCAAAGAACAACCACCTGGTCATGGTGAGATGGTTGCCAATACAATTGTGACAATGACCGTTGGTAAAATTGTTGACCGTAGAAAATACGAGAAACTTACGGAACGATTAGAGGCAGAGGCAACACCAACCAAGAAACTGTTAGAAGATACAATCAACGCACAGAGAGCGGAGGCATATGCCAAGACCAGTTGGAGAACCAGCTCTAGTAGTGAAAAGCACTTTGCAAACAAATAGGAGAATATTATGGTAGAATGGTCAATCAAACCGAGTTGGAAGAAATCATTGTATGAACGCCAGCATTTCACCAAAGGTGATAATTTATTAATTGTTGAAACTACATGGCGTTGGGGTGAATTCACAACATACACCGAAGATGACACACCACCTGATATTGTAGATGGTACAGACCTCTACGATTGTGAATATCAGGTTGAATTGGTAGAATGTGAAGATGGTTGTGGTGAAGACTATGATTATGATGAATGTGATGAAGAAACCACAGAATGGTTGGAGAATTACTTTGATGAAGGCAATTCATATTTTGACCTAGAAGAACATGGTTGGGATATGGGTCATACTGAAATGATTATTGGTTGCGACCCCGAAATTACCAAAGTAGAATGATACTTGATGATGATGGTCTACCAGTACGTACCGATGTGACCATATGGGAAAGGTTTAAGAATGTTATGGTGTCCATAATACTTTTTAATATATTCAGAATGAGGTCATATACATGGAACCAATACTACAGAATTTATAAGTTTATAATCTATAGAGCATGGTATTTTATTAATACAAATGGAAATTTTGAGGCAGAAGAATGAGAAAAGAATTAGACGAGAAACTATGCGAGGATCATCCAAAGATATTTGCAAACCGTAATGGTGATATGACTACCACAGCCATGTGTTGGGGTTTTGAATGTGGTGATGGTTGGTACAACATTATCAACAGCCTATGTCACCTAATACAAGGCCACATTGATTGGCACAATAGTAAACGTGAACGTGCTATCAAATACAATGAGATGATTAAACAGGCTCAGGCAGGTGATTTTACATTGTTTGATGCATACTATGCTGGTTATAATCCAGAATATATCGCAACCACTAAAGAAAAGATAATGACACATAGCATATGGGACATTCCTGAACCAATGCCTCAAGTGGTGGCAGAACAGGTTAAAGAGAAGTTTGGTACATTAAGGTTCTATACAAACCTATCCGATGATTACATTACTGGTGCAATATCAATGGCAGAGGCTATGAGTCTTACTACTTGTGAAGAATGTGGTAATCCAGGTCAAAGCAATGATGGTGGTTGGTTGCGTGTGAGATGTAAGGACCATGAATGACCTGCAAAACACACCCTGATGCACCACATGGATTTGTCCGTGATGCCAGCCATTCAGAAGACCGATATGTGTGTGAATGTGAGTTTTGGGAAGAACCAAAGATGAACGAACGAATTCGGCAAATATTGAATGAAGCAACTGTTGGACTAGAACCAGACTTATCTACACCTACAACCATCACACTCAACGAATTGTCCAAGTTCGCTGAGTTGCTTATTGGAGAATGTATTGACCGAATTACCACGTATGATTTGGTGCCTGGCCATTCGGCTAAATGGGAAGATATCTATGACATTCATGCTAGGTTGTTACAAGACTTAGGTGAAGATTTGAAAGAACACTTTGGGATTAAAGAATGAACGAACGAATTAGAGAAATTTCTCAAGAAGCTAAACAATATGCTCTCGATAGTATGATTAAAATCTCAGACAAAGAAGAAGCATTAAAAGTCTATGCGGAATCATACGACATAAAGTTTGCCGAATTGCTGATTAGAGAAGCGGCAAGAATAGCTGATATGGTCAGCGAGAATAAAGTCGAATGGGTCGGTGGAAACATCTTAAACTACTTCGGAGTCCAGGAATGAACAAACGAATAGGACAACTTGCCGAACAGGCTGGACTTCTAGGTCCTAGTAGCCGAGTAGGAAACTCACACGAAGCCACAGAGAGGTTTGCCAAACTGGTTAAAGATGACTATAGTAAAAGACATGCTCGACTATGGTTAAAGAGAATTGATAATGCCGTCAAAGCCGAACGAGAAGAAATTGAAAAGCGAGTCATGGAGTTGGATGAAACCCTAGCAACACGAGTCAATGTAATTAATAAAGCAATTAGAACAGGAGAAAAGAATGAAAGATGAAAGTCATTTACCAATAACAGAGCAAAGTCTAGTGTACCGTTTAAGAAAACGTGCAGAGATTCGAAGGCAGATACCAGGCAGATTATCAGCCACAGAAGGTAAAGCTGATAGAATTGCTGATTTGCTTGATGAAGCGGCTAATGAAATAGAACGGTTAAAGGATAAGGAATGAATATAATAGCAATGGCATTAATTCTAGTCCTAGACAGTCTATTAAAATGAATACTTAAGTTCTCCATTGAAAAATGTGAGAACTTTTTTCTTATGTTGCCAAATTCCGTGGTTATGGTATACTAGAGGCTTAGATTGATTAAGGAATGATATGGGAAGAAAACAGATTATCCAGGGGTTGAAAAACTCACAGCGTATCCGTGTTATCGTTGACGGTGTAGGTTTTATTACCACAGTCCAGGACGCTACTGAAATGCCATTCACCGAGCAACGGGTTGCTGTTTGGAACGCTTTGGAAGTGATTGGTCGTGAGAAGATCCAAGGTTATGGCGGCCAAAGCAGAGTTTATGACTATAAAATGATTGCTAAAATTGTGGATTTTCAAATCAATCTGTTGTAAAAATACAACACGATGGTTGACAATTTCCTTGGTTCTGGTATAATAGATGTTTTAAATGTGAGGAGTTATTATGATTAATTTTGAGAATCAGGCTATGCCTACAGAGTCCGGTTTATATGTTATCAACCGTGAGAAAGCTGGCCATTTTTACCGCTATTATAATGCTGAAACCAAGAATTGGGGTTTCTGCTCATTTGACAAAGCGGAAGCATATGAGAAGCGAGACACCCGCTCAGGTGTAGGTTTCTTTGGCTGGGCTGGTCCTGTTAAGATTACAGATCCAGAATTCAACCGAGATATCCGAATGGAAGCACCAACGGTTGCTAAACTACCCTTGGCAAGCAAAAAGTCCAAGACTGTTGCTCCAGTACAACAGACTGTTGCTAAAAAGCCACGCACCAAAACTGCGTCCAACGCAACGAAAACTGCCAAACCTACTATGGCTAATGGTACAGTTTTCTATCGTGCCGACCGTGCCAAATGGGTTGCTGTATGGGACGGAAAACAAGAAGCCGCCCGTCCAACCAAGGAAGCTTGTATCAAATTCTTAGAGAAAAAGTACTCATTTAAGGATGTAATCATAATTGAGTAATTCCAATCTCGACCAATCCGGTCGGGTATTGGTTGCCAAATTCCGTGGTTCTGGTATAATTAGTGTTTTAGTTATGAGGTTATTATGAGTACAATTACAAAAGTCGGTTCCATGTTTCAAGCAACAATCAACGGAAAGATTGTTAAGCGTTCCAAACTCAAGCACTTAGAGTATGTGCTTCGCAAATCAGGTGTATCATCCGAATCCACGGTTGCTGAACCAGTTCAATCCCGCTTTACTATCAATGAGCGCTTCGGATTCTTATCTGATATGGTTCTAATGCTTGCTAAAGGCGACCAAGCATCCGTAGTTGTCACAGGTCCTGGCGGACTTGGTAAATCTCATACAGTATTAAAATCCTTGACCAATGCAGGTTTTACCGATATCTCCTTGCTCGAAGACTTTGCTGTTGGTACTAAACTCAATACCTTAAAGTCCTTTACAGTAATCAAAGGTTACTCCACACCTAAAGGTCTATACCGTACATTGTATGAGAATAAAGATGGTGTTATTGTATTTGATGATTGTGACTCCGTGCTTAAAGATCCAGTATCCTTGAACCTGTTAAAAGGTGCTCTCGATTCTTATTCTCGCCGTATCATTTCCTGGAGAGCAGATATGAAGGATGATGAGCTGCCACAATCGTTTGAGTTTAAAGGTCGTGTGGTTTTTATTTCAAACCTCGCTAGTGACAAACTAGACCAAGCCATCATCACTAGATCCATGGCTGTTGACCTCAATATGACTACAGAGCAAAAGGTAGAGCGTATGCGTCACTTGGTTTCCGATTCTATTGAATTTATGCCAGAATTCGAGATGGCGCACAAGGTAGATGCCTTGAATTTAATTGATAAACTCCGTGACCGTGTCAAAGAGTTATCACTCCGTACCTTAATTCAGGTAACTAAAATCCGTAAGAGCGCAGGTAGCAATTGGGCTAACCTTGCTGAATATTCAATTTGTGGGTAATATTATGAGTAGAAAATTTAACGACCTAGAGGTCGTAGCAATTCAAGAGGTAAAGAAAAAAATTAGGAACGGAGTGTCAAAGGCTTTATTGCCTATTAACCATTCACTCCGTTCACATTTGATTAATAATTGTATTGTAACTGGTGGTTGTAGTTATTCCTTGTCTCTTAACCGAGATCCTAATGATTGGGATTTGTTATTCAAGGATGAAATTTCAGCCAATAGCTTTAGGGGATACATTACGCAACATCAAGAAGATGTAATGGATATGACCGAATATACTGGTGCAGATATCAAAGGCGCTAAATTAATCACAGCCAATGCCGTGACCTTAAAGAATAAGGTACAAGTGATTGATTGGAAATGGCAAAGGCATAATTTTGATTTTATTCATTGTATGCCTTGGTATGACCTGAAAGAAGACAAGTATTATATTGCTGCAGCACAGTATGATGCTATTAAAAATAAGCAATTGATTGCGAGAGATCCAGACACATTTAAACCTAATGATAAACGATTGAAGAAGTGGTTGGATCGTGGATTTACCATAGAGTTTAAAGTGGATGAATTAGTATGAGTATAATTAAAGAGATTATATTAGACCTAGGCACCAGGTTAATGTTAGTGTGTCTTGGTATTTTAATATCAATAGTCGGTTTCTTTTCGCCTGGTACCTGTATTGAGGCATTAGCAAAAGTAACTATAACAGCAAGAGAAAGGGAATAAAATGACAGTATATAATGCAGACGGAACAAAAGTAAAAGGATTTTGGACAAATTGGGATCATTTAGAGGTAGAACAAATGCAAAAAGATTTAGAACAAATCGAACACCTAGAACACTTGAAATATGAGGTAGCACACCTTAAGACATTGGTTAAAGATACAAGTACAGGCCATATACGGACTGCTATTGGTGTACTAGAAGACCGTATCAACCAATTGACACCTAAACCACAACTAAGGCGAGTGTTTGAGGTTGAAATCATCAAGCGTGATAGTTATGCTTATACACCACATAAAAAACGGTTTGAAAGTGCTGATGAGGCTTGGAAATTCTATGATGAAGTTTTAAAAGATCCTTATTGGTTGGCACAGGAACCTATCACAATTAGGAAATAATATGGAAATTGTAAAAAAAGTAATTGCATTTATTGTATTCTTTTTGTTAATACCAATAGGTGCTACTGCCGTGTTTGGTTATTGTTATAACTATTCGGTTATGTTGGAAGAAAATAAATACCATTGTATCAATAACCTTTTGTATAGACAGGTTAATGACAGTACATTTGAATTCTTAAATAAGAGTTGCGTAGGCATAGACAAGGACTAAAATGATTAGAGAGATTACCACATATGACGGCAACACGGTACGTTCCCGTGATCCATACGACACTAGACCATATACAGAGGTTAAGGTTAGTAAATTGTATGAATGTACGGAGTGTGGTAGTTATTTCTCTAAGATTAAGGATCATACAAAGTATTGTCCTAGTAACAAATCAGAAACTGTAGAATCAAGGAGTATGGCATGAAAAAAATAGTGTTTCTATTATTGTTGGCTGCCACAATGACCGCCAATGCACAATATCGCCACGGTTGTTGTTATCGTGGAGGTTACGGACTAGGTTGGGTGGCACCTGCCGTAGTGGGTGGTGTAATCGGCTATGAATTGGCACGACCAAACCAAACGGTTATTGTCCAACAACCTGTACCACTACCACCACCTCCAGAATCCTACGTTTATCCGCCACCCGCTAATTTCCACTATGTTACAGCATATGATCCTACCTGTAACTGTTACAAGTCCGTCCTGGTACCAAATTAAATGTTGTATTTTGGCACCAATGGTTGCCAAATACCAGAAAGTATGGTACAATTGAGTTATCGAATTATGGAGTTTTATTATGAGTTTTAATCGAAATGCACAGGCATTTATCGTAGCGGCTGAGAACAAATTTGGTATTGGTGCAACCATGACCAGAGATGATATCAACCGAGTTGTGAAAGAAGAAAACGTACCATTCCCTTACTGGTTCACCAATAAAAATGAATACAGAACAGGTCGTGGTCAATATAGATTACCTGAATTGGATAATAGTGTGAATACTGTAGAAGAACCTGCTGTTGAAATGGCATTACATAGTACTGCTCAAGTACTTACATTCAAACAACCTAAGTTGATTGATGAATCAGATCCATCCATACCAGAGAAATTCCCTGATTATGTGCCGTTTGGTTTTTTCAAAGACTTAACAAGTATCGTTAAAGCAAAGTCCTTTTATCCCGTATTCATTACAGGCCATTCAGGCAATGGTAAGACTTTGATGGTTGAGCAAGTATGTGCAGAATTGAAAAGAGAGTGTATCCGTGTTAACATATCTATTGAAACAGACGAATCCGATTTACTTGGCGGCCCTACTTTGGTTAATGGTAACGTTGTTAATCGTGATGGTCCTGTTATCACAGCTATGAAACGTGGTGCTGTTCTATTGATTGACGAAGTAGACCGTGGTTCTAATAAGTTGATGTGTTTGCAGGGTATCTTGGAAGGCAAACCATATTACAACAAGAAGAACGGTGAGTTGGTTCATCCTAAAGAAGGTTTCACCGTGATTGCTACCGCTAACACAAAAGGCCAAGGTAGTGATGAAGGCAGATTCTTGGCACAGATTCTAGACTCCGCTTTCTTAGAAAGATTTGTTATCACCGTTGAACAGGAATTTCCTGACAAGAAAGTTGAGAAGAAAATCCTCACACCATTGATTAATGATGCTGAGTTTGTAGATTGCTTGACCAATTGGGCTGATGTGGTTCGCCAGACCTTTAAACAAGGTGCTATTGACGAGATTATATCTACCCGTAGATTGGTTCATATAGCAAAGACTTTCACTATTTTCAAAGATAGAATGAAAGCCATTGAGTTGTGTGTTTCGAGATTTGATGAAGAAACCAAGACGGCATTCCTTGACCTCTATAGCAAGATTGACGTTAAAGTTGAGGCACCAAAAGTTGAAGCCGCAAAACCCGTGAACATGGATGAAATTCCATTTTAATTTGTAATAGGAGTATATTATGACAGTAGTACGTAAAGGCAAACAAAACCGCCACGAGAAAATCACCCAAGTAATGTTGAGTGGTAAACCAGTAACAATTGACGAGATTAAATCCGTCTTTAGTGGTACAGACCAAGAAGCGGTACTGTACCGATTATCAACCAACATTTATAACATCCGTTTAGATGGCGGTAATGTTAAAGTGATTAAGAATGGACGTAAGGTGCAGGCATACCAATTGCTGAATCCTGAAGCATTTGATAAGAATGGACGTTTCATTGTACAATCAACAGCACCAGCACCTGTTGCTGAAGTTGCTGAACAAACCGAAACACCTGAATTAGTAGAGGCTTAATATGAGTAGATACGTTGAAGTTGAAGTTGACTTGGTTGATTTTGATGATGATGACTTGCGTGAGGAGTTGGAATCTAGAGGTTATGAAGTCTCGGATGAGGGAAGACTCAAAGATATATTAATCGAATCAATTTGGCTTAAACGTAGATTAGGGCAAGACTATCAGGCGGAACTTGATAGTCTTATATACAAAGCATTAGGGAGAGCAATATGAACGAATGGGATAAAGATAACTTAATGTTCATTATGAAGTCTGATTACAAGACCTTTAAGGCTTGGATGGAACAGGCAACTGATGATGATATTAATTATGCCTTACAGTTAATTGCTGAGTTTAAGAAAGAGCAAGCAATGATGTCAGCAACTATAAAAGAAAGAGTTGGTGCTCATTACCCCGAGGTAACCGATTTTACTCAGGCGAAGCAAGTGTTAGAGAAGTTTAGACTATAAATTGATTATGTTTGTTATGGAGAATTGTGATGGATAATATTTTGAACACATTGACGTTCAATCAAAGTGTAATGGAGGTTGTCGTAGTAGTCGGTTTAATTGCCGTGGTACTAGGTACTATCCTTGTTTTGTATTGGCATTATATTGTTGCCGGTTTGGCAGCTTTCTTTTGTGTTGTAGTATTGGCAAATCACAAAACTCCAACAGCAGAACCTGTGCCTACACCGGTTAAAGTTGAACAGTCTTTGACACCAACTGAAAAGATTGTTGAAGAACCTACACCGCCAGTTGTTGAAGTTAAACCAGACCCTGAAGTAAAACCATTAGATGAGCATCAAGCGTATCTAATTGACTGTATGAGACTTACCGATTTTGAATACGAAACCTGTGACCAGATGTGGACTAATCGTCAAAATGGTTTACAAGATGCTAGATACCGTAAAGGTAAAAATCATATGATGAAAGTGGCTAGAAAATTATGACTGATAATGAATTGATACAAATGAGCCATGATGTTGATGACTTTATCAACAAAATGGTTTCAGTCCACGGCATTAATTTTGCTGTGGTCGTTGCCACTATCTTTGCCAGACTAGCGGTAATTGCTATGGAAACCAACCAGGAGATTGGTATGCTGAGGTTGATGGGATCTATGCAAGAATCTCTCCTAAAGTCTCTGGATGTGTCCAAACGAGGGGAATAGTGTTGTGTTTTTACAACAAAATGGTTGCCATTTCACCAAAAGTGTGATATAATTGGGTTTTGAGGAAAATATTATGAGAGTTGCACTAGCATCCGATGTCCATTTGGAATTCGGTGATTTAATTTTAAAGAATGATGATAATGCCGATGTATTGCTTTTGGCTGGTGATATTTGCGTGGCGAAAGAATTACCATTTACTGATAGCCGATACTATGAAAGATTCCACAATTTCTTTTCCCGTTGTGCAGCCGAGTTCAAAGAAGTAGTCTATATTGCAGGTAACCATGAACACTATCATGGCACTTATGATGAGACCCACAATATTTTGAAGACTCAATTGGCAAAGCATACAAATATCCATGTATTAGACAGAGAACATATTACCATTGGTGATACGTTATTCTTTGGTGGTACATTGTGGACGGACTTTAACAATGAAGATCCAAGTACAATGAGGTCTATCCGTGAGATGATGAATGATTTTAGAATCATTGCTGCACCTGGTGGCCGTAAGTCCTCTTGGAAAGATGCTGAAGGTAATCTACATTACAGGATTTCCAAATTGACACCTGAAGATGTATTGGTTGACCACAAAGACTTCTTGGATAAGTTGAATCAATTAAGTTCATATAACAAAATTGTGGTTGTGGGTCATCACTCACCTAGCAAATTGTCTACAAAACCACAATATGAAGATGATTGGGAAATGAATGGTGGGTACAGTTCAGATTTGAATGATTTTATTTTGGATCGTCCAAATATCAAACTTTGGGTTCATGGTCACACACACCATGCCTTTGATTACATGGTAGGTTCTACCCGTATTCTATGTAACCCTAGAGGTTATGTTGGTTATGAGGTTAATGAAGATGAGTTTAAGTTGATTACTATTGAAGTATGATATGCTCGGCTTATTTCTTGATATTATGAACCTATTATTCGTAGGTTACTTTCTAGGTATTGCCGTGATGTTATTCAAAATCAACCTGGCCGAAAGAAAAGGTAGAGGAATGACAACACGGCAAGCTCTTAAAGATATGGTGAAAGAGATATTTTATATACAAAAGATTGGTGGTAAAGATGAGTGAGTTTGAAGTAGATTGTATGAAAACATATGGTAGAGTATTGACTGGTAAGTATAAGCATTATTGTGCCGAATGGGATTATGTACCAATAGATGAAACCTTTCCAGAATTTAAAGTCTGCCATTGCTTTAAATTTAATTCTAATGTAAAATCAGGTGCTGATATCAATACAGGTGATGGTGGTTATAGTGAAAGTACCAAAGAAAAGTATGATGAATTTGTGAAACTAAGAGAGGCTAGTATGGTTGATAAGACTGAACGTAAGAATGAAGACCGTAAGATTTTTATTGTAGAAACCGTTAGTATGTTTCGCATGAGATATGCCGTGTTTGCAACTTGTGAAGAAGATGCAATGGATGAATTCACAATTAGGACGGGTGATGTAGATTTCCATGAGATGTCACAACAACATATTGGTGAGAATATTATATCGGTTCGTAAAGTATCCGAGAAGAAATTCTTAAAACAGTATGACAATGACAATGGTCCTTGCACTTGGTCTGACGACCAGAAACTAAGTGTAATAAATGTGATTGATTACGAGGAATAATGAAGAAAATTTTGATTACTGGTAGTGCTGGTTATATTGGTCAACACCTGGTACAGTTGCTTAAAGATAAGTATGATATAACAGGTATCGACCATAGATGGGATGCTGAAGACTACCCATTGACCAAACGAATGGATATTTTCAATGTTGATAAGTATACATCATATGATGCTGTAGTTCATCTGGCTGCCTTTGTGTCTGTTGGCGAGAGTATGGAAACTCCATCAGAATATTACCTGAACAATATTGAAGGCACCGCAAGGTTGCTTGACAATATTGGTTATGATAATATTATCTTTGCTTCAACTGGTGCGGCTGCTGATCCGACCTCACCATATGCAAGGTCAAAGTTATGTGCTGAAGATATCGTTAGGCAATTTGCAACCGAGAATTACACGATATTCAGGTTCTATAATGTAATTGGCTCTGAGTATGGTATTGAACCTACTAATCCCGATGGTCTAATGATGGCACTTAGAAATGCCGTTAAGACTGGTGAATTCAACCTATATGGTAATGATTATCTGGAGAGTTTAGACGGTACAGCAATGAGAGATTATATTCATGTGATGGATGTATGCCGTACCATTGAGAAGGCTATTGAGAATCCTACTAACAACATAGAGGAACTTGGTACTGGTCAACCAATATCGGTTCAAGCTATGATTGATATCTATAAAAGAATTAATAATGTGGATTTTAAGGTCGTTGTAAAACCGAGACGACCAGGAGATTTGGCATTATCCTGGTGCCAAAATGTCTCGCCTTTATTCACAAAATCTGTTACAATAGAAGAATTATTGAAGGAGATATAATGAGAGCAATATTGACAATATTGTGGGTGGCAGGTGTGGTGTTGGCTCAAGGTTTTTGGCCAACATTCTTTGCCTTTCTTGTACCATTCTATTCATGGTATATCGTTGTTGAACAGGTTATTATAAAGTACAATTTACTATGAAGATATACAAAAGCAATTATCGTGACCATTGGGTTTCTCCCTATAGAATAGTTGAGAAGGTTTGTTTTTGGGAGAAAGACAATGACGTATTCTATGAAGACGGTGGTACATACGAAAAGATAACCGACTTATTGGTGCCTGTTTCTAAAGCAATTCAATGGGTGCTAAACTTAATATATCCAAGAATCAACTATGTTAAGATTGACCGTTGGGATACTTATTCAATGGATCATACATTGTCTGACATTATTCTACCAATGTTAAGACAAATGAAAGAATCAAAACACGGTGCACCATATGTTGATGATGCTGATGTGCCGTATGAATTGAAGTCTATCAATGACTCACCGTATGTTCAAGAATATTGTGTTGATGAAAAACTACATTTTGCTCGATGGGATTATATACTGGATCAAATGATATTTGCCTTTGAATGTAAGGTTGATGACTCATGGGAAGATTTGTTCCGTTCTGGTGTGCACGATATGAAAAGTGTACCATGTGAATGGGATGAAAACGGTAAGCCGACAATGTACACCTTTGAAAAAGGTCCTAATGATACCTATGTGTGTGACTATGAAAGCATGGCAGAGTACGAAAAGCGTATACAGAATGGTTTCAGACTATTCGGTAAATATTATCAAAACTTATGGGATTAAATTATGAAGGTAAAAATTTATAAGAGTGAATGGCATCAAATGGAAAGAAAATATGTTGTCGAAATTGATGAAGATTTGGTCAATGAACTTTATCCCGATAACACCAAAAAGAAAAACAAAGAAATTCTAAAAGGTTTAAAAGATGGCACCACAGATATTGATGAGTTTATGGGTGATGCTTTTGGTGAGATAGATATAGATTGGGAACATGAATATGATGATTTGTGGACCGACCGTAAAGGTGGATATGAAATAACTTATGAGGTGGAACAATGAACAAGTATTATAATCCTGAAAGATATGAAAATAAACTCGGCTATAGGCAAGTGAGTCAAACAGCACGAGATGAAAGAAATTATGAAAACTATGCAGGTGAGTATACTGCAACGGAAGAAATATTGAAACAGCGTGCATCTCAACAAGCACTGCCAGAACGTAATCATCAACTCACAACTGCACATATGCTTAATTTATTGAATGGTTCACTTGATAGGTTACATGAGGAAATTTCGGCTCTTGAAAATTCGATAACACCAGTTTTAAGGTCTCCAGATCCAATAACAGCGAAAGACTCTCCACAAGAGGGAAATCATGCAGCTGTCAATTTGTCTCTTATTTGTCTAAATGAGAGAATTGGTTATGAGATTGAACGAATTGAAGATTTGTATAAACGAGCAGAGGTTGTGTAATGATGTCACTTATACACCTCATTTCAGCCAATCGTAGGTTGAAAGAGTTAGAGAAAACTGTTACCATGTTAAAGCATGATAAGCATAAAGAAGATGATGTGCCTGTTATGGTGCTAGCACAGAGAGATTTTGTTAAATTAGAAGTAGAATACTATCAAGATGAGGTAAGAAATCTTTTAGCATATACTCTCTTTGCCATAGGATTTCTGTTTCTTATCGGTGTGGCTTCATACCCTTTTCTTATTAACTATGGAGTAATATAATGTGGGCTAAAATCAAATTACACAAATGGCAAATCATTCAGTTTATAGTTGGTATTGGTCTTATGGTTGGTTGTTATGTTCTATCCGACAGACTAAATACTCATACGCCTGAAGCTCTTAAGGAGTTCAAGGACGGAGTTCAGAACCATTTGATATGGGACATTAAAGGACAATGTTTCTTTGTGCGTCCACATTCTGATGTGACTGTGTATTTGATCCGAGTTCCGGATTGTGATAGAAAATAATAGGAGAAAATTATGGCTTTATTTGTAGAAGTTAACTCAGTAGAAAAAGGTTGCAAGGTCATTATTAATATTGACCATATCATGGAAATTGCTCCGATGAAAGGTGGCGGTTGTACACTATTCACACTTGATGGTGCATCCACAGCAGGCAAAACATCAATGAGAGTTACTGATTCTTATGAGATGTTCAAACAATTTGCTATGACTACCGTTTCTGGTGATATGATTAAAGACCGTATCTCTAAGATTAATGCTAGTGTACCGGATGAAATGAAGTCGCCTGTTGCTATAGAAAAATCAAAGTCAACTAAAAAAAGTGGAATGACCTCAACATCTGATATTGGTTTTGATATTCCTAAACTGTAATGAAATTTACTCTAAGTTGTGAGTGTAAAGAAGATACCTTATTCAAACAAAAGGCTGCTAAAAACACCCTAGAGTTTGAGGCAGAAACACTTCCTGAGGTCCTAGAAGAAATCGAAAGGTTTCTCAGGGGGTGTGGATACCATTTTGATGGCGTGGTCGACATAACCAAAGATGAATAAATATAAGGTAATTTCATCAATTAGAGGTAAAAATGACCAAAAGTTTCGTATCTTTCCGTAGTTTCCTGACTGAAGAACACAATGAAAAACACGTAGAATGGCCACAAGGTAAGAGAATTCTTATCATTGGCTATGGTTCCGTTGGTCAGGCGATACTTCCAATGATTATGAAGCACCTAACTTCTGACGGTTCTCTAATTACCGTGTTGGAAAAGGGTGAGAATGAGAAAATCTTTAAGAAAAGAAACGTTGGCAATGGTGTTACATACGTTAAACATGAGGTTGTCCGTAAAAATCTTAAAGCAACACTAGAACAACACGTTGGCCATGGTGGTTATATCGTTGATTGTTCATTGAATATTGGTGCCTATGAGATTATGGAATGGGCATTAAAGAATGATTGTAACTATATCAACACATCACTAGAACGCTGGGCAGACCAACAAGACGAAACTATACCAGACAAGTCTGAGCGTACACTATTCCATACTCATAGTGTAATGAGAAAACTCAGAGAGAAGTATCCAAATGGTCCAACTATTACAGTTACACACGGTGCTAATCCAGGTCTAGTAACACACCTAACCAAGCGTGCTCTATTAGAGATTCGTAGACACAAAGACAACACAGCACATGAAATTCCTGAGACTAGGGAAGAATGGGCACAGTTGATGAAGTCTCTTGGTATTAAAGTTATCCATGTGGCTGAACGTGATACTCAACTAATCAATGTACCAAAGAAACCAAATGAGTTTGTAAACACTTGGTCACCAGAAGGTTTTTGGGCAGAAGGTCGTGCACCTGCTGAAATGGGTTGGGGTACACATGAGAAGAAGCATCCAGTTAATGGTCGTTCACAAGGCAATGCAGCCTATTTGAATGAACCTGGTCTATCTGTACTGATGAAGTCATGGGTACCAAGTGGACCATACAATGGTTTCTGTGTACAACACTCAGAGGCTGTTACAATCTCCGATTACTTTACAACTAAAGATGGTAAGTTTAGACCATCTGTTTATTATGTGTATCAACCATCTGATGCAGCCGTTGCTTCTGTACATGAATTACGTGGCCGTGAATTAGATATGCAGACCACTCAGCGTGTGGTTAAAGATGAGATTATTACCGGTGTGGATGAATTAGGTGTACTATTACTAGGTGAGAAGTTTGGTATGTGGCATGGTTCTCAACTTGGTATTGATGAAGCACGTAGATTAATCCCAGGAGAATCCGCAACATCTATCCAGGTTGTGGCATCCATGTTAGGTGCTATGGTGTGGGCTCTAGAAAATCCTAACCGTGGTTATGTAGAACCTGAGGAGATTGACTTCAAAGAAGTATTGAAGTATGCCGATCCATACCTAGGACCAATTCCATACGTTTGGACAGAGTGGAAACCTAACCAAGACAAGAATTCACTATTCTACCGTGAGTTTGATGCCTCAAATCCTCTATCATTTGAGAATTTCAGAGTCTGGACTTGACATAAATTTTATATTATGATACAATACCGTTATGAATATCTTTTACCTACACAATAATGTACAGACTTGTGCTGAAATGCACAATGATAAACATTGTATTAAAATGATCCTTGAATATGCTCAACTATTGTCTACTGCTCATAGATTTCTTGATGGTACTCAGTCTACTGGCGTCAGCGACTCTGGTAGAAAAAAAGTCAGATATGTACTTCCTGACAACCGTGAATCTATTTTGTATTCTGCTACTCACATCAATCATCCTTCAGCCATCTGGTGTAGACAATCTAATTCGAATTATATGTGGTTACATAACCTATTGGAATCATTGTGCCTGGAATATACCTTTCGGTACGGCAGAGTGCATAAGGTCGATTCTAGTGGGTTAATGCAAGTATTGAAACGAGTGCCTACCAATATACCACAAGGTCCTTTTACAGAACCAACACCAGCCATGCCCGATGATGTTAAAGTAAAAGGCAATTCTATTGCATCATATCGTAACTATTACCGTGATTACAAGCAACATCTATTGTCCTGGAAAGGCAAGATAAATAGTAGACCCACCCCACAATGGATATTCGACCCGGAGTTAAATAATGCCTAATTATGTCTTTTTAAATAAAGAAACTAATGAACTTGAAGAACACATTATGTCATATAAAGTGTTGGACGAATTCAAAGAACAAAATCCCCATTTAGAACGACACTTCTCTGCCGAGAATCTACCAATCTTTGGTGACGGCGGTCGTATGTCCGTTCCTGGAATCGGACAACCACATCTAGCATTCGAACGTGGTGTTATTCAACGTATGAAAGAAACCATACCAGGTAACACCATGTCCGGTCACAAGACTAAATTACCGAGAGAGTGGTAATGAAAGTACAGCAAATACCTGCATTATTCCAACCAAAAAGAGGTGCCGATGAGAAACACCCTATAACGAAAACTCCTGAACAGAAGAAGAAATCTAAACAATCAAGGAGTTTGAATGGCAACGAAAAAAAGAATAACACCCCAAGAATCCTCATCGCTTGAAGTTGTAAGAGAACCAAAACCAACTCAAGCATTAAAAGTTAGGATAGATGACTTAAAAACATTTCAACCACTTACTGACAATCAAAAGAAATTCTTTGAAGCGTATAAAAGGGGAGATTATTTCGTAGCACTACATGGTGTAGCGGGTACAGGCAAAACATTTTGTGCTATGTATAAAGCACTAGAAGAAGTATTGGATAAGAGTAATCCATTCAATAAGATTATTATTGTAAGGTCAGCAGTACAATCAAGAGAGATTGGCCACTTACCTGGTGATGTGACTGAGAAGATGGAAATCTATCAACAACCGTATGTACAGATTTGTGATACATTGTTTGGTAGAAAGGATGCTTATAAGAGACTGGAAGAACAAGGATACATAACTTTTATATCAACATCATTCATTCGTGGTATGTCATTTGATGATGCAATTATTATTGTTGATGAGATGCAAAACTTAACGTTTGAAGAAATTGATACAGTTATGACCCGTGTTGGTCACCGTTCAAAGATTGTTTGGTGTGGTGATTACCGTCAAACAGATTTGAATAAGAAGAAGAATGATATGAGTGGTATCTTAAAGTTTTTTGATATTGCTCATCATATGGAATCATTTACAAGAATTGAATTTACTGTAGATGATATTGTGAGAAGTAGTTTAGTTAGAGATTATATTTTGGCCAAACTTAGATTTGAAGATAACACATAATGACTTTTACATTTTGCCCACCAGTAGACCTGGTTGATTTGAAATCGGTTACACTACCAACTGGTGGGCGGTTCTACACATTACCTGATGGTACTAAGTTGCCTTCCGTCACAACCGTTATGGGTGCTCAGAAGAAAGATTCCATAATGAAGTGGCGTAAGCGTGTTGGTGATGCTGAAGCAAATAGAATATCAGCAAAGGCCACCAGTCGTGGAAACAATGTACATACATTATGTGAACGTTATCTAAAGAACATAGAACTTGGTGATATCATGCCAGATGCCAAGGAAATGTTTTTTGGTTTAAAACCTACGTTAAATAGAATCAATAATATACATTACTTGGAGACTGCTCTGTGGTCTAAACAACTTGGTATGGCAGGTCGAGTAGACTGTATTGCTGAGTTTGATAGAAAATTATCAGTTATTGATTTTAAAACATCCAAAAAAATTAAAACAGAAGACGATATACAGGATTATTTCTGGCAGACAAGTGCATATTCGTTGATGTATGAAGAATTGGTGGGTAAACCTATTAATGATATCGTAATTATTATGGCGGTAGAAGATGTTGGTTGCCATGTGTTCCAACAAAAAGTAGAAGACCACATTGAAGGTCTAGTTAAAGCAATTAAATTTTATAAAGATTCTATCAAATGACATTAGACCAAATACAAATGTGGACTGATATTCGTATCGGTGAGTTAAGAACAAAATACAATATAAACAATTTTGTAGAGACTGGAGTGTACGAAGGTGCCTCTGTACAAATTGCTTATGAATCTGGTTTCAGTACTGTGTATTCATGTGATATTAATGAAGGCCATGTAAACAATGCTAGAAGTAAATTTCCTCATGCCACTATTACATTGGCTGATAGTATTACATTCTTTAAAGATTTGTTACCTTCATTAACCGGTAATACATTGTTCTGGTTAGATGCTCACTTCCCTGAATTCTATAGTATACCATACGAAGACAAGGCATGGAAGATGCCATTGTTTACAGAATTACAATTGATTAAAGAAACTAAGATTGGTTATCAACATGATGTTATTATGTGTGATGACATGAGAGTAATGAGACACCCAAACAATCCAAAATACGTTCCTGGTGAACTTCAAGAGTATTTGTATATTGATATGGATTGGGATGCTTTTGTGAACCAATTCTCAGATACACATGATTATCAATTATTAATGCCAGACTCTGGTGCCATTATTTGGACACCAAAGGCTTGACATTAAAATAAATATGTTGTATAATTACATCAATGAGTCGATAGACTTTGTTAAGAAGGATTTTTTATCGAATCCTTTAAGATGGTTTATTGAAACCTCGGTTTGGTTAGGTATACTGTTTAATACTATATTAATAGCAATTACAGTTCCTAATACACCGTGGCATATATTATATCCAATTTGGATTGTTTGTTGTTACGCTACCGTATGGACAAGTTATACAAGAAGCAGTTCGATTGGGGTAATTGGTAGTTTAATCTTCGCTGTCTTAGATAGTTATGGTTACTACCGTATTATGGTTGTATGAACTGAACGCCTCAAGTCCACATTTTTTATAAATATGTGTGGAGGTATAAAATGAGTAAATTATCAACAATTAATTGTGATGGATGTGGTAAAGAGTTTCAAAAAGAAACGAGATATATTAAGGCTGGCCAAAAAAAGAGAAACGGTAAAAATTACTGTTCATCAAAATGTTTTGGTAAATTTTCAGCAGCCAGTAATTTATCAAGTGAGTGGAATAATAGTGAACAAAACAAACAACACCTGAAACAATATTCAAGTAATCGTAAAGATAAGTATTCTCCTTTTAGGACATTATTGAAAAGTTGTAAAACCAGAACTAATAAATCTGGTCAAGCAAAAGGTGAATTTGATTTGGATTTATTATATCTTAAAGAATTATGGGAAAAACAAAATGGCAAATGTGCCATCACAAAAGTTGACCTAAAGTTAGAAAGTAGTTATAATAAGAACTATCAAGCATCACTAGATAGAATTGATAGTTCTAAAGGTTATGTGAAAGATAATGTGAGATACATTAGTGTATCTGCTAATTGGCTGAAGAATAATTTGGATGATAACCATGTTATGGAGTTCATTCAAATTTGTAGAATGGTAGTAAACTGATTTTTTGAAAAGATGGCGACACGCCGGGGCAGTACCGGCCATCTCCACCATAAACATATTGGTCCCACACCATGGAATTAGACCAGAAATGTTGTCAATATGTTTATGATGGGGATGTAATAGTTTCGACCGACATACAAGTAAATTAATTAGCTACCCGTCAGGAGTAGACGTAAAAAGCAAAATTTAATAACTGCAAACGATGAGTTATTCGCATTGGCAGCCTAATCGCTGACTAGGGTTTCGGTTGGTTTCCTCGTAACAGAATAACCAACTATTTTATTAATAAAAGGAGTTTTTATGAAAAAGTTAGTAGTTGCTGCAGCTGTAATGGCGTTAGTTGGAATGGCACAAGCAGAAGATGTATCAGTTCGTGTAGGTCACGATAACCAGTTCCACACCGATGTTGCTATCGCTTCTGTTGGTACTGATATCGCTGGTGTTCATGTTGCTGGCGAATTTGACCGTGCTGGTGCTGGTTATTTGTACAATGCTTATGGCGTTAAAGTAAACAAAGACTTCACAGTAGGTCCAGTTTCTGTTGGTCCATCTGTAGGTTTGGCTTACATTGATGCACAAACACCATCACTACATAATAAGACTGTTGCTACAGTTGGTTTAGGTGCTGGATACGCTTTGAACAAGCAAGTATCATTGGTTGCTGATATCACACAACGTTATGATACAGCGAAAGATTCTAAAGAATACCGTGGAAGTATGTTTTCTTTAGGTGTTAAAGGTTCTTTCTAACTAAATACCTTTATGAGTTGGGGACTCTCAATAAAAGTCCTAATTACACACACTCAAAACACACAAGGAGAAAACTATGAGTATGACCCCCTATGAGATTCGCCTAGAATTACTTAAAATGGCGAAAGATATGCTTACTGATGACTTTCACACGAAACGTAATACAATATCAGAAGCATGGCACACACAGGTTGAAGCCGCAAAGATTGCCGGAACACCTTCACCCACAGCACCAGTGATGCCAAATTACCCAACAGAGACAGACATTATCATCAAGGCCCAAGTCTTGAACGATTTTGTATCTCAAACACCACCAACCCCACACGTAGAAGTTAAAACGAAGAAAACACATTCGTAATTGTGGGTGAGAGGCTTCGGCCTCTTTCTTTTCAAGGAGAAAAAATGAAGTTTTTAAACAAGACTTTATTCATTATTCTTTCACTATCACTAATCGTAACTAATGCTAAACCAGCACCATCTATAACACAAGCAGTTAAAGATGATTTTAATAAACAAGTTCTTTGTATGGCAAAGAACCTCTACTATGAAGCCGCAATGGAACCTTATGAGGGTAAATTAGCCGTGGCTCAAGTAGTAATGAATAGAACACAAAACAAAAACTTTCCATCAGATATTTGTGGAGTAGTTTACCAAAAGACAGGTGAGACTTGCCAGTTTACATGGACTTGCGAGAAGTCATATCCTGTACGTAATGAGTACGCATGGGAAGAATCTGTATTGATTGCTAAAAAGGCACTTACTGAAGGTATATTACATAAAGATATAGCCAAGGCAAAGATTATATTCTACCATGCCACATATGTACATCCAGGTTGGTCCAATATACGTCCGTACAAAACAATTGGTAATCATATTTTTTACGCCAAAGGTTGACACGGTTAATACATTATGTTACAATATTATTTTATGAGTGAGAATTATGCCAACAAAGAATGAAATTGCCGAGTTTAGTGATACGATTGCAGCTGAATCTGAATTGTGGAAACTAACAATCATGGATACAGTTGTAGCACATTGTGAGAATTCAGGAATGGAAGTAGATGTGGCGTCTACTCTCCTATCCTCAGCACTTAAAGCCAAGATACGTGAAGAAGCGCAAGAGCTTAACTTATTGAAGAAGACTGCCAAACTACCAATATGAATGACGAGAACACGGGCTTTGCGGCCTTTGCTTTATATAATGCGTTACATCTTCATTTTACTTCTTCTAGTTACGATTATTTTAAATACAACGGGAAAACCAATGTATCTAAAGACTCTTTCAGCAGACGTAAAGATAAATGGCACTTTTACAGATTAAGCCGTAGATATGGAATTGATGAACTACGGGACTTTTATGTTGCCAATTTCATTGTTGCTGATATTAGGTGGGTTGGTGATATATCAGGTCCCGAAGGTGAAGACACATACAAGAAATGGCAGAAAAGAAACCAAAGCTTGACTTATAACTTTGAACAAGATATAATACACCTATTCGAAACAGAGAATTGGTTGAAAGTAAACAATGGTCAACATCCATATCTACTTGAAGAAGCAATGAAGAAAGGTATCGAAATCGAGACCTTATGTATTCTGAATGATATTATGAAATTCTTTCCAATGTGGTCGGAAAAAATATCAGACGATATCATTTGGCCAGGTTACAAGTTGAAGTGTGAGAGGTACACACCTTTCATTAATTATGATAGAGAAAAGTTTAAGACAATTTTGAAAGAAGCAGTTAAAGAATATGCCTAAGATTGATAAAATTTACCTAGACATGGATGGTGTCATCTGTGACTTTATGAAAAGGTACAAAGAATTGTATCACCACGTACCACGTAGGGATGAAACAAAAAAAGAATGGCACAACAACTTTGATAATTTCATCAAAACAAAACAGTTTGAAACATTAGACTTGATGCCTGATGCCAAAACTTTACTTGATTACTTAAGAAATCAACCTGTACCCGTTGAGATTTTATCTTCAACAGCCTTTGAAAAGGTACACGATGATATCAGTCAACAAAAATCTATATGGTTGGAAAACCACGGTATAGATTTCCCACGCAACTTTGTACCAGGCAAAGCCTTAAAGTACAAGTTTGCTACACCCACTTCCCTAATCATTGATGATACCTTGAGTGTGATTGATGATTGGAAAGAAGCTGGCGGTCCTGCGATACATCACAAGAACGCCAGAGAAACTATGGTAATGTTGAAATTTTATCTGCTCTGATGGATAAATATAATGTATTATGTTATTTTGAACCATACTCCGTTTTATACTCCGTTTATACTAAGAAAGGTTAATTATGGATTTTTCCAAAATGAAAAAGAGTTCAGGCAATCTGGACAAATACACAAAAGCCATCGAAGCACTCAACGCTTCAACAGATGGTTCCTCCGAAAAAGAATTATACTGGCGTCCAGAAGTGGACAAAGCTGGCAATGGTATGGCAACGATTCGTTTCTTACCTGCCTCAGCAGCCGATGGTGAAGATGCATTACCATGGGTTAAAGTATTCTCTCACGGTTTCCAAGGACCTGGTGGTTGGTTAATCGACAACTGTTTGACAACCAAGAACCAACAATGTCCTGTTTGTGAACACAATAACAAACTATGGAACTCAGGCATCGAAGCCAACAAAGAAATTGTACGTAAACAAAAGCGTAAGTTAAACTATATCGCTAACGTTTACATCGTTTCTGATCCTAAGCATCCCGAAAACGAAGGTCAAGTTAAGTTGTTCAAGTTCGGTAAGAAAATCTTTGATAAAATTACTGAAGCAATGAACCCACAATTTGAAGATGAGAAACCAATCAACCCGTTTGATTTGTGGAAAGGTGCTAACTTTAAACTGAAGATTCGTAAGGTCGAAGGTTACCAAAACTATGATAAGTCCGAGTTTGAATCACCATCTGCATTGATGGATGATGACGAAAAGTTGGAAAAGATTTGGAAAGCCGAACACTCATTGGCAGGTCTTACTGCTGATAAAGAGTTCAAGTCCTATGATGACTTAAAGAATCGTCTGGAAAAGGTCCTAGGTTTGAATGGTGACGTTCCTGTTGCCAAGACTACAGTAGAAACTATCAAAGAGCAAGCACGTATTGCTCCTAAGAAAGTGGCTGAACCTGAGATTACCGAAGATGATGATGACATGGCATACTTTGCCAAGTTGGCTGAAGACTGATTTAGTCCTTTAATATTATGAATATAGAAAAAATCAATTAGATTTTGATGTGAAATTGTGATAAACTATGATAAGTAATCCATGTGGTTGCTTATCATTTTTTTACAAGGAGTTATAATGAGTGTTACACTAAAAAATCTTGAGAGTGCTTTGGCCGGTGAGTCAATGGCACATATCAAGTACCGATACTTTGCAAAGATTGCAAGGGAAGAAGGATTCGAAGATGTTGCTAAACACTTTGAACATACAGCCGACCAAGAAATTAAACACGCCTGGGGTCACCTAGAGTTGTTGATTGGTAAACCAAGTACTAAAGAGTGTTTGGAAAAGGCAATTGAAGGTGAAACATATGAGTTCACACAAATGTATCCAGAGTTTGAAACAATTGCTAAAACTGAAGGTAATACTATTGCATTAAGAGAATTTCAAAATCAAATTATTGAGAGTGATGAACACGCTGAACAGTTCAAAGAAGTTCTAGCAAAAGCCGAAAAGAGATTTGCGGCTCTGGCAAAAGTAGAGAAACGTCACGCTGAAGCATATACTAAAGTAATGGAGGCTCTATGAACGAAGTACACGTATGTATCGTATGCGGCCATGAACATGATGAGGTAGTAGAAGGTAAGTGGGAAGATTTGCCTGCAGACTTTACTTGTCCAGAATGTGGTGTAGGTAAGGAAGACTACGAAGTAATATAAAACTCTTTCTTCTTAAGTGTCTTCTGGAGAGTTTTTACCCCGCCTAGTGCGGGGTTTTTTATACCATTCGCAAACTTTGTTTGATAGTTCTTAAAAATGAATCTTCATCATTTCTAACGGCAGTTTCACCAATAGAACCAGATTCGGATTTACCACCCATTGCAGATGTATTTGTCTTATTAATAACCATTGTGGCAGGACCAGCATCACTCATATCTTGTTGTGCTTCCATATTTTGGTTTGTAGCAGCAACCATTTGACCGCCAGTTGGTGATACTGAAGGTGCTGGAGTTGCCATTGAAGTTTGTTCAGCAGTAGCACCACCTTGACCTCCTCGACCACCACCTGCGCCAGTAGAAGGCATTGGTGTTGCTGTTGCTACTGGAGTTGGTGCCGGTGCTGCAGGTGTTGCTGTAGGAGTTTTCTTAGTACCGTCTGGATTATAATCTTGACCGTATTGATTGTCCCATTTTGCAGCACGAGCTTTGTTTTTACCACCTGTAGTATCTGGTCTAGGTGGTACTGTGACAGGTCCTGTATCAATTCTTTCTGGTACTTTATATTCTTTGGTATCTCCAGCAATTGCTTTTACTTTTTCAATACCACCAGCATCTATAATTGCTTGTTTATTTTTCTCAGGGTCTTTTAGTAATTCTATTGCTTGTGCTTTTCCATTCTTAACAATATCTTCTAGTTTTTCTTTACCACCCAAAGCTTTAATATCTCTTTCTGAACCACTTGCCAATACAGCAGCTGCTTCATCAGGAGATAATACTTTCATATTGTTAACATTTTCTTTGACATAATCTTTCAAGGCACCTGATAACCATGCCATAAAAACTGTAAAGGCGGTCAAACCTATCAACGAAAGACCAATCGGACTTATTAAGAATGATGCCAAACCTCTAAGTATCTTAAAGGCATTACCGCCCAACATTTTTGAAAATTGTAAAAGGCCTTCTAGTTTATCCATTAACTTGCCAATGGATTCATCAATCATACTTTTTATCTTTTCTAAGAAATCAAATAATCCGCCACCTTTCTTCTGAGAAGGTCCGCCACCAGTTGTAGCACCAATGCTTTTTAGTGCTTTGATTAGTTCTTCATGTCTCTTTTGAATCTTCTCATTCTTTTGTTCTTCAAAGTCTTTTTGTAATTCAGACTTCTTAATCTTTTGTTCATAATCTTCTTTGAACAATGAATACAGTTTAGATATACCATCAGCAGGACCATCACCCCTAACAATTGGTGTGACCTTACCTGCAGCAATATGTACACTCATTGGTTCGGCTTTACGACCTCTATCATATCCACGAGTTCTGGTATAACCACCAAAGTAACCAATGTCTCTATCAGAACGGCCCATACCACGACCAATGGCAGTAAAGATAGACCTGCCAATGGCACCTTTACCTGTTAAAGCACTTGCCCATGTCAAAGGATCAAATACTTTCTTTATTCTGGTGGTTCTGGCACGCATCTTATCCGATACAGCACCTTTAATAGAAGCACCAAGACCTTGGCCTTCTTCAAATTTCTTCCTAGCGATTAACTCAAATAGGCCTGTGTTTTTAAGAGTGTCGGCTCTCTGATAAGACATCTCATAGACTCTAGGTGACTTTGGTTCTTTACCAGTTTCTTTACCTAATCTAGCGGCTTCTTCTTTAGATGCAGCTCTGCCTAATGTTCCAGTCTTTTGATTGTAAACAAACCAATATCCCCTACCTTTAAAAGCGGCAGGGTCCCAAGCGAAAATAGTGTTGTTAAGTTTTTTGCTTTGCATTTTTATCCTTGAAGCATGATTGGCTTATCATTTACTTTGTTAGGCACTAAGGTTTCTTTTTTACCGCCTTGAGCAACGATATTTGTATTGTTATTCACTATGGTTGTTCCACTACCTGATTGTGACTTGAGGTCTTTATTTTCAGTTGAAGCAGAAGCCAATTGTGTGCCTGTATTGTTTGCAGCTGCAGACCCAAGATCCAAAAAAGTTGATGCTTTTCTATATTGTTCGTGTAAATGGGAACCTTCTGTATCAAATTCTGATTCTTTATGACCAAGACCAGCAACAGCTCTGAGAACAGTCTTTAGTGCCATATTGGCATCTGTAAAACTATTCATTATTTCAAAACCTTTTTTAGGTCCTTGTTTTCCACCCAACACCATAGCAAGATAAGCAACTGCGGCTTTAGATGCAGTTTCCATATCTTGTGTTATGGCATCAGGATTAGCTTCTAAATCTATACCAATAATTTTACCAACATCTCTGTATACGGATCTTCCTGTCATTGCAATTAAACCACGACCACGATATTTGTATCCGTCACCGGGTTTACTATTTGTACTCAATCCATCATACATCAAGCTAAAGAAAGCTTCATCACCTTTAGACCATTCTTTTTCCAGATATTCGGCTGGAACACCATTTGGCATATTCAATTGTTTTGCAAGTCTACCACCAGGTTTCAACTGAGGAAAAACTTTCCATATGTAATCAATACCTCTAGTTTTAAGAGATTTTAGATAAGGACCAGCACCATCTTCTTTTGATTCTGGATTTAAACCAGATTCTTTTGCTGATGTTGCAACAATTGCTTGTTTTGCGTAGGCGTTTGTTACACCTAAAGCACCTATGGCACCGGCAACTGCCGCAGCAGGACCGGACAATTTGGAGGCTCCTGTGGCAGCTTTTGCGATAGATGTAGTTTTTGGTGTGGCCGCAGGAGGTTTAACAGTAGGTTCAGCAGAAGGTTTGGGAGCAGGTGCAGCTTCTTTTTTTACTACTTCAGTAGTTTGTTTCGGGGCTTCCTGTTTTGGAGCAACTTCTTTCTCAACCTTCTCCGCTTTAGGTTTCTCAGCAGCTTTTTCAGGTGCCTTTGCTTTTTCAGGAGCTTTCTCAGCAGCTTTCTCGGTAGCCTTCTTAGGTTCTTCCGCTTTCTTAGCTTCAACCTTATCTTTAGATTCTTCTTTTTTCTTTTCTTTTCTTTCTTCTGCTCTTTTTTGTTGTCTAGTTTTCTTAGCAGGCTTTAATGAAAGAATAGCAGCCAACAATTCTTTGTGGTTCTTTTCTTCCATTTCTTCACGTTCTTCAGTAAATAGAGAGTCAATTTCTTCTTGCTCTTTTTCTGTTTCCATTCTAACCTTCATCAAGGCATAGAATTTACCTAAAGCATCACCGAAAGAATCGCCACTACGGACATCTGTGAGAGAATTAAAAGTTTTTGTTGAGATAAGAGCGTTCTTTTGTTTCTTATCTTTGTTTGGTGCTGGAGTGGCAGTAGATTTAGGAGTAACCGTTGGTTGTGGTTTCTCCTGTTCTTTTTGTTGTTTTTCTTCTTTAGGCTTTGGCATTTTTGGTATGCCTAAAGAAATTGCCTCTTTCTTACTGGCAGCACGACCTAAGTTGCCGTTTTTACCCAAGACAAACCAATACCCTCTACCTCTAAAGGCAGAAGGTTCCCAAGCAAATGTAATCTTGCCTAGTTTTTTAGTTATCATCTACGTGCTTCAGCCTTCTTCTGTTTTAGTTTTTCGTTTTCTTCTTCAATATATTGAATCAACATGGAAACATAAATCTCACGTTCCCAAGGTATCATCGTTTCAAGTTCCGCTAGACTATACTTATGGTGTTGGATCAAGGCAAAGTTAGTGCGGTAATAGTTTTCTAAGTTATCATGGCGAAATATTAGTCGAAAAAACTTTCGAGCCCTTCCACATCAATAGAGTGGTTAAAGCCACACTTACTACACTTCATCTGAACATTCTTGTTCAACTTAGGCAGATTATTGAAGAATTCTTCCATTTTTACGAATTGTTCTTGGTTCAATGACTCAACAAACTCCATCAATTCAGCAGGATCTGATTCCTTTGAATAGTAATATTGTTCACCATCATAAATCCATTCAATAGATTCAGCAATCATATCTAATGCCATATCAGCGGCATTTTCTGTATTTGAAAATCTTTTTACCACATAGAATTCAGGATATCTTAACTTAACTGAAATCTTATCGGTAATTTGTATAACATCTTTCAAATCTGGATTAATATCTACTTTAATATCCAGTAGATTTACTTCCATGTCCATGATGTTACCACATTCTTTATCATCTACTTCATTATTACATTTGTATTTGTTTTTAATAACTTCACCTACGGATCTAGCACGTAAGTTTAAGAAATAAAACTCCACATCAGTAATAGGTAACGAATCAACATCAATATCACCGATGGTACAGTTAATCAAAACTTGACGAATGTTTTGTTCAATCGTTTCGGTGTCATCAGCCTGTAAAGCCATCAATAAGTTTCTTTGTTCTTTAACTAGAAACGGTCTATATTGTATCTTCTTCTTTGATAACGGTAATGTCAAATCATATACCGGCACATCAATTTTTGGCAAAGCCATAATATTATCTCCTCATTAAAATAAACTTCCACCCAACCCATTCCCATTGGTGACTTGTGAAATACCACCAGTAACAACGCCTGTAAGAGCATTTTGTAGTACGTTGTTGAGAGAATTGTTTTTCCAGTAAGTATAAGCAAAAACTACAGTTAGTTTATGTATACCATCATTTGACCAATCCAAGTCCATTTGATTGACAGCAATAGGGAAAGCATCAATCAATTCAACTGAATAAGTCAAATTGTTATTTACGTCATATTGATTAACGGTGACTGGTGTAGAGTAATCACCTTTGTATTTGAAATTAAAGTTTGTAGATGGGTTAATCAACTCCATCCATGAATCAAAGAATTGTTTCTCGGACATATCACCAGATACAACGAACGTTAGGTCCATATCTTGGTATGTTGTTTGATTTGGAAACTTTTCTGTAATGTTATAAATCTTTTGGTCAGTTGTGCCTAATGTACGACCAGGTAAATTGGCATTTTCACACCTAAATGTCAATCTTTGAGCTATGTTTCTATATTGAATTAATGATAAAGGAATAGGAATACTCACATCAAAACGATTTGTACGAGCCAAATCGGTCTGAAAACTACCTAAAAAGTCATTAATACTTCCTGCCATTATGGTTTCCTTATTTCCTGTATCGAATCTCGCCAAACTTTATCGGCATTTGCTTTCTTAAACTGGTGAACTGGTAAGAATACCGCTGTTTCCCATTCTTCCGGTTGAACGGCAAGTATCCTAGATTTAATATGAGGTGTTAGATATCTCTTAATACATGGCCTAAACTCTTTAAAACGCTTGGTGGCGTTCAGGATATCATAAGTAATACGAACACGAACCGGGTCTCCGTCTTCATCAAACCTGCCGTAGTCCAGGAGTTTGTTCATAAATGCCACTCGGTATTTAATCGGTAGGTAATGTAGGTTTAAACCTAAAAATCCGTCCTCATACTTTTCAAGCATCAATACCAGAGGAAATTTATCGTAATATGGCAAATCTGCCTTGGTTTTAGGGTCGTAATAGAAGAAAAATAGACCACCTTTAATGAATCTATTGGTATTTCTGAATTCTTCACGCCTAATAGTGTTAGGAATACGGGAAGTACCTTTCAAATTGGCCATTTTTGTCATAAACCATTTAACGGATTCACGACTCAGCCTCTCAATTTGAAGTGAGTTTCTTTCTTCTGCAATTGTTTTTAATTTTGATGCCATTGATTATTTAGTTAGAGACCAAGGTCGTCTTCGGTTACGATTTTAAACTCCCAAGCACGATCCTTACAGTATTCTATGGCTGCTTTCCATTTGGCTTCATTGACACCCCATGTAGCAACTTCGGTTAAATACTTCTTGGTGATTCGTTTTTGAGCTTCTGGTGGTTTAGTTTGTTTCTTGGGTTTAACTTCAATCAATAGTGTTTTAGTCTTTGTTTTGACCAAAAAATCAGGGAAATAACGATGCCATTTACCATCTACTGGAGATTTGTATGGTATAATAAGTTCCTCTGAAGCCCAAGAAACAATATTCTCATTTCTGTCAAACCAATCCATACATCTTGCTTCCCAACTTGAGCGATAGATGATGTTTTTGTGGTCTCCAACGTATTTTGAAGGATTTTTAGGTGTAAATCGTCCTGAGTAAGCCATATAAATATAAGATTCAGTCTAAATTAAAGTAACCAATGGCAATTATAAGTTTACCAACATCAATTGGCGGTGTTTCAATACCCGGTGGAGTATTAAACGGTCCATTGGGGTCATTATTCGGTAAAAAATCAGGTTCAAATCAGTATCAATACCCAAATGATATTGGTTCTAATCCTACCAGAGCACACTCTGTTCTTTTTACCATATTGGATATTAATCCAAATACACTACAAGAACAAAGAACTACAGCAATAAGTAACATATTTTCTGGTTCTGGTCTTTCAAGTGCCGCCAGTTCAGCTTCAACTGCTGCAGCCGCTGCATACAATAGTTCGACTGGTGCAACATCTATTACTTCAGCCCTCACATCAGGTTTTGGCGCAGCCGTTCAATCTGTGGCACCAGGTTCATTTGCAACGACAACAAGTCTTCAAGCCGCATTGAAACCACCTATTGGTAACATTACCGATAATATTACATTATATATGCCAGAGACATTGAACATGAGTTATAATGCTAACTGGCAAGAGTTTAGTTTGACCGATGAACTAGGTGGATTAGGTAGAATCGCTTCTGCAGCAATGGATGCTTATGAAACTAGAAATGCTGGTTGGAATGAAAACTTAAAGAACTTGGCATCAGGTCCAGCAGGACTTGATTTGATTGGTCAGGGTGCTAATGCAATTACTGGTGGTCAACAAGGTAGTGATATTTTATTGAGGTCTGGTGGATATGCCATCAACCCACAATTACAATTACTATACAAAGGTGTTGGTCTACGTAGTTTCCAAATGGAATTCTTATTCACACCAAAAAGTCAAACAGAAGCACAGGCAGTTAAAACAATCATTAGTAGATTCACAAGAGCTTTCTTGCCTACATTACAAGGCGCTACAAAAGGTGGTTCTAGTGGACAATATTTCACAATGCCATCAGTATTTCAAATAAAGTTTCAGTTTCATGGTGGTAATAACAATACACCAGCAGGCGCAGCCATTAATTCTGTATTAGGTAGTCTTGGTGCTGTCGGTACTGCTATAGCACCTTCATTAGGTGCAGGTTCAACGAATGGTAATGAAAATACTTATCTTTATAAAGTTGGTAACTGTGTACTAGAAGATTTAACAGTAGATTATGCACCAAATGGTTGGGCTGCATATACTGATGGTGGTCCAGTTCAAACTAGATTGACATTGAGCTTTAAAGAAACAGATATTATGCATCGTCAAATATTTGATAGTAAGGCGGTACGATAATGTTATACTTTGATACTCTACCTAAGTTAATTACATTAGACCCAACAAATAATGCTGTTGTTGTCACTAATATATTATCACGTTCTAGTATAATACAAAAACTGTTAAAAAATCCTGCTCTGTTTTATCAGTATGATATACAAGACGGTGATACACCAGAGATTGTTGCTTCTAAGTATTATGGTGATTCATATCGTTATTGGTTGGTATTATTTGCTAATCAGATTTTTGATCCACAATGGCAATGGCCACTATCGGCAAATCAATTTGAAGCTTACCTGAACGACAAGTATGGTTCTGCTGCAGCCAATAACAATCAAACTATGATTGCTTATACACAATCAACCATACAAGAATATAGAAAAATCTATACTTCATATGATTCTACGACAGCAAACACTACGATTATTAATTATACAATAGATTCTAATACATATAACAATCTAGTGACCAGTACACAAACAGTTGCTTTACCAAGTGGTGCTTCTTGTACTATTACAATCGACAAAGAAATAATTGACATATACACATATGAAGTTGAACAAAATGATGCAAAACGAACAATCAATTTAATCAATGTAATATATGCAGGTCAATTCGAACAAGAACTTGACAGTTTAATGAACAGCTAGAATGGCAACAAATTTTCCTACCCCCGATAAGGCCGGTGTAACGTATCCACAGGATTATAGTCTTAAGGCACTTACCTTATTGACGCCATCTATTGGTGCGTTTGATTTAAAAGCCAGTTTTATTGAGATGTCTTATTTTGAAGATATTTTTAGTAATACAGTTACAGGTCGTTTGATTATATCAGAAGCAGAAGGCTTTATTGAGAAGTTTCATTTAACTGGTAATGAATATATTAGAGTGATATTTACCAAGGCATCTGATAAAAACTTCGATATCAATATTCTATTCCGTGTATATAAGATATCTGACCGTATGTTGGTTGGTAATATGACCACAGAGGGTTATGTACTGTATTTTTGTTCAGAAGAATTGGTATTGTCTGAACAATATAAGATAAGTAAATCATATCCATCTACTAAAATATCAGATATCGTCAGCGATATTACTACAAATTATCTAAAAGTACCTAAAAATAAATTGGTTTCAATTGAGCCGACTAGAGGTATCTACGATTTTATTGTACCAAACTTTAAACCATTTGAAGCAATTAATTGGTTGGCAACATATGCACAATCAGATACTTCTAATGTGTTTGGTGCTGATATGTTATTCTTTGAGAACAAATATGGATTTAATTTTGCTTCTCTACAAACATTGTTCAGTCAACCAATTTATAGAACATACTCTTATCAACCTAAAAATGCTGATAAAAATAGTCAAACACAAGATGATAAGTTTTATTCTGTGTTATCATATAAGTTTATGAATACGGTAGACACTTTGGGCGCTATCAATTCTGGTCAGTTTGCCAACCAATTGATTACTGTAGATCCATTGTTACAGAGATACATTACAACAGATTTTAATTATTCGAAGTATTTTGAAAAGTCGGCCTCACTTAATAAGTATCCTATTGTAAACGGTGCTCAGAATAGATTTGGTCACGCTGTTTATGAAACACCACAGGCTGTTATTAAAATGACTGCTGGTAATCATGGACAAAAAGATGTTCCTTTTATTGGTGATAAACCTGGTTCGTATGCACATGATATTTTTGCAGAAGTGTTTATACCAAATAGAACAGCACAGTTATCTCTTTCTAACTACAATAAAATCAAATTGGTAATTGATGGAGATCCAGGTGCTGCAGCAGGAACAACAATCAATTTCAATCTACTGTCTATGACGCCTAGAGCACAAGACAAGAAACCTGATGACTTTTATTCAGGTAAATATTTGATTTCTGCCGTGAAACATACAATTAAAATTGATGGTTATACAACTGTTTTAGAAATTGTGAAAGATTCTACAATTAAACAGTATGTCACACCTAATAATGGTTCAACAATATGGCAAAATACTGTTAAAGGTATTATATGATAACTAAGCAAGGTTTAATGGGAGTAGATGGCTTCTACTGGTGGTTAGGAGTCGTAGAAAATAGAGATGACCCTTTAAAGATTGGTCGTGTACAAGTTCGTATATTCGGTTGGCACACACCTGATTTAAAATTAATACCATCTAAAGATTTACCATGGGCACATCCAATATTGCCAGGTAATAATTGTGATGACTTTAAGACACCAAAAGAAGGTGCTTATATCTTTGGTTTCTTCTTTGATGGTCCTTCTGGTCAGTTTCCTGGTTATCTTGGTGTAATGCCTGGTATTCCTAATGCAGTTGCTTTACAAACGGATACACCACAAACTGGATTCCAAGACGTTAGAACACCAGAACAACTGGCAACAGCACCAACAGTTCCTGCTACTGTGGAAGCACCAAAAGATGGGTCTGGTGCAACTGTTACTAATCAACCAGCACCAAGAAATCCAGCGGTTGCTGGTGTGCCAACTACACCACCATTAGCAATCAACGATCCTGCTAATCCACCACCACAGATAACACAAAGAGTTGAAGATTTAGTTAAAGGCATTCCTGGTCCAGAAAATGTAAACTTGGCAACTACGATTGCTGGTGCAGCTGCTGGTGCTCAACAAGCATTAACAGGTCTTGCTTCTGATTTAAATAAATTAGTACCAAATTTAAATTCTTTGACATCGGCTTTATCAGGACAATTACCAAGTTTATCTGGTCAATTAGCTCAAGCCGCCAATTTAGCAAGTAGTTTGACTGGTACAACAGTTACACCACCATCACAAAGTGCCTTGGCAGAAGCACAAGCGTCAATCAATACTCAGTTAGCAGCCGCACAGGCCGCAGCAGCCAACGCAGCAATGCAAGCGGCAGAATCTGCTTCAAAATCATTAGATGACTTAAAAGCACAATCAGGTACAATTTCAAGTACAATATCACAAAATTTATCAAAACTTTCTTCAGGTTCTATAACTACTCAATATCCTGTTATATTAAATAGTGATGGTACACCAGTTGTTGCTGCTGAAGGTTTACAAGTTCAATTAAATCAAGTTGGTGGTACATTATCCGGTTTAGAAGCACAATTGAGTGCTTTACAGGCACAATTGCAATCACAATTAACATCATTGGTCAAATAAAATGGCAGACTTATTATCAATAGGCGAATTACAAACACAAATATCACTATTGGAGAGTCAAATTGCGGCTTTGGCAAGTGTCGCCAATAATAAAACATTATATGCCGCTGCATCTAATCAATTAGAAGCTGCCGTTAATCCAAATAACTCTTATAGTGAACCAAAAACACCATTTGCACCACAATATCCATATAATAATGCAAAATTGACTGAATCTGGTCATTTAATGGAGTTTGATGATACTCCAGGCGCAGAAAGAGTATCAATTGCACATAGAACTGGTACATATTTTGAAATTGGGCCAGATGGTGGTAAAACTGAAAAAATCTATAACAACAATATGCAAGTTGTTATGGCAGACAATAATTTGTATGTTATGGGTAAAGGAACGGTAACTATACAAGGTGATTGTAAAGTTTATATTCAAGGTAATGCACAATTACAGGTTGATGGTGATGTAAACTGGAAAGTTGGTGGTAACTTAAATATGGCAGTCGGTGGTCAATTTACTGCTCAGGCACAGAATTTTAATATGGTAGGACCTATTAATCATGTGGGAGATATTGCTTCTACTGGTAATATACTAAATGAAGGTAATATATCATCTAATCAGAGTATTCAGGCAGCCTTGGATTTTGTTGGACACAGAAATTTGACAGTTACAGGAACTGGTACATATGGCGGTGATGTTGTTGCTAATGGTATTAGTCTCGATAATCACGTTCATGGAGGCGTTCAATCTGGTGGTTCTACTACTGGTGCACCACAATAGTCCAAAATTTTCGAATTTTGCGTCCGGGGCTAGAAATTTTGGAGACGAATCCAGGGAACTAAAAAAGCGTTTTTACTCCTACGATAAATAAAGAATGGCACAAACACTACAAAAGATATACTCAGACTTAGACCTCACTTTTAACCGTCAACCCGGTAAAGGTGATTTAGCCTTGAGATATGATGAACAAGCAGTTATTTCGTCAGTTAGAAACTTATTATTGACGAATTTCTATGAAAGACCATTTCAACCTGAGATAGGTTCTAATATTAACGGTCTATTATTTGAAAATATTTCTCCGATTACTGCCAGCATTATTGAAACAGAAATTCAGAACGTTTTAACCAATTTTGAACCAAGAGCAACTATTTCCGATATATCTGTGACAGCACAAGAAGACCAAAATTCTTTCTTTGCTAGGGTTACCTTCTTTATTGGTAACAATACGACACCGACAGCAGTAAATCTATTATTACAAAGAGACCGATAAATGGGAACAGCAAATTCAAATATTCAACTGGCTGACCTTGATTTTAATAATATCAAGCAAAACTTCATTGCCTTTCTTCAAACTCAAAATGTTTTAAAAGATTACGACTATTCTGGTTCTGCTCTTTCTACTTTATTAGATGTATTGGCGTATAATACACAATATAATGCCTTCTATTTGAACATGGTTGCCAATGAAATGTTCTTGGATACAGCATTACAGAGAAGTTCCGTTGTTTCTTTGGCAAAAGTATTGAATTATACCCCAAAATCTGTGATATGTCCGTCAGCCACAATCAGTATGAATGTGTATAATGTAACGGCATCTTCACTAACTTTACCACAATATACTAAATTCTTGTCAGAATCTATTGATGGTGTTAACTATACCTTCATCACTAATACTTCTACGACAGTTAATACTTCTGCCAATAATGTGGCACAATTTAATAATGTCACAATCGTACAAGGTACACCAGCAACTTACAGTTTCACGGTAGATTCAGTTGCAAATCCAACATATACTTTCTCAATACCTGATGCTCAGATTGATACGACAACATTACAAGTAACAGTACAACAAACGGCTTCTAATTCTTATTATCAAGTATATTCACAAGCAAAAGATTATTTGAGTTTAACTGGTACAAGTACAGTATATTTCTTACAAGAAGGTACTAATGGTTACTATGAAATCTATTTTGGTGATGGCATATTAGGTCAAAAATTATCTGATGGTAATGTGGTTAATGTAACTTACCTATCATCAAGAGGTACAGCATCAGCAGGTGCTAATAACTTCACATTGATGGACACAATTAGTGGTTTTGGTACTACTGTTGTCAAGTCTCTAACGGCTGCAACGAACGGTAGTAATAAAGAATCTATTGGTTCTATTCAATTTCAAGCACCTAAATCATATGCAGCACAAAATCGTGCTGTTACCAAAGACGATTACATTACTTTGATTCAACAGAACAATGTTGGTCTAAGTTTTGATGCAGTTAACGTATGGGGTGGAGAAGAAAATAGTCCTCCACAATACGGTAAAATCTTTGTGGCAATTAAACCACAAGGTGGTTATTCTTTAACAGATAACCAAAAACAAATTATTACCAATCAAATCATTGCTCCAATATCTGTATTGACTGTTGTACCAGAGATTGTTGATGTGGATTATGTGTATGTCATTTTAAATGCTGACGTATTATATAATCCAAAGAAGACAACATTAACATCAACACAAATTTCTTCTCTTGTTACTGCCGGTATTAAAAACTATTGTAACAACACATTAAATACTTTCAATTCTACATTTGTGATTGGTGATTTGATTCAACAAACACAAGCATTAGATCCATCAATTATTGCCATTGATTTTGATTTGTTCTTAGAGAAAAGAATAATACCAACTCTGAATAAATCTTTAAACTATACTATCAATTTTGGTAATCAATTAGAACAAGGTACTGGTGATGAAGCGTTTGTTATTAATCCTTCATTTGCCACAGTAGATGCTTTAGGTAAGACATACGACCCGGTTTACTTTGAACCATCACCTGATACAACAACAAACATTGATTCTATTACCATAGTTTCTGGTGGTGCTGGATATACCAAACCAACTGTTACTATTTCTGGTGATGGTAATGGTGCAACTGCTACAGCAACAGTAGAAAACGGAGTCATCACAGGTATTACAGTTACAAATGGTGGTGCTTTTTATACTCAGGCGGTCGTAGTTATTTCTGATCCAACTGGTGCCGGTGCTTCAGCAATTGCTGTTCTTCGTGGTAACTACGGTACATTAAGAACATATTACTATGTCAATGGCGTTAAGAATATTTTAAATACTGATGCAGCAAACATAGATTATCAAAATGGTATTGCCACACTATTGAACTTTACACCTACAGCAATTAATAATACTGATGGTATTGTTAGATTGATTGGTTATTCTGCTAACCGTATTATATCATCCACATTCAGTCAAATTATTACCCTAGATAATAATGATCCATCAGCCATAACCGTATCCGTTACTGCTAAAAGTTAATGTCTTATCTTAACAAAACATCGTTACTAATACCGTCACAACTGCCGGGGTTTATCCGTGACAATCCGGATTATGCCACCTTTGTGTTGTTTCTCCAAGCATATTATGAATGGATGGAACAACAAGGCGGTGCCGTATATGGTACTAAGAATTTATCCAGTTATTTTGATATTGATACCACACTGGATCAATTCTTACAATATTATAGAAATGATTTTCTATCATTCTTTCCAGACGGTTCATTAATTGACCAAAGAAAGTTAACTAAGATTGCCAGAGAGTTGTACCAATCTAAAGGTACACCGTCTTCTTATCAATTTTTATTCAGAATACTATACAATTCTGAAGTAGATTTATACAACGCTAGTGATTATATTCTTAGAGCTTCAGATGGTAAATGGGTTCTTACTCGTTCATTGACTCTAACTACTATAGATCCTACATGGCTAAGTGCTGTTAATTATAGATTGTTTGGTGAAACTTCATATGGTTATGCCACAATTGAAGACGTTATTATTGGTTTAAATTCAACACAGATTGTTTTATCTGGTATTGATAGACAATTTTCTTCAGGTGAATATGTTCATGTTGTAGATATACATGGTGCACCAGTATTATTCAACGGTTCTGAACTTAGAGCACAAGTATTAGGTGTTCTTTCATCTGTTGCGGTCGATCCAAAATTTACAGGTTCAGGTTATAATGTTGGTGATCCAGTTGTATTTTTTGGTGGTTTAAATCCAAACATTACTAATCCTGTCGGTGCTTCTGGTTATATCTCTCAAGTATCTGGTGCTAGTGTAACGGGTGTAACTCCAACATACATAGGACAAGGTTATAGACCAGGTAGTTATACTGAGGTAACTATTACATCAGGTTCTGGTTCAGGTACAGGTGCTCGTGATATTGCCACCGTATTTGACCCAACCAGTTATTATGTTTATCATGTACCAACAGATACTTTAGGCAACAAAGCAACAGTTCAATTAGGTGACGGCTCACACCTCGTAAGTTATAATTTTGCCAATGATTCTATTGCCAATTACAATACAAAACTATCAAGAGCATTATCATTCCCTGTATTGAATACTTATGGTATTCTAGCAACAACAGTCACATCAGGTGGTACAGGTTACGACCAAACAACTTCAGCATCTGCTGTAGGTTTCTATCAGACAGAGACAGGTGCTTTAGATAACTTACCGTACCTTGGTATGTTAGGCCCAATACAAATTGTTGCTGGCGGTACAGGTTATGCCATCAATGATACGATTGTATTTACTGGCGGTTCAGGTTATGGTGCCTTTGCCAACGTAAAAGGTGTAGCAGGTAACGGAGCAATTACTTCTATCAGTTTTGTTCCTGATCCATCAGGCACTACCTTGTATCCTCCAGGTGGTATGGGATATCAAAGGTCTTTACCAACATTAACTGTACATTCAGCCAATGGTACAAACGCCATAGTTACTGTGCCTGGCTTAGTTGGCGGTGATGCTAAATTTGGTATCACATCTACCAGTTATGGTCAAGTACAGGCAATCACACTTACAAATCCAGGACAAGACTATATTACAGCACCAAGTATATCTTTACGTGTAGAAGATATGTTGGTCTATAACATCAACGTATTTGAACAACCAAAACAAGGTGATGTGGTTTACCAAGGCACATTGATAAACACCACATTTGTTGCCAATGTAGATTCAATCTCAATCAATACTGCCAACGGTTCAAATTCTTATTTCTCAACCTATAACCTGAGAACATATGATTATAATGGTTACTTAGATGCAAATACTATTATCAAAGTATCCAGAAATGGTCAAGATTTAGGTGTTGGTTTCTATATTTCTCAAGCAAATACTGGTGTTTATACACAAGGTAGAAAGATTTATGGTAATGGTTCTGCCAAGGCAAGTGCTGTATTCTCTAATGGTATTATATTAGGTAAAGGTATTTACTTAAATGCTGACGGCCAACCATCAGCATACTCAGTTCTTGAGAATTCCAAATACAACAACTACACCTATATTTTACAGGTTGAAGCGGCATTAGCTAAATATAAACAGACCGCTCTAGCGTTCTTACATCCATCTGGTATGAATTATCAGGCATACAACGTTCTAAGAAATGAAGAATCTTATAACCTTGGTATGTCATCAGAAGAACTAAGCATACAATCGTTGAGATATCTATTAGATGGTTCTGCTGGATCTTTCTACGCTAATGCCACATCACCTAATATAATTACAACATACAATACTACTGGTGCCAATTTAGCCAACGTAGTATTTGCTAACTCTTACTTGACTATCTACACACAAGGTGGTAGAGATTTCTATTCACAAGTGACTGGTGTAACGGCAAACACCATTACATTGATGGACAATTGGAATTATTTGGTGCCAAATGTTGTAACGGCAACCGTATCTGCCAATTCAAATACAATAAATATTACCGGACTAACAGATTCCTGGAACATCGCTACAGGTAATACAGTCGGTAGATTTAGTGACTTTATGTACATCAATGACTCGGTTTCATTTGATGGTGTGTACTATACAAAGATTACTCATGTTGACCAAGCAGACCAAGGTACAACAATTAAAGTTACACATACATATCCGACAGCACAAACAGGTTTCTTAAACTTCAAACAGAATACAAATTCAAGTAATATTTGGGTGAGTGGCATCGTAGCCGTACCAGAAGTTACGGATATAATAACAGAATTTGGCCTACCATTAACCACCGAAGACGGTAACATACTAATATTGGGATAATAAATGTCTAGTATAAAAATTTCACAACTGCCAGTCAGTTCAAATGTAAATCCTAATCCGGTAGACTCGGTATTTCCGATGACGGATACAACTCTTGGAGAAACATTCCAGTTGAGTGCCTTGGCATTAGGAAATTCATTGTATGCCAATAACGAATTAGTTGTTGGTACTGGTGGCGTACAATTACCAAATGCTGTTGCTCAGTTTACAGGCATTTCTGGCGGTTATACACAAGTTAATGAACAAAATTTAAATGCCAATGGTACTGCCGATTATATTGTAACTGCTGATATCGGTTCAGATGTCAATTATTATATTGATATGGGTATTACTAACTCTAACTATAGTAACGTATCACCATTCAATTCATTAGGCACATCTATTGAACCACTATCTGGTTATTTGTATGTACAAGGTAATGCCACATATGCCAACTCAGGTAACTTGGTTATCGGTACAGTAAATCCAGGTACAGAGACTCGACTACTTGCTGGTGGTGTTGGTATGGATAATGTGATTGTTAAAATTAAACCGGGTGAAGTTAAGGTTCGTGCTAACGTAGTATTGAATGTGGCTAATGTTGTTTTAGTTAATACAGTTACATTCTATGATGGTACTAAACAGACTACTGCTGGAGTTTCCAATGCTTATGCAACGGCTGCTTTTGCTCAGGCCAATTCAGCGGGTGCCAATACAGTATATCAAACAGGTGTTAACACAACTCAGAATACTTGGATTCAGGCAGCATGGAATGAAGCCAATACATCATTACAAAATACTGCAAGTATTATTATACCAGGTAATGTGACAATCAATGGTTCAACCACATTAAATGCCAACACATATTATAATGGCAATACGATACAATATGGTTCCGTAACAACCTACGGAAACTTGATTACTATTGGTACGATGACTACTACTGGTAATGTTATAACCACAGGCAACTTAACAGCAACAGGACCAGTAACATTCAACGGACAATTTGTTAATAATGGCACCACTTATAATAATGGCACCACATATCTAAACGGAAATACCACAACAACTGGTACTTTCATTATGACGAACTCAACGTTCGCTGCAAACTCATATGCAATTGGTATTATTGGTTCATCTAGTGGTCAAACTCAACCACCAGTTGCAGATGGTACAATGTTACAGATTACAGGTAAAGATGGTGTCAACTCTAAATTGATTGTTGATGCCGCAGGTACTGGTGTATATTCATTGTTCAATGGTCGCTCAATGCGTGGTCTTGCAAATACACCATCAGCATTATTATCGGGTGATATTCTTGTTAAATTTGGTGGTAACGGATATGGTGCAACCGGTTTTGGTTCTGGTGTAAATTCTGGTGGCGCATATATGGAATATATGGCTGCTGAAAATTACACCGATACACAAAAAGGTACTAATATTTTATTTGGTGCTACACCAATAGGTTCAAATACAATTGCAAACGTATTGACTTTGACAGGTACCACAGCAATATTTGCAAACAATGTAAGTATTGCAAACAATTCAATTGCAAACACAAAAATTGCAAACACTTATGTATATGGTTCTGCAACAGCCAACTCAGGTGTAACTCAAATAACAAGTAGAACTACTGGCGTTACAGCAAACGGTATTACGGGTACAATTATTGGTTATTCTGCAAGTGCTTTCCAACATGGAACAGGTTATGTATTCACAGTCAACAACAGTTCTGTACTACATACAACTGATATTGTTTTTGTTTCTATACAAAATAGTAACTGTCCAGTACCTCAAGTATCTGTGGCCAATACTAGAGTAGGAAGTTTTGATATATGTGTGTTCAACGGTTCTGGTGCAGGTAACGATGCGGCTTATACAATGAACGTGAATTTTGGTATCATTAGAGTTGGATCATAACGAATAAATAAACTATGGCTAATACAGTAAACGGAATATTAACATCATATGCTTCAACCGTAGAGGTTGAACTTACCTATTTCTTTGTGATTACTTCACAAGGATTTTCACCTAATACACAATCGACCACATATTTCTTTGTAGGTAAAACTGACCAATGGCCAGATGATGTAAATCCTGATGTACCTAACCAATCTCAGGCATATATCAAAGAAACATTTAAGAATATGTTTGCTGCCAAATTGGTAACATCATCCAATTTGTCGCCAGTTGTACCAAGAATTGACTGGACTTCTGGTGTAACCTACAACGAATACACCGACTATAATGATATGTTGGCTGTCGATTCAAATGGTTTACTAATCAATAAATTCTATGTTCGTAATTCATACGACCAGATTTTCAAGTGTTTAAGTAATGCTAATGGTAGTCCTTCTACTGTACAACCAGTTTTACAGGCCGGAACAACAGATGCCACACAAACTTTATACTTGGCAGACGGATACAAATGGATCTATGTCACAACAATTGACAAAGGTCTAAAGAAAAACTTTTTTGATGCTAACTGGATTCCATTATCAGTAGGCACAGTTACACCAAATCCATTGACACCAGCCGGTCTAGGTTCAATCAATGCTATCAACGTAATCACAGCAGGCAATAGTTATTCTAATGGTGTTTCTACAACAACCGTAACAATCAATGGTGACGGAGAAGGTGCTTCAGCATATGCCAACGTGACAAATGGTATGGTTCAAGATGTTATTGTGACTAATACCGGTAATAATTATACATATGCCACAGTTACAATTGCTCCACAGACCAGTTATCCAGGTTCTGGTGCTACGGCCAATGCTATTATTTCACCTATTGGTGGCCATGGATATGATCCTGTTTCTGAATTAGGTTGTAACCATATTATGTTGAGTGTTGAACTAGATGGTTCCGAGAACGGTGTAGTTCCTACCGATGTATCTTATAGACAATTAGGTATTATTGTTAATCCATTATTAAAAGATGGTAGTTTACCTACAAACAGCATATATAATACATCAGATTTGGTGACTGTATCGGTTGGATTGAATGCTTTCACATCAGGTGAGGTAGTTTATCAAGGTTCAACCTTAGAAACAGCAAGTTTTACAGCCAAAGTATGTTCATTCGACACAACAAACAATATTGTTTCGCTGATAAATACAGTAGGTAATTATACTTTAGGTAGCACAATCACTGGTGTTACTTCAGGAACAACAAGAGTATTACTACAATATACACCAACAACTTTCTCTGTCGGTTCTGGTTATATGATGTATTTTGAAAACAGAGAACCAATTCAACGCTCTGCAAACGGTAACGAACAGTTAAGATTAGTTTTAAGATTCTAAGGTAAAACAATGATAAATTACAATGTAGATCCATACAATGATGATTTCGACCCAACGAAAAATTATCATAGGATTCTATTCAAACCAGGTTATGCCGTTCAGGCGAGAGAGTTAACACAATCTCAGACTATATTACAGAATCAGATTTCTCAGTTTGCTTCTGCTATCTATTCTCAGAATACTCCAGTTTCTGGTGGTAAAGTTACAACCAATTTGAATTGTAGTTATATCAAACTAAATTCATTGTATAATGGTTCATCTGTTGTAGCATACAATTTTTTAAATACAACTATTACCGATTCTACTGGCACAATCATTGCTCGTGTTATTGCCACAGCAGAAGCAACTGGTAATGCCACAACTGCTGGCGATCCACCAACATTGATTGTTACATACACATCAGGTGGTCAATTCACCGATGGTATGACCATCTATATTCAAACATCTACATCCAAGACATCAGCAGCCACAACTATTGGTACATCAGGCGGTACAACTTGTACTGGCCTATCTTCTGTAGCTTCTATCTCCGATGGTGTGTTCTATGTTGTAAACGGTTACGACCAGATTATTGAAGCAAACGGAACAACTGTACCATATACTATTGGTAACTTCGTTAACGTATCTGCTCAGACAGTTATCTTAGACAAGTATGACAATACACCTTCATTACGTATTGGTCTAGAAATTGCCGAGTTAACTATTACAAGTAGTCAAGATACTTCTTTATTGGATCCAGCTGCAGGTGCTTCCAACTATCAGGCGCCAGGTGCTGACCGTTATCAAATCAACCTAACATTGGTAACATTACCATTGACATTGGGTAATGATGACCAGTTCATTGAGTTACTAAGAATCACAAACGGTTCTATTGTTAAACAAACAGATACAACCGTCTACTCAACGATTGATGATTACTTTGCTAAGCGTGATTATGAAACTAACGGTGACTACATCGTTAATGATTTCACATTGACACCATCAGCAAACTCATTAGGTATTAATGCTAGTTATGACCTAGGCATTGGTCCTGGTGTGGCATATGTCCACGGTTATAGAATTGAAAATCAATCTCAGACCACTCTAACAAGCGACAGAGCAAGAACAATCAACACAATCAATAACAATGCTGCCTTCGTAGACTACGGCAACTTCTTTGTTGTTGATACAATGAGTGGTGTGTTTGATGTTGGTACAATGCCTTCTGTTGACTTACATTGTGTACCATCAACAGGTATTGTTTCTACAAATACAGCAACATATAATTCTACTCTAGTTGGTACTGGTTTGATCCGTGACTTGACATACGTTACAGGTACTGGTTCAAATACAAAATCATATATCTACAACGCTTTTGTTTCTGATATTTCTACTAGAACAATTTCTGGTGCCACAGCATCAGCGACACCAAGTACACTAACAGTTACTGATACTACTGCTCTTCTTTCCGCTACGGCTAATGCTTATTACGGCATCGTTCTTACTGTAACAACAGGTGCTTTGGTAGACAAGAGAAACATTATCGGTTACACAGTTTCTGGTTCAACCAAAGTATTTACAGTTGATAATCCATTTACACTCACACCAACATCATCTTCAACATGGCAACTAGGATTTGCTGTTAATGATATTGATTCAATTGTACAAACAATAAGTAACAGTAACTTTACTTTAACAGCAAATACAAATATCAATGCTGCTGAAGGTAAAGTTAATGGTGTTCCTATCGGATCAACCATCTATAATACTACAGCTTATCCTGAGTTGTTATTCCAGATTGGTTACCCATACGTAGCACAAGTTGCTAACACAAGTTACTTCTCTACCAGAATCTATCGTGGTAAAACATTCACAGGTTCTACACTAACATTGGTGTCAACATCAGGTAACAGTAGTAACCCATTAAGATTTGAAGGTACTGGTACATTGTCAGCAGCCGCTGCGATGCAGAACTTTATTGTTATCAATACATCAACGGGTAATGTATTAGACTTTACAAGTGCTGGTAATACTGTTTCCGTTTCTGCTGACCACACAACAGCAACATTCACATCAGCAGCATATTCAGGTATGACTGTTGACGTTATTGCTGTAGTTCAAGTACAAAATGCTGACTCAACTAACTATGTACTAAAGTCTAAAAACTTAGTACTAGGTAATACAGCATATGTTGCTAGTTCATTTGCTTCTATTTCAGGTTCTACCACAACATATAATGCCACATCTGGTCAGACATTAATACCTCATGCAACTATAGTTTCTAATAGTAATGGTGGTAAGATGCCATTGTATGTTAACGATGTAAGAAACATTGTTAAGATTATTGACTCTGGTAATCCATCAACTAACCCAACAGGTTTGGTTGGTAGTTATGCCGACATTACAAACAACTTCACATTTGATAACGGTCAACGTGATAGTTATTACGACTTTGGTTATATCAGTCTATTGCCTGGTGCTCCAATACCTACAGGTAATATTCTTGTGGTCTACAATTACTATTCACATACACAGGCATCTTCCGGTGACGGTTATTTCAGTCTACAATCATATCAATCCGCTAACTCAACCTATGGTGGTGTATCAACATCACCTGAGAACTATGCCAAGATTGCTCAGTACACATCTAAAGGCGGTACAATCTATCGTTTGACCGATGTGGTTGACTTTAGACCTTGCCGTAAGAATGGCCAAACAGGTTATCTATGGGAATATTCTCAGACACAAACAAGTACCAATGACATTGGTATTCTATTACCTAACAACCTATCTAACTTTACAAGTAACTACTCATACTATTTGGGTAGACAAGATAGATTGGTGTTGACCAAAGATAAGAGTTTCCAAATTGTTGAAGGTACTCCATCAGTATCTCCATCATTGCCAGCACAACCAGATGGTTCATTGTTGATTGCTAACTTATTGTTAGATCCATATACAGCATTTGTACCAGGTGAAGGACCTGCTGGTCAAACTTCTAACCTATCTGTTAACAAAGTACTACACAAGCGTTGGGCTAAATCTGATATTACAGACTTAGAAACTCGTGTTAACAATCTAGAGTATTATACATCTCTAAACATCTTAGAACAGAACGCTCAGTCTCTACAAGTTGCTGACGTTAACGGTTTGAATCGTTTCAAGAACGGTATTCTAGTTGATGACTTCAGTTCATTTGCTACGGCAGATACTGGTAATCCAGACTATGCTGCTAACATCAACGTTAGAAAAAATGAAATGACAGCGTTGAGTTTTGTAGACAACTTCCAGTTACAAAACCCTGCCGTTATGGCCAGTTTGGGTACATTAACTAATACAAATACCTATGCTATCAATAGTATTCAAGGTACACAAACAAACATCTTTACATTACCATACACAACTGCTAACGTAGTTGTACAGAGTTTGGCAAGTTCTACGGTATCTGCCAACCCATTTGCTGTGGTGATACAACAAGGTGTTGCTCAATTGAATCCTCCTATGGACAATTGGGTAGATAACTCACAAGCACCTGCGATTCTGATTACAGATCCAAGTATGCAAGTGTACCAGCAAACCGGTGGTGTTAACTTAATTAACTCAAGTGACTTCCAAACTATCCCTGGTACACAGAGTACGATATCTTCTTCTACTCAAGTTGTTGGCCACGGTATCAATGCAAGTCCATACGGTTATGTTGGTTACACAGCAACAACTACCTCAACATATGGTAGTCAGATTCAGAATGTAACATCTTCTGCATACAATCCAGTATCATCTACATTTGGTACAAACAATGGTTACATAACAAACATTGCTATTCTACCATACATTAGACCACAAGAAGTTATTGTACAGGCAGAAGGTCTATTGGTTAACACCAAAGTATCTACATGGTTTGACGGAACATCTGTAGACCAATACATGAGAGCACCAAACACAATCGAATTGACTGGTGTTACTGGTAAATTTAACAAAGATGATGTTGTTGGTTTCTACCTAGACAACTTCTTCTATCCAATTGCTCGTGTTATTAATGTATACAACTATCCAAATGGTACACAGGCTCGTTTGTATGTTGCTGATATCTTAGGAGCACCAAACACAGTTGGTACAACCACATTAACCAACGGTACATTCAATTCTGCTGGTGATTATGTTGTTGGTTCTTCTACTGCTTCAGGTACTGTACCAGCAGGTGCTATCTCTAATCTATACCAGTCAGGTGAAATCTCTGGTGTTGGTGGTGGTTATTCAAATACATTTAATGCCAACATTACAACTCAGTTGTACATGACACCTGTTACACAAGGTTACTGTTCATTCTTAAACCAATACGGTGTATGGGGTGATCCAAATAACAGCACAACATACAACGCAGCATTCCCTGTTCCATTAACAACCGGTGCTACATATACAATAGCATTATCATGTTCAGGTTCTGCTTCTGTAACTCAGAATGGTACAACACTTGTATCAAGTTCTAGTTCTACAACCGTATCAACTGCCACATTTACGGCAGCAAGTTCTAGTCCAACTATTGCTTGGAATGCTACAAGTTCTGGTACAACACAGTCAGCAATTGCTGTTACTATTACCGATTCATCTGGTAATATTGTGTTCTCATCTGTTTCTCCACCAGAATTAAATTATATCAACGGTGGTACAGAGATTAATATGTATCTTGGTGGTGCCTTCTTTGAAGGTGTTACACAAGTATACCTAGGACCACAATCATCTTCAGCAACTAACTACTATGTTGGTTCTACAATCAGTATTACATCTAAGTATGTTTATGGATTGACTGCTGCAGCAACATATGTTCCACCTCCTCCTGCTCCAACAGGTGGTGGCGGTGGCGGTTGTGGTGGATGTTTCACTGCCAATACATTAGTTACAATGGCTGACGGTACAACTAAGTCAATCTGTGATGTTAAAGTTGGTGACAAAGTAAAGAACTATAATGGCACTAAAGTCAATACAGTTCAGTACATTGAATACTTACCAGATACATTGTTGAAAGCCTTGTACACACCAACTCCTGATTTTGCTCCATTTGCCACAGTCAACCACCCATTATACATTGGTGATGTTCTAAGTAAAGTAGACCAAGACATTGATTATCCATGGTTGAAGATTAAAGGTACAATCAATCCATTTGCTGTACAAGAAGCAACTGGTCAAATGGTATACAACTTATGGTTAGACGGTGACCACACATACATCGTAAACGGTTTCGGCACAACATCTATCATTGATGATGGTGGTATGTTGAGAAAAGGTGTTGAACAAGGTGTTCTGACACATGAAGAAGCCATGAACCTAGTCGTTAGATATGCTTCTGAAGGCAGAGATGTAATGTATGGTAGTTATTTGTTTATCAAATTGTTTGGTAAGATTAACTCTAAGACATTAAACAAAGTGATGGCCAAGTACTTGAAGAATGATGACCACCCAACAGCACAATCGGTTGTTAAAGGTATATTCAAAGTCGTTGGCAAGATAGCGAATCTGGTTGCTTAATAAATAATTAATAGTTTTATCGGAAAAATAAATGACAACTTTAACTTATTCTAGTATCTACCATTATACGGCAAACATTGTTGCCTATAATGCAACCACAAAGATTGCTACTCTGGACCAACCAGTTAACATTTCTTTGGGTGTTAATAGTACTTATGGTGATGTGAACTCAAGTTATACAATTCAAGGTAAACTAACCAATGTATCACAGGCCATCAGTCAAGGTGGTCCTGTTGCTCTTTCTACTGATGAGGCAGGTAACTTTGTAGGTATCTTCAATGTACCACCAAATACTTTCCAGTCCGGTCAAAGAGTGTTCCGTATTGACAACAGAACAGTACCAACAGACCAAACTACTGCTACAACATATGCTGAAGCAACATTCACAGCATCTGGTCTAGCCACTACATCACAACAATTAGATTTTGCTCCATCTATTGACTCATCTTCACAATCATTTACACAAGTCAATCAGACAGCACAACATTTAATCAGTACAATCACAACATATTCACCATATGATCCTGTGGCACAGACATTTATTATTTCTAAAGATAATTATCCAAATGGTGTGTTTCTAAATTCTGTTAAGTTGTTCTTTGAATCTGCACCAACAGGCAACGAACCAATCACAGTATCAATTATACCAACATTGAATGGTTATCCTAACGGTAATGCTTTAGATTATTCTACTGTAACATTAAATGCCAACCAAGTGGTAACATCTTCTACACCACATTATTTGGATGCCAACACATATACCGAATTCATGTTCAAGGCTCCTGTATATGTACAGGCAGGAATCTTATATGCCATTCTAGTACAGGCAAAATCACCTGACTATAACCTATACATCGGACAACAAAACCAGATTGCAGTACCGTCTACTGCTAAGTCTCTGCCTTCCGATCCAAACCCAACCAATCCAACAAAGATTGGTGCTGCTCCATATATCGGTGCTCTATTCGAATCACAGAACTCTATTACCTGGACTGCCGACCAGACCAAGGACTTGATGTTCGTTATCGACCAATGTGTGTTCAACGTAGGTTCGGCAACAGTACCATTCGTAGTACCACAAGGTTTACCATACAGAAAACTAGGTACACAGGATATCCGTCACAAGTTGGATGCCAATACCGTTTCTAACGTATATGGTAACTATGCACCAACTACATTAGTGGATGCTATCAACGTATCTACAACAGACTTTGTTCCATCAGGTACAAAAGTTGGTTATGCTTATGCAACTACATTGAGCAATGGTAATCAACAAACATCACAACAAATCATTACACCAGGTAAGTTAGGTACTCCAACACCTGAGAATGTATACTTGAATGATGGTCTTGGTGAACGTGTATTGATTCCACAATCTAACAACTCATTCTCATTGTTCGCTACATTGTCCACAACAGACAAGAACGTATCACCTATTATTGCTGACGATGGTGTATCATTGTATTCTATCCGTTACTTGATTAATAATATGGGCATCGGTAACAATGTAATCTCTGTTACAAACGGTGGTTATGGTTATAGTAACGGCAACACAACAGTAACTATTTCTTCACCAGATATTGGTACAGATTTACCTGTATTAGGATTCTCAGCGAACGCTAACGGTGCTATTACTTCTGTATACACTAACTATCCAGGTTCTGGTTACTTGACTACACCTACAATTAATGTATACGATTCTACAACCAGAACAACTGGTTCAGCTAATGCTGTTATCTCTGTACACGGTGAAACATCACCAACAGGCGGTAACTCATACGCTAAATACTATACTAAGAAGGTTGTATTGGCAGCAGGTCAAGATTCTGGTGACATGAGAGTGTTCCATACATCATACAGACCAGTTGGTACAAACATCTATGTGTACTACAAGATTCTAAGTTCACAAGATACATCTACATTTGAATCTGGTTCTTGGCAGTTGATGACAACTCTAAGTAATCCAAATGTATACTCAACATCTCGTAACGATTTGATTGACTTTGAGTGTGCTCCAGGTATCTTCAATAGTAATGCAGCAAACAATAATATTTCATACACTAATGCAAGTGGTCAAACATTCAATAATTATATTCAATTTGCTGTCAAAGTTGTTCTTGCTTCTACTGACCCAACCAATGTACCGTTTGTGACATCATTACAAGCACTAGCATTACCAGCAGGAACAGGTATCTAATATGCCACTCGTTAAAGTTCCAGGTACTCCGTTCTTAAGAGACACAACATCAATGGCTCTTATCAATACGGACATGACAGAACGTAACGAATATTATAACAAGTTGCGTGTGATTACCAAACAAAAAGAACAAATAAATATGCTTAACGATGAGATTACCGAAATCAAAACCGAGATGACCGAAATCAAGCAATTGCTCCAACAATTAATCAGTAAATAATAATGGCCAATACCATATCAATTCTAAGCTATGCTAACACCTTTGGTGACTTAATTGTTAACACCAATGAACTAGCACAAGAAATCGACAATCTAGGTAAAGGTAATTATACCAAAGATACTGGTCTTTTGACATTAAATGGTTCAGGTTACGGTCTACAAGTATCAAACAATGCTTTGTTTAGTGGTAATGTGGTCATTAGTGGTACAGGTACTGCTCTACAAGTCTCACATGATGCCATCTTCTCTGGTAATGTAACGATTCTAGGTAACACCACAATCGGTCTACAAGAGATTGATTTTGGTGACATTCAATCTAACACAATCCATGCCAACGTAGCCACAATTCAGACGATGAATGTGGTAAACGACCTTGGTGTTACAGGCAATACATACATTACAGGTAACTTAACTGTTACAGGCAACACAAATCTAACGATTGAGAATGTAAGTTTAGATGAGGCAGTTACAGGAAACTTGACGGTCAACGGTACAATTTCAGGTGCTGGCGCAGATGCTTTATTGGGTGAAGCACTAGCATTTTCGGTGGCATTAGGATAAATAAAAGATAAAGAGATAAAACATGGCAAATAACTTTAAATCATACGGGCTGTCTAACAATACGGCTAACACCAATTTGTATACTGTGCCACTAGCGACACAGACCACAGCCATTGGTTTAGTTGTTGCAAATAAGACACAAGGTACAGTAACAGCAAGCGTACAAATTAACCGCTCAGGTGGTAATTATTACATTATTCAATCAGCACCTATTTTGACTGGTTCATCATTGGTTGTTATTGGTGGTGACCAAAAAGTGGTATTACAAGCAAACGATTCTGTTTCTATATCATCTTCCGCTAATACAGATGCCTGGATTTCTGTACTAGAAATATCATAAGGTAAAAAATGTCTTATCTAGGTTCAAGTACCACTCTTTCAGACCCAACCAGATATACACCTAGAACCGAACAGGTTCTTCAAGGTAATGGTTCAACGACCACATTTACTTTACAGTATTCAGTATCACAATCAACAGATATTCTGGTTACAGTTGAGAACGTTGTTCAACAACCAGACTATGCCTATACAGCAGTTGGTAATGCTCTTGTATTTACTGGTGCTCCACCAGCAAATGCTTCTAATCCAAATAACATTGTTGTTGTATATAATAGAACAGCAGGTTTGACTGGTACTGTACCTGATGGTTCAATTACTTCAGGTAAATTGGCAACTAACATTAGATTGTTAGCAACAGACCAGTTTACAGGTAACGGTGTTGTATCAACATTTGCTTTGTCTGATTATCCAGCAGATGCAAACTCATTGGTAGTTACAATTAACGGTGTCGGTCAAGCTGCACCAGCAAACTACACGATTGCTAATAACATCATTACATTCACTTCACCACCATTGAATGGTGCTAACGTAGTGATTCGTAACTTAGGTTTCAGAACAACACAAACTCTATTTGCTCTAAGTGCTGGTACACCAATCGTACAACCACAGATTACTGGTGGTAACCATTTATTAGCAAGTAACTTATCTACAACAGGTAACGTATCTGTATATGATAATACTGGTACACAATTGAAAGCACAGATTGGTCCTAACTATGTGTTGACATCTAATCCATTCTTTCTAAATAGCAATACAGTATCAGCGAACGTAACAATACCAGCAGGTTACAATGCTTTCGCTGTAGGTCCTCTAACACAAGCCGCCAACGTACAGATTACGGTTTCTGGTGGTTCTAGATATGTTATATTCTAAGGTTAAAACATGGCACTAACATATGACGGCACAGCCGGTATAACATTTAATGATGGCAGTCAGATTAATACGGCAAGCCAACTTGGTATGCGTAACCGTATTATCAATGGTAACATGGCAATTGACCAAAGAAATTCTGGTGCTCAAATTACGGCAAATGATGTCAGTTATCCAGTAGATAGATTTAGATTTAACAATTCACAATCTTCAAAATTGGTAGCACAACAGATGAATTCTGCCAACACATCTGCTTCAAATTATGAATCAGGTTCGGCTCCAATTGGTTTTACGAATTCATTAAAAATAACATCTTCTTCTGCATATTCAATTTCATCTTCTGATTATTTTGCTATATGCCAATTTATTGAAGGTTATAATATTGCCGATTTTAATTGGGGAACAACAAATGCCTCAACAGTTACTTTAAGTTTTTGGGTAAAAAGTTCTTTAACTGGTTTGTTCGGTGGTACTATTTTAAATAGTGCTGCAAATCGTGCTTATCCATTTACATATACAATCAATTCAGCAAACACTTGGCAATATATAACCATTACAATTCCTGGTGAAACAACAGGAACTTGGTTGAGAGACAATGGCCAAGGATTATTATTGTTCTTAGGTCTTGGAGTAGGTTCGTCAGGAAGTGGAACACCAGGTTCATGGGCAAGTGGTAGTATTTATCGTTCCGCTACTGGTGCTACATCGTTAGTTGGTACAAATGCCGCCACATTCTACATCACAGGTGTTCAATTAGAAAAAGGCGCTGCAGCCACACCATTTGATTACAGGCCTTATGGTACAGAGTTTATGTTATGCCAGAGGTATTATGAGACAAGTGGTTTAATTTCTTGGTCTGGATCAACTAATAACGGGTCAACATATTATATGACAATAAATTTTGCAACACCTAAAAGAGCAGCTCCAACAGTTGTTACTTCTACAGCTGATACATCTGGATTTGCAGGCGCTCCTACGGCTGGAAATATATCCACATCAACAGCAGAAGGAACTAACGTGGCAAATGCAAGTGTAAACCCAGGTAGATTTCGTTTCACATTTACAGCATCAATAGAATTATAAAATGTATACATTACTTCCACAAGATTTAATAACAAACGCCCCAAAAACTGTTCAAAGAAGTTTGGACAGAGCATCTATTCCATTTGACTCAAACAACACAGACTACCAACAATTCAAAAAAGACCTAGCTAACGGTGCTGAACTCAAAGATGCTACAGGTAATGTAATGACTTCACAAGCAGTCACAGAATTTTTACAGGGATTACAATAATGAGTATTGTATTAGATGGTTCTGCCGGAATAACTTTTCCTTCAGGTAATACACAAAGCAATGCAGCTCTTATTACTTCTGGTGGTACAATTGCTGGCAATTTAGCACTTGGTGGTAACTTAACATTCAATGCAGGCACTAACGGTATCACATTTAATAATACTGGTGCTACTGTAAATAGTTCGTTGAATGATTACGAGACAGGTACTTGGACACCTGCTTGTTATTTTAATGGTTCTGCATCTAGCGGACAAGCTGGTGCTTTTAATGGTTTTTATACAAAGGTTGGAAATTCGGTTGTAGCAACCGGAAAAATTGATTTAACAAATTTAGGAAGTGGAACAGGTAATTTTACTATTGTAGGTCTACCATTTTCGGCAAATTCAAATTCAAACTTTAGAACAATTGGAACAATGTTTTGGAGTTCAACATCCTCGTCTCTTATAACAATAGTTCCATTACTTTCCGCTGGTTCAACTTCTATAGAAATTTTAGGATCAACATCCGCAACAAATGGTTTATCAGATTTAACAAATTCTAATTTAAGCAATAGCACTTCTTTAAGGTTTGCTATAAGTTATATTACATCTTTCTAATTCATACATAATGACATCATTAGGCTCACGAACTAAATAATACCATGCCAATCATAACAGCCGTATCATCACCAACCACAGCATTAATCACCAGCACATCTGATGCTTCTGGTAATATTTCGTTTGTTACTGCCGGTTCTACGGCAATGACACTTGATACAAATCAGAATACTACACATACAGGTTCGGTTTCAGCACCAAATACATTCAGTTATAAAAATCGTATTATCAATGGTGATTTCAGAATCAGTCAATATAATGCCAACAGTTCAGTTACTGCTGTTCATAACACATATGCAATTGATAGGTTTGTTCCTTTCTTAGATTCTTCAGGTTATTTTAATATTGGCCAGAACTTAAATTCGGCAAATCCACCAGCAGGATTTACAAACTATCTAGGGGTACAATCCACTTCTACATACGCACAATCTGGTGGTAACAGATATGGTATTAGAATGAAGATGGAAGGATATTCTATTGCCGATTTGGCATGGGGTACCGGTTCAGCCAAAGCAGTTACATTAAGTTTTTGGGCGCAATCAAGTCAAACAGGTAATTATGGTGGATGTATTCAACAAGGTACTGGTGGATACAACTACTTATTTTCATACAATATTACTTCTGCAAATACATGGCAATTCTTTACAATTGTAATTCCCGGTCCAACAGGTGGTGGTACATGGACAACCAACAGTAATACTGGATGGACACTATGGTTAGATGTTGGTTCAGGTACATCGAATCAAGGTACTGCATACACTTGGGGAAATACAGGTTTAGCACCAACAGGTTCTGCAACTATTCTGAATGCAACCAATACAACATTATATTGGACAGGTTTTCAATTAGAAAAAGGTAACATTGCAACACCATTTGAATATTTGGAATACGGACATCAATTGAGAATGTGTCAAAGATATTACTGTACAGGTTTTAGTTATCCAGTAATTATTGCTGGCTCAACCACATCTATACCAGTGGTTAAATATCCTGTTGAAATGAGAGCAGGTCCTTCCGTAAGTTACACTTCTGGTTTATATTCATGGAATCCTGTAAGTTCGAATCAACCCATAAACTCAGTTAGTTCAATACCTTCCGATGCTGCAGGAACAAGCGGTACTCGTTTTAATACTACAACTTCTGGTATGTCTTCTGTAACGGCAGGTATGGCAGGATTTACATATCAAGCAGTAACAGGTGTCGGTAGTTTCAATTTCTCAGCGGAGCTATAAAATGTTCACATATCAGTTATGTCCAAAAGATAAAGATGGAAAAGACCAAGGATGTGTTAAAAGGTCAGATGGTTGGGTAATTCCTTTTCATCCTGATAATACGATGTATCAAGAATACTTGAAGTGGGTTGCAGAAGGTAATACGCCTTCTCCCGCTGACGAATAAATAAACAAATAACATAGAGAAATTCAATGAGTTTACAACAGATTACCGCTAACGATATTCTAAGCTTACCTGCAAACACGGTAAGTAATACTCAGTTTACGGCCGGTGCGGTTGAGAATTATATGACATCGACTGGCGTACCATTCAGCTACAGAAACATTATTCATAATGGTGAGATGTTGATTGACCAACATTTCAATGGTGCAAATACCGTAATGACATCTTCTATGGCCGTAGATAGATGGGGCGGAAATTGTTATAGTGGTACAACTGCAAACACACTTTATTCACAACAAGTAGTTGATGCACCGACAGGTTTTTACAATTCATTAAAAATTACATGTACTTCAGGTGTAGCTACTTCTTCTAATGCTAACGGTAGAAGAAATCTTTCGCAATATATTGAAGGTGTATTCTCAAATCATCTGAATTGGGGCACAACATATGCAAGACCAATAACAATGAGTTTTTGGGCTAAAAGTTCATTAACTGGTGCTCATGCTGTTAGTTTGCAATCAAATAATCAAGCATATTCATATGCTACAACTTATACAATTTCAACTGCCAATACTTGGCAATATTTTGTATTAAATATTCCTGCACCACCATCTGCATCTTCTGGAAATTGGACTGCAAATAATATAGCAAACATATTAACATTTTGGGATTTAGGCCAAGGTTCTTCTATTACTGCTTCATCATCAGGTCAATTAAATTCATGGCAAGCAGCAGACTTACGTGGTTATGCTAATGCAGTTCATATTGCTGATACAACTGGTGCTACATGGCAGATTACTGGTGTTCAAATGGAACCAGGTACTACTGCAACACCATTTGAACATAGACCATATTCATTAGAGTTTGCTATTTGTCAAAGATATTTTGAACAATCGTATGATTATGGTGTTCTTCCTGGAACAGCTACAACCGCAGGACAGATTGGTAGTTCAGGTATCCAAGGAGGAAATACAACAGGTGAAATAGATGCTGGGTTTAATTTTAAAGTTACTAAGAGAGCTTCTCCATCTTTAAATTATTGGGACACCGCAGGTAACTCAGGTAAATGTAATAGAACGCAAATGGGTGTATCGCAAACAAACAATCAATCTGTTGCAACCAATTATTCAGGAACAAATAATGTTGTTGTATATTCAGGTTCTGGTGTAAGTGCTGGTCAAATATACTTCCACTATACTGCTTCTGCGGAGATATAATCATGTACGAAATTTACACATCACCAGTTGGCGAACAATACATATTAAGATTAGAAGATAACGCACACATTCCAATGGTTGAAGGTAATATGGATTACCAAAAATATTTAAAGTGGGTTAGTGAAGGTAATACTGCTAACACAATACAGGGATAATAAATGAGTTTAACACAAGTACAAACTGGTATGATTTCTGGAGTACCTATTCAGGTCTCTACGAATGGTGCTATCACAACCGTAAGTTCTAATAATGCTTCAGCCATTACACTTGATGGTGCACAGAACGCTACGTTTACTAATGCGGTTAAGACAAGTACAATTACTACAACTGCTGGAAATAATGGTGCTTTGGCAGTAAATGCCAGCACAACATTTAATAATAATATTTCAGCACCAAACACATTCGGTTTTAAGAACCGTATTATTAATGGTAATATGGCAATCGACCAAAGAAATAGTGGATCACTTATAAATCCGGCAGTTAATGGTTCTTATTGTGTAGATAGATGGACAACAAGAACCAGCCAAACCACATATTATAAAATACAACAAAATGCAGGTTCGGTAACACCACCTCCAGGGTTTTCAAATTATCTAGGAGTTACATCATTAAATTCATCATCTTTAGGATCTACTGATTATGCTTTTATTGCTCAATACATTGAAGGTTTAAATTGTCAAGATTTAAATTGGGGAACTTCAAACGCTAAAACCATAACACTTTCTTTTTGGGTGCAATCATCTTTAACAGGAACTTTTGGTGGTGCAATTAGAAATTACCAAAATAGTTCTAATGGTTGTTATGTGTTTTCTTATAACATTCCAGTCTCAAATACTTGGACTTATGTTTCAGTTACTATTCCAGGACCAACGACAGGAGGTTCTTCTCAATGGCCAACAACCAACTCTGGATTTTTAGAGCTTGATTTTACTTTTGGTGTTGGAGCTACATATTCTGGTTCACCAGGTTCTTGGTTATTAAGCAATAATATTGCTCCTACCGGAGCAGTATCCGTAGTCGGTACATCAGGCGCAACCTTCTACATTACAGGTGTTCAACTAGAAGTAGGAACTCAAGCAACATCTTTTGATTATCGTCCTTATGGTACTGAGTTGGCTTTGTGTCAGAGGTATTTTACTCAGTTAACAGCAGGTAGTGGAGCTTATACTGGTTTTGGAGCTGGTGTTTGGGGTGGAACTTCACAAGGAAATATATATTTAAAATATCCAACATCTATGAGAACCTCTCCTACATTTAATTATAGTAATGTATGCGTTAGCGATGGTGTTAATAATTTAAGCGTTACTTCTGTTACCAATTTCTTTGGTGGATCAGATAGTGGTCTGGTTACATTAGCTGTTAGTGGAAGTACAACGCAATATCGAGGCGCTTATTTATCTGCAAATAATAACACTTCTGCATATATTAATTTTTCAGCGGAGCTGTAATGTATAAATTACCAATAATATTTCAAGAACAAACAAAACCAACTTGCGTAATAAGATCCGATGGGGCGGCTATTCCATTTGATCCAGACAACACAGACTACCAACAATTCAAAAAAGACATCCAAAACGGAGTAGTCTTAAACGATGCTGAAGGTAATCCTATTACCGGAACGGCTCTAACGACCTTCTTAAACACATTGCCATAAATAGAATATAACATAAAGAATAACACATGACTTCCGTGGCTCATTTATATCGTATAGAGAACCTGAAAACAGGTGAATACTATATTGGTAAACACAATGGAATTACACAGAAGAAAACTCAAAGCAATAAATTGTATTGGGGTTCTGGTGATAGAATAAAAAGACAAATTAGGAAGTATGGTGTAGAGAATTTTAAATATGAAGTTTTGGTAATTGCTGAAGAAGATTACATATATGACCTAGAGAAAAGGTATGTAACTGTGGATCTTATTGAGAGTGATGAGAAATGTTTGAATTTGGTGGGTGGTGGATTTGGTCCTAGTGGATTAACAGAACAAACCAGAAATAAACTCAGGTTATCTACCCTTAACGAACGTAAAAAAAATCCAGAAAAATGGAAAGAAGCTGCAAAAAAAGCAGGCCTCAATAAAAGAGGAATAATATTTTCCGAAGAACACAGAAAAAAAATCAGCGATGCTGGTAAAGGTAAAGATCCTTGGAATAAAGGCAAAACAAATACTATATCAGAAGAAGGTTTAAAAGTTTTAAAAGAAAAATGTAAAAAACTTACTTCTAATATGGTTTGGGTGAATAATGGATTACAAAATAAAAGACCACAAAAAGAAGATGTTCAAAAATATCTAAATGATGGATGGGTTGAAGGTAGATTGCGTGATTATATTGATGATAAATATAAAGAACAATGTAGACAAAGAAGTTTTAAGCGTTGGCAAAAAACTAAGAATTCTGGAGAATAAAAATTTCTTATTTAGGATCAGTTCCCACATCCGGCACCTTTCGTAGTGATTACTTTTCGGGTAATGGCTCTGCTACGACCTTTAATTTGTCATACGGAACAGGGAATGAAAGCTCTGTTCTTGCCATTATTTCTGGTGTAGTTCAGGCTGCCTATACATACTCTTTAAATAACGGACAAATTGTATTCTCTGCACCTCCACCAGCAGGTACTAACAATATTGAAATCAGGTACCTTGGAGAAAAGGTTCTTGTAAACCCATATCTGTCTGCTGATTCATTTGGTATCATCAGAATTAATTCAAACATCATCACAACAAACACAGTAATCTCTTTAGGTTACAATGGTAGTTCTACTGGTCCTATTTCAATTGCCAATGGTATTACTGTACAAGTATCTAATAACTCAGTCTGGAAGATAATATAATGGCAGGAACAATTCAAGCTGATTTTCTACAACCACAATCTTCTGCTGGTTTAAGTATTCTAAATCCATCAGGTAACACCGTGATGGCATCGGTTAACTCTGCTGGTATCTTCTCATCTACTGGTTCTTTGTTGGTTGCTAATACGGGTAACGTATTTACTACTGGAAATATAGTCGCTTCAAATGTATCTACAAGTATTATATCAAATGCAAATGGCGGTACCAACTTAACTTTAAATACAAACAATACTACTTCATTAGCATCTACATTGTATATGAATGGTAATATATCATTCGCCAATGGTGCTGGTGGTATTATATTTAATAATGCTTCTGCTACCACAAATAGTACATTGAATGATTATGAAGTGGGAACATATACTCCAACAGACCAATCAGGAGCAGGATTAACTTTTACTTTTGCAAGAACTTCTATCTATACAAAAATTGGTAATCTTGTAAATGTACAAATAGATATGACATTTCCATCAACAGCAAATTCTAGCACAGCCTCTATAAGTTTACCCTTTACAAATATAAATTTTTATGGTGGTGGAATATTGATTGAAAATGGTGGATATGGATCAGTATTAAGCTCGGAAGTTGCTGCAGGTGGGTCTACATTTTCTATATTAAACACAGCTTCAAACAGCGGTTTGACAAATGCTAACTTGAGTGGAAAAAGACTTATTTTCTTGATTAATTACCGTGCGACATTCTAAATAACCGAATATAACATAAAGTAAAACCATGGCAGGAATTTTAATAGTCGACCAAATACAAAACTCATCAAACACCTTGTTGATTAACTCAGGTGCTTTGGCGGCTAATACCGTTGGTACTTCTCAGATTCAATCTGGTATTTCTTTATCTGGTAATATTGGTGTTGGCCAATCTTCTCCTGCATATGCACTAGATGTTAAATCTTCTAGTAGCGGAGATACAGTTCGTTTCAATGGTAATGGTGGTATACCTTCATTCTTATACACAGATAGTGTGTATTTTGGATTAGCTGATGCATCCAGTTTAGGTGGCAATGCAATTTATGGAAACCATTCTTCAAATTATGTAAGTATTCAGACAAATGGTACGGAAAAAGTTCGTGTAGATACTTCTGGTAATCTGAATATGAAAACATCTAACGCAGGTATCGTGTTTAATAACGGTTCTGCTTCTGTAAATAGTACACTCAATGATTATGAGACAGGTACTTGGACTCCAACTCTTGTTGGTTCTTCATCAAACCCAACTTGTACATATGCCTTCAATTATGGTTACTATACAAAAATAGGAAACACAGTATATATTCAGGCATTTGTTGGGTTAAGTGCAATTTCTGGTGGTAGTGGTTCTCTACAAATGAATGGATTACCTTTTTATTGTTCCGCATCCACAAGATTTTATCCAACTTTTTCTTGTAATGTTCAGTATTTAAATTTGGGAGCAAGTTTAACTAACATTCAACCTTACATGAACGTGAACACCAATTATTTGGCATTTTTATGTTGTGGTAATAACATTGCTTGGCAAAATCCAACAGTTAGTGGAGTAGCTAGTAATTTCAGCATAATGCTTTCCGGAACTTACTTAGCACAATTCTAAAGACCCACAACATTAAACCAGAACTAAATAAATTTTTAAATACCTAATCCGGATTAGATTAGGCGGACATTAAAACAAGGAGAAAATTATGTCAACATTATCCAAAGTAACAGTAATCGACAAGATTGAAGTCTTAGAAGACCACACTCTACAAATTCGTCAAGCAACCAGAATATTAGAAGATGATAAGGAATTGTCTTCTTCTTTTCACCGTTGGGTGCTTCATCCTGGTGCTGACCTAACTGGTCAAGATGCAAAAATAGTTGCTATCGCTAATGCTCTATGGACACCAGAAGTAATTTCCGCCTACGAAGCTGCAGCACAAGCTAATACGGTTAAATAATATAGGACAATAAATGTCAGGTACCTTAAACGCCAATTATGTACAGTCTGATGTAGGTGCAAACCTATACTTTAATACTGCTGTTTCTTCAGGTCCAGTAATTGCTACTGTGCCTGTGTATACTGGCGCAGGTGCTGCAACGCCATTAGGTGGTGCTACCAATCCAGTTTCTGGTGGTATTCAATCAGCAAACAATTATATTCAGAAGTATGTTTATAATACCGCTAACGGTACATATACTTCTGCCGACTTTACTGCCTATCCTGCCAACGGTACTGATGCTGCTGGTTGGGTTGATATGGGTATCACAAGTCTGGCATTTAA